>OCJN01000173.1_pt1 | contig 20277 bp, 19 predicted proteins | sample 1480731 | NCBI WGS metagenome assembly OCJN01 (sample SAMN05301479, study PRJEB22388) | human skin metagenome | isolation source: Infant 1 DOL 23 skin | host: Homo sapiens | place: USA: Pittsburgh, Magee-Womens Hospital of UPMC | collected 2013/2014 | reverse complement strand
ACTTCTTTCAAACCACAAAGGAGGCATAAGAATCACGCTCGATTCTTCTGCCTCCACATAGTAGCTGACAATGATGTAATTATCCGCCCTTGACCACCGTGACCTGCCAACCAGCATCGCCCGAGCGATGGAAATCACGAATCTTGTGGCCCTCATCGGCCGCCCACTGCGGAATGGATTCGGTGGCCTGGGTGCAGTCAAAGTCAATAACCAGCGCCTCGCCCGGCTCCAGCTCCGCCATGACCTGCTTGGCCTCAATCAGCGGGAACGGGCACACCGCGCCAAGGGTATCGAGCGCATAGCGCCCGCCGCCCAGCGCGCGGGCCTTGTCCTTCGCCTGCGGCTTGGTCTTGAGAGCTACTGCCCCGGTGGCAGTGGCAAAGCTCGGCAGCACCTTATCCTCGGCGGAAACCACCGAGTTATCCACGGATTCCTCGGTGGAGTAGGTCTGCGGCTGCTGCGGCTCACTCTTGGGTTTCAGCCACAGGCGCGCGCCCGCGCCGACGCCGAGGGCCATAAAGAACAGCGCTACCCAGCCCTGGAAGCTAAACAGGGAGGTCTCCACCATGCCGTTGCCCACGGTGCAGCCGCCGGCCAGCGACGCACCGACACCCATCATGATGCCGCCCCAAATAGCGCGGGTCGCGGTCTGCGCATCTGGAACGCGCACGCGGAACTCACCGGCGGACTTGGCGGCGATAAAAGCACCCACCAATAGGCCGATGACCAACAGGGTGCCCCAGTTCATGCGCGCGGAATCACCAGTGGCTGCCCAACGCACGATGTCCGCGGTCGGTGTGGTGATGCCGAGGCCGCCATTGCGGCCAGCGTTGGCCGAAAGCACAAAGCCCACCGTGCCAATGATGCCAACGAGCACGGCCGCGATGTTCATGTTCAGTGGCTTGGCGTACCACGGCTGAACCAGGTCCACCTTGGGGCGGCCGGCGTCTTTGGCGCGATAGTGGCGCCACAGCAGGAAGGTCACGACCCACAGGACAGCCACCAGGATCCACGGCGAGATATGCAGCGCGCCGTGGATGGTGGTGACCGGGAGGGCTCCACTGCTTGAACCAGTCATTGGCACCAGACAGCGGGCCGGACTTCATGGCCGCGGCAGAAAGCCCATAAAACAGCAGCGCAATCCACGAGCCGACCAGGCCCTCGGCCGAGCGGTACCACGTGCCGGACGCGCAACCGCCGGACAAGATGATGCCGAGGCCAAAGATGAAGCCGCCCACGATGACGGCTACCGGCTTGAAATCGCTAAATTCCGGCGAAAGCACGCCCGTGCCAATCAACAGCGTCAGGCCAAAGGCATGCACCGAAATCAAAATGAGCAGGGCGGTAAAGCCGCGCCAGGTCTTATTGAGGAAAATATCGCGCAGCATACCGGTTACGCAGAAGCGCCCGCGCTGCAGCACGGCGCCGAAAACGATGCCGGTGAGAAGTCCGGTAATAATCACTATTTCTCCTTGTTTCGAATCAAGGGCTTCAGCCTACGACACCTAAGACAGAATTGTCTATAATTGACGTACAACCCGGTTCTAGGGTGGCAGATTTCCGCGTTTCGGTCGGTCTTCCCTATGCCGCCTCAGGCCCCCAGCCGCTCCGGGCACGATTAAGGAGAATTAACCTATGGGCATCCCAGATGACGTAGTACTCGATGGATATACTCTCATCGAGCAACACGCAATCGACCACGAGTTCTTGCTGCGCGGCTCTCCGCTGGGCACCGAAACTCCCCTCCTCTTCGCCCTGACCATTGCGGGCGTACTGCTGGTTGCGGCCAGCTTCTTCTTGCGCGGGGGCAGCCGCGTTGCCGCCGGCCTCGTGGGCGCGCTGCTCACTCTGACCAAGCTGTGGTGGATGCCTGTAGCACTGTGGCAGCACTTCGATGACGGCCAAGTCTTTGGCTACACGCTCAAGTACTTCCCGCAATACTGGCCGGCGGCCTCCATCATTGTCGGCGCCATTGCGCTTATCGGCCTACTCTCCGCCATCTTCCGCCGCGCCTAGTCTCACCTAGCCGCCAAGCACTGCAATGGCGATGTGCACCCGGTTGGTGCCATCGATCTTGGCCAGGATGTGCTTCATGTGCGTCTTGACCGTGGTCAGCGAGATGAATAGCTGCTCGGCAATCTCGGCATTGCTCAGGCCTTGGGCCACCAGCTGGGCAATTTCATTTTCGCGCTCGCTCAGCTCGGCCAATTTGCTGGGCTGAATCATCTCCTGTTCCGGCTGCGGCGGGGTGTCCGCCAGCCCCACCAGGTTTTCTAGCACCTTCGGGCTTAACTGTTGCTGGCCTTGGGCCGCTGCTCTTACCGACGCCACCAGCGCCTCCGGCGCCGTCGTCTTCAACAAAAATCCCACTGCCCCAGCGCGTAGGGCGTGCAGGATGAACTCGTCGGTATCAAAAGCAGTGAGCATCACCACCGGGATATCGCGCGCGCCGGCGAGCGAGTGCAGCTGCGCCGTCGCCTCGATGCCGTCCATGACCGGCATGCGGATATCCATCAGCACCACATCAGGCTCTTCGGCCAGGATAAGTTCGATGCCTTCCTTGCCGTTGCCGGCCTCGCCAATGACGCTAATGCCCGGCGCGCCTTCCAAGATCATGCGCAGGCCGTGGCGCAGCAGCGGCTCATCATCGACGAGCACCACCCGAATTTCACTCACTTTTCTTCCTTCCTTGGCAGGCGCAGCGTCCACGAGAAGCTTTCTTCCCCGTCCTGTACCTGTAATGATCCGCCCACCACGCTAGCGCGCTCGCGCATGCCGACGATCCCGTACCCACCACTGTGCATGCCTGCCTTTTCCCCAGTCTGGGCGGTGGGGTTAGACATGGTGATAGACAGGGCGTCGGCAAGCGTAGCGATGGTGATGGTGACCGGCTGCCCGGGTGCGTGCTTACGGGCGTTGGTCAGGCCCTCCTGGACCGCGCGGTTGAGCGCGTGGCCGGCCATGGTGCTCAGCTCCTCCAGCGATTGCGGCCCCGCGCCCGCCTGGTAGCGCACTTCCACGTCCATGCCCGCCTGGCGGGAACGCTCCACCAGCGATTCCACGCCCTCGCGCGGATCGATGCGCCCCTCGCTGCGCAGCGAGTGCAGCGCCTCACGCAGATCCCCCACGGCGGCCTCGGCTTCATCGCGAATCGTGCGCGCAGATTGCCGCGTCTCTTCCGGATCTAGGTCTTTGCGGTAGGCCAACCCGCCGGCATAGACCGCAATCATGCTCAGCCTGTGCGAGAGCGTATCGTGCATATCCCGCGCGATCCGGTCGCGTTCTTCCTGCCGCGCAAAGTTCTCCCGCGTGGCCATTTCCTCATGCGTGAGCTCCGCCTGCGCCTGCAGCGCAATCGTGCGCTCCTTCTGGTTCGAGCGAACCAACCCAACAACCAGTACGACCAGCGCCGGGATAAGCGCGCTGCCGTAATAACCCATCTGAAACGGAATATCTGCACCTTTAGCACCGGAAAAATCAGTGTCGACTAGTTTCGAGGCCACCATGGCCGTGCATACCAGCGCGATCCACAACCGGCTGCGGCGCGAGGCCGCAGAAAACGCCGCTATCATTACCGAAGGACGGTACTCAGCAATCGTCACCGTCGCCGAAATAATGGTTGCGGCTACCAACGCGCTGCGCGGGCCGGGCTGCGTGCTGCGCGGGTCACGCTCCCCAACGGCATGGCGCAAAGCCAAAGGCAAAAGCGCCCAGGTAACGACCATCACCGCGGCTGTAACAAGGATCCGAATCTCTGAGGCATCATTTTCCGCAAGTCTCATCAACGTGACCAGCACGTCGCCGACGACAACGATTAAAGCGATGAGAATCTTCTGCCACAGCGGGCGCTGGAGCATCTCGTCGGATTTTCGGAACAACTTCATAACGCGCACCAGTCTAAGCCGACCCACCGCCAGCGCGGTATCCCCCGCAGGGAGGATTCTCCGGCATTAGCCACGCGCCTCTAGGACCATAATTGCGATGTGCACGCGGCTGGTACCGCCGATCTTTTTCAAAATATGCTGCATATGCGATTTCACCGTCGCCATGGACACCACCAGTTGGTCGGCGATGTCTTGATTATTCAAACCCTGGGCTACCAGCCCGGCGATTTCCCGCTCGCGCGAGCTCAAAGTGGAAAGCCGGGTGCGAGCGGTGCGGGTGTGGTGTGAATGGGCGTCGGAAAGCGCGGGGCTTTGCATGCCCACCAGCTTGTCGACGACCTGCGGGCTCAACAACGGCTGCCCCGCCGCGGCCGCACGCACGGCCGCCATGAGCGATTCCGGCGGCGTCGACTTCAACAAGAACCCGGCCGCCCCGGCGCGCAGGGCCCGCAGGATGAAGGAATCGGTATCAAAGGCCGTAAGCATGATTATCGGCATGGCGTGGACCGATAGAATCTTCTCCACGGCCGCGATGCCATCCATGACCGGCATGCGAATATCCATTAACACCACATCGGGCTGCGCGTCGAGCACGGTAGCCACCGCGTCTCGGCCATTGCTCGCCTCGGCCACGACCTCGATATCGGGCGCGTTGGATAGCAGCAGGCGCAGGCCGCTGCGGACTAGAGCCTCGTCATCAACCAGCACCACGCGCAGGGTATCTGCCATCATGCTTCCTTTCCCACTGGTTGATTCCACCGCGCGCGCCAGAACTTCGACGCGACGGGCGTATACGCCACTGTAAGCACCACAAGACTCGCCAGCGCTACCGGCACTATAGTGGCGTGGCCTGCCACTACGCCGTTGAGGAACGAGGGCACGAGAATCTCGTTTATCTTTTCGAAGAATTTCGGGAAAAATTCGATGACTAGTGTGGCCGCAATGAATGTCAGCGCCGTCTGCAAGAGCAACGCCCACAGGTTCACCCGATGCAGCCGCTTATCGACGCCCGGCTCCCCCACCGCCGCAAACATCACTCTCGCTCCTTGCCCGCGAAACTGTGGCACGATATAGCCACGGCGCTCCACCAGCTCGATGCGATCTGCGTCTTCGGGCGCATTATCATCGCTATTTCCGCGCAGGAATTCCACGCTATAGGCCGAGTCATCGGTATCGGTGTAGCTGAGCTTGCGCGTAGTGCCGTTGACCGTGGAGGTAAAAAGGCTGCGCTTAGAATCTAAGTATTTTCCTGTCCAGCCCTCGCGGGTCGTGGTTTCTTCTAGGTCAATGCGCATGAGCCCGTAATCGGGATGGCGCAGGTGCCAACTCATCTCGCTCATTGCGTGGCCTCCTTGTGCGCCAGTGGTAGCTGGATGCTCCAGCTAAATTCCTCACCTTCTTCGCCGACGTGAACATTCATGCGCCCGCCGGATAGCTCCACACGCTCGCGCAGTCCCACCAGCCCGTAGCCGCCGGCGCTGGCACCTGCGCGATCCCCGGCCGGTGCCGCCGGTAGTGGGTTGCGCATCTCGATGCCCACCTCACCGGCCACCTCGCGCACCGTAATGCTCACCGGCTGGTCAGCGGCGTGCTTGCGTGCATTGGTCAGGCCCTCCTGTACTGCGCGGTGCACGGCGTGCTGCGCCATCGTGGATAGCCCAGTAAAAACATCCGGGCCGGCACCGTCCGCGTAGGTCACGGTCACCTGCGTGCCGGCCTCACGCGCGGTCGCGACTAGCTCTTCTAAGGTGGTGCGCGGATCCTCGGAAAGGTCTTCGCGCAAGGCGCTTAAGACGGTGCGCAAATCTTCTACCGCGTTCTGGGCCTCCGTGCGGATGGTGCGCGCTGCGTCTGTGAACTCGGCCGGCACGCCTTCACGCGGATAGCTCAGCGCACCCGCATGAATGGCCACAAGGCTCAGCCGATGCGAGAGCGTATCGTGCATGTCGCGCGCGATACTCTCGCGCTCTTCTTGCCGCGCGCGCTCTACCTTGGCACGCATCTCTTCGCGATTCATCCGGGCTTCTTGCTCCACCCGCCACCGCTTTTCGCGCAAATTGGCGCGCTTTTGTCCCACCAATAACCCCGCGACCATCACGACCACAACGAAGATGGCACCAACCCATCCGATATCGTCCCAGGCCATATAGGGGTTGAAGAACGCATCAATCGCAAACGCCGCCACGAAGCACGCCACTGCGGCCACCGAGCGCGAAGTCGAGCGGCGCGAGACCATGGAAATGAAAGCCACGACTCCACTAGCTGCACCAAAATAGGAGCTCGACCCCAGCAGCACGATACAGCCAGCGATGAAGCTACGGGTGGAGCCGGCATAGTCGACGTCGGAAAGCTCGCGCGGCTGGTGCTCTAACGCAAAGGGCAGGGCGATAATCGTCACCACGCCCACCGCAAAACCGGTACAGATATAGGGCCCGTACTCCTCAAACGACGGTGAATACTCCTCGATATCCATGCTCATCAGTACTACGCCGATAAGCCAATTCGCCACCGCACAAGCGGCAACGATACCGGCCGTGCTCCACTTCGTTCTGATCATGGCCTAAAGCTTAAGCCAGCGGCCATAATCCCTAGGGATGAATTATTTTTGCACCCCGGCCGCATCGCGCATGGCCTTCGTCTGCGCGGACGGGTGCTCGTTTTCGGTGGCCAAGCGCTCAAATGCGACGGCCGCCAGTGCCGCGGACTGCATTCCCAGCACCGAGTCATCAAAGCGCATCATCGGCGAGTGGTTCCACTCGCGCTCATTTTCGGGCTTGTCTGGATTGGCCGTGCCCATCCACATAAACGTGCCCGGCACTTGCGCGAGGACGTAGCCGAAGTCTTCGGAGGCCATCATCGGGGCATCGAAAGGCTGGACGTTTTCGGTGCCAAACATCTGGCTCCACAAGGTAGCAGCGAACTGATTTTCCCGCGGATTCGTCTTGGTGGTGGGGTACAAGACCTCGAAATCCACCTGTGCGGTGCACCGGTGCGAAGCAGCGACGGAGCTGGAGACCTCCGTAATCATCTGCCGCACGGCGTCGATCTTCTCATCCCGCAGCACGCGCACCGTAGCGCCCAAAGCTGCGCGCTCCGGGATGGCGTTATACGCGCCATCACCCGCCCACAGGTTAGTCACGGTAATAACGATGGGCTCGAGCGCATCGAAGCGGCGGGTCAGTGCGGTCTGCAAAGACATTTGAATCTCCGCCAGCGCCGCTACCGGGTCAATAGCATCGTGCGGGCGGGAGCCATGCCCGCCCTTGCCCAGCACCGTAATGGTCAGGTTGGAAGAGCTAGCCATCATCGGGCCTGGCACATAGTGGAAGGTACCGCGGTCCTGCGGGCCAACGTGGAGGCCGTAGGCGGCAATGGGGCGTCGGCCAGCGGCGTCGAGCACGCCCTCTTCAATCATCGGCAACGCGCCGCCTGGGCCTTCTTCCCCGGGCTGGAACATAAACGTGACATCGCCGTGCAGCTCCTCCCGATGCTCACACAGAATCCGCGCCGCGCCCACCAGTCCGGCGGTATGCAGGTCGTGCCCGCAGGCGTGCATATACCCATTCGTCGAGGCAAACGGGCTGCCGGTCTGCTCGCGTACCTCGAGGGCGTCCATGTCCGCGCGCAAAAGCACCGACACCGGCCGCTCGCCGCGCTGGCCGCCGCGCAGCACGGCGACCACTGAGCTCAGATCCTGACCCACGTGAATCTCCAGCGGCAGGCCTTCGAGCGCTTCCAAGACCTTCTTTTGCGTGCGCGGCAGATCCAGGCCAATCTCTGGGTTGCGGTGCAGATCGCGGCGGAAGTTCTGCAACTCCTCGAGCATCCCCTCGCCCATTTCCTGGAAAACCTCGGTGGCCATCCGCTCGCCAATGCGCGCCCGTGTCACCGGCAGGGGCGGCAGCTGCTGGGCCTGGCGTGGGGCAGCCAGGCGTCCGGGGTTGGTAGGACGGATTCGCTTGGTCGGGTCAGACATGGGGAGCTCCTTTTCTCGCTTTCGCATTCGAGGGTACCGCAGGTTATCCACAGGCCGCCGGGCGGGTTCGGGGTTGGTGTGACGGGTGGGGCGAGTTATCCACAGGCTGGCGTGGGTGGGCTACCACGGTCTTGCGGGGTGACTTAGGCTCACCGGCATGACCCGCTTGCAGGACTACGCCCGCCAACTTGCCTCGCCGATGGAGCTTCTCGGCGAGGTCTCCGGCGTGCGCGAGGCGGATCTGCGTCGGCTGGGCCTGCCCCGGCAGGAAGCTCGTAGCCTACTCGCGCTTGCCGACGTCTACTTTGGCCCCACCTCCTTCACCCGCCGGCAGCGCTCGTGCCGGGCCACCACGCATTGCCTGGCCACGTTGAAACTCATTGAAAAATACGTCTCCCGCACGAAATCCAAGCGGGACGCGTGGGCGCTGCGCGCTGAATTGTGCGCGACAGACCGGGATGTGGAGCATCTTGCCCGCACGCGGTTGAAGGAGATGTATCCGCCGCGGCAGCCGGAGAAGGGGGTGCGGATGACGCGGCGCAAGGGCGGCCCGTCGACGCTTTCGATTACCGGCGATTCCGATTTCATCGCTGACCTGCACGCCAGCATCGTCGAAAAGAACCCCTTGGATTCCGTGGAGAATATTTTCTTCCGCGGCGGGGCCACGGCGCGCCCTGCCGCGATGACGAATATCATCATCCAGCTCGATGAATTAGATGAAATCCTCGACGGTGGAGGCGAGGAAATTACGCTGCGGTTGACCAATGGGGCCGAAATCAGCGGTGCCAAACTGGTGGAAAAGCGCCTTGCCGACTGCGGACTTGTCACGCTCGTCCATCCCTATGAGGGACCGGTGAACCTGTATCGCACCTCGCGGCATGCCTCGGACAAGCAGCGGCTGATGGCGAGCGCGGAAAACCCCACGTGCCCGTGGGCCGAGTGCAATTATCCGGCTGATAAGTGCCAGATTCATCATCTGCAGGCGTGGAAACACGGAGGTGAGACCAATATGGCGAATCTCAGTGTGGCGTGTCCGTACCACAACGGCGTCAATGACGATGACCCGAACGCCCCGCCGGTGCGCGGCCGGTTAGCGCGGCGGCGGGGCCGAATAGTCTGGGTCCCGCCGTGGGCCAATTCAAGCTGAAGACCCTGCCCTCATTTTTTTGGGCGGACGCTTCCAGATCACACGGCTTTCCCGCACAGTGCGAGTCGGTGAAGCATTTCTAGGCTTGGAGGAGGGCGCGGCCGAAAAAGTCGGAGTCATCAGCGACGCCGGGCAAAGCATAAAAATAGCCACCACCATAGGGTCGGATATAGTCCGCTAGGGGTTCACCTTCGAGGCGCTTTTGCACCGTAATGAACTGACGCTCCAAGTCCTGCTGGAAGCAGATAAAGACGAGGCCGACATCGAGGGTGCCGTTATCGCGCACGCCATTGTCGTAGTTATAGGCGCGGCGCAGCATGAGCTGGTCCGCGGTTTCTGGCGTACGCGGATTCGCCAGGCGAATATGCGCGTCGGTGGGAATGACATCGCCGGTGGCATCGTCGAGGTAGTTGGGCTCGGCATATTCGTCGCCACCGGAAAGCGGGCCACCGGTTGCACGGTCGCGGCCGAAGATTTGCTCCTGCTCAGCAATGGAGATGCGATCCCAGAATTCCGTATACATAGCGATGAGGCGAACCACCATATAGCTGCCGCCGGCGGCCCAGTCCGGCTCGTCCGTACCGGCCCAAACCAGCTTGTCCTGATCCTTTTCGGCTGGATTGACGATGCCGTCTTTAAACCCAAGGTGGTTGCGCTGGGTGCCAGACGGCCGCGGTTCATTCATATAACCGTTTTGGCGCCAACGCACGGCCACATCTCCACGGGTGTGCCGCAAGATATCGCGCAGCGCGTGAATGACGGTGTCGTGCTGGTCGGCGCAAATCTGCAGGGCGAGGTCGCCGTGGCATAGCTCCTCATCCAACGTGTCATCGGCGAAAGCCTGCATGGAACTTAAGTGGACGGGTTTGTGGGGTTTAAGACCGAAGCGGTCGTCGAAAAGCGAATTGCCCACGGCGAGGGTAATGGACAAACTATCGGTGGGAAGCTGCGGTCCTAGCTCCCCGGAATCGCCGGCGGGATAGGCAATGCCATCGGCCGCAGTAGCGCCGCCGGAGGTGAGAATGCGGGCGCGCTCAGTCACGGTGCGAAGCAACTTCTCTAAGCGCGATTTCTCGGTGAACTGTACATCGAGGGCGACGACCTCGGAATACTTTTGGGCTGGGGTCACGATCCCCTGCTGGTGCTCGCCGTGGAAAGGAAGTTCGAGCGGAGCGTCCGCCTCGGTGCGCGGCGATGGAGAAGCATGGTCAGCAGCGCCTTCGCTTCGCTTAGAGGAACCAAAGGAAGAGCCCGCGAGGCTGGACTGCGCATTGGCAGCTGCTGCCGGGCCAGAAAGCGCGGCGGTGGCCGCGAGCCCAGAGAGAAACGAGCGGCGGGAAAAATTAAACGGGCAGGGCACTAATCCATCCTTCTGACTACGGTCATCGTGGCGACAGGGGCAAGCAGTTCATTGGCACGCGCGACGGCGGACTGCACACGCATCCGGTCCTTCTGGGACCACTTATCAAAAGCGGTGTCATATTTTTCATCGAACTCTGCGGCGAGCTTGTCAAGCTCATCCAGCTGTTCATAGATGGGCGAGGTATCGAGCCCACGGCCCTCGACAAGGGAGCGGACGGCATCCAGCGTCAGCCGGGTTGAAATAACGTCGCCCCGCAGCGCGGTGGGCAGGGCATGGGCGCCGAAATCGCGTTCGCCGCGCATATCGAAGCGCTCGAATTCCTCCATTACTTCATGGGTGCGCAGCCCGTAGTCGGGGGCGGGAATGGCGAAATGGGAGGTATCGAGGGCGCGGGCGGTTTTATCGACGGCGTCGGCAAGCGCGCGGGCAGGCTTCGCCGCATCCTTGACGGGGCGCCTGGACCACAGCAGCTTTTCGACGTCCCTGTACCCCTCCAAGCCGGGCCCCGGCCACATCTCGCTGGAATCGTCGAAGGATCGGTAGGTCTCGAGGTAGTCAAGGTAGGCCGCTTGGGCAGCGCGGCGATCTTTCGAGGTGGCTTCAGCAAGAGCGTGGGCTTTCTTCTGTAGCTCGGGCACACGCTTTTTCTGCCTGGCCGCTTGCTGAATGGCCACGGCCGCGACCTCACGGTCAGTAATGGGGACCATCTTGGGAGCATCGGTGATGGTGGAACCGGTGACCGCAAAATCATCAGATTTCACGGCCGAATCATTGTGGAAAACGCAGGTGAGGTGGTATGTGCCGTCCTGCAGTTTCGGGGCCCAGGCGCGCTTGGCTGGGGTGCCCACGCGCTCGAGGACCTGGTAGGCGTTGCCCGCATCATCTGCCACGTAGACGGTGAGCGCAAGCCCCGAGGTGTTATAGATCTTCCACGATGCCTGCCCCTGTACCTTCTCCGGCGTAGGACATGAATACACGTCGCGCACATCCAGCTGTGGTTCTTTCGGCTTCGCGCTTGTGCTTGTCGACGCCGCCGGCCGCGAGTCTCGCGAGCTAGACGAGCTAGAACCGAGAAAGCTCAAGGAGCTTTGGGCGACGGCAGTAGGAGCTATGGCCGCGATGGCAAGCACCGCGGCGGTGGCAAAATGGAAGGTTTTCATTGATTAAAACGGGAGGTTGGGCAATGGCGGGAGCTTAAAATCTTGCAGCTTCTTCAGGTCTAGGCCGGGGTGGCCATTCATGTACCAAGCGACAACCCCTGCGCCGACGCCCAGAGCCGTAAGGATAGCCGCAATGATACCGCCCTTAGAAGAACCAGCGGAAGAACTGGAGCTCGAATCATCGGGCTTATTCGCACCTGGCTGTGGCTTCGCATCTTGGTGCAGCTTGGTGATGTTGGGAACGCCCTGTTCGGTGACCTTGGGGTCGTCCATGCCCTCGACGACGTCCTTGAGGTTGGTGCCGGCGCGGGAGGAATTATCCACCTTTTCAATGGAGGCGTAGTCCTTGGCCACGGTACCGTCGGTCTCGTTCAAGAAAAGCTTCGGAGCCTTGTGGGCGGCGTTGAAGTCAAACATGTTGTTGAGCTCGCCGGCGCGCTCGTCAAAGGCAATGCCCCCTAGACGGCCGAGTCCCCAATTGTCCTGAATGAACTTGGTGACGGAAGTCTGCTCGGTGTAAGTGGAGTCGATGTGGTTAGTCTTCGCGTATGGGGAGATAACCAGCAAAGGCTGGCGGGTACCCGGCCCGCACTGGCCGTCCTTTCCGCCGGCAACGCCTACTTTTGCTGCGGCGGCGGTGCAGATTTCTTTGTCCTGGTGCGGGTCATTGGAACCATTGCGGATTTCTGGGGCCTTGTGGTCGTACCAGCCATCGGAGTCATCGTAGGCGATAACGACCGCGGTGGAATCCCACTCTGAGGAATTTTGCAGCTCATTGATGTAATGGGTGATGAAGGCCTGCTCGTCTAGCGGGTTGGAGTAACCGGCGTGTCCGTCTTGGTAGTTGGCAGCCTTCAGGAAGGACACGGCCGGCAGGTTGCCCTGCTCCAGAGCGGTATCGAAGTCCTGCAGATCGTACTGGTGGTTGGCGCGGTCAGTCTTGCCGATCATGTCATCGCTCGACGGCGCCAAGTGGTGCGGATTCGCGGTGGAAGCGTAGTACTGGAACGGCTGGTGGTGCGGGTTATAGTCCGTCTGGTTCTGGCCGGTCAGCGTGGTGTGGGAGGCGCCGCAGCGTGCGCGAGCGTCGTCTGTAGCTTCCTCGGTTGGCCGGAAGCCGCCTTGGAACCAGCCCCAAGTGACGTCCTTGTCATTGAGCTGGTCACCGATGTTCTTGGAGTGCATCGCGGTGACCTGGTTGGTGCCGGCGGAAGAGTTATTCGAGCAGTCGTCGTAAAGCGGATCTGGGTCGCCGACAACAGTGGCGGTCTTGCCATCTTCGGATACCCCAGCGAGGGCGTGGTTCTTGCCAGGTTCGATCTTCTTCTGCTCGCCCGTGGCTGGGTCATGCATGGTCCCGCCGGCCACGGTTCCGGAAATCAGATTCAGCGCGCCTGGGGTGGATGGGCCGAAGATAGTGGAGTAACTATTATCGTTCATCGCAAAGTTTTGCGCGTAGTTCCACATTCCGGTGACGGTATTGCCGTCGTAATAGCCCATAGTCATGCCTGGAACGGCATAATAGCCGTTGGAAGACTTATCGATGTCGGTGGATACAGTCTCCGGGAACTTGTCCATCTTGCCGCCGTTGTATGCGGCCTGCTCATCGCCGTAGTGGTGGTTCTGATCCGTAGTCACTGCATGGTCTGGCCCGATGCGGAAAGGCTTGACGGAGTTGGGGTTCTTGTCCCCCATTACGCCATCATTTTCGAGGTTTTTCGCCTTGGGGGTGTCTTTCTTGGCGGTAAATTTTGGGGCGTCCTTGTCGCTGCCCTGCAGCTTTTCGCCGTCCTTATTCAGGGCGTTTGGGTAGGTGCCAAAGTAGTGGTCGAAGGAAATATTCTCCGAGTAAATGACAACGACGTGTTCAATTGGGGTCGTGGTGGCTGCCTGGGCAACGCCGGGGACAAGGGACGTAGTGGCGGCTGCGGCGGCGCAAAGGGCCACAGCGCGAGAGCGAAGCTTCATTAAAAATCCAACCTTGGTCAAGAATTTGCGGGGCAGGTCGAAAGTGGCTGTGGCTCACCAGGCGAGTCATCGGTCGCTTTCGAATCGAAATTTAACGCCGCCAAAACACCGACTGCAACTAGATTAAAAGGGCGTCCCCGGCCGTGGGGACGCCCTATAGAAGCAGCTCACTTTGAACTTTTGCCGGCCGCACCCCGGGAGCCGTTAACGAAATGTTAAGAATCTATTCGGCTCCACTTTGCCAATAGGGGGTACGGGGTTAATCGTCGGCGTCGGTAGACAGCGCAGCCACGAAAGCCTCTTGCGGCACCGAGACGGAGCCCAGCGTCTTCATGCGCTTCTTACCGGCCTTCTGCTTCTCCAGCAGCTTGCGCTTACGGGAGATATCGCCGCCGTAGCACTTGGCCAGCACGTCCTTGCGCATGGCCCGGATGTTCTCGCGGGCAATGATCTTCGAACCAATGGCCGCTTGCACCGGCACCTCGAACTGCTGGCGCGGGATGAGCTCTTTAAGCTTCTTGGTCATCTTATTGCCGTACCACTGGGCGGAATCGCGGTGGACGATGGCGGAGAAGGCGTCGACCGGGTCGCCGTTGAGCAGGATATCGACCTTGACCAAGTCCGCGAGCTGCTCGCCGGCCTCTTCATAGTTCAACGAGGCGTAGCCCTTGGTGCGGGACTTGAGCATATCGAAGAAGTCGAAGATGATTTCACCAAGCGGCATGGTGTAGCGCAGTTCCACGCGGTCCTCGGAAAGGTAATCCATGCCGCCCATCTGGCCGCGCTTGGACTGGCAGAGCTCCATGGTGGGGCCGACGAATTGCTCGGGCACGATGACGGTCATCTTCACCACCGGCTCATAAACCTCGGTGAGTTTGCCTTCGGGCCAGTCAGACGGGTTGTGAACCCACTTTTCTTCGCCGTCTTCGGCCACCACGCGGTAGGTCACCGACGGCGCGGTGGAAATTAGGTCGAGACCGAACTCGCGCTCCAAGCGGTCGCGGGTAATTTCCATATGCAATAGGCCCAAGAACCCGCAGCGGAAACCAAAGCCGAGGGCGACGGAGGTTTCGGGCTCGAAGGTCAAGGAGGCGTCGTTAAGCTGCAGCTTTTCCAAAGCATCGCGCAAGTCTGGGAAATCGGCCTGGGAGATGGGGAAAAGGCCGGAATAGACCATTGGGTCCGGGTCCTTATAGCCCTTAAGCGGAGTTTCGGCGCCGCCGTTGGACCAAGTGACGGTATCGCCCACCTTGGTCTCGCGCACGTCCTTTACGCCGGTAATGAGGTAGCCCACCTCGCCGGGGCCCAAGCCTTCACACTTTTGCATCGTGGGGGACACGATGCCGATTTCGAGCAGCTCGTGGTTAGCGTTGGTCGACATCATGGTGACCTTCTGGCGCGGGGTGAGCTTGCCATCGACCATGCGGATATAGGTGACAACGCCGCGGTAGGTGTCATAGACGGAGTCAAAAATCATGGCGCGGGCCGGCGCATCCGCGTCGAACTCGGAGGACGGCGGCGGCACCAGCTCGCAGACTTTATCTAGCAGCTCGACCACGCCCTCGCCGGTCTTGCCGGAAACGCGCAGCACCTCCTCCGGCTCGCAGCCGATGATATTGGCGATTTCCAACGCGTATTTTTCCGGGTCGGCGGCCGGCAGGTCGATTTTATTGAGGACCGGGATGATTTCCAGGTCGTTTTCCATCGCCAGGTAGAGGTTGGCGAGGGTTTGGGCTTCGATGCCCTGGGCGGCGTCGACAAGCAGGATAGCGCCCTCACACGCCTCGAGGGCGCGGGAGACCTCGTAGGTAAAGTCCACGTGGCCGGGGGTATCGATCATCTGGAGGACGATCTGCTCCCCTTCGTCCGGACCGGACTGGGGTACCCAGGGCAGGCGTACGTTCTGCGCCTTAATGGTGATACCGCGTTCGCGTTCGATGTCCATATTATCGAGGAACTGGTCACGCATATCGCGCTCCGCAACCACCTTGGATAGCTGCAGGATGCGGTCCGCCAGCGTCGACTTGCCGTGGTCGATGTGAGCAATAATGCAGAAGTTTCGGATTCGGGCGGGATCCGTAAACGTCGTGGCCGCAAAGTTTTCAGACATACGTCTACAATAGTCGACATGAAAAGCGCCATGCTCACCCGTCTGCGCCAAGCGCTGGGAATCAGCGAGCGCGAGCCCATAGACACCGGCCTGACCCGCATCAATTCTCGGTTGGGGTTGGATAGGTCGGATGAATTCCACGAGCCGCGCAAGGCCGCCGATATCCGGATCGAGGCCACCGCCTCCCACCCCCGCTCTATATTTTTCACCCCCGATATGGACGGCCAAGCCGATTCCGGCGAAGTGGTCTGGGTGTGGGTGCCGGCCGAGGGCAAGCAGGCCCCGCCGCGCGAGCGCGCCATTTTGGTCGTTGGCCGGACCCGCACCACGGTAATGGGGTTGCTTATCTCCCCCAACCCGAAGCATGCGCTTGACGACGCCTGGTTAGAAATCGGCGCCGGCGAATGGGACGAATCCGGGTGCGACTGCTGGGTGCGACTCGACCGCCTACTCGAAGTTTCCGAGGAACAGGTGCGCCGCCAGGGCACGCTTTTCCCAGAACGCAGGTTCGAACGAATCGCGAATAGGCTACGGGCGCGCTATCACTGGGCGTAGCCGCAGCACGGCCAGATCGCCGTAGTGAGGGTTTTGGCAGGTCGGGTTCGGTACTGCTATTGTGTGTTGGTTACTTACTTGCCGGGCGCGTTGGTCGGGGCGGGCAGGACCTTGGGTTCGCTCTTCGAATACCAGCGCCGAGCGCGCCAGCGATTGCTGGCCGCGGGAGTAGTCCGAGTAGGTCGGTTTCTATGTCAATCACTTTCGATTACTAAGAGGTATTTTCCATGGCAAATATCAAGTCCAAGCAGAAGCGCGTTATCACCAACGAGAAGGCACGCCAGCGCAACAAGAGCGTTCGCTCCGCCGTCCGTACCGAGATCCGCAAGTTCCGCGAGGCCGTTACCGCTGGCGACAAGGCTGCTGCTGAAAAGCAGCTGCGCGTGGCATCCCGCGCCCTGGACAAGTCCGTGTCCAAGGGTGTCTTCCACCGCAACACTGCAGCCAACAAGAAGTCCGGCATGGCTTCCGCGTTCAACAAGATGGACTAAGAGCCATTGCACTGACAATCCCCCGGTCGCACTCTACGGAGCGCACCGGGGGATTTTCTTAGCCTAGACCCGAGCGGGGAGGCTTAGGCCAGTTCGTCGTTGAAGTAATCTTCGAAGATGGCACCGGCGTTGCGGAAGGCTTCACTAAGCGAAGTTCCACCACGGGTTTCCACAAAAATCTCGAAGGCGGTCAGGAACTGGGTGTGGATGATGTTGACGGTCGGCGTGAGGCGCGAATCGGAGGATTTCCAGCCCTCACGGGCTTGCACGGCTTGGCGGAGGCGCTCAATAGTGCGGCTATTGCGCTGGTAATACAGGGCACGCAGCTTCGTATCCTTAGCTAGCGCCTGGGCCGTCAGCTGGGAAATTTCGGGGAAGAACTCATCACCCACGGCGCGGTCAAATACGGCTTTGGCCACGATTTCAGAATCTTCGCGCAGGCTTCCGGTGGGCAGTCCGGCGGCGAAATTCTGAAATTGGTGCTCTAGTTCCTCCGAAAATTCGGGACCTAAAACTGCCGATTCTTTGTCTTTTATGTAATTAAAAAGGGTACGGCGGGAAACGCCTACCTTTTGGGCGAGTTCCTCCATAGTGAACCCGCCGTATCCGGCTTCGATGACGAGGTTGAGCGCAGCGACTCGGATTTGTGATATACGCGGCATAAATGCCCCTTTCTGTCCCGACGCTCTAAGGGCCTTACTTTCGTTTTCTAAACCCTTAAATCTTTAGGTGAAAATGGTATTTCCCTACAAACTAAGGCGTTTGGGGTGATTTTATTACCTCATATTCAACTATGGAAACAGCCGTGCGCACGGGAAGAATTTACTACCGGCACGGCCGTACGTTTAGGCCCGTCATAGAACTATTTAACAAAGCTGTGATGTTAGACAACCAAAGTATCTGTGCGGCCAGCCATCCGCTCCAATTATCCGCCCGCACGTTCGAAAGCCCAATGGTGCTCGTGTCGGGTAGGGCCGCTAAGATGAGTCAACGATGAAAAACGTTAAGCCACTGGTGAAATGGGCGGGCGGAAAGCGCCAGCTCTTGCCACATATCCACGCCGCCCTACCGGCGGATGTCCCGCGGCGGTTTTATGAGCCCTTCATCGGTGGCGGCGCGGTGCTTTTCTCTCTCCAACCAGCCAGCGCACGGGTCAATGATCTCAATGCTGAGCTCATCAACCTATATGAGGTGGTACGCGGCGGCGTCGACGAGCTCATTGCAGAGCTCGTGAGCTATCCCAATGAGGCGGAGTTCTTCTATGCGCTGCGCGCAGTGGACAGGGATGCGAAGCGGTTTGCCGCCCTCTCCCCCATCGAGCGTGCTGCACGAACGCTGTATCTCAACCGCACCTGCTATAACGGTCTGTATCGCGTGAATACGGCAGGTCAATTTAATGCGCCGTTCGGGCGCTATAAGAATCCCACCATTTGCGATGAAGACACGCTGCGTGCGGTGCACCGCTATTTTGCGGAAAATGAGGTGATCTTTTCCCAAGGCGATTTCGCCGCGGCGGTGGCAGAAGCAGGCGAAGGCGATTTTGTCTATTTCGACCCGCCCTATGACCCCGTCAATGTGACGAGCTCGTTTACCGGCTATCAAAAGGGTGGCTTTGACCGCGCGGAGCAAGAACGGCTCAAAGAGGTCTGCGATGAGTTGGACGAACGCGGGGCAAAGTTTCTGCTGTCGAATTCGGCCACCGAGTTCATCCGAGAGCTCTATGCGGATTATGAGGTAGGCATCGTGGGGGCAACGCGGGCGATCAATTCCGTCGCTTCGAAGCGCGGCAAGGTCGATGAGGTACTAGTGCGCAATTATGAGGTCAGCGGTGACTAGCGGGCCGAAGGCGCACGCGGGGCGGGAGCTGCAGGAGGAGCTGCGGGCACGTTTTGGCGTTCCGGAGTCGGTGAAGCTAGGCGTTAATGACTGGGGTTGGCTGCGCATCTTGGCGGCTGGCTACGGCGAAGAATTGGAACGGCGCGGGTATTTTTTCATCAGCGCGCGGGAAGTGGAGAAAATCTCTGCTCGGCAGCCACGGTTGATGGCCAAGCATGATTTTTCCACCTCGCGACCTTGGATTTTTCAGCGCCTGCAGCTCGGCATCGTGCCGGTAAGCCGCAGCGAATACTTGGTGGGCCGGTTCAACCTCTACGAGAAGTTTCCGGAGGCGCAGCGCGAGGAGGTACGTACGCTGCAGCTGCCAGCGAGTCTAGATACCCTCTCGTTGGAGGGGGTGAGCTCGGAGGCGGTGGCGTTAAATGGGGCGTCGGCAAGCGGGATGCTAGAAGACTTTCTGGCCTGCGGGCCTTTGCAAGCTACGGTGGCAGGCCGCATGTCCACGCGCGAGATGCAGGTGCGGCTACCGGACCTGGGCGTGGAGGTGGCGGTGGACCGCGCACAGATGGAAATCGACGGCGGTTTTGAATCGCTCGAGCATCTAGTGCTGGTGGAGGCGAAAAATCACCTCTCGGATGATTTCAATATCCGGCAGCTATATTTTCCCTACCGGCGCTTCCAACAGCGCCTGGCAAAGGAAGTGGTGCCGGTCTACCTGGTGTATTCCAATGGCATTTTCCATTTATACCGCTATGAATTTAGGGATCCGGCCGATTTTCGCAGCATTGCGCTGGTCGATAGCGCCCGCTACGCACTGTCGGCCTCGCACCTGGATGCGCAGGCGGCGCTGGATATCGTTCGGGCGGTGGAGCCTGAGGCCGAGCCGGAGGTGCCCTTTCCGCAGGCCAATAACTTTGAGCGGGTGGTCAACCTCTTGGAGCTCATGGCGCTGCAGCCGCTGAGTAAGGCAGAGATTACTCAGCGCTATGATTTCGATCCGCGGCAGGCGGACTATTATGCCAACGCCGCGCGCTACCTGGGGTTGGCGGTGCCGGTGGATGAGGCCTGGGAGCCCACCGAGCGCGGGAGGAGAATTATCGAGCAGCCGCAGCGCGATGCCCGAAATGCAGCGCTTATACGGACGTTGGCGGCGCGGCGGGTATTTCGCGAGGTGCTCGAACTCAGCTTGGCTCGCGGCGCGGTCGCCAGCACCGCGGAAGTTATTGCGGCGATGGATGACCTGGGCCTGAGCTTAGCGACGTCCCGGCGGCGCGCCTCCACCGTCGCCCGCTGGACCCAGTGGGTGCTCGACACGGTGGCGGAGGGAATGCCGCGGCTGTTTTAGTGCAGGAGGTTCTGCGCGCCGGAGACAATAAGGACGATGCCGGCGATAATGAAAAACAGGCCCGAGCCGATATCGATCCACGGACCTGCGGCGATGAGTTTGCGGCGCACGGCGTTGGTGGAAATTACCGTGGCAACGACGAGGAAAAAGAGGAAGGCCGAAAGCGATAAGGACAGCGTCAACCCGATGGCCAACCAGATGGGAGGGCTGGCGGGAAGCAGCGGGGCGATCATCGCGGCGAGGAAAAGCACGATTTTCGGGTTGGACATATTCGTGGCTAATCCGACCTTGAAGGCAGAGCGTAGGCGCCCGAGTTGCGCGGCGGCGTCTTCCAGATCCACCGGCGGGTTGGCGCGCTGAGCGATGCCGCTGCGCAAGGCGCGCGAACCCATAAACACCAGGAAGCAGCCGCCAACGGCCTGAACCGCTCCCAAAATTTCCG
>OCJN01000170.1_pt1 | contig 20771 bp, 14 predicted proteins | sample 1480731 | NCBI WGS metagenome assembly OCJN01 (sample SAMN05301479, study PRJEB22388) | human skin metagenome | isolation source: Infant 1 DOL 23 skin | host: Homo sapiens | place: USA: Pittsburgh, Magee-Womens Hospital of UPMC | collected 2013/2014 | reverse complement strand
TCGTGTATCGAATATTAGACATGCGGAAAATCCTCCAAGATTTCGTCCGCATCCCCTTTTGACCCTTAACCCCTACTTACCCCAATTTTGACCCTGGATAATAAAAGAGTGGGGTGAAACGAACGTATAAGTTCGTTTCACCCCACTCTTTCTGGGGCGCATGCCATACCTGCTGCTGTGCTGTATAGCGCTTTCAGTGTCCCTTATGTAGGGCAAGGCGCCGAGTGTCAGATGGTGGGTTAACCACCCAAAATGCTGCCTAGTGCGCTGAGATCCAGATCGGAAGATTGAAAGTCGTTCAGTAGCTCGGAAGAACCGTTCTCATTAAAGAATTCGGAAGAGCCAGCTCCGTTCAGTTGCTCGGAAGAACCGTTCTCATTAAAGAATTCGGAAGAGCCAGCTCCGTTCAGTAGCTCGGAGGAGCCATTCTCATTAAAGAATTCGGAAGAACCCAGGTCGCCGAAAGAGGATCCGCCAACCTCAAGGTTGACCTCTTCTGGGTAGGTTGGAGACGACAGTGGTGGAAGCTCCGGGAGGTTTACTTCCGGGAGCTTAATTTCTGGGAAGTTTCCCCCGGAAATTTGAACTAGTAGGTCTTTAATGGGACCAGAAACGATTTCGTTGATTTGGAGCAGTACGTCCATAGTCATTCCTTCGATCGTGGGGTTAGTACCAGCAGTAAGTTACCAGGTGTTACAAAAGAGTGCAACAGTTATATCTTAAAATATTAGCGTCAGGACGGGTTCTGAGAAGATATAGAGGGTGTCTCTTAGTGGTTCTCAAGTCGGATGTAGGTGCTTGATCTGTTGTTTGGCTTAAAAATAATTAGATTATTTGTTAAAGAGGGTTCCGTGGAGTTGTAACTCTAGCGTCCCTAGCCCAATCTAAAGTGAAGTAGCGTCTTATCATAAGCTTGCGTGGGTTGTGATCCGCGACTATACAGGGGCGCATGTTCGCCATTGAGAATCCAAGCACAGGCAAGAATGAAGACAAGTTTGAGCGCATCGATGATTCGCAGCGCGATGACATCCTAGACCGTTCCACCGAGGCCTACGATGCATGGCGTGGTACCCGCATCGAGGAGCGTGCTGCGATTTTGTCTCGTGCCGCAGACCTTTATGAAGAGCGCATTGACGAGTTGGCAGACCACATCGGCCGTGAAATGGGCAAGCTAACCCGTTGGGCAAAGGCCGAAGTGCAGATTGTTGCTGATATCTATCGCTACTATGCAGAGCATGCTCACGAGCTGCTTGCAGATGAGTACCTGCCGGCTCAGAACGCGCACAAGACCATGGTGCGCAAGGAACCGATTGGTCCATTGTTGGGCATTATGCCGTGGAACTTCCCGTACTACCAGGTAGCTCGCTTCGCGGCGCCTAACCTGCTGCTGGGCAACACTATCGTGCTGAAGCACGCTTCCATCTGCCCGCTGTCTTCCCAGGCATGTCAGGACATCTTGGAAGAGGCTGGCCTGCCGAAGGGTGCGTACATCAACATTTATGCTTCCGGCTCCCAGATGGATGCCTTCGTAGCGGATAAGCGCATCAAGGGCGTTTCTTTGACCGGCTCTGAGGGTGCGGGCGCTGCCGTGGCTAAGACCGCTGGTGAAAATTACAAGAAGTCCGTCCTGGAATTGGGCGGCAATGACCCGTTCCTGGTTATCGATGATGAGAACCTAGAGTGGGTACTGGATCAGTTCAACCTGATTCGCATGTACAACACCGGCCAGGCCTGCAATGCGCCGAAGCGCCTTATCGTTCTCGAGGACTTCTATGACCGCACCGTAGAGTACCTGGAAAAGAAGATCGGGGACATGAAGGTTGGCCCTTATAATGACGAGAATGCTGACATCGGACCGCTTTCGTCCATCGGCGCCCGCGATGAGATTGTGGAGCGCCTCGAAAAGGCCGCGGCCAACGGCGACGCCAAGATTCGCGTAGGCGGCAAGAAGATCGATCGCGAGGGCGCCTACATGGAGCCTACCCTGCTTACCGACGTCGACCCATCCGCCGACGTAGGCTGCAACGAGATCTTCGGCCCAGTGGCGATTGTGTACAAGGCCAAGGACGTCGAAGAGGCCATCGAGATTGCCAAAAACTCTGAGTACGGTCTGTCCAGCTCCGTGTGGGGCACTGACTTGGATGCTGCGTTTGAAGTAGCCAACCAGCTCAACGATGGCATGACGTTTGTTAACGAGGCGTCGGTAACCGCAGCAGGCCTGCCATTCGGCGGCGTGAATCGCTCCGGCTATGGCCGCGAGTTGGCGCGCTGGGGCGTAGGCGAGTTCGTCAACGAGCACCTGTACCGCGTGAGCGGACAGGATAATCCGGGTAATTCCCCGGCAATGTAGCGGCGTGTCTGTCTAGCGTAAGTCTCAAGTTCAACTTAAACTTGAGTACACGATAGACAGCTCACGCCGTAGGCATCGGTCCGGGGGAGGGGAACCCTCGGAAAGGTACCGCGGCAAATCTTCAAGGACGTTTACCTATGCGCAAAAGCACTTCCCCGAGCAAGGCTCGCAAGGGCCTTGCTGTGGCCGCAGTACCTACCGCCATCGCCGTGGGTTTGGCCCTGCTGCCAAACGCCACCGCACAATCTTCTGTAGGCGATCTCTCTTCCGCAATCGGCGGCGATTCCAGCCTGTCCGATCATTTCGCACCGAAGGATCCACCCGCCCGCACCCCGCTGAACACCGAATACCCGGATGTTAAGGGCTTGCCGGAGGGCGTGAAGATCAACCGCGTGGAGTACCTGACCAACCGCCACTTGATGGTCTATATCAAGTCCGCGGCCATGCCGGATAAAGAGCAGAAGGTGCAAATCCAACTGGCTCGTGACTGGTACTCCCACCCAGAAAAGAAGTTCCCAGAGGTATGGGCACTGGATGGCCTGCGTGCACGTGATGATGAGTCCGGCTGGACCATTGAAACCAATATTTTGAACCAGTACGCCGACCGCAACGTCAACCTGATCATGCCGGTAGGCGGCGAGTCTTCCTTCTACTCGGACTGGGAGCAAGCAGACCGCGGTAAGCACTATATGTGGGAGACCTTCCTGACCAAGGAATTGGTCCCCATCTTGGACAATGAGTACCGCTCCAACCACAAGCGTGCGGTAACCGGCCTGTCTATGGGCGGTACTGCCGCGATGAACTTGGCTGAGCGCAACCCGCACCTGTTTAGCTTCGTAGGCTCCTTCTCCGGCTACTTGGACACCACTACGCGTGGCATGCCGGAGGCCATCATGGCTTCGCAGCTTGATGCCGGCGGTTATAATTCCCGTAAGATGTGGGGCGAGCCAGGCTCCCAAAACTGGATCGACCACGATCCAAAGCTGGGCATTGAGAACCTGAAGGACATGAAGGTATATGTCTCGGCAGGTTCGGGCAAGGATGACTTTGGCAACGCCAACTCCGTGGCCAAGGGCCAAGCAAACCTCGCCGGCATGGGCTTGGAGGTCATCTCTCGTATGTCCACCCAGACCTATGTTGATTATGCGAAGCGCGCCAAGATTGACCCTGTGGTGAAGTTCCGCCCATCTGGCGTGCACAGCTGGGAATACTGGCAGTTTGAGATGCAGCAAGCATGGCCATACATCGCGGATGCCTTGCAGATGGACAAATCTGACCGCGGTGCGGACTGCGAGGTAATCGGTGCTATCGCTAAGGAGACTAAGAGCGGCGTTATTGGCTCTTGCTTGAATAATGAGTACGACGTCGCCAAGAAAGGCAAAGCCCAAGACTTCGAGACTGGTACCGCCTACTGGTCACCGGACACCGGTGCGCACGCCCTCTTCGGCCGTATTGGTGCTCGCTATGCCGAAATCGGCGGACCAACCTCCTGGCTTGGCTTCCCGAAGACCGGCGAGTCCAAGACACCGGACGGCAAGGGCCGCTTCGTGCATTTTGAGCACGGCTCCATTTACTGGTCCCCAGAGACTGGTGCCTGGGAGATTACCGGCGATATGTTCCAGGCTTGGGGCAAAAATGGCTATGAAAAGGGCGACCTGAAGTACCCGACCGGCTCAGTAAAGAAGGTCGGTGAGGGCTATATGCAGGAATTCCAGAACGGAGTCCTTACCCGTAACCCGGATGGCTCCAACCAGGTAGTACACGGTGCTATCGGTGCCAAGTACAAGGACATGGGCGGCGCGGAGTCTGCGCTCGGCTTCCCGACGTCCGGCGAGAACGCCGTCAATGGCGGCTTCTTCCAGACCTTTGAGAAGGGCAGCATCTACTGGTCCCCGAAGACTGGTGCGCACTACATCTTGAAGAGCAAGATTATGGACCGCTGGGGCAAGGCTGGCTGGGAGCAGGGCGAGTTCGGCTGGCCCACCTCTGACTACTCCGAGATTGCCGCTGGTGGCCTGAGCCAGGAATTCCAGCATGGCAAGATTAGTGAGGTCTTGGGCCAGATTCGGACCGAGAAGAAGTAGTCATGCGCAAGCTAGTAGTAGTGGGCGCGGCGTTGTGCTTGACCCTTGCAGGTTGCGGTTCCGCCACTGTGGATAGCGAGCCTTCGCAGGAGACCGAGGTCGCGCCCCTCGAGCGGGAGTCGGATACCCCTACCTCAGCGGAAGAGACATCCTCTAAGGCACAGGAGGACCGCGGCGCACGCGAGATTTCTGAAATCCCGTCCGCTGAGGTGCCGGAATCGGAAGCCAAGTACCTGGGCAAGCTCAAAGATGCCGGCGTTAACGTTGATGGGGTAGAAGATCAGCTCCTCGGCGCAGGAAAAGCAGCCTGCGATGAGAATGAAGTCACCATCTCTGCGGTCGCCGGCCAGCTTGTTGAGCAGCAGCGGACCACGATGGACTTTGAGGAGCTTTCCAAGCTGATTACGGATTCCGCGCGTACAGGGATTTGCTAGGTTTACCTGGTACAACTAATTCATGAGAAAAACTATTACTGTCGTCGCAGTCCTCGTCGTTTTAGCTGTCATCGGTGTGGGCGCGTCGCGTTACCTCAACCAGGGCACCGACTCCCCAGCCCCGCGCCCCACAGAGCAGGCTGCGCCGCCGCCGCAGCAGCAGCCCGACTGGTGCCCCCGTGTGGAGTTCATTTCCGCCCCGGGTACGTGGGAGTCTGCGGCTGACGACGACCCTATTAATCCTTCTGCTAATCCGCGCTCGTTCATGCTGTCTATAACGAAGCCGCTGCAGGAGGCCTACGGGGACGACGTGAAGGTCTGGACCCTTCCATATACTGCGCAGTTTAAAAACATTAATGCGCAACATGAAATGAGCTACGACGATTCCCGCAATGAGGGAACCGCAAAGATGAATGATGAGCTGCGCGGTGTGCACGAGAGCTGCCCGGAGACCAAATTCATTTTGAGTGGCTTTTCTCAGGGTGCGGTCATTGCTGGTGACGTCGCTGATGAGATCGGTGGCGGCCAGGGTGCGGTGCCGGCGGAAAGCGTTGCAGGTGTGGCTCTCATTGCAGATGGTCGCCGCCAAAACGGCGTTGGCCAAAACCCAGGCCGCAAGGTCGGCGGCGTGGGTGCGGAAATTGCCCTCCAGCCGGTATCCGGTTTGGTTCAGCCCATTGTTCCGGGTGCCTCCATGCGCGGTGCACGCCAGAATGGGTTCGGTAGCTTGGCGGATCGCACCTTCCAGATTTGCGCGCCCAATGATTCGGTCTGTGACGCCCCGCCGAACGTGTCTAATGCGCTGGAGCGTGCGCACGGTTTAATTGCCGCGAATGGCGTACATGCGCAGTATGCCTCCAATAGCGGAGTCATTGATGGCACAACGGCTAACCAGTGGGTAGTGGGCTGGGCCCGCCAGCTTATCGACGCCGCGTAACAACCATTTCCCCAACTCCGATAGTTTTATTGCCGAAACCATTCACTTAAGGAGAATCGATGGACCTGAAAGCGCAGATGGGGCAGTTCTTAGCGCCCGAGTTCACCTTGGCCCAGTTGGCAGAAAAGCTCTTCCAAGCGGAGACCAACCCAGACCGCGTGGTGATGCGCCAGTGGATCTACGGTGAAGAAGAAACCTGCCGGGAGCTTACCCGCTCGCAGGTCAATAACCGCATTAAGGTGGTGGCTGCACGCCTGCAGCAGGTAGCAGATCCTGGCACCCGCGTTGCCATCTTGGCTGGAAATTCACCGGAATACGTCTTTGGCTTCTTGGGCGCGCTGTACGCGGGCATGGTGCCGATTCCGCTTTATGACCCCAATGAACCGGGCCACGCGGACCACCTGAAGGCGGTATTCGGTGATTGCGAACCGTCCATCGTGGTGACGAATCGTGTATCGGCGGCAGCCGTGCGTAAGTACTTCTCTGCTCAACGCGAACGCCCGCGCGTCATTTCCATCGACGCCCTTCCTGATTCCTTGGCTGGCTCCTGGACACCCGTGGAGGGAACCGCAGAGGACACTGCCTTCCTGCAGTACACGTCCGGTTCTACCCGTACCCCGGCCGGCGTGGAGCTCACCAATCGAGCGATCATCACCAATGTTGCGCAGATCTTCCAAGCACTGCAATTGCAGATGCCGGCTCGCATCGTCTCCTGGCTGCCAATGCACCACGATATGGGCATTATTTTGGCCGTATTCGTTACCATTTTGGGTTTGGACTTCGAGATGATGACCCCACGTGATTTCATCCAGCATCCGGATCGCTGGGTACGGCGGCTTACCGCAAGTAGTCAGGCCACCTATGCAGCCATCCCTAACTTTGCGCTGGAGCTTGCCGCACGTCATGCCAAGGATGCGGATTTCTCGCACGTGGCAGGCATCATTATTGGCTCCGAACCGGTGACGGAATCGGCCGTGGACTCCTTCCTTAACGCCTTTAGCGTCGATCGTTCCGTACTTCGCCCGTCCTATGGTCTGGCAGAAGCGGCGCTGATTGTAGCTACCCCGCAAACCGAAAAGCGCCCAGTCATATCGCACTTTAATCGCACAGAGTTGGCCGCCGGTCGCGCTGTCATTGAGGACAAATCCGACGCCACCGTCGCCTACGCATCCAATGGCCAGTGTGTGCCGCATCAGCACCTGGCCATCGTAGACCCGGAAACTCGCGCCGAGGTTAAAAGTGGCATTATCGGAGAAATCTGGGTCCACGGTCCCAACATGGCCACCGGCTACCTCAACCGCCCAGAGGAAACTGCTGCCACTTTCCGGAATACGCTGGGTGAGCGTGAACAGGAAGGCCTACCAGAGGATGACTATTGGATGGCCACCGGAGATTTGGCAGTCATTGTTGATGGTGAGCTGTATATCACTGGTCGCCTGAAGGACCTCATCGTCATTGCTGGGCGCAACCACTATCCGCAGGATATTGAGGGCACGGTGCAAGCGGCTTCCGCTCAGGTACGCCCAGACTCCGTGGCTGCTTTCTCTGTGGAAGGCGGTGACTCTGAGTCTCTCGTACTGCTGGTAGAGCGCGCCGATGATGCGCAGCCGGCCGGCGATGCCGAGGCAACTGAGGCCATCCGCACCGCTGTCACCTCTCATCATGGCATTACGCCAGATGACATCGTGTGGAAAACACCTGGCGAAATCAATCGCACCTCCTCCGGCAAGATTGCGCGCCGCGTAGCTAAGAAGAACTATGTGGGAATCTGATTTATCGCTAACAAAGTGACAAAATATAGCGATATACCCCCATGCCATTTAGTAATATCCCGTAACGAAAGACCTTTTTATGACCATCGAGCAACTGCGAGCATGGCTGCGTGACTGGGTCGCCCAGGCCACCGGTGTTTCCCCAGAAGAGATCCTAGATTCCAAGCCCCTGGAAAACTATGGTCTTTCTTCGCGGGATGCTGTAGTGCTATCCGGCGAACTGGAAAATCTACTCGGTACCCGCCTCGATGCCACTGTGGCATATGAATACCCCACCATCGAGCTGTTGGCGGATCGCCTGCTGAACGCACCAACTGCACCCCAGCCCGAGGAGCACGCTCCGCAGATCGCACAGGGATCCGACGTTGCGGTGATTGGTCTTTCCGGCCGCTTCCCGGGAGCAAAGAACGCCCAAGAATTCTGGTCCATGCTGGCAGAATCGCGCGCAGGAACCGGTCCGCTCCCAGTGGGCCGGTGGTCCGAGTACTCTGCTGACCCGGTGATGAGCGAAAAAATCGCCCAGCAAAATACCGATGGCGGTTATATCGAAGACATCGCCTCCTTCGACGCTGAATTCTTTGGCCTGTCCCCGCTTGAAGCTGCCAATATGGACCCGCAGCAGCGCATCCTGCTGGAGTTAGTGTGGGAAGCGCTTGAAAACGCTGGTGTTCCTGCTAACGAGCTGCGTGGCACGCAGACTGGTGTGTACATGGGATCGACCAATAATGACTATGGCATGCTCATCGGTGCCGATTCTGCCGAGATGCATCCTTATGCGCTGACCGGCATTTCTTCTGCCGTGGTGGCTAATCGCATTTCCTACGCCCTGGATTTCCGTGGCCCTTCCATCAACGTGGACACGGCCTGCTCCTCTTCCCTTGTTGCGGTAAACCAGGCGATGAAGGATCTGCGCACGGGTAGCGCAGACGTGGCACTGGCTGGCGGCGTGAATATCTTGGCTGCCCCGCATGCATCCACGGCGTTCTCGGAGTTGGGCGTGACCTCTCCGACGAGTGCCATTCATGCCTTTTCTGACGACGCCGATGGTATCGTGCGTGCCGACGCCGCCGGCGTCCTCGTGCTTAAGCGTTTGGAGGACGCGGAAGCGGACGGCGACGATATCTTAGCCGTCATCAAGGGCTCAGCCGTCAACTCCGATGGCCACTCCAACGGCCTGACCGCCCCGAACCCGGAAGCACAGGAAGATGTGCTGCGCCGCGCCTATGCCGATGCGGGCGTGAATCCGCAAGACGTGGACTATATTGAGGCCCACGGCACTGGCACCATCCTGGGCGATCCGATCGAGGCCTCTGCATTGGGGCGCGTGCTCGGCGTGGGGCGCGGGGACGATACTCCTATTTTGCTTGGTTCTGCCAAGACCAATATCGGCCACTCCGAATCCGCCGCGGGCGTGGTGGGCCTCATCAAGGTCATCCAGGCAATGCGCAATGATGTGATTCCGGCGAATATCAATTACTCGGCGCCGAATCGCTATATCGATTTCGAGACCGAGCACCTCGAAGTGGTTGAAGATCCACGCGAGTGGCCCGAGTACTCCGGCCGCAAGGTCGCTGGCGTATCCGGCTTCGGCTTTGGTGGCACCAATGCGCACGTCGTGCTCACTGATTACCGCGGCACCCCGGCCGAGCGCGAGCCGCAGCTTTCCACCGAAACGGTCGCGTTGCCGGTCTCTGGTCTCTTGCCATCGCGCCGGGCACGCGCTGCGGCCCTGTTGGCGGACTTCATTGAGGCGGAAAAGCCCGCGCTTGTCGACGTCGCCCGTACCATTGCCCGCCGCAATCACTCCCGCTCCCGCGCCGTCGTGATGGCTAGCTCTACCGAAGAAGCGGTCAAGCGCTTGCGTCAGGTGGCTGAGGGGAAGGTATCCGTCGGCATCGCTGCTGCGGATTCGCCGCAGGTCCCGGGCCCGGTATTCGTGTACTCCGGTTTCGGCTCCCAGCATCGCAAGATGGCTAAGGACATGATTGCGCTTTCGCCACAGTTCAAGGCCCGTTTGGAAGAGCTGGACGCCATCGTAGACTTCGAATCCGGGTGGTCCATCCTCGATATCGTTGAAGACGATGCCCAGACCTATGACACCGAGACCGCCCAGGTGGCCATTACCGCCATCCAGATCGCGTTGACGGACTTGCTCGCCTCCTTTGGCGTGCGCCCAGCCGGCGTGATGGGCATGTCCATGGGCGAGATCGCCGCGGCCTATGCCGCAGGCGGCATTTCTGCCGAGGACGCCATGGTGATTGCCTGCCACCGGGCGCGGTTAATGGGGGAGGGTGAGGCGTCGCTGAGCGACGCCGAGCAAGGAGCCATGGCTGTAGTAGAGCTCTCGGCCGAAGATATTGCTGCGCTCGACGGAAATATCGAGCCCGCCGTATACACCGGCCCCGGTATGACCACCGTGGGCGGTTCGCGCCAAGAGGTGCTGGACCTGGTGGAAAAGCTCGATGGCGAAGGCAAATTCGCCCGCGCCCTCAATGTGAAGGCGGCCGGGCATACCTCGGCTGTGGATCCTATCCTGGGCGAGCTGCATGCAGCCATTGCCGGCATGGAAGCCAAGCCGCTGCACACTCCGCTGTTTTCCTCCGTGGATAAGGGCAAGGTCTATCGTCCTGGGACCACCGTGCACGATGAGGATTACTGGCTGCGCATGACCCGCCACTCGGTCTACCTGCAGGATGCCACCGAGGCGGCTTTCGCTGCCGGCCACACTCAGCTGGTAGAAATCTCGCCAAACCCGGTTGCACTCATGGGGCTAATGTCCACCGCCTTTGCCGTGGGCAAGGCCGATGCGCAGCTGCTGTATGCGTTGAAGCGCAAGGTAGATCCCACCGAGTCACTCCTAGACTTGCTCAGCAAGCTCTATGTCACTGGCATGCCGGTGGATTTTGGCGCGGTCTTTGGTTCTGGCGCGCGCGTAGAGGCGCCTTATACCCAGTTCAACCGCCAGCGTTTCTGGACCAATGCGCGTCCTTCAGCCGGCGTATCCGGCCTGCCGGGCGTACGCGTTAACTTGCCAGAGGGCAAGGTTGCCTTCTCCACCAATGCAGACCAGGCGCCGTCTGCGCTGGCCATCGTGGAGGCTGCGGCCGAGGCCGTCAAGCCTGGAGCTCGCATCATTGCCACCGAAGAGCACGCTGACCTGCCGCCGCGTGGCGAGGTTACTACGGTGGTAAGCCAGTCCATCGGCGGCATGTCCGTGGCTGTCTACGCTGTTCGTGGTATGCAGACTGAGCTCTTGGCGGAAGGTTTTGCCTCCGCTTTGGACTTGGGTGTGGCGCCAATCCCCGGCGTGGCTGATGTGCCCGAAAGCGCGCCTGCAGCGACGGAAGAAGTCGACGCCGTGCGCTGGGACCCCACGGAGGAAACCGTAGAGGACCGCCTCGCGCTCATCGTTTCTGAGTCCATGGGCTATGACGTCTCTGACCTGCCCCGAGAGCTGCCGCTCATTGACCTGGGCCTGGATTCCCTGATGGGTATGCGCATTAAGAATCGCGTGGAAAATGACTTCCAGATTCCGCCGCTGCAGGTGCAGGCGCTGCGTGACGCCTCCCTGGCAGACGTCATCGCCATGGTGGAAGAGGCCGTAGCTGGCGGCAGTGTGGATACCAGTGAGATCGCTACTGAAGACACGCCGGCGCCAGAAGAAGACGAGCCTGGCCAGGGCGTGGGCGTTGCCCCGCGCGATGCCTCCGAGCGCATGGTCTTTGGCACCTGGGCTACCTTTACTGGCAAGGCCGCAGCGGGTGTTACCTCTGCGCTGCCAGAGTTAAGCGAAGAGGTAGCGACCCAGATTGCCGAGCGCCTCACCGAACGCGCAGGCATCGAAGTCACTGCCCAGCAGGTCCATGAGGCTGAGTCCTTGGAAAGCCTGGCTGACTTGGTCCGTGAAGGACTAGAGACCGAGGTAGAAGGCAATATCCGCGTGCTGCGCGAAGCCGACGGCCCCGCCGTATTTATGTTCCACCCAGCCGGTGGCACCACGGTGGTCTACCAGCCGCTAACCCGCCGCCTGCCCGAGGATGTGGCTGTCTACGGAGTCGAGCGCATCGAGGGTTCGCTAGAGGAGCGAGCCAAGGTCTATGTCGAGGACATCCTGCACTACGCTCGTGGCCGCAAGGTCGTGCTCGGTGGTTGGTCCTTCGGTGGCGCGCTGGCCTACGAGGTGGCCTACCAATTGCAAAAGCGCACCCAGGACTCGGTGGAGGTGGCGTTTATTGCGCTGCTGGATACCACCCAGCCGTCCCACCCGGCCCCGGATACCCCGGAGGAAACCCGAGCCCGCTGGGAGCGCTACGCGGCCTTTGCCAAGAAGACCTACGGATTGGACTTTGAGCCGCCGTACGAGATGCTCGAGACCATGGGCGAGGATGCGCTCATGACAATGCTGGCAGAGTTCCTCGCTACTACCGACGCCTCCGAGCACGGCCTTTCCGCCGGCGTTCTGGAGCACCAGCGTGCTTCCTTCGTGGACAACCAGATCTTGGCCAAGATTGACTTCCATCGCTGGGCCGATGTTTCCGTGCCGGTTCTGCTTTTCCGCTCCGAGCGCATGCACGACGGTGCGATCGAGCTGGAGCCGCGCTACGCTGAGATTGACCCCGACGGCGGTTGGGGAGTTATCGTTAAGGATCTAGAAATTGTGCAGCTGCAAGGCGATCACCTTGCAGTGCCGGACGAGCCGGCCATCGGCATCGTAGGCAAGCATATGGACGAATGGATCGAGGAGAAGATACGTGGCGGCCAAGCAGACAACCGCTGAGAAACTCGCTGACCTGCGCGAGCGCCTAGACAAGGCGCAGGACCCAGGCAGTGAGCGCTCCCGCAAGCGCCGCGACGAGGCTGGGCGTACCACGCCTCGTCAACGCATCAATGAATTGCTGGATGAGGGGTCCTTCGTCGAAACGGGTTCCTTGGGCAAAACCCCTGGCGACCCGGATGCTATCTACTCCGATGGCGTGGTCACCGGTTATGGCCGCATCTCCGGCCGCCCCGTGTGCATCTACGCTCACGATAAGACCGTCTACGGCGGCTCTGTCGGTGTGACCTTTGGCAAGAAAGTTACCGAGGTCATGGACATGGCAATCAAGATTGGCTGCCCCGTAATCGGTATTCAGGATTCCGGCGGCGCCCGTATCCAGGATGCGGTGACCTCGCTGGCCATGTATTCCGAGATTGCCCGCCGCCAGCTGCCGCTGTCTGGCCGCAGTCCGCAGATTTCCATCATGATGGGTAAATCTGCCGGTGGCGCAGTTTATGCCCCTGTGACCACGGACTTTGTCATTGCCGTGGACCAGGAAGCGGAAATGTATGTCACGGGCCCAAACGTTATTCGTGAGGTCACCGGTGAGGACGTTACCTCTGCCGAGCTGGGTGGCGCTCGCCAGCAGGAGCTCAACGGCAATGTTTCGGCCGTAGTTCCTTCTGAGGAAGACGCTTTTGACATGGTGCGCGATCTCTTGGACCACCTGCCGCTAACCTGCTTTGATGAGGCCCCAGAATTCGCTGCGCCTTCCGATGCCGACGTGGCCGAGGACGAAGACCTCAACTCCTTCATGCCGGATGACACTAATGCCGGCTACGACATGCTGGACCTGTTGACCCAGCTGGGCGATGACGAGGACATCATTGAAATTCAGGAGAATTTTGCGCCCAATATGATCACCGCCTTCGGGCGCATTGATGGCAAGACGGTGGGATTTGTAGCCAATAATCCCATGCACCTGGCAGGCTGCATCGATGCTGATGCCGCCGATAAGGGCGCGCGTTTTATCCGCATTTGCGATGCCTACAATATCCCGCTGGTTTTCGTGGTGGATACCCCGGGCTACCTACCAGGCGTAGAGCAGGAAAAGGTGGGCCTTATTCACCGCGGCGCCAAGTTTGCTTTCGCCGTGGTAGAAGCCACCGTGCCGAAGGTCTCGCTCATCGTGCGCAAGGCCTATGGCGGTGCTTATGCCGTGATGGGTTCGAAGAACCTGACCGGTGATATTAACTTGGCGTGGCCGACCGCGCAGATCGCCGTCATGGGTGCGGCCGCCGCCGTGGTGATGATCGCCGGTAAGCAATTAGACGCCGCCGAGACCCCTGAGCAGCGCGAGATGACCAAAAAGATGTTCATGGACTTCTACGATGAGACCATGACCGCTCCCTATGTCGCCGCCGAGCGCGGTTACCTAGACGCTATGATTCAGCCGAATCAATCCCGGTTGGCTCTCCGCCAAGCGCTGCGGCAGCTGGCAACGAAGCAGGAAAACGATCTGCCGAAGAAGCACACCATTGCCCCAATGTAACGTCGTGTGCTTGGATTAGCGATAGGAATATAAAGTCCCAATCCTAGGCAAGGAGTTATTTATGATTCTATCTAGCGCTGTAGACATCATTAGCGAGATCATTGGTTTCGTTGTCGATATGCTCAACCATGCAGGCGTACCGGTAAGCTTCAAGTAAACCGAGCAAAAATGAGGAGGGTTTTACCCTCCTTATTTTTATTTGCGGGCGAAAAGCCGCCAGCCAAAGAAGAATAGCGCGGACATAGCGGTTGCCACGATGAGGAAGCTCCAGTGTGGTAGCCGGCCATTCACCAACATCCACAGGGCCATGCCACCCACGACGGTGCTCAACCAGACAACGCCGCCTTCTTTCCACTTGCCCTGCACCTTGGCGGCCAGGATGATAGCCCAGCCGATGAGCGCGCCGATGGCCCATGGCCAAAAGGCATCAACCCAGGTGGAAAAACTTAGTCCGCCGTGGGCGAGGCGGGCGGCCACAGCAAAGAGCATCAGGGCGATGATATCGATGACGGGGGCGATTCTCATGCATTTTCCTTTCGATTCAAGGCGGCGTAGGTAATGCCCTTGCGAGCATAGTGCCAGAAGTAGATTACCCAGCCAATGATTGTGATGAGGGCAAAGGAAATCAGGCGGTAGATAATTGCCGCCCCGGTTGCATCCACCGCGGTCATACCGGTGGCAACCAGGGTGGCAATGATGGCGGCTTCGACCGTGCCGAGGCCAGCGGGCGTGACCTGGGCAGAGCCGGCCAGCTTGGCTGTAAGATACGCCAGTCCTACGCCGGCCATCGTCGTTGTGTCCTCACCCGCGTGCAGGGCAGGTAGGTGGCCGGTCACGGCCCACACACAGCCCCACAGCGAGACCATATCGATGAGGCGGTTGGCCAGGGAATAAAAGGAAACCCAGGCGAATTGGCGGCGGTTGAGGTGAACCTCTTCCAGATTTTTGACCTGGTCCACGAGGGCTTCGCGCTTGGAGCCTTTAATGAGCTTCTGGCGGTTGAGCCAGCGGATGATGGTATCAGGGTGATTGGTTAGCCAAAAAAGGCCGCCGGAAAGCGCCAGCATGAGAACCAGGGTGCCAATGAGGGACCACAGCGCCATATCGGCATTGAGGAAGAGCACGCCGCCTAAGCCGATGAGTACGAGCCACATGGTGGAAATGGCCGAAGACAGCACGAAGAACCAACCACAGAGCATGACGGAAGCACCCCACGTGCGTTGCACGTAGAAGGTGAGGATGGCGGAAAAGGCCGGGCCCGCTGGAAGCGTGGTGGACCAAGCATTAGCCGCCAGCGTAAGGGCGGACGTCTCCGAGGCTGGCACATGTACGCCGCCGGCGCGAATGAGCAGGCGCATGACTTCACCCATGGCAAGGACCGCCAGAATAGAGGCGACGACTACCAATGCTACCGCGGCAGGGGCGGAATGAGACAGCCGCGAGAAGCCTTCGCGCAGGAAGTCCAACTCATCGCGGAAGACATAAATCAGGATAAGCAGGACGATGAGCGAGGCGATAAGCCGCAGCCAGTTTTTCACTTATTTATCTCCTTCGAGGCGTTGTTTGAGCTCAGAGAAGGGAATAGTTTTGCTGCGGTGTCTTGCGCCGCCGGTCAAAACGGTGGTGGCGTGGCGCAGCCAGCTAGGTGCCCACCAGTTATCTTCGCGCAGCAGGTGCATGACGGCGGGAACGAGGAGCATGCGGACAATGGTGGCGTCGATAAGCAGGGCAAAAATCATGCCATAAGCGATGTATTTCATCATCACGATATCGGAGAAGCCGAACGCGCCAGAGACCACGATCATAATGAGCGCCGCCGCGGTAATAATGCCGCCCGTATGCGCGGTACCGGCCGCGATGGCCTCGTCGGTCGAAGCGCCACGCCGTCGCGCCTCCACCATGCGGGAAACCAAGAAGACCTCATAGTCGGTGGACAGGCCGTAAACAATGGCGATGATAAGCACCAAGATGGGGCTCATGAGGGGGCCAGGGGTGAAGTTGAGAGCGCTCGAGCCAAGGCCAGTAACGAACATCAGGGTCAAGATGCCCAGCGTAGCCCCCAAGGTCAAAAGCGTCATCACGATGGCCTTGAGTGGCAGCACGAAGGAACCGAATACCAGCGCCATGAGCAGGAACGTGGCCAGCACCACGTAGAGTGCCATCCAGGGCAGCTTGTGGAACAGCGCATCAAGGGATTCCACTTCCATGGCAGGCGTGCCGCCCACATAGAGGTTTACGCCTTCGGGAGCTTTGACCTTTTCCAGCTCGTGCACGATTTTCGCATAATCATCGCGGTCCTCGATACCGGCGGAAAGGACGGTGGTTCCCTCCTTGGTTGCCGTCGTCGGCGCCATGGGCTCGGTGAGGCCATCGAGGCCACGGACTTGCATGACGACGTCGACAAGCTGCTGGTTCGATGCATTCTCCACAACGAGTTTGACTGGCTCCGTGCGGAAGGCGGGGAATTCCTCGTTGAATTTATCCTGTGCCACGCGGGTGTCCTGGTCCGGTGGCAGGTAGGACTCGTTGATGCCGCCGAAGGTGATGCTCATGATAGGCAGGGTCAATGCGATGAGCAGGCCACACACGGCGATGGTTAGCCCGCGGGCATGGCGCATCGCCCAGCGTGGCAGCTTGTACCACCAGGTGTCTTGAATCGTGCGCGCCGTCCGAGAGGTGCGGCGTACCGACCAGGTATCGATCTTGGGGCCGAGCATGCCAAAAATGGAGGGCAGCACGGTGACCGAAAGTAGTGCTGCTAGCCCCACGGCGGAGATGGAACCATAGGCCACAGACTTGAGGAAGGCCTGGGGGAAGAGGAAAAGGCCGGAAAGCGCAACGGCAACCATAGCCGCAGAGAAAACCACGGTTTGGCCGGCCGTTGCAGTGGTGGTGGCCACGGCTTCCTCGGTGGAGCGGCCCTTATCCAACTCTTCGCGGAAGCGCGAGACCATAAAGAGGCCATAATCGATGGCAAGGCCGAGGCCCAGCAGCGTGACAACGGCTTGGGCAAAGACATTTACCTGCGAGAAACCAGCCAGGATGGACAGGATCCCCAGCGAGCCCAGGATGGAGAGACCACCGACTACAAGCGGCATGCAGGCCGCAACGACGGAACCAAAGACCACCAGTAGGAGGATGCCTACCAGTGGCAGCGCAGCCTTTTCGGCGCGGGAGATGTCATGGGACATTCCCTCATCCAGCGCATCTGCAACTGCGGTAGCTCCCGCGATCTCCACTGGGGCGGAGGTATCCGTCAGCGCGTCCTCGATGGTGCGGAAATCCTTCAGCGTCTGCTCGTCATCGCCTTTGAGACCGATGGCGGCGAAAGCTAGGGAGTGATCGTCATTGACCAGGTTTGGATTCTTCGTGTCGAAGTAACTGGTTACCGAGTCAATCTGGTCCGGATACTCCGCTTTCAGCTGCGCCAAGTGCTGCTTGGCGGCGTCGAAATTCTCATCGGGGGAGTGGAAGAGCAGGATAACATCGCCGGAGTTATCGCGGCCGAATGTTTCCTGCTCGATTTGGGCCGCGCTTGTCGAGGCCGCATTGGGATCCTCCCAGCCCTCCTGGCTCATGCGGTCTTCGAGCTGCAAGCCAAAACCGATGAATAGAGCGAGGATGGCAGCGACGATGACGGCGGGGATGAGCCGGCGGTGCGCATAGGAAAAACGTCCCCACTTTTCAAACATTGGGGCAGCCTCCTAGCGGTTATTAAGCAGCGCAGCCAAGGGACGGAATGGCTGCAGCCATGCACCGCCCTCGGGCAGGTTATCCAGGTTCACGCGCGGTAGCGGTTCGCGGAATACGCCCTCGATATCTTCCAGATCCACGAAACTGATATCAGCATGGCCGACCGCCCATGCGGCATGCTCGTGGAAGCCCAGGACCGTTACCGGAAGGCCCTCAGCAATGAGCTCTTCCAACGGCTCTTGGAAATTCTGGCCATCGGCAGAGGCAACGATGACGCCGGCTAGGTCCTCTCGAAGGCTGTCAATGTGGTCGAGCATATCTGGATCCACGTCATCGTCTTCGTGGATTTTGGGTTTGGCAAAAACACCGAAGCCCACGTTGCGGATGGCTTCTACCCATGGGCGAATGACATCTGCGCCGCTGGGGGTCACATTAGTAAAGACGTCGGCGCGCGGTTCCGCATCAACGTCCTGGGCAAGGTGCACCAGCCAGCGGCCGATGGCATCGAAGCGCGGGCGGTGTGCGGCGGTCGGGCGGCCGCCGAGCAGGGAGCCCAGGCCCATGTCCATATTGGGGGCATCCCAGACAAGTAGGTAGGTGCTCATCTATTTCTTCTCCCAGAGGTACTCCGTGATCACGTGCTCTTTATCTAGGCCCTTGCCTTCAAACTTGGTAATGACCTGTCGGTCCACCAGCTGGGGGCACTCCGGCCATGGCCAGCCCTTGTAATCCAGGCTTGGTTCTACTTCAACTAGTTCATCGATCCACTCGGCGTATCCGGCGTGGTCAGTAGCCACGTGCAGCACGCCGCCCTTCTTTAACCGGGAGGCAAAAAGATTGAGGGTGCCCGACTGGATGATGCGGCGCTTGTGATGGCGCGCCTTTGGCCACGGATCTGGGAAGAAGACGCGGATACCATCGAGGGACTCTGGCTCAAACATGCGCATCATGACCTCGATGCCATCGCCGCGGATCATGCGGATATTGTCGATGCCTTCGCGCTCAATTTGGCCCAAGAGCTTGGCTAGGCCCGGCTTGTAGAGCTCAACGGCGATGATATTGGTATCGGCCTCTTTCGGCGCCATGGCGGCGGTGGAAGTGCCGGTACCGGAGCCGATTTCTACGATGGTCTTGGCGCCGCTGCGGCCAAACCAGGCCTCGAGGTCAATAACCTCGTCTTCCAGCACACGTCCGAGCTCTGGCCAGCGCTTTTCAAAAAGCTCATGCTGGTTATCGGTGAGCGTGCCGCGGCGGAAGGTGACGTTGCCTAGGCGCGGGTAATCGAGCTCGTTGTGGAAGACGGCATTGAAGTCAGTCTGTGGTGGGCGCCCTGGAGGCATTTCTCCAGCAGGGGTGTTTTGAGAGTTATCTGTGCTATTCATTGCGGCCTATTTTTCCCTGCTTAGCCTCGCCAAGCAATACGCCGCGCCGAGGGGTGTGTGCGGTGATGTCAGTCCGGATATAACCAGTGACCTAGTCGGGGGTGGAGGATGATCGTCTTAAGTGTCGCGTGGGAGGGTAATAAACCCCCATAAAGGGGGATTTAAAAGGGCGATTTTTACCACATTAACTTTAGTTACGCTTGGTGAAGTTCTGGTTAACGTGGTGGATATAACCGGTGTGACAAAATCTGCGCAAATTATTCTGGCGAGCACGTTAATCTTGAGGTGGAAGGCACAGTTGGGGTGTATTGCCCCAATTTTCACACCACCCTCAGGAGAATTACTAATGACCACCACTATCCCCGGGCTCGTCGGAGAGCTGCCGACTAAAAACGAAAAGCTTATCGGCTGGATCAGTGAGAACGTTGAGCTTTTTCAGCCGGATCAGGTGGTCTTTGTCGACGGCTCCCAGGACGAGGCTGACCGTTTGGCTGCAGAGCTGGTGGAAAAGGGCACGCTTATTAAGTTGAACGAGGAAAAGCGCCCTAACTCCTACTTGGCTCGCTCCAATCCTTCCGACGTCGCACGTGTGGAATCCCGCACCTTCATCTGCACCGAGAATGAAGACGGCGCCGGCCCTACCAATAACTGGGCTCCGCCTGCGGCAATGAAGGAAGAGATGACGGAAGCTTTCCGTGGCTCTATGAAGGGGCGCACCATGTACGTGGTTCCCTTCTGCATGGGCCCTATTAGCGATCCGGAGCCGAAGTTGGGCGTGCAGCTCACTGACTCCGCCTATGTTGTGCTCTCCATGCGCATCATGACCCGCATGGGCGCGGAGGCCCTGGAAAAGATTGGTACCGATGGCGATTTTGTCCACGCCCTCCACTCCGTGGGCGCCCCGCTAGAGCCGGGACAGGAAGACGTCGCTTGGCCATGCAACGACACCAAGTACATCACCCAGTTCCCAGAGACCAAGGAAATCTGGTCCTACGGTTCTGGCTACGGTGGCAACGCCATCCTGGCTAAGAAGTGCTACGCGCTGCGCATCGCTTCCGTTATGGCCAAGGAAGAAGGCTGGATGGCCGAGCACATGCTCATCCTGAAGCTCACCAGCCCGGAGGGTAAGAAGTACCACGTCGCTGCTGCCTTCCCATCGGCATGCGGTAAGACTAACCTGGCCATGATTACCCCGACTATTCCGGGCTGGAAGGCTGAGGTCGTCGGTGATGACATTGCCTGGCTGCATCTGCGCGAGGACGGTCTCTACGCTGTGAACCCGGAAAACGGCTTCTTCGGCGTGGCTCCTGGCACCAACTACGATTCCAACCCGATTGCCATGAAGACCATCGAGCCGGGTAACGCCATTTTCACTAACGTTGCACTTACTGACGACGGCGATGTCTGGTGGGAAGAGATGTCCAAGGAGGCGCCAGAGCACCTCATCGACTGGACCGGTGAAGACTGGACCCCATCCTCGTCTACCAAGGCTGCACACCCTAACTCTCGCTACTGTGTACCGATTTCCCAGTGCCCGAGCGCCGCTCCAGAGTACGACGACTGGCAGGGTGTAAAGATCGATGCCATCCTCTTCGGTGGTCGCCGCAAGACCACCGTTCCACTAGTTACCCAGGCCTTTGATTGGAACCACGGCACCATGATCGGCGCCCTGCTGGCTTCGGGCCAGACCGCCGCAGCAGAGGGTAGCGTTGGTACCCTGCGCCACGACCCGATGGCTATGCTGCCGTTCATTGGTTACAACGCCGGCGACTACCTGCAGCACTGGATTGACATGGGTGAAAAGGGCGGCG
>OCJN01000169.1_pt1 | contig 20975 bp, 17 predicted proteins | sample 1480731 | NCBI WGS metagenome assembly OCJN01 (sample SAMN05301479, study PRJEB22388) | human skin metagenome | isolation source: Infant 1 DOL 23 skin | host: Homo sapiens | place: USA: Pittsburgh, Magee-Womens Hospital of UPMC | collected 2013/2014 | reverse complement strand
GCGAGGATGTTTCCGAAGACTCCCGCAAGCAACGCGCCTGGCAGTTCCGCCACGTGGCTTTGGAGGCCCGCCGGACGGCTCTGACGGCCGCACAGGAGGAACTGCTGCGCATGCGCGGCTACCGCGCTTATAATCCGGCCATCGTAGACGAGGTGCTCGAGGAAATTGACCGCATGGTCTTGGGCACCAAGCGCCACTAGGCTAGGCGGCATGGACGCCTTCGATTATGCCCAGCTCGAGGATGCGCTGGATTATCTCTATGATTTCCTCGACCAAGACCTAGTGGACCGCGTGCGCACCGAGCGCGAGTTTGTGCCGGCCGGGCTAGAAGGCCTGCTTGCCGACGACTCCCTCGATGACTACGTCTGGCTCTGGATCAAAGACCCTGGCCCCAATGGTTTCCGGCAATACCTGCGTGATGGGGGCTATTCTGAGGCCGAGGTTTCCCAGGCCTTCCTTTGGGCGCGTACCGAGTGGGGGATGAATACGCCGCCGCACGTTGCTTGGCTTAAGGCGGATGGCTACGAACCGCCGGTCATCGATTAGCGGTTAACGCGGCGTCGGCTAGCGCGGCCGAGCGCCCGCCCGCGCCGAGCAGATATAACAAAATCCCGGCTCCTTGCTATAAAAGCAGGAACCGGGATTTTCTCTGGCGGAGGATGTGGGATTTGAACCCACGAGGGGCGTGAACCCCGCACGCGTTCCAGGCGTGTGACATAGGCCGCTAGTCGAATCCTCCGAGAAGAAACATTAGCAGCCGTGGCAATTATTTTACCAATCGCCAGGTCAGAGCTAATTTTTAGGAATCTAGAGGGGTGTTGTGGCGGTTGAGTCTTGGTTCGTGCTCCGGAAGCCGGCGTCCGGTCGTGTGCGCGGAGGTCCATTTGGCTAAACCGGCGCTCGGGCGTTAAAGTAAGGGCAGGATTCCGCGTGGCGTCCATCCTCTGAACTCCCCCAGGGCAGGAATGCAGCAAGGGTCAGGAGGCTCTGGCGGGTGCGCGGGGTCCCCTTTTTGTATGGCGTGCGTTACTATTGGGGGCTAAAAGTCGCCCTATACATGGAAGGTAGACATACGCATGTCGCTTCTTACTTTGGAATCGTCCGAACTAACTGAGCTCGCCGCCCAGGTCCGTAAAGACTACGAGGATCTTAAGGCTAAGGGCCTGAAATTGGACCTGACCCGCGGCAAGCCAGCCAAGGCGCAGCTGGACCTCTCCAATGATCTCCTCGCCCTGCCCGGACTGGGCCATTACACCGATGCGGCCGGAAACGACCTGCGTAACTACGGCAACCAAAAGGGCATCAAGGAACTGCGCGACATTTGGGGCAAGCTGACCAACATGGACCCGGAGCTGCTCGTAGCCGCAGACTCTTCCTCGCTGAACATCATGTTCGACCTGATTTCGTGGGCATTTCTCTTCGGCACCAATGACTCCGCGCAGCCGTGGAGCAAGGAAGAAAAGCTCAAGTGGATCTGCCCAGTGCCGGGCTATGACCGCCACTTTGCCATCACGGAGCAATTCGGCTTCGAGCTGGTCACGGTGCCAATGGAGGAGGACGGGCCGGATGTAGAGGCCATCGAAAAGCTGGTGGCGGATCCGGCGGTCAAGGGCATGTGGGTCGTGCCGATGTTCGCTAACCCCACCGGCGCCGTGATTTCTGAGGACAAGGCCCGCCGGCTCGCCCGCATGCAGGCCGGCGCGCCGGATTTCCGCATCGTGTGGGATAACGCCTACGCAGTGCATACCTTGACGGAAGAATTCCCGGAAATCCTGCCGATTCTGGATATTGCCGCGGAAGAAGGCAACCCGAACCGCTTCTGGGCCATGTCTTCCACCTCGAAGATCACCTTCGCGGGCGCAGGCGTGGGTTTCTTCGGCACCTCGGAGGATAACCTCGAGTGGTACCTGGAGCACGCCGGCATCCGCGGCATCGGCCCCAATAAGATCAACCAGCTGGCGCACCACGAGTTCTTTGGCTCTGCCGAGGGTGTGCGCGCGGTAATGCGCCGCCACGCCGCGCTGATTAAGCCCAAGTTCGATGCCGTGCTGCGCATCTTGGAGAAGCGCCTCGGCGAGTACGAGGTGGCGCAGTGGACCACCCCGAAGGGCGGCTACTTCATCTCGCTCGACGTCGTCGATGGCACCGCCAACCGCGTCTGGGAGCTTGCGCGCGATGCCGGTATCCTGCTCACCCAGGCTGGCTCGGCCTTCCCTTATGGTCAGGACGATAATGACCGCAATATCCGCCTCGCCCCAACCCTGCCGCCGCAGGAGGAGGTCGAGGCCGCGATGGACGGCGTCGCTACCTGTGTGCTGCTTGCCGCCGTGGAGAAGCTGGGGGCCTAAAATCAACGCCGACGAGTCTGCCCTGTGGCTGAGCGAGATTATCCCGGCTCCGCTGGAGTTCCGCTACGTCGATGAACGTCGGCTTGGTCTCGCCGCGCTTGCCGACGCCCAATCGCTCGCCCTCACCACCACCTTCAACAACACCGACACCGGCCTGCAGAGCCAGGAGGACGGTACCGATGTGCGCTGCGAGCTGTTGACGGTGGCACGCACCGGGCAGCCTGAGGTGGCTGCCGCCATTAACGCTGCGGCCGATACTTTCGAAAAGGCCGACGGCCTGCTACCGGCGCAGCCGGGTGTAATGCTGCCGTCCATCCTCGACGTCCCAGACATCACCGTGCACCACGGCCTCTTCATTGCGCCGTACCTGTGGGGAGGGCAGACCCCGCAATTTCGCGAAGAGGGCCGCCTGACCCTCATCTTGCAGTTGGTCATGCTGACAGATTCGGAATATGCGTTTGGGGTAGAAGAGGGCGTCGGCAAGCTGCAAGGGGCGGTGGCCGAGCAGGGCATTGACCTGCTGGACTGGTCGCGCGAGGGTTAGCCGGTAAACTGGCTAACCGTGGCTTTATACCGGAAATACCGTCCAGCAACGTTTGCGGAGGTCGTGGGTCAAGAACAGGTCACCACGCCGCTATCCGCCGCCCTCGATGCGGGGCGCATCAACCACGCCTACCTCTTTTCCGGCCCGCGCGGCTGCGGTAAGACCTCCTCGGCGCGGATCATGGCCCGCTCGCTCAACTGCGAGCACGGGCCGACCTCGACGCCGTGTGGCAAATGCGATTCCTGCGTCTCCCTGGCCCCGGGCGGGCCCGGAAACTTGGACGTGACGGAGCTTGACGCCGCCTCGCACAACGGTGTGGAGGATATGCGCGAGCTGCGCGACCGTGCTTACTATGCGCCGGCCGAATCGCGCTACCGCATTTTCATCATTGACGAGGCGCATATGATTTCGCCCTCCGGCGCCAACGCTTTGTTGAAAGTGGTAGAAGAGCCGCCGGAGCATGTTATTTTCATCTTCGCGACAACGGAGCCGGAGAAAATCATCGGCACCATTCGCTCGCGTACCCACCACTATCCCTTCCGCCTGCTCACCCCGCCGGCCATGAAAGGCTTGCTGCAGCGCACCGTGGAGTCCGAGGGCGTGCATGTCGAGGACGCCGTGTACCCCATGGTCATTGAGGCGGGCGGTGGTTCCCCGCGCGATACCTTGTCCTTGCTGGACCAGCTGCTAGCCGGCGCTGGACCCGATGGCCTGACCTATGACCTCGCGCGGCCGCTTTTGGGCGTCACCGATGTTTCGCTGCTTGACGACGCCATCGAAACCCTCGCCAACCAAGACAAACCCGGCCTCTTCGCGATGGTGGACCACGTCATCGAGGCCGGCCACGACCCGCGTCGCTTCGCCATTGATCTGCTCGACCGCCTGCGCGATTTGATGATCCTGCAGGCCGTGCCCGGCGCTATCGAGGCCGGCCTCGTCTCCGCGCCGACCGATCGTGCTTCCGTGCTCACCGCCCAAGCGCAGCGTTTTTCCGGACCGCAGCTGACTTATCTTGCTTCTACGGTCAACGATCGCATCAGCGATCTCACCGGTGCGACCTCGCCGCGCCTGCTGCTGGAAATCATGTGCGCGCATCTGCTAACCAGCTCCACCGGCCCTTCCGCGGCTGCGCCCGCCCCCGCCCCCGCTCCCGGCGCAGCCGCCAACGCTGCCGCGGCCCCGTCTGCCCCGGCTGATCCCGCGACCCCTGCCGTCGCCGGTGCCCAAGACCCCCAGTCCGCTGCCGCCGCCATCATTGCGCGCCGCCGCGCCAAGTCCCAGGAGCGGCAGACTTCTAGCTCCGCATCCGCGCCTGCGTCCGCCGCCCAGCCGCAAGCTCCGTCCCCAACCGAGCAACCAGCCGCCGAGCCTGAGCCGCACAAGCCGCAGGCGCAGTCGCAGCAGGTTGAGCCTGCCGCGGAAGAGCAGCAGACGCAACTAGCGCAGCCGACGCAACAGGAGTCCGATGACCCGTGGCAGCGCGAGCGGCAAATTCCGCAGGCAGAAGCGCCTGAGCGCCAGGCACAGCAGCCAGAGCCGCAACAAGCGCCGGAGGGGCGTCGCGAGCCATTAGAAAAGCCTGTGCCGGCCCGCGCAGCGGAATCCGCAAAGGAAACCGCGCCGGAAAATGCGCCAGAAACCGTGGCACAGCCCACGGCCGAGACCGCACAAGCGGCGGAGGAGCCGGCAGGCGACTTCGCAGCGGCCGTGAGGGAGAAGTGGGTGGCGTTGAGGGGGAGCGTCGGAAAGCGGAATAAGGTGGCCGAAATCATGCTGGCCGAAGCCCGCGTGCTTGGCTTCCGCGATGGCACCCTGACACTGGGGCACACCACCGGCGCACTGGCCGAGCGCATCAACGCACCCGCTAATAACTCCGTCATCGTGGAGGTGCTCAAAGAGGAGTTCCAGCGCGATGTGGCCGTGACCTGCGTGGTGGGTACCGACCCGAAAACTGCCGGCTTCGATGCCCCGCGGCCGCCGCAGCGCAAGGAAGCGTGGACGCCGAACCAGCCAGCGCGCGAGCCTGCCGACGACCAGGAGGCGGAGAGTAAGCAAGAACGCACGCCTGGGTGGCGCTCGCGCATTGCTCGGGCGACGCAGGCTGCCAAGCAGCGCGATGAATCGCAGTTTAGCAACGGCGTCCCCCTGCCACCTGAGCCCGAGCCGGACATGTATGAGGCCCCGCCCGAGGAGCCGCCGGCCTATACCCGTGACGACGAGGAGCGGGACATGATGGAAGCCGCGCAATCTACCGGCGAAATGGATCATCGCAGCGCTACCGAGGTAGCGATGGAGCTATTGGAACGCGAGCTAGGCGCACGGCGTGCCTAAGCGACAACCACGGTACACTCGGGCGGTAGCGAAATTTATAGCTGATTTAGAAAGGAAACGACATGGCTGACCAAGACCCAATGCAGCAGGCAAATGACATGAACGACCTCATCGCGCAGGCCGCGCAGGTGCAGGCGGATCTGCAGAAGGCGCAGGAAGAAATCCTCGCCACCAACGTTGAGGGCCAGGCAGGCAACGGCCTGGTTAAGGTGACCATGACCGGCGGTGCGGAGCTCGTGGACCTACAGATCGATAAGTCCGTCGTGGATCCGGAGGACGTTGACACCCTGCAGGACCTCGTCATGGGCGCGTTCAAGGAGGCCCACGCTGCGGCCGGCCGCCTGGCGCAGGAAAAGATTGGCCCGCTGTCCCAAGGCATGGGCGGCCAGGGGGGCCCGTCTTTTGAGGATGTCTTCGGCGGCAACCAGTAGTCCGCGCGATACGATATAAGGCCGTTGCCCCGCGTTGGGGCCGCGGCCTTTTGCTGATTTTGGGAGTAATTGATGTTTGAAGGACCTCTGCAAGACCTCATCGACGAGTTTTCGCGCCTGCCGGGAATCGGCCCGAAGTCGGCGCAGCGCATCGCGTTTCACGTTTTGCACATGGAGCCCGAAGACATTGAGCGGCTGCAGAACGCGCTGGGCGCGGTGCGCGATGGCGTGACTTTCTGCCGGATCTGCTGCAATATTTCCCGTGAGGATGTCTGTCGCATCTGCATTAACTCGCAGCGCGATGCTTCTACCATCTGCGTGGTGGAGGAGCCGAAGGATATCCAGGTCATCGAGCGCACCGGCGAATATGAGGGCCGCTATCACGTTTTGGGTGGGGCGTTGGACCCGCTGGCGAATGTGGGCCCGCGCGATCTAAATATCTCCACGCTGTTGCAGCGCTTGGGCGGCGTGTTGCCGGACCGCGAGTTGGCAGATTCCACCCCCGAAGCCCCGCTTTACGACGCCACCCCCACCATCCACGAAGTAATCCTCGCCACCGACCCCAATACGGAGGGCGAGGCGACCGCCGCATACCTTGTGCGGCTTTTACGCGACTTCCCTGATTTGAAGATCACCAGATTGGCCTCCGGCATGCCGCTCGGAGGCGATCTGGAGTTCGTAGACGAGCTCACCTTGTCTCGTGCGCTCTCTGGCCGCCTAACCATTTAGCACCCTGAGCGCCTCGGCTAGTAGCGGGCGAGCGCAAAACTACGGCACCGCGGCCGTGGGCCCGGTTCGCGCGCGGCCGGTGAACACCGGCGGCCCAGGAGCCCGTGCTTTGGTGCCCGTCGCAAAATTTCTATTTTTGTCATTGCTATCCTTGTCAGCATGGTGTCTAACAGGCGGTAGCCAGGCGATTCGGCCACGAATGCGCGCCATCCGGCCGCGACCCGGAAGTCCATTGATGGAGTTGTGATAAGGGCACAGCAGCGCCATATTTTCGGGGTGGGTCAGGCCACCGCGGGAGTATTCCAGGAGGTGGTGGGCTTGGCATTCGGAGGCGGGGCGTCGGCAAGCGGGCCAGGCGCACCGGGCGCCTTCGGCCTCGAGCATGCGGCGCTGCTTTGGGGAGGCCTGCCGGGTGCGGTAGAGGTTGACCGGGCCGCGCTCGGGGTGGATGAGCGTAAAAAGGCCGGCACCAGCTAGCGTGCGGCGGACCAACTCGGCACCGCTGATAGTGGCACCGTTGGTCATAGCGAGGCGGATGTCATCGCCGTCGCCGGTCAGGATTTTCAGGTAATCCGGCAGTTCGATGATGACATTGGTGGTCACGGTAGCGGGCGCGGCGGCGCGGGAACCGGTGAGCCAGGCCAGCGGGTCGGATTTGGCGGCGGCCCAGATATCGGCCATTTCTGCGGCGGGGCCGGTGAAACTCAGGGTGGTTTTCTCGCCGTGCATAATCCGGCGGCCGCCGTCTTCGCGCTCGGGCGGTGGGTTGAGTTCGCGCAGTAGCCGGGTAGCCGCGCGCGAAATCTGCGCGGTGGTGCCTGCAGTAGCGCAGAGCTTCTCGCGGAATTGCCAGCGTTTGGTGGGCTCGCTAATGCCGCGCGAGCGGCGGGCGATAAGCGCGAGGGTCTCTAGGCTGTGTTGATTGCGGCGTGCGGCGGCCAGTGCGCGGGATTGGTAGCGCGAGTGGCTGGTGGGCGAGAGGAAGGCCGCGGCGGTGCGGCGCACCATGCGCGCTTGGTCCGCGGGCAGAGGTAGGCTGGAGGCGGCGTGGGCCTCTTCGAGAAGGTCCACGCCGCGCTTAGCGATGTCGCCCAGCTGCTCCAATAACGTCATGCCCCGCAGCCTAAGTGCGGGAGCAGGTAGCTACAAGGGGCGGCGGCCGGGCCTGTGGATAACTCGGGGGGTTAGGGCTGTCCGGTGAAGTTATCCACAGGTTTGGACCTATCTCTGGGAGCGCGGGGGCTCGGAGGCGTTGAAACGTTCGACGCGCAGACGGTCGACGGCCGGAATATCGAGTGGTTCGAGGTCCGCGAAGGCCACGCCCATCGCCTGGGCGAGGAGGAGATCGGCCAACTGCGGGTTACGGGCCAGCGCCGGTCCGTGCATATAGGTGGCGATGACGCTTCCTTGGACTGCGCCTTCGAAGGTGCGCTGGGTGGAGCCGTCGCTGAGGTCAGCGGTGGCGGCCTGGTCGGCATTGCCATTGCCGCGGGTGAGCGTACCGAGAGGCTGCGCGGAGGGGCCAAGGATGGTGGCACCCAGGTGGTTTTCAAAGCCCGTGAGCGGCTCGGTGAGGTCCGCGGTAACACCGGCGCGGGTGGGCTCGGAGGCAACCTCGCCGATGGCGCGGTCCTGCATGCCGGCCGTGGTGGCATCGAGTAGCCCGACGCCGTCGATGATGCGACCGGAGGCGCGGAAGGACTCGCCCAAGACCTGCAAGCCAGCACAAATGGCGAAGATGGGGCGGCCGGCGTTAGCGGCGCGGCTGAGGCCGCCGTCAGCGATGAGGTGGTCCGCGGCTAGGATTTGCGCGGTATCTTCGCCGCCGCCGAGGGTGTAGATATCCAGTGTCTCAGGCACGGGTTCGCCCAAGCGGATCGGGTGAATCTCCGCTTCGAAGCCGCGCATGCGGGCGCGCTGCCGCAGGACGAGGGCGTTGCCGTCGTCGCCGTAGGTACCGAGGACGTCGGGAAGCACTAGGCCGATATTAAGCATTGGTGGCCTCCTTGGAAAGCGCCTTCTTCAAATCGCGGAAGGCGGTGTAGTTGGCGAGGACCTCGATGCGACCCTCCGGGCAGGCGGCGAGCGCATCTAGCGGATCCGGGATGAGCTCGTGGGAGATATCGGCATAGACTAGGCGCACTGCCAGGTCGGTGCCGCGCTCGCCGGCGGCCTTGACGCTTAGGCCATTGAAGCCTTCGAATTTCACGTCCCACAGCCAGGACATGTCGATGCCATCGGCTACCTGGCCGTTGGTGGCGATGACTAGGCCATCGGCGCTGCGATCCACCATGGACAGCGCTTCTTGCCAGCCGGCCGGGTTCTTGGCCAGCAGGAGTCGAATCTCGCGGCCGCGCCAGTGGATGGTGGAGTAGCGGCCGGCGACATCATCGATGCTCTCGGCGGCTGCAATGGCTTTGTCGAGGTCCACGCCAAAGCCTGCGACGGCGGCAGCGATGGCTTGGGCAGCGTTGCCCCGGTTGGCACGGCCAGGCAGTGCCAGGTTCAGTGGACGCTTGGCAGTGGGGGTGATGATGCCATGCTTATCGACGCCCCAGGTAGGCTGTGGCCGGCGGAATTCGCGGCCATCGGCAAGCGGCTTGACGGCGTACCAGTCATCTTCGGTGCGCACGACGTGCCCGCCGGTGCGCGGGCAGGTAACGGAGTCGCCGAGCCAGCCGGCACCGGCCGAGACCCAAATGACATTCTTGGCGTCATAAGCCACGGAGGTCATGAGCACGTCGTCACAGTTGGCAATGACGAGCATGTCTGGGTGGGCCTCGACAGCGCCACGCAGAGCGCGTTCGATCTTGTTGATCTCGCCCACGCGGTCGAGCTGGTCGCGGGTGAGGTTGAGCAGAACCAGCGCCTGCGGGTTCAGATTATCGGCTACGTGGGGCACGTGGAGCTCGTCTACCTCGAGTACGAGGTGGGAGGCGTCCTTACCGGCCATGAGTGCGGAGATGATGCCGGCATCCATGTTGTCACCGCCGTCGTTGGTGGCTACGGTGTGCTCGGCGCGGACTGCAGCGGCTAGCATGCGGGTGGTGGTGGACTTGCCGTTGGTGCCGGTCACTAGCACGGCCGGGCGCCCACCGCCCAGGTTGGTCATGATGGAAGGGTCAATGGCATTGGCGATTAGACCACCGATCATTCCGCCGGCGCCACGGCCGGTGGCGCGGGAAGCGGTGGTAGCCAGCTTCGCGGCGGTAGTGGCGGTGGTGGTGCGCAACTTCCTCAGCGCACCCGGGACTCTAAAACTCATGTCCCCTAGGGTAGTCGTGCGGGCGGCTTAGTCGTTCTTTTTCCCCGCCGAGCCGCCAGAATTTCGTCGTCCTCTGCCGCGGCCACCACGGCCGCCGCGGCGTCGGCGACGCTTGTGGTTCTTGCCGCCGCCTTTTCTGTTGTTCTGGGGCGAGGGTTGGGACCGCGGCGCCGGCTTGGAGGATTCGGGTTCGGACTCGGCGTCTTCGATGCGCGTGAGGGCATCAAGAAATGCGGCATCCGACATCAGCGGGATGCCTTTGCGGTGGGCATGCATGGGTTTTCCCACCAGGTCAGTGGTCACATTGCACACGACCAGCGAGGATTCGCGGGTGAGTTTCTCGGAATAATTGAGCTCTTCGCGCATTAGTGCGGCGATGATGGTGTCCGGATCCTCGAGGATTTCCGGGGCGACTACGATTTCCATGCCGCGGCGCAGCTCCTTGCCGGGCTCGTATTTGCCGGGGTTGTGGTGCTGGACGGGGGCCTCGGCGGCGTCGACGCGCACGTGGGAGCGCTGTAGGCCGAAGCGGTCGGCGCGCACGTCCTCCGGCGCATAGCTGCGCACCGTGCCGCCTTGCTGCTTGCGGTAGAGCGCGATGAGTAGTTCGGTTTCCGCGCGCGAGGTCTCGGGTTCGGGCCGGCCGGCGCGCTCCACCGAGGCCTTGGGCGAAGCGTCCAAGCCGCTCTGCTTGGCGACGCCCCCCAAGCGCACATCATTCGACCGCACCTGCTGCGCATAGGAGGTGGCCAAGGTATCGATGATGCGAACGGGGGTGGGGACATGTCCGACCTTCTGGCGGCGCCGGCGGTTTTTATTGCGGCCGCGGTTGCGCGCGCGATTTTGGCGGGCGGCGGCCATCATGGCGCGGCGGGCCTCAGCGACAAGAAAACCCCAGGTGTAGGGGAGATCGTGGACGATGAGCGTGCGGCCGTCGAGAAGCTTATCCAGCGATTTAAGGATCTTGCCAAAAGCTGGCGCCTGTTCAATATCGGTGATGCTCAGCCCGTGTAGGTGGCGCGGACCGGCATCGATATCGGGCTTGAGGACGGCGTGGAATTGCTGGCCTTGATCGCCGGCGTCGTTGAAAGCAATGGCGTCGATAGTAACGATGCGTCCGGTGCTGGGGTGAATGCCGGTGGTCTGGATGGTCAGGGCCACATAGGGAAAGTCCGCTGCCGCGTGGGGCGAGTCGGACTGCTGTGGCTGTTGCTGGGCCCGTGGGTGCGGTTTCGGCTTCGGTGTCGGCTTGGGCTTCGGGACGTCTGGCTCTCCGGAAGGACGGACCGCGCGGCGCTGCTTAGAATGGCGCTGTTCCGTGCCTGGTTTGGGTGCTGAAAACCTGGCCGCATGGCGCGAAGCTACCGTCGCGGGTGACGGCGCTGGGGCCGACGCCGACGGGTGCTGCGGAGAGGGGCCAGGTTTGTTGTTCATTAAACTCAGTCTAGTATCCCGCATTTCGTGCAGGGGGACAGGGCGCGCCGCTTAATCTTCCACAACGATGACAATGACGTCCGGCGGGGTTGTCTGTTCCTCAGGCTCTTCAGGGCGCCCCGGCGTCTCTGGCTGCTGCGGTTCTGCCGGCTCCTCCGGCTCTGCCGGCTTTTCTGGTTCGAGTGATCGTTCCGGGCCATCCGGCGCGCTGCGGTCTGTCGTGGGCAGTGCCGGTTCGGCCTCCGGTTCTGGTTCCGGGGTAGGCGCGAGTTCTGAGCCAGGGATCGTCGTCGTTGGGGCAGTAGTTTCCGGCTCTGGCTCTGGCGTTGGCTCGAGTTCGGAACCCGGGATAGTGGTGCTTGGCACGGTGGCATCCGGCGTCGGCTCAGCCTGGGGCTCCGAGGTTAGCAACGAAGACGTCGTTGTAGGCGCAGTCGGCTCCGAAGGCGTTGGTTCCGAGGACTCTGGTTCGGGCAGTGCCGTCTGCTTATCCGTCGAGGTGGCGGCGGTGGTTTCAGGTGCTGTCGTCTCAGACGTCGTCTTTTCCGAGCCAGGCGTACTGGAAGTAGGTAGGTCGGACGGTTCGGCAGGTTCCTTCGCCGCTAGCTGCGGCGCCGGCTCAGAGCTGGAGGATGGCGCCGAGGCCGGGGTCGATTCGACGTTATTAGACGCAGCGGCAGCAGCGGCAGTGGCTGCGGCGGAGGCGGCACGGGAAATTGCCTGGGAATCAATGCCCTGGTGCTCGCCACGGTGTTCGCCGCGGTGCTTGCCGTGGTGGCCTGCGGCAGGGGCCTTGGCACGGTCGGCATGAGGTGCGTGCATCGGCTGCGACGGCTTAGACGGCTGCGGCGCGGAGGCGTCGGCAAGCGGGCGCTGGGCCGAGGACGTCGCGCGGGATGGCGCGGCGGTACCGCTGGTGGGGTCGGCATCGTGGAGGCGGGGCGTAGCGGGGTGCGCGGGGCGCTTGGGGCCAGTGCCATCGAAATGGGAAGAATCGAGACCGGAGTGGTTGTCTTCCGGGGCGGGCGCGGTGGAATGGGTGTGGGTGTCGGAAAGAGCTTCATCCTCGCTTAGCAGGTTGGTAGCCACGGTGGCGCCGCCACCCACAAGCACGGCGACGCCGGCTGCAGCCAACAGGTTCGAGGTCACAGCGCCGGAAGCTCCGGCAGCACCGGCGGCGGAGGTGACGCTAAAGCCACTCGGTGCGGAGACACCAGCGAGGCCACGGGGCGCAGCGGATGCTGCCTGTGCGCGGGCTGCGGTAGCAGCGGATATGACGGCGGTGCCACCGGCGACCACTCCCAAAACCAAGCCGGTGTGGTGCCGATTGGCGGCGTTGTGCGCATAAATGGTGAGTGCGGGGCGGTCATCGGCGTTGTAGCGGAAGTAGCCGTGAGCAATGGCGAGGCGGCCGGTCTTGGTGCAGTCGAGCACGGCGGGGGCAATCTCGCGGGCGGCTTCCCTGGGAAGGGAGCCTAAATAGGTGCTATTTATATAGACATCAACGGTATTGCGGCGCAGGAAACCGCGGGTGCGCAAAGTAACGAGGTAGTGCTCGTCGGTTTGCGGAAAGGCAGTGACGTCCTTGGAAAACTCCGTCATCGTGGCCGCAGCCTCGCCCGGCAGCATGGCCCAGCGCTGTGCCGGTGGGTTATTAGCGGGGATGCACAGGTGCGGTGCCGGCAGGAGCAGGTTGAGCGTGGGCCATTCTTCGCCGGAGGCATCCGTCATGCTCACATGAGCGGTGGCGCGTGGGCGTAGGCCGGCGCTAAGAACCCAGTCAAAGAGTGCGTAGGCCTGGGAATCGGCGGCGCTGAGGTGGCCGACGAGGGTGTCGCCAATCCGGACCGCGAAGCCTTTCTGGGCGGTGCGGGGGCCGAGCTCCGCGGAAAGGTAGCCGTCTTCCGCGGCGGTGGACTCAAGCAATTCGCTGAAAACTTCTGGCGGAACATCCCCGATGGGCAGATTATGGATCGCGCCGAAGCCGTGGTCAGGGACCACGTAGGTGGCGGAATCCAGCGAAGTCATGAGAGCCTTTCGATACGAGGGAATGGTAACACCGTATTTTAGGCCCTGCCTTGGGCTTTTCCAATTTCCCCGACCGGTGAACAAGGGTTGATATCCTGCCCAAAAGTTTCTACAGAAGAAAAATGAGTACGGCGATAAGTGCTGCAATCACCAATAGGGCAATGAGGGCAGGTGCCCATCGCCCGGGGGGCGCGGGTGCATCGTTGCTCACGGCGCGAAAGCTTGTGGTTTCGAAGGTTTCTGTGGAGGAGGGGGAGGTAGGGGTGGCGTCGGCAAGCGAGGCTTCCTCCGAATCTGGCAGCGGCTCCCCCGCGTAGATGCTGAGTACGCGGCCGGTGCTGCGCGGCGCATGGTAGGCGTGGGCCAGGGTTGTGCCCTGCTTGGCGACGTCCACCCCTTCCAGCCGCCCCACCCACCGTGGGCCTAAATAGGCATCGGCGCCGGAACCGGTGGTGCTGGGCGAGAGCGTAACCAAAAGGTGCATGCGGGCCTGGGCGGGAATATCCAGATCCGCGGGCAGATCGGTGATGTCTATGGGCGGGGCATAGCCCAGCATTGTCCACGGACCAGCTGGCGGGTTATTGGCGGGAAGGCACAGGCCCGGCCGAGGCAGGAGTAGTGCCAGGGAGTCATCGGGCTGTGGTGCGGCGGTGGCTGCAGGGGTGAGCCCGGCGCGAAAGAGCAGATCTAATTCGGGATACTCGGCGCGGTCGGCGCTGGTGATGTGCCCGAGGACGGAGTCAGCGCGCACCTCCAAGCCGCCGTCCGGGCGGGGTGACAGGGTGACGGTGAACTCTCGGTTTTCCTTCGTCTGCGCACCATAGATGGGCAGGGCCTGCACGGCGCCCAAACCGCGGTGTGGAATGAGGTAGGTAGAAGAAGGCATACCCACCCTTCTACCACGCCGGGGAGCCGGGCCGGCGGGCAGGCTCGGGCAGGCTTAGGCCAAGGCGCGGTTGACGGCGGAATTAATCGCGTTGATGGATGCCCGCGTGGTGGACCCAGCGATGCCGGCACCCCAGACCTTGTTCTGGTTGACGTCGGCGGCGATATAGCAGGCGGCCTCGGCGTCGTCACCGGCGGAGCGGGATTGCTGGGAGTATTCCATGACCTCGAAGTCGATACCCAGGGATTCCAGTGCGTTGGCATACGCAGCAATGGGGCCGTTACCGGTGCCCGAGACGGTGGATTTTTCCCCATGGAAAGACACGGTGGCGGTCACGGATGCGTCTCCGTCTTCTGTGGGGGCATTGTCCATATGGAAAGACTCCAGGGCCAGCGGAGTCTCGCGGTCCAAAAACTCGGTGGCGAAGATATCCCACATATTTTTGGAATTGACCTCGCCGCCTTCGGAGTCGGTGATTTCTTGAACCACGGTGGAAAATTCCGCTTGCATGGCGCGAGGCATATTGATGCCGTGATCGGTCTTCATGATGTAGGCAACGCCACCCTTGCCGGACTGGGAGTTGACGCGGATGACCGCCTGGTAATCGCGGCCCACGTCCTTCGGATCGATGGGCAGGTAGGGAACCTCCCAGATGGCCTCGCGCAGTTCTTCCCAAGAGACCTCGGTATTATTCGCGCCCGGGCGAATGGTGGCCGCCAGCGCATCCAGTCCCTTGTTGATGGCGTCCTGGTGGGAACCCGAAAAGGCAGTAAAGACCAATTCGCCGCCATAGGGATGGCGCTCCGGCACGCGCAGCTGGTTGCAATATTCGACGGTCTCGCGGATCTGTGGCAGATCAGAAAAGTCGATCTGTGGGTCCACTCCTTGGGTAAGCATGTTCAGACCCAGGGTGATGAGATCGACGTTGCCGGTGCGCTCGCCGTTGCCAAAGAGACAGCCCTCGATACGATCCGCGCCGGCCATAAAGCCCAGCTCGGCGGCGGCGATTCCCTCGCCGCGGTCATTGTGTGGGTGCAGCGAGAGCAAGATATCCTCGCGGCGGGACAAGTTGCGGTGCATCCACTCGATGGAGTCGGCGTAGATATTGGGCGAGATCATTTCCACGGTGGACGGCAGGTTGATGATCATCGGGTTATCCGGCGAGGGGTCCATGATCTCTACTACCTCATCGCAGACCTCGCGGGCGAAATCCAGCTCGGTGCCGGTGAAGGACTCGGGGGAGTATTCCCAGCGCCACGCGGTATCCGGATAGTCGGCCGCGATGGACTTGATGAGTGCGGCGGCATTGGTAGCCAGCTTTTTAATGGCAGGCTTATCCTTGCGGAAGACCACGCGACGCTGCAGTTTCGAAGTGGAATTATAAAAGTGCACGATGACATTCTTGGCGCCTTCGCAGGCCTCAAAAGTGCGGCGGATGAGGTGCTCGCGGGCTTGGACTAGCACCTGGATGGTGACATCATCGGGAATCTTATTGCCCTCGATGATTTCGCGGACGAAGTTGAAATCGGTTTGAGAAGCGGACGGGAAGCCAACCTCGATTTCCTTGTAACCCATCTTGACCAGCAGGTCAAACATGCGGTGCTTGCGCTCTGGGCTCATGGGATCAATCAGCGCTTGGTTGCCATCGCGCAGATCCACCGCGCACCACTGGGGGGCGTGGGTGATTTTCTTGCTGGGCCAGGTGCGGTCCGGCAGGTCGATGTCTTCTACCTCCACGGCGAAGGGCTGGTAGCGCTCGTAGGGCATGGCGGATCCGCGTTGCTTATTCCATGCGGGCTGGCCTTCGCGGCGTGGGCCGGTGGGGGTGGTGATATCGCGCGGGGCGCTGATGAAAGAGTCAGTGGGGGACATGGTGGTGCGGTTTCCTTGTCTGTGGTGTCTGTGGGAGACGGCCAGCTGGGCTTGGGAGCCGGACTCCGCGACGGGCCGCTGGCCAGTGCTTAGGCCGAAATCCCGCCGCGGCAGATAAGGAGTAGGTCAATCCGCTGTGTCATACCGGTCACACTACAGGCTCTCTCACTGTGTGGCAAGAAATTTCATTCAATGAGAAATGGTGGCGGTGGGGTACTATGCCTGTCGTGTCGAAATCCCGCCATGCTGCACTTAACTCACCATCCCTGCTGCGCTCCTTGTGGGCTCCTGCCGCACTCGTCGCGCTCATCGGCGCTGCACTGCGCGTAGGCGTGCTCGCGGCCGTGGCCGCTGCGCAGGACGATAAGCTCTGGGGGCTGCTCAATAAGTGGGACGCCAAGCACTATGTAGAAATCGCCCGCGGTGGGTACTTCGGCGCGGATATCTCTACGGACGGGCCGGTCCATGAGACGACCATGGCCTTTTTTCCGGGGTTTCCTTTCCTGGTGCGTGGGGTAAGCAGCATCCTAGGGACCGGCGAGGCCGGTACGGCCATTGCACTCAATGTGCTCTTTAGCATCGCGCTGGCTGCCGGTGTGATGGCCTTGGCTGCGCACATGGGCATGGGTAAGTGGGCCCAAGTGCTCAGCGCAGTGGTAGTGACCAGCGCGCCGATGTCCATAGTATTTTCCATGCCGTATACCGAGGCGCTTTTTGGAGCGCTTGCCATCTGGGTAGTGGTGGCGCTGGTGGGCGAGCGTTGGTGGGCCGCTGCAGCGTATATTTTTGTGGCCGGGCTGGTGCGCCTTACCGCGGTAGACCTCGTTGCGGTCTTTGCTCTTATGGTGCTGTTGCGGGCGCGAAAGGACTGGCGGGTCTGGGCCGCGGTGGCGTTTTCTGTTGTTCCGCTGGTGGGGTACTTGTGGTGGTCAAGCAGTCACCTGACAGAGGTCGGTGGCTACTTTGGTATCCAAAAGGAGCATTGGAATTCCGGCTTCGATGGCGGCAAAGCGACGGTTATCTGGCTATGGGAGACGCTTACCGGGGCCACCAACGGTGGCTACCTGCTCAGCGCTGGAGTAATGATTGCCGCTCCCATATGCTTGGTGCTAGCGTGGCGCCGCCTGCCGCTAGCGGCCTGGTTATTCTCTGCGGTGCTGATGGCGAATGTGCTGCTTTCTGATGGCATCATGCACTCGCGGCCTCGGCTGCTCCTGCCGGCGGTGATTGTGTTGTTGCCGTGGGTGAAAAAGGGGGCGTCGGCAAGCGTGGCGGTTATTGCCTGGGCCCTGTTCGGTGCGTGGTTTTCCGCCTATATGCTCGGCGTATTCGAGTGGGCCATTTAGGTGCGCTGGCTTATGGGGCTGCGGGAGAGCACGATGGTGGAAAGTATCATGACGGTAAGGGCGATGAGCATGATGGTCCAACCGACGGCCGTGTCGATGAGGAATTTCTCTCCCAGCACCATATAGCCCAAACCAAAGGCCACAATGGGCTCAAAGATGGTCATGGCCGGCAAGGAGTGGGCCAGGGGGCCGGCGTTGAAGGAATATTGCTGCACCACCGTGCCGGTGAGCGCGAGGCCGATGAGGCCATAGAACTGCCAGCTTGCCAGCAACGTGGTGAGGCCTTCGTGGGTGAAAATATCCACCACGGCCTTCGAAAGCAGAGCGACGAAGCCGTAGATAACGCCGCAGGCCGTGCCCAAGGCTAAAGGCCGCTGCTCCGGTAGCTTCGTGGCTGCTGCGCCCAAGATTGCGAGGGTGACCAACCCCACGAGGAGTGCTGGCCACCAATCACTCCACTCTGGGCGAGGGTTGCCGGCAACCGGCCGACCGTAAACGACCATGATGCCCACCGCGATGGTCAGCGCAATAGACCAGAAAACTTCGTGAAAGGGCATTTTGCGGCCGGAATACCAGGCCGAAAGCGGCAGGGTAAACATCAAGGACAGCACCAAGATGGGCTGGACTACCAGCAAGGTGCCAAAGCCGAGCGCAATAACCTGCAGGCCGTAGGCACCAATGGCGGCAGCGGTGCCTACCCACCATAAGGGGTTGGACATGGCGGCGCGCATGACCGAATCATCGGCGTCGAGGGCAATGCGGTGGCGGATGACCGTGCCCCAAGCAACCGTCAGCGCGGATGCGAGCGCGAAAAAGATGGCGAGAAGGTTGCTTAACACCCGCTCAACGGTAGTAAAGATTCCTGTTATATGCATATTCTCCGCTGCATGGCGTGTGTTTCTATCCGTGGGGGTGGCTAGCGTATGGTCCGCTTCATGCTAGAGGCGTGTGAATAAAAAGCAGGCATTGTCTAGGAATTATGATGAGGACTAGGCCCCTGCGGGGTAGCATGGGTATTTGACTAATGATCGACAGGTATTTCAGGGCGCGCACATGCGGGCGCCGGGGATGCCTTAAAAGACGAAAGGCGGCATCTTTACCGTGGCCCTGATCGTGCAAAAATATGGCGGCTCATCCCTCGAATCCGCAGACCGCATCCGCGCCGTTGCGGAGCGCATCGTGGCCACCAAAAAGCAGGGCAACGACGTAGTTGTGGTGTGCTCCGCCATGGGCGATACCACTGATGAGCTGCTCGACCTCGCCGCCCAGGTCAACCCCGTGCCGCCACGGCGAGAAATGGACATGCTGCTTACAGCGGGCGAGCGCATCTCCAATGCGTTGGTGGCTATGGCCGTGGAATCCTTAGGCGCCCAGGCCCAGTCCTTTACCGGTTCCCAGGCCGGCGTGCTCACTACCGAGCGCCACGGTAATGCCCGCATCGTGGACGTTACTCCAGGGCGCCTGACCGAGGCTTTGGACGAAGGCAAGATTTGTATTGTGGCCGGTTTCCAAGGCGTTAATAAGGAATCGCGCGATGTCACTACCTTGGGTCGCGGTGGCTCCGATACCACCGCGGTAGCCCTTGCTGCGGCGCTGAATGCGGATGTGTGTGAGATTTATTCTGACGTCGACGGCGTCTACACCGCAGATCCGCGCATCGTCCCAGACGCACAGAAGCTAGACAAGCTCTCTTTCGAGGAGATGTTGGAGATGGCCGCGGTAGGTTCCAAGATTTTGGTCCTGCGCAGCGTGGAGTACGCCCGCGCATTCAATGTACCCTTGCGAGTTCGCTCGTCTTATTCAAATGACCCCGGCACCCTAGTTACCGGATCGATGGAGGATATCCCCGTGGAAGAAGCAGTACTAACTGGTGTAGCTACCGATAAGTCCGAAGCAAAGGTCACCGTCCTAGGCATCCCAGACCGCCCGGGGGAGGCTGCGAAGGTCTTTCGCGTCATTGCCGATGCAGAGATCAATATCGACATGGTCTTGCAAAATGTCTCCTCCCTGGAGGACGGCACCACCGATATCACTTTCACCTGCCCGCGTGCGGACGGCCCGCGAGCCATGGAGCTTTTGAGCAAATTGAAGTCTGAGGGTGGCTGGGCCAATGTGCTTTACGACGACCAGGTGGGCAAGGTTTCCCTCGTCGGCGCTGGCATGAAATCCCACCCGGGCGTGACCGCTGAGTTCACCGAGGCCCTGCGCGACGTGGATGTCAATATGGAGCTTATTTCCACCTCCGAAATCCGCATCTCCGTGCTCACGCGCGAGGCTGACCTGGATAAGGCCGCCCGTGCGCTGCACGAGAAATTCCAGCTCGGTGGCGAAGATGAGGCCACGGTTTATGCTGGAACCGGACGTTAAACACCCAAAAGCAACTACAGAGGATTTATTGTCATGACCACTGTTGCAGTCGTAGGCGCTACAGGCCAGGTTGGCCGCGTTATGCGCTCCATCTTGGAAGAACGCAATTTCCCGGCGGATAAGGTGCGTTTTTTCGCCTCTTCCCGCTCCGCTGGAACCGAGCTGGAATTCCGCGGCGAGCAGATTACCGTAGAGGACCTTGCCGAGGTCACTGAGCAATCAGTTGCCGATGTTGATATCGCCTTATTCTCCGCCGGTGGTTCCACCTCCAAGCAATGGGCCCCAGTATTCGCCGCGGCTGGTGCGACCGTGGTGGATAACTCCTCGGCATACCGCAAGGACCCAGAGGTTCCCCTCATCGTGTCCGAGGTTAATCCGCAGGAAGCCAAAAACACCCCCAAGGGAATCATTGCGAATCCAAACTGCACCACCATGGCTGCCATGCCGGTGCTCAAGGTCCTCCATGAGGCCGCGGGCCTCAATAAGCTGCATGTCTCCTCTTACCAGGCGGTCTCCGGCTCCGGCCTGGCCGGCGTGCAGGCGCTGGCAGCGCAGGTCTATTCCATCGGCGAGCACAGTGTGGACCTGGTCCACGATGGCTCCGCACTCAATGACGAGGACTTTGGCCCATACGTCGCTCCCATCGCCTATAACGCCCTGCCGCTGGCAGGCAATCTCGTTGATGACGGTTCCTTAGAGACCGATGAGGAGCAAAAGCTGCGCAACGAGTCCCGCAAGATCCTAGATATTCCGGAGCTGAAGGTTGCAGGTACCTGCGTGCGTATTCCGGTATTCACTGGCCATACCCTGACCATCCACGCCGAATTCGATAAGGCAATCACCCCGGAGCAGGCCACCGAGCTTTTGAGCGGCGCCCCAGGCGTTAAGCTTGCCGACGTCCCCACTCCGCTCGCCGCCACCGGCATCGACGAATCCTTGGTGGGCCGCATCCGCCAAGACCAGACGGTGGACGATAACAAGGGCCTTGTCCTCGTTGTCGCCGGCGATAACCTGCGCAAGGGTGCCGCGCTTAACACCATCCAGATTGCAGAGCTGCTCGTCTAAGCAGGCGCCGCGTCGCCGCAGGTTGCACTAAAAGCTCGGCGCCCTCCTTCCTCGTTACGGGATAAGGAGGGCGCCGAGCTTTTGGGTTGTGTGCCTTAGGCGAGGAGGCTAGTCCTCAGAGACCGGCTTCGCGGTGCCAGTAGCCTTGCCGCTATCAGCGGCAGAACCCTTCTTGCCAAAGTCAAGGTCGCTATCGGAGGACGGAACCTCCGGCTTCGTGTGCTGCACGTAGGTCACGGATGGCTCCGGATCTTCACGGTCGTAATCAAGATCGTCATCGTTTTCGAGCTCTTCGTGGATCTCTTCTGCGATATTGGTGACGAACTCGG
>OCJN01000167.1_pt1 | contig 21278 bp, 25 predicted proteins | sample 1480731 | NCBI WGS metagenome assembly OCJN01 (sample SAMN05301479, study PRJEB22388) | human skin metagenome | isolation source: Infant 1 DOL 23 skin | host: Homo sapiens | place: USA: Pittsburgh, Magee-Womens Hospital of UPMC | collected 2013/2014 | reverse complement strand
GGGCGAAGCTGCAATCCTTGGTAGAAGGCGCTGACATCGCTACCCGCGAACTGTTCTAAAACGCCGAAAGCCGCTCCGAAACTCCGGAGCGGCTTAATCTGTGGCGTTTAGAAGCGCACGCCCAGCTGCTTGAGGGCGTTCTTCATCGGCTCCAGCACAGCCGGGTTTACCGTGGCAACCATGTTGAAGGCCTGCAGCAGCGCAGCCACGAGGCTGGCTGCCACGGTCACCCAGCTCGTGACCTCGAGGAACTTTTCGGGGGTGGAAGAGCCCCAAATAGGCAGACGCTCAAGTGCCTCGATCTGGTGCTGCTCCGCCTCCTTGGCGACGCAGTCCGGCTCCTTGGGCATTCCGGAAGAACCGTAGCCATTGGCAAGGCCCTGCATAAGCTCCTGCGGGGTGCGAGCGGAAGATCCGAGCTCGCCGCTCTTGATCTTTTTGAGGTGCTCTTCCTTGTCCTTGTCGACCTCGGCCTGGCACTCAGCCGAAAGTTGCTTTGGCTGCTCTTCTGTGGCAGAAGCGGTAGCTGGTGCGACGAGGCCTGCTGCCACGGCGGTGGCGGCCAGGCCAACGGGGCGCGCGGACACAGAGTTAATCTCCCTGTTACCACCGGCGGAGATGGCGCCGATCTTGTGCGGGTGGGAGGGATCGGAACCATCTAAGATATCGACCTCGCCGGAGCGCGCATTGACGGTGAGGATGCGCTGGGACGCGGCGTGATAAGCGACGATTTCGGCGGCCGATTTGCCCGGCACACCCGATTCATGAGAACCGATGGGGTTAAGCTGCAGCGCAGCGGTGGGCGCGGAATGCTCCAGCACGTTATCCACGACGTGGGCATGCGCGGCAGGGGAGCAGGCGAGGACGAGCGAGGAGGTAACGCAGAGAGAGATGCGTTTGAGCATAGATATTCCTTTCTTGTGGTTATGTCCACTATTGCCTACGTAGGTAACGGTGCAACTAAAGGCCAGTGAATTTCCAGTGAATGGGTAGACTGTCAAGACATGACTGATTCGACCATCCATGCATCCGATATCCAGCAGGCGCAGGCACGGATTAGCTCGGAAATCGCCCCGACTCCGCTGCAGTATTGCGCCCGGCTTTCGGCCGAGACGGGCTGCGAGGTCTACCTCAAGCGGGAGGATCTGCAGGACGTGCGCTCCTATAAGATTCGTGGCGCGTTAAACGGGATGTCGAATCTGCCGCAAGAGCAGCGGCACCGGGGAATTGTTACGGCCTCGGCCGGCAATCATGCGCAGGGCGTGGCTTATGCCTGCCGCACAATGGGAATCGCCGGCAAGATTTTTGTGCCAGAGCCCACGCCAATGCAAAAGCGCGACCGCATCCTGGTTCACGGCGGCGACCAAGTAGAACTGGTGGTAGTTGGTTCCAACTTCGATGAGGCAGCCGCAGCCGCGCATGCCGACGCCGCCGAGCGCGACGCCGCCTTCATCGAGCCCTTCGACGCCCGCGATACCATCACCGGGCAGGGCACCGTAGCCGCAGAGGTTCTCGCGCAGCTTTCGGCCAAGGGCAAGTCGCCCGATGCCGTTGTCGTTCCCGTAGGAGGCGGTGGCCTGATTTCTGGCATCACCTCCTATCTGGCGGATATGGCACCGGATACTCGGGTGGTGGGCATGGAGCCGGAAGGGGCGGCGTCGCTAAGAGCGGCATTTGACCACGGGGGCCCAGTCACGCTGGATGCGGTCGACCCCTTCGTTGATGGCGCGGCCGTAAAGCGCTTGGGCGCGCTGCCCTATGAGATTTTGGACGCCAATCGCGAGCGCCTGAGCTTTGACACCGTGTCCGAAGGCGCGGTGTGCACGGACTTGCTCAACCTGTATCAAAATGAGGGCATCATTGCCGAGCCGGCCGGTGCATTGTCGGTGGCGGGCCTGCATCAGCTGGACCTGAAACCGGGCTCGACGGTGGTATGCGTGATTTCAGGCGGCAATAATGACGTGCTGCGCTATGCAGAAATCATGGAGCGCTCCCTAGTTCACCGGGGCCTCAAGCACTACTTCCTGGTGAACTTCCCGCAGGAGCCCGGGCAGCTGCGCCACTTTTTGCACGAGATTTTGGGTCCGACCGATGACATCACACTCTTTGAGTATCTCAAGCGCAATAACCGGGAAACTGGTGCTGCGTTGGTAGGCTTGCAGCTTAGCCGCGCCGAGGACCTCGACGGCTTGCTGCAACGCATGGGTGAATCCAAGATTTCGGTGCAGTACCTCAAGCCCGGCACCCCCGAGTATGAATTCCTCGTAGCCTAATGCAAAATTCTTATCGTCGCCCCGTAGGCCAGGTTGAACACGACATTGAAATCAAGCGTTCCCGATTTATTACTTTGATCGGTCGCGTCACCAATGAGGAAGAGGCCCGCGCGTTTATCGACGCCGCCCGCACCCGCTTTCCCGACGCCCGTCACCATTGCTCCGCCTACGTCTATCACGTCGACGGCGCAAACCCGGTGGAGCGCTCCTCCGATGATGGCGAGCCCTCCGGCACTGCCGGAAAACCCATGCTGGATGTGGTCAAAGGCTCCGGCATGCTCGATGTCTGCGCAGTGGTAGTGCGCTACTTTGGTGGCATCAAGTTAGGCGCCGGCGGCCTCGTGCATGCCTATGGTGGCGCGGTGAGTGAGGCCATGGAAAAGGTGCGTGCGGTAACCCGGGCGCGCCGGGAGCTTTATGCCGTGGAGTGCCCACATGCAACTGCCGGGCGGGTGGAGGCGGACCTGCGCGGGCGCGGCTATGAGATAACCGATACCGCCTACGCGGCCGCAGTAACCTTTACCGTGGCCGTGCGCCCAGGTGGGCTGGAAGAGCTGGAAGCAACGCTGGCAGCGATCTCGCAGGGCCAGCTCGCGGCGGCAGAAGCTGGCAGCGCGTGGGTTGAGGTAAGATCCTGAACATGAGTATGCAGCAGCGACCGAATAACCCCATTGCGCAGCGCAAGCAGCAGGTGCGCAAGCACTCCCGCAACGCCGTTGTGTGCGTGGTTGCCGGCCTCGGCGTGGGCGCAGTGCTGGGCGTGCTATCTGCGGCAAGTTTCTGGGCCTGGATGTTGGTGGGCGCCATCGTCGCCGTGGTTGGTGGCGGCTATAACTGGTTTAAGATCCAGAAGATCGTCAACGAAAACCACAACCAGTACTAGATGCCGGCACCGCAACCTAGCGGCCGCCCCGTCCGGATTGATGCCTGGGTGTGGGCCGTGCGCATGTTTAAGACCCGTTCGGCGGCCGCGACGGCCGTGCGCGCCGGGCATGTCAAGATAAATGGCGAGGCTGTCAAGCCCTCCCAGCAGGTGGTGCCGGGCGACCGTGTGCGCGTGTGGCGCAATCACCACGAGCATGACCTTGAGGTCTTAGCGACTGTGGCCAAGCGCGTGGGCGCACCCGTGGCGCGTACGTGCTACACGGACCATGCGCCGCCGCCTCCACCCAAGGAGTTTATGCCGTCGGTACCCGTGCGCCCACGCGGGGCGGGCCGACCGACGAAGAAGGAACGACGCGATATGGAGAAATTCCGCGGCGGTTTCCGATAATCAGCCGAAACTAGTGGGCAGCGCGCAAGGCCTTCAGGCGCGCAGTAAGCCGACGCTTGCGGCCCGGGCGGTCGCCGGATTCGGCGGTGGCCTCGATATGCTGCTTGCCAAATTTGTTGAGCAGCAAGTCGTCGATAAGCCGCACCTGGCCGGGACGAAAGCGGTAGCGCATGGCGTCGTGGACGTGGGCAATGGCAGTATCGTCAAGCAGCTGCTCGAGCTGGCTCAAGTGGCGCACGCCGTTTTGCTCCAATAACTCCGCCAAGAATCGGTAGTGCTCCGAGCGCGAGAGCGGGAAACGGTTGCCCAGGATAATGGCCAGCACGCCCGGTAGGGTCTCGGCGGTAAGCTCGACGTCCCGATCGGTTTCCGTACCTGGGGCCTTGAGTGCAGCAATCTCGTCGAATTGCTGGTCCGCAAGCTCGATAAGCCCCGCGGCCAAGGTAAAGAGGCGGTCCACTTCAGGTGAGGGTGGGTTGGGCCCTTGCTTGTAGCGGATATCGTGTTCAAACTCCGCCCATGCGTGCTGCAGAACGGTGCGAATCTGCACCTCAAAGGTCCAACCTACGTAGTTCGCGAGCTCTTCCATTGCGGCAGCGCTATCTTCGGTCACGGTGAGCACGAGGTGGTGGGAGCCGTAGCCAAAGCCGCCGGAAATGCGGGTCTCGGCTGCTTTATCAACGGAACGCTCGACTTTAAACGATTCACCAAAAACGCTCAGCGCTTCTGGAATCGCGGTGGAGTGAAACAGCGTGACCCGCACCCCCATCACATCGTGGATCTCCTGCCACGGCTGGGGGTAGACAAAATCGCCGTTCTCGCGGCGCTTTTTGGCCTTTGCCTTAAGCGAGGGCCAAGTCTTGACGCGGGTAGAAACGCGGTCGAAGATGATGCCGGCGTCATTGAGGAGATCCTCGATGGCGGTGCGGAAGTCCCCCGCAGCGGTGGGGTGGTTGCGCGCCCAGTCGTGGTACTGGTTGCTTAGCCGCGACATCCTACTTTCCGGCATGGTGCTCCTTTCATAACTCCCGCGGGAATCCGTTAGACCATACTAGCGGGCGCGGGTGGAGCACGGTGCGATGGTAGGGCACGCGCGCGACGGCATCGGCAGCCAGCTGGCAGGCATAGGTGTCCGGCAGGCGGGCAAAAACGAAGAGGGTGGCGGAGTCTGGGACAAGGTAGGTCAGCGAGTGCGAACGCAGGAGGCGGCGCATGTGCTTGTCCAGCACAGTAAATGTTTCTGGGTGAGCGATCCAGGAGGAAATCGGTGCGCCGTGGGAGCGAACCTGTAGGCCCCCGAGGTGGGAGGCGGAAGGGAGCTCGCAGGCAGCCGGACGAGTCCAGAAACGCAGTCCCTGCGAATCGAGGGCGGCGCGTTGCAGGTTATGTGAGGCGTGGTTCCACGCCCGGCGCGTGGAAATGTCCATGTCTGCCAAGCCGCGGTGGCTTAGTCGGCGAAAGCTACGCTTGCCTGGAAAGACAAGCGCCATGGACAGGCTGGGGGAGAGCTGGATGGTGGCAAGGGAATCGCAAAAGCCGTCGTCGGAAAGCCGCTGTTCTTTCAGCCAGGAACGGGCAAAGAGGGCAGGCAGCAGGTTTGCGGTGGTAGGACGCGGCGAACGCAGGGCGACGGTCACGACGGGGCTCTCCAGTGGGGTAGGGTGCAGTCGCCTTTATTGGACTGGAGAAACCGCCGTTTGGTTCCCGGGAAAATTAAAAGGGCGGCTCGGCGTCGAGTTGGAGTTCGGCAAAGAGCTTATCGGCCGGCCAGATGTCGATTTTTTGGCCCTTGGCCTGCAGTTCCTCCGCACGCTTTTCCTTGGAGGTTTTCTTGGCCCATTCGCCCACGATAAGCAGCGTGGTCTTTTTGGTGACGTTTTTGGCTACCTGGCCGCCGCGCTCGGCGATGCCCTGCCATAGCACGCCCTTGTCATAGGGCTCGAAATCACCGGTAAGGGTGACATGCTGGCCGTAGAGCGCGCCTTCCGGATCCGCGTCTGGATTGGGCTCCGGGATTGTGTCTGGGGTGGCAACGGTTTGCCACGGGGCGGGCCTGCTGGACTTTTTCTTTGCAGAACCGGCAGCGCGGGTCTGGCCGCGGAAGTCGGTGCCGGCGCCGAGGTCCGCGCCCGAGGTGGGGGCGGTATGGGCGCGCAGGACGGGCAGGATAGCCTCGGCATCGAGCCGACCCAAGGTAAATTCGCGGGCGGTGAATAGGTCGCGAATGCTGCCAGTGTGTCCAAAGCGTTCGGCTAAGCGAGCGATGATTTCGCCGGCGGCGCGGGCGTCTTCGGTGGCGTCGTGGTGGCTAAAGTCCGGCGCGGAAAGGTGGGCTGCGACGGTGGGTAGCTTGTGGTTTCGCACCGAAATTACCTTTGCTTTGGAGGCGTCGCGGGCCAGTGCGAGGGAGCACGCCAGCGGCACGGTGGGCACCTCGGCACCGGCGGTAAGCAGACCGGAGCGCAGCGCGGTGGAATCGAACTGGGCATTGTGCGCGACAAGCACGTCGCCGCCGAGGAAGTCGAAGAGCTCCTTGGCAACGTCGGCGAAGGCCGACGCCCCTTCCACATCGCTCGCGGTAATGCCGTGTATGGAGACGTTGATATCCGCAAAGTGCTCGAGGCCAGGCGGTGGGGTGCACAGCCAGGAGCGGGAGTCGCTCTCTTGGCCGTCACGGAAGCGCACAGCGCCGATTTGGCAGATAGATCCCCAGTTATCGTTGGCCGTTTCTACATCCACGGCGGTGAAATCGAGGCCGGGGATCGTTGCGGCGGAGGAGGGAGCATCGCCGCGCTGGGCGGCGGCGATGGCGCGGGCGACGGCTTGCGGGTCTTGGTGCGGGGCAAAAGAAATAGAGCCGGCGGCACCAAGGTCGAGGACGCCGAAGCCAGTGGAGGTCGGTTCATTTACGCGCACGGCGTCGATGGAATCGAGCGGGATGTCCTGCGTGGCGGGGGCGCCGAGGCTGGTGGCCAGCAGGGTGCGGTGGAGCACAAGTTTTTCCGCTGTGACATCGATGAGTGCGCCGTGCGCGGGAAATGACACGAGGGGCCTTTCTTTAGGAATCGAAAACGGGCGGTTCAACCTGACGAAAAATCAGCGTCGAACGCGGCTGCACCGTGATCGTACCCTCTGCTTCAATAAGGGTTTCCTCTACGGGGTAGCCGCCGGAATCGGCGGTATCGACCATCAGCCGCCACGTGGCGCCGAGATCCTTGGTAGGCAGGGTGAACTCGATTTCGCCGTCGTGGGAGTTGAAAATCATGATGAAGGAATCATCGGTGATGCGCTCGCCGCGGGAGGTGGTTTCCGTGATGGCATTGCCATTGAGATAGACCATAAGGGCGCGGCCGAAGTCGTGGTCCCAGTCGTCCTGGGTCATGAGGCGTCCGGAAGGAACCAGCCAGGCGATATCGCGTTCCTTTACATCCGCGCCGAGTGGGCCGCCGGCTAAGAAGCGCTTGCGGCGAAAGACGGGGTGGTGGTTGCGAATAGACAGCACGCGCTTGGTAAAGCCCAGCATGGCGGCGGACTTTTCCTCTTCCAGCATGGACCAGTCCATCCACGACAGCTCGTTATCCTGACAGTAGACGTTATTATTGCCGTCTTGTGTGCGGCCGAACTCATCGCCGTGCGAGAGCATCGGAGTGCCTTGGGAGAGTAGGAGGGTGGTCAGGAAGTTGCGCACCTGGCGGCGGCGCAGCTTGCGGACCTCGTCGTTATCGGTCGGGCCTTCTTCGCCGCAGTTCCAGGAGCGATTAAAGGATTCTCCGTCGCGATTGTCTTCGCCATTAGCCTCGTTGTGCTTGTCGTTATAGGACACGAGGTCGCGCAGAGTAAAGCCATCGTGGGCGGTGATGAAGTTGATAGAAGCGGTGGGGCGGCGGTCATTATCGGCATAAAGATCCGAAGAGCCGGTCAGTCGGGAGGCGAATTCACCCAGGGTAGCGGGCTCACCGCGCCAGAAATCGCGGACGGTATCGCGGTACTTGCCGTTCCATTCGCTCCAAATAGGTGGGAAGTTGCCTACCTGGTAGCCATCGTGGCCAATGTCCCAGGGCTCGGCGATGAGCTTGACCTGGCTGACAATGGGGTCTTGTTGGACAAGGTCGAAGAAGGTAGCGAGCTTATCGACGTCGTCAAGCTCCCGCGCCAAAGTCGCCGCCAGGTCGAAGCGGAAGCCGTCGACTCGCATCTCGGTGACCCAGTAGCGCAGGGAATCCATAATCAGTTGCAGCGAGTGCGGGTTGCGGACATTGAGGGAATTGCCGGTGCCGGTGTAGTCCATGTAGTGGGCTTCATCGCCTTCGACGAGGCGATAGTAAGCGCCATTGTCAATGCCGCGGAAGGCAATGGTGGGCCCCATGTGGTTGCCTTCGGCGGTGTGGTTATAAACCACGTCGAGGATTACCTCGATGCCTGCCTCGTGGAAGGCACGGACCATGGTCTTGAATTCGGAGACCACCTCGCCTGGCTTTTTGGCATAGGCGTAGTCATGGTGCGGGGCGAAAAAGCCGAAGGTGTTATAGCCCCAGTAGTTGCGCAGGCCCAAGTTGCGCAGCCGATCGTCTTGCAAGAATTGGTGGACGGGCATGAGCTCGACGGTGGTGACGCCGAGCTCCTTGAAGTAGTCAATGATGGCGGGGTGCGCCATGCCGGCGTAGGTACCGCGCAGTTCTTCCGGCACGTCTGGGTGGGTCATAGTCATGCCCTTGACGTGGGTTTCGTAAATGACCTTCTCGTTGTCTGGAATGTGCGGGCGATGGTCGCTGCGCCAGTCAAAGAAAGGGTTGATGACCACGGAGAGCATGGTGTGGCCCAGCGAATCTTCTTCGTTGCGGCCGGTGCCAGGTTCTTCGGCGTGGATGTCATAGGAATATAGGGAGGCATCGCCGTCGAATTCGCCGTCGAAGGCGCGGGCATATGGATCTACGAGGAGCTTGGAAGGATCGCAGCGCAGGCCGTTTTCAGGTTCATAGGGGCCATAAACGCGGTAGCCATAGCGCTGGCCAGGGGTGACATTGGGGAGGTAGACATGCCACACATGGGCGGTGACCTCTGACATTTCTATGCGCTCTTCACTGCCTTCTTTGTCGATGAGGCAGAGCTCGACCTTGTCTGCAACCTCAGAAAATAGGGCAAAATTGGTGCCGGATCCGTCAAAGGTGGATCCCAGTGGGGTAGGTTTGCCAGGCCAGATTTGGCGGCCGTAGCGCTCGGTGGGCGTGGGGACTGCGTCCATGGCGGGAGTGTTCATGCTCACGAGCATAACCACTTTTTAGTCTCCAGTGCCGTGCGTAAGCCCAGCGTGAATAATACGAATGCCGCGATGGAGGTCGTCGCGATAATTAGAGCCAGGAGCCTCGCCGGTGGTTTCTGCAAGCTGGCGTTGGGACTGTTCCATCAAGGTGGCACCGAGTACGAGGTGAATAGCCGATAGGGCGGCGGCGCGGTGGGTACTGTCGGCTTCATAGGCACCACGCGCTGCGGCAGAGCAAAAGACGGATAAGAGGTAGTCCCAGGCGGGGGCCTGAGGCAGGGAGAGACCGGCAATGACTACCTCAGCGCCGTCGCGGTGGGCAAGTAGCGCATCGCGCAGGCTGAGGCTGAGCTCCTCGAGCGACTCCCCAGAAACCGGGGAGATAATGTACTCAGCCAAAGCCGCAATGAGCGCCTGTTTATTGGCAATGTGCCAGTAAAGCGCGCCGGGGGCAACGCCGAGGGAGGATGCAACGCGGCGCATGGTGACGTCGCCCAGCCCATAGGTATCAAGCAAGGAAATAGCGGCGTCGATAATACTCTCGCGATTGATATGCACCTTGGTGATTGTACGGACTAGGACTAGCGGGGCGGTAGCTCACAGGTTCCTTTAATGGAGTATCAATGTCATTTCCATCGTGGTGTTGTTAGTATTGCGAAGACAAAAAGAAGCTGCCTTAAGGCGCTTCACATTCGCAAGATTGATTCAGGAGTTTTCCCTTGTCCTTTTTGACCCCTGCTAAGAAGTCCCTTATCGCAGTAGCGCTGGTTGCCCCCTTGGCGCTGGCTGCATGTGGTTCGGATGACAACAACGACGATTCTAAGAAGGCTGCCGCCACCACTGCCTCCAAGTCTTCTGAGGATAAGTCTGCAGACAAGTCCCAGGACAAAGACGCCGATAAGGACAAGGACAAAAACAAGGATAAGGATAAAGACAAGGACGGCGAAAACAAGGACGGCGCTGCTGGTGCAGAGGGCCAAGACGGCGAGGGCGCCCCTGGCGAGGGCCCAGATCAGATGGCCAACCCGCTAAATAATGGCGAGGATCCTTTCGCTGGGGCGAAGGACATCAAGCCGATTGAAGGTGGCCAGGACGCAAATGATGCTGACAAGCAGGCCATCGAGCAGCTGGTCCGCGGCCAGCACGAAATCGATAATGTGAAGGAATACTTCAACTACATGCCGCAGCACGCCTGCCAAGCCGTGCGTGAAGGCCAGGCCAAGGAGTTTGGCCAGTACCAGCAGTACGTCGATAGCCTGCCGAACCAGTCCTTCGCTGAGTACGCCAACACCATGCGCCAGCAGGGCGGCGGCAACGGTGAGGTGGAGAAGTTCGCTAGCCAGCTGGAGTCCATCCCGCAGTCGACCAAGCTGCAGTCTGTTAACGACATTGTGGTCAACGGTGACGATGCTTCTGCAACCGTGAGCGTGTCTAACTCTGAGGGCAATGAGACCTCTACGGTTCGCTTCCGTCGCGAGAATGGCAACTGGACCTTCTGCAACTAAATTGTCTCTTTCCCAGCGCCGCTTACCCCGCACCCTAGGTTTTGGTGCGGGGTTACTCGCGTGTGCGCTCTTGGTCTTTGGCGTGGCAGGTGCGCTGTGGGGGCTTTCCCGTCCGACGCTTGCCGGCCACGAGGTAGACGATGGCGGTTATGCCATCGAAGCGATGGGCAGCGCCCAGTTCATCGCCTTCATTACCTTTGCCCTCATAACTGGCCTACTCGGACTGCTTTTGGGCTTGGGTGCATATATGCGACGGCAAGGGCGGGGCTTGTCGATGCTCTTGTGGGTCGGCGTGTGCGCCTTGGCAGGCGCGGCCTCGTTTTACGTATTTGGCGGGGTCACCGCCACGCATCCGCCCGAAAACCCAGGAGAGTTCGTAGAATTTGCACCGAAATTCTCCCCGGCCATCTCTTGGGCGGTGGCGCCATTTATGGCGATGTTTTCCTACTGGTCCACGGCTTTTGTGAGTTCCGATGATGATTGGTAAGCCGCGCGCCTAGGGCCATTCTACGGGGGAGGCGCCGGTAACTTCCTGCGCGATGTCATCGATTCCGTGCAGGATGTGTTTAAGGCCGCGGCCGATAGCGCTAAAGAGTTGGGGCCGCGTTAGGCCGGCGGCGGCAATGGTGGTGGCATCCATCCGCACCTGCAGGCCTTCGGCGGTGTGGTGGCAAAATGCAACGGCGCCGTGATGGGCGCGATTCCAGTCATTGCAAATGAGGAATAGGCGGGTAAATTCCGCTTCCTCCAAGCTGGGGTCCCAATGTCCCTTGATGATAAGGCTGGGGCCGTTGTCTAAAGCGAAGGAAAAGAGAACATCATTGACCCACGCGTAGATAGCCGTGGCGCCGTCGCTTTGGAAGCGTTGGATTCCGATAAGCGGCAGGATTTCGGCCAGGCTATCGAGGGTGAAGGGTTCTAAGGGGGCATCGGCAAGCGGGGCTAGCTGCGGTGAGGCTTCGCGCACGAGGCCGGGATGGGATTGGGCGAGCAAGTCCATGAGGACCTCGGCATTGCGCAGTGCCGGTAAGGCAAACGCCGCGAGCTGTTCCCGGCTCGGGGAGTTATCCGCCGGTAGATAACTATGACCGGATACGCTTACGCACTCAGGCTGGTCAAAATCAACCACTATCGCCGGTGAGAGGCAATCGTGGTTCCACTCGTTGGCCACATGCGCTAGTTCGGATATCTCACTGAGGTCCACGCCGCCGCGGGGGCTGGTGTGTAGGTGGAGTACCGGTTCTTCTAGTTGGTCTATAAAGATGAAGGTAGATCCGCCGGCTGAGTGGGGTACTAAAAGTTCGCCTGAGGGTAGCGCCCAGCAGGACAAGCCATGTTCGCGGGCGATGGCGCGGACATGCGCAAGCAGAAGGGAAGGATCACTCTCGCTCATCACTGCCACCACCTTAAAGCTGTGTTGAGTCCGAGTCTATCGTCCAAACCCGCCCCCTCGCTGGCATTTGGACATTAGGATATTGGTTTAATAATAGAAATCCGATAAGAATAATGGGAGCCGGAAATGCTTCGAACCATCGATTTGCGCGGCACAGAGCTGCGCCCTGCCCAGCTGCGGCGAGTCCTGCCACGCGGCGGCACCGACGTCGCCGCTGTAGTGGACAAAGTGGCACCAATGGTTCATCGCGTCCGTCAAGAAGGCGCCGCGGCGGCACTGGACTACAGCGAACTTTTTGATGGCGTGCGCCCGCGCCACCTGCGGGTACCGCAAGCGGAATTGGACAAGGCCGTTGCTGGCTTAGATCCGCAGGTGCGCCGAGCAATTGAGGCCTCGATTGAGCGCGTCCGCAAGGTCCACCTCGAACAAAAGCCGACCGCACATACCACCGAACTGGCTCGGGGCGCCACGGTGACCGAGGTCTTTCGCCCCATCGAGCGCGTCGGTTTGTACGTGCCGGGAGGCAAGGCTGTCTATCCCTCGTCTGTGATCATGAACGCGGTGCCGGCGCAGGCGGCCGGCGCAGAAAGCTTAGTGGTGGCCTCGCCCCCGCAAAAGGAGTTCGGCGGTCTACCGCACCCCACGGTGCTAGCTGTGTGCCAGATGCTTGGCGTAGATGAGGTGTGGGCTATAGGCGGTGGCCAGGCCATTGCGCTGATGGCCTACGGCGATGATGATGCCGAGCTTGCACCAGTAGACATGATTACGGGGCCGGGAAATATTTTCGTTACCGCAGCCAAGCGCTTGGTGCGCGGGGTAGTGGGGACAGATGCAGAAGCAGGTCCGACCGAAATTGCCATCATCGCCGATGACACCGCAAACCCCGTGTATGTGGCTTATGACCTTATCTCCCAGGCCGAGCATGATCCGATGGCAGCGAGTGTGCTTATAACGGAATCAGAAAGCCTCGCTCAGCGGGTGAACGCGGAGGTGGAGGCGCGCTACGGCGCTACCGCTAATGCGGAGCGGGCGGCCGCGGCCTTAGGCGGCGAGCAATCCGGCATTGTGGTGGTCGATTCCCTGGACGCAGCGATTGCGGTGGCTAATGCCTATGCTGCCGAGCACCTGGAGATCCACACCGCAGAACCCGGCACGGTAGCTGAGCGGATTAAGCACGCTGGTGCCATCTTTGTGGGGGACTTCGCCCCTGTGCCACTCGGGGACTACGCTGCCGGTTCCAATCACGTGCTGCCCACCTCCGGCACGGCGCGCTTTTCGGCTGGCCTGTCTACCCACACCTTTATGCGGCCGGTCAACCTCATTAACTATGACCGAGCTGCGCTGGAAGAAATTGCCCCGCAGGTCATCGCCTTTGCTAAGGCTGAGGGGCTGCCTGCCCACGGCGAAGCAATCCGCGCCCGATTCGAGGAGAACTAAATGACGCAATTGACAGATCTTCCCCTGCGCGAGGAATTGCGCGGCAAGTCCGCCTATGGTGCGCCGCAACTCACTGTGGCCTACCAACTCAATACCAATGAAAATCCCTATCCGCCCTCTCCAGCGCTCGTTGCTGATTTGGTGGCGGAGACTCAGCGCCTTGCCTCCACGCTCAATCGCTATCCGGAACGCGATGCCGTAGAGCTGCGTAAAGCCTTGGCCCATTACGTTTCCGAACAGACCGGGGTGGGGGTTAGTTATGAGCAGGTATGGGCGGCGAACGGATCGAATGAGATTTTGCAGCAGCTTCTACAGGCCTTTGGTGGTCCAGGCCGCAGCGTGCTCGGCTTTACGCCGTCTTATTCCATGCACCCCATCCTTGCGGACGGAACCTACACGCAGTTTGTGGAGTGCCCGCGGGACGAGGATTTCCGCATAGACATGGACCGGGCTCTGGCGGCCGTGGCGCGGCACCAGCCGGATATCATCTTTGTGACAACGCCGAATAACCCCACCGGCGGGGTGACTAGTCTGGACGATATTGCCGCGCTTGCCGACGCCGCGCCGGGAATCCTCATCGTCGATGAAGCCTACGGCGAATTCTCCTCTTCGCCCTCCGCAGTGACGCTGCTGGATAAATACCCCACAAAGTTGGTGGTCTCGCGCACCATGTCCAAGGCCTTCGACTTCGCCGGTGGCCGCCTTGGCTATTTTGTGGCAGATCCGGCCTTTGTAGAAGCCGTCATGTTAGTGCGACTTCCGTATCACCTGTCTGTGCTCTCCCAAGCTGCGGCGACAGTGGCGTTGCGCCATAGCGCGGATACGCTCGCCACCGTGGAAAAGATCGCCAGCGAGCGCGAGCGCGTGGCAGCTCGCTTGCGGGAACTGGGCTATACGGTCCTGCCTAGTGAATCCAATTTCCTCTTCTTCGGCCGCTTTGCTGACCAGCAGCGCGTATGGCAGCAGTTCTTGGATAAAGAAGTACTCATCCGGGATGTCGGGATTGCCGGGCACCTGCGCATGACCGTGGGCCTGCCGGAAGAAAACTCGGCCTTTTTGGCAGTAGCTGAGGACCTTGCGGATACAGTAGTAGCGGATAATCCGGCCGGAGGAGAAAGGAGCGAACCATGAGCAACCGTGTAGGACGCGCCCAGCGGTCTACCTCTGAATCGCAGATTTCCGTGGTCATCGACCTAGACGGCACGGGACGCAGCGATATTTCCACCGGCCTGCCCTTTTTCGATCATATGCTGACCTCGTTTGCCACCCACGGCAGCTTTGATCTCACCGTGCAGGCAGCGGGTGATACCGAGATCGATGCCCACCACACCGTGGAAGATACCGCCATCGTGCTCGGTACCGCACTGCGGGAAGCAGTGGGGGATAAGGCCGGCATTCGTCGTTTCGGCTCCCAGCTACTGCCCATGGATGAAACGTTGGTTGAAGCGGTGGTGGATTTTTCTGGCCGCGCTTATTTCGTGATGAACGGCGAGCCAGAGCACCTGCAGTGGCACATAATTGGTGGCCACTACGCCACGGTGATTAACCGCCACTTTTTTGAAACGCTTGCTGCCCACGCTGCGATAACGCTGCACCTCAACGTGCGCTATGGGCGCGATCCGCACCACCTTACGGAGGCGGAGTTTAAAGCCGTGGCGCGTGCGCTGCGCGCTGCCGTGGAACCCGACCCCCGTCGGACTGGAATTCCTTCGACGAAGGGAGCACTCTAAAAAGCATGCATGTTATGATCTTGGTTCTTTTCCTCGTGGCAGGCATGTTAGTAGGCGGTGCATGGACTGCCTACCAACAGGGGTCGAAGGCAATGACAGTAGTAGCCTCCCTTTTGGCCGCAATTACCGTGGTAGCAGCAATTTCGTGGATGGTAGGAGCGTTTGGTAAGTGAGCAAAACCCAAGAGACTAATATTTGGAAGATCCCGGGCTATACCGCCACTATGATGGCCATTGCCGCTGCTTTCGGCGCTTGGTCCATCCTCCTTCCGGTGGTGCCGCTCGCTGTCATTGATTCCGGCGGCTCAGCTACTTTGGCGGGCTCATCCACCGGCATCTTCATGGCCTTTACCGTGCTTACGCAGATCATTTCCCCGTGGCTTTTGCGCCGTTGGGGCTATCGCCGCGTGATGGCACTTTCCGCCTTTACCTTGGGCGTGCCCGCTTTCGGCCACCTTTTGGGAACAGATGCCTGGGTGGTCCTGCTCTTTTCTGCCTTGCGCGGAGTGGGCTTCGGTGCATTGACCGTCTCCGAGTCTGCGCTGATTGCAGAGTTGGCACCAGTTCGCCTGTTGGGCAAGGCTACCGGCATGATTGGCGTATTTACCGGCCTGGGCCAGATGGTCTTTTTGCCCTTGGGCTTGATTATGGCGGAGAAGCTGGGATATGCCTCGACGTATATTACTGCCGGCATCATTGGCTTCGTGGGCTTTGGCATGTGCTTGCGCATTCCCAAGATCAAGGTCACACTGGCCTCCGATACCGAAGACGAGCCTAATTTGATCCGCGTTCCCACGTGGAAGTTGGTGCTAGTGCCCGCATTAGCGCTGACAACTTTCTCCATGAGCTACGGCGCCGTGTCGTCCTTCCTGCCGCCGGCGGTACAGGAGCTAGATGCAGAGCGTGGCGCCAGCCTTGCCGGCATTATGCTGTCCATCGTGGGGGGCGCGGCCATGATTTTCCGCTACTTCGCCGGCATGGTGGCAGACCGAGTGGGCGCTCCCGGCCGGTTGTATATCCCCAGCCAGATCATGGCCATTGTGGGTGTGCTCGCCATCGCCGTCCCGCTCTACCTCGACGGCTCCGTGTGGTGGCTTGTGCTGGGTGCCTTCCTATTCGGCGGGGCCTTTGGCATTGCCCAAAATGAAGCCCTGTTGTCGATGTTTGACCGTCTACCGCGCGAGCGTGTCTCGGAGGCTTCGGCCATTTGGAATATCTTCTATGATGGCGGCACCGGCTTGGGCTCGACCCTTTTGGGTGCGTTGGTTGCCGGCTACGGCTACGCGGGGGCGTTTGGCGCCGGTGTGGCTATCCTCGGCGTTGGCGTACTAATGACGCTGGCAGATTTTATCCTTGGGCGCACCCGCGTGAGTGAAACCAACGATATCCGAACGCGTCTGCGTCGCATGCGTAAGGTATAGCCCATGGCAAAGACGGTCGCATTATTGGATTACGGCGCGGGCAATGTGCGCTCGGCACAGCGCGCGCTGGAGCGAGTAGGCGCGGAAGTTGCCGTGACTGCGGATCCCAAAGCAGCGGTGGACGCAGACGGTCTGCTTGTCCCCGGCGTTGGCGCTTTTGACGCATGTATGCGCGGGCTAAACGAGGTTCAGGGGCCAAGGGTCATCGGCCAGCGCCTGGCAGGGGAGCGGCCAGTGCTGGGTATTTGCGTAGGTATGCAGGTGCTTTTCGACGTCGGGGTGGAGCACAACATCAATTCCACCGGCTGCGGCGAGTGGCCCGGCACCGTTGAAAAACTTCACTCTACAGTCCTGCCGCATATGGGGTGGAATACCGTTGCGGTTCCCGTCGGCAGCGATATGTTTGCAGGCTTGTCCGAAGACGAGCGGTTCTATTTTGTGCATTCCTATGGCGTCCGCCGCTGGGAGTTGGAAACGGAAATCACCCGTCCACCCTTGGTCAGCTGGGCCGAGCACGCGGGTGATAGGTTTGTCGCGGCGGTGGAAAATGGCGCTTTGTGGGCGACCCAATTCCACCCGGAAAAATCCGGGGACGCTGGCGCACAGCTTTTGGAAAACTGGATGCGCACGCTCTAGGTAGGATGATGACTATGACTTTTACGCTCTTGCCCGCAGTTGATGTCTCTCAAGGTCAAGCGGTGCGCTTGGACAAAGGCGAAGCAGGCACCGAAACCTCCTACGGTGCGCCGCGCGATGCCGCATTGAAGTGGCAGTCCCACGGCGCGCAATGGCTGCATTTTGTGGACTTGGATGCGGCATTCGGCCGCGGTTCCAACCACGAGCAGATGGCGAATATCACCGCAGAGCTGGGCATAAACGTGGAACTTAGTGGCGGCATCCGAGACGATGCCGCAGTAGAGCAAGCACTGGCTACCGGCGCGCAGCGCATTAATATTGGCACCGCTGCTCTTGAACAGCCGGAATGGATAGAAGATATCCTTGCGCGCTATGGCGATAAGGTTGCCGTGGATCTCGCCGTGCGCGAGGAAGGCGGCGAGTGGCGCACTGCGGGCAATGGTTGGGTTTCCGATGGCGGCGACCTGTGGGAGGTGCTCGAGCGCCTCGATGCTGCCGGATGCCAGCGCTTTGTGGTGACAGACGTATCTAAAGACGGCACGCTAAGCGGACCGAATATCGAGCTGCTGCGCGAGGTCGCCATGGCTACGGAAGCTAAAATCACCGCCTCCGGTGGTATCTCTAGCGTGGAAGACCTGCGCGAGCTTGCTCTCTATGAAAATGAGGGCATTGATTCCGCCATTATTGGAAAAGCCCTCTACGAGGGGAAATTCAGCCTCGAAGAAGCTCTCACAGCAGTGGCCGAGGTAGAGCCGCTGCCGGCGGAAGAAACCATTGACCCGTTCGACCCTGAGGACAACTAAGCCATGATGGAACCCCGCGAGTTGGTGGCCTTCGCGGAGGCGGCCGTAGACCAAGTAGAACCCATTTTTCGTTCCGGCCTCGGTGCGCAGCCCGCCCGCTTTAAAGGGCAGGGAGATTTTGCCACCGAGGTAGATCTCGTCATCGAGCAACAGCTGCGGGATATTTTGACTCAAATGACCGGCATCCCAGTGTACGGAGAAGAATCCGGCGGCAGCGTGCTAGATACCGTCTGGGTAGTAGATCCGATTGATGGCACCGCAAATTACTCCGCTGGAAACCCTTTAGCCGGCATCTTGGTGGCGCTCATCCATAAGGGCGCACCTGTTGTAGCGGTGTCTGATTTCCCATTATTGGGGCGACGTTTGGTCACTTGCGATGGCTCTCCTCTGCGCTCAGTAGGCGGGCCTGCTACTGGCTTCGGCGGTGGGGAGGACGCGATGGGCTTCGATGAAGCGCGCGGACACGTGGGCTGCTCTTCTCATCTGCCCACTGAGATCTTCCACGAGCTGCGCGAAACCGGCCTGCGCCCGCGGATGACCGGTTCAGTGGGGCTGGATAATGCCTTTGTTGCGCAGGGCGTATTTGATGGCGCGATTAACTTCTCCCCACACCCGTGGGATAACGCCGCTGGTGCACTGCAAATTCAAACCGCCGGCGGAGTAGTGACTGATCCGGAAGGAAATCCGTGGACTGCGCAGTCGCGTGGCTTGGTCGCAGGTACCCCGCAGGTCCATGCCACTATCGTGGACATCCTGTCCCGTCATAGCGGTTCCTTTCACCGCTAAGACTTCATTCTCACAAAGGAGGCGGCCGATATGGCTGTAGCCGTACGTGTTATCCCCTGCCTAGACGTGGACCAAGGCCGGGTGGTCAAGGGCGTTAACTTTGAAAACCTGCGCGATGCCGGTGACCCGGTGGAGTTGGCCGCGCGTTATGACTCCTTAGGCGCTGACGAACTTACATTTTTGGATGTATCTGCCTCAAAGCAAGGGCGTTCAACCATGCTAGAGGTTGTACGCCGCACTGCGGACCAGGTATTTATCCCACTAACAGTCGGCGGCGGGGTACGCAGCGTCGACGACGTCCGGGAGCTACTGCGCGCCGGTGCGGATAAGGTCTCTGTAAATACGGCGGCGATTAAGAACCCGGAAGTGCTGCGCGAGATGGCCGAGGTTTTCGGGGCCCAATGCATCGTGCTCTCCGTTGATGCCCGCCGGTGCCGTGAGGAGTTTGCGCCTTCCGGTTACGAGGTCACCACGCATGGAGGTACGAAGTCGGCCGGAATTGATGCCATCGAGTGGGCACGCCGTGGCGAGGAACTCGGCGTAGGGGAGATTCTCCTCAACTCGATGGATGGCGATGGCACCAAGCAAGGATTTGATGTGGACCTGCTGTATGCCGTGCGCGAGGCAGTGACTATTCCCATCATCGCTTCTGGCGGTGCGGGCAGCGCCGCGGATTTCCCACCGGCCGTTGCGGCCGGTGCCGATGCCGTTTTGGCCGCAAGCATTTTCCATTTTGGTGAGGTAGAAATTTGCGACGTAAAGGACACCCTAGATGCCGCAGGTTACGAGGTGCGCCGATGAGTAACCCGGGCGTCTATGAACTAGATGGGGGCATCGCCAAGCAGCTCAAGCGCAATGACCAAGGCTTGGTGCCGGCCATTGCCCAGGCTGAGTCCGGTGAGGTGCTGATGATGGCATGGATGGATGACCATGCTTTGGCGCATACCCTTGCCACGCGCAAGGCCACGTATTTTTCGCGCTCGCGCAATGAGTACTGGGTCAAGGGTGAGACTTCTGGCCACACCCAAGAGGTGCTGGGCGTTCGCCTTGACTGTGATGGAGATACTATCCTGCTGACCGTGCGGCAGCGTGGCGGCGCCTGCCATACCGGTGACCGCACGTGCTTTGACGCCACAGATCTCCTAGGAGGACAATCGTGAAGGCTAAACGCCTTGGACCGTTACTTATCGCTGTAGGAGCCATCGTATTGTGGCTGTCTTCCCGTGCCACGTGGGTGGTTGCTGCCAGCGAAGATGATAAGGCCGGCTCCGCCGCCAATGACATCATAGGTTCGGCATGGTCGCTAGAGATTATGGCCTTGACCCTTGTGTTGGTTGCCGGCGCCGTCGCGGGAATGGCTCTGCGCCGCATCGGTAGGCGCGTAGTGGGCATTATTTGTGCCCTCGCAGCAGTGGCCAGTGCATGGACCCCGGTTAGCTTGCTGACGGCGGGCGCGGATGCTGAGCGCGCGCAGAAGATCTTGCAGGGTGCCTCGGCTAATAAGAATGCAGTAGATTCCGCGCAAATTTCTAAATGGGCCACAGTCATTTCCACCGAGGTGCATGCCTGGGGGCCGATTCTGGCCCTGGTAGGAGCGGCAATAGCCCTTTTTGGTGCGGTTATGCTAGCGCGCAACCCAGGCGAGGATAAAGTGAAGGCATCTAGCAAATACGAGACGCCGGCAGCGCGGCAAGCGAAATTGGAGGAGGATTTGGAAACCTCCTCTGATTCTGGCCGCGTGATGTGGGACGCGCTTGATAGTGATATCGATCCCACTGATATGGATAAAAAATAGCCCCGTAGCCTGTGCAATTTCCGCAACTGCACGTGAGCGGGTTAACCTAAGTGTGATTTCAATCGCCCGTGGAGGGAGGTGCTGATGCCTACGCCCATTGCTGTTGACCACCTAGTAGCAGGAGTCTTAGAGGACGTCGCTGCGCGGGAGTCCCGTGTGTCGTTCCAGGAAGTAAAGGCACGCTCGCGTGACATGGAATCCCCCCGGGATGTGCGCGCAGCTCTCTTGCGCCCCGGCTGCTCCGTTATCACGGAACTCAAGCGTGCCGTTCCCTACGGCGGCGAGATTGCACATGTTGGCTCTGCGGAGCACATGGCGCAATGGGCCCGCACCTTTGAGGACTGCGGCGTACACCTAATGGCGTGCCAGACTGATTTCCGCCGCTTCCACGGTTCTTTGGAAGACATGGCGGCTGCCCGCGCAGCGATTGATGTGCCCATGATGTCACGAGATCTCATCGTGGATCCCTACCAAATTCATGAGGCCCGCTGTTATGGGGCCGATGCTATTCCGCTGCAAGTAGAGCTGCTGGAGCAAGCTCGCTTGGAGGCACTATTAGACCGCGTGGAATCTCTCGGTATGACCGCCATCGTCGAGGTACGCAACTGTGCGGAGGTCGACCGCGCTATTAAGGCCGGAAGTAGCGTTATTTCCATCAATGCGTGGTCTTTAGCCTCGGACGCGATTAACCGTGAGGCGTTCAACGATATTGCCCCGGGCCTGCCCGAATCCATCCTGCGCATTGCAGTAGGTGGGGTAAACAACGCGCGCAACCTTTTTCACTATGCTTCCCGGGGCGCCGATGCGGTGCTCGTCGGCGAATCAGTCATGGCGGCCCAAGACCCTACAGCGTTGGCTCGGTCGCTGGTTGCCGCCGGCCAGCACCCAGCGTGCCCCGCGCGCAAATTAGAGTAATACCCCGACTAGCTGGCGGGGTGGGGGATAAGGCACACTGGCTACGTGCACA
>OCJN01000163.1_pt1 | contig 21842 bp, 17 predicted proteins | sample 1480731 | NCBI WGS metagenome assembly OCJN01 (sample SAMN05301479, study PRJEB22388) | human skin metagenome | isolation source: Infant 1 DOL 23 skin | host: Homo sapiens | place: USA: Pittsburgh, Magee-Womens Hospital of UPMC | collected 2013/2014 | reverse complement strand
ATATCAGTGGTGTGCTGCTGATGGGAATTATCGGTGGCACTATGGCGCGCAAGCGTGGCTACGATATCATCGGCTTTTTCTTCATTGCGATGTTCTCGTCTCTAGGCGGCGGCATGGTGCGCGACGTGCTCATTAACCGTGGCACCGTCGCGGCAATGAGCCAGCCGGAATACCTCTACTTGGCCTTTACCGGCGCGCTAATCGCCCGCTTTGTCTACTTCAAAGGCAAGACCTGGGATTATCTGCAAGCGCATGGCGACGCCATCGTATCCGGTCTCTGGGCCGCTACCGGCGCCGTGAAGGCCATCACCTATGGGCTGCCGCTGATTCCATGCATCATGATGGGCGTGTTTACCGCCACGGGTGGATCGATGATTCGTGACATCGTGATGGGGCGAGAGCCGAGCGTCTTTGGTGATAACCAGCCGACGGTTATCCCAGCCGTTGCCTGCGCTGTCATCGTCTTGGTTGGCCACCATTTCGACATGATGGCAGTGGGCATGATTATTGGGCCGTTGGTCTCCATCTTCTTGGCACTGCTGGGCATTTGGGCCGGGTGGCGCGTGCCGGCCTATCAGGATTGGGCGCCGATTAATCACACTGCCGCCCAGGTGAAGGTGTTGGCCAAGAAAGCCGAAAATAAGAGCCGTGCAGTGGGGCGTCGCCTAGAGCCGCACCGCCTACGTTCTTGGCGTCACCGCCAGATGGAGGCAGCGCTGCAGCGCCGCATCGAAAAGGAAGTACGATCCGGCAAGCGGCGCAAGGAAGCCGCCGCGGAGGCCAGCGAGTTTATGGAGTCCTTCGAGTCTGATGTGGATCAGCTCAGCGCGGTCATGCCGGAAACCGATGATACGGACTTCGGCGTGGACCTCACCGGTGACTCCTATAACGAGGAGGAACAGGCCTCTAACGAGGAATCGCAGCGCCTGCTCGATGCCATTTTGGAAGATGACAAGCTTACCGATGAGCTCATTGATCGCCTCATGAAGCGCTATAACTCTCGTGATTAGGGACTGGTTCAGCGCGTAGCAGCTAGGCGGCTAAGTGTCCTACCGCGCTTGGGCCAGTGGGCACTTGCACGGTTGCTGGCAGCCAACTGGCATCCAGTTTTCAGGCGCGCGCCCTAATCTAGAGGAATGAACCTGAAGTATTACTTCTACGAGCTGTGGAGCATCTTCGTTGACCACGGCTTACCACTTATCGCGCTGCTGCTGATCGGTATTTTGATCCCGCGCATCGGCAGGCTGGCGATCCGCATCATGGAGCGCCGCCTTGATGAAGAGGAAGAGGCCACCAAGGCCCGCCTAGCTTTGACTGGTGCATTGGTCTACATCGTGCAGGCGGTGGCGTACTTCCTCATCATTTGGGCCGCGCTGACCAATATCGGTGTGCCCGCGGTAGGCGCGGCGGTGCCGGCGACGATAGTTTCGGCCGCTGTGGGCTTTGGCGCCCAGTCCATCATTGCGGATTTTCTCTCCGGCTTTTTCATCCTGTCGGAAAAGCAATTTGGTGTGGGCGATTACGTCAGCTTTGATGGCGTGACCGACGTGGAAGGTACCGTGGTGATGCTGACTTTGCGCACCACTAAGGTGCGCACGCCTACTGGTGAGTTGGTCACCGTTCCTAATAGCTCGGCCGGTGCGGTAACAAACTATTCCCAAGAATGGTCGCGCGCTGTGGTCAACTTCGACGTGCCCGTGCAAGAAGGCGAGACCTTACCGGAGATCACGCGCCGGGTGCGCACCATCTCCGAGCAGGCAATTCGCGAGCCATCCATTGCCGTGGATGTCAACGGTGAGCTGGAGGTGCTGCCGGCCACCCAGCTGGTTGCCCCGCAGGCCGCCGGCCAGTCCTGGCACGTGACCTACCGCGTGCTGGTCACTGTTAATCCCGCCCGCCAGTGGGCAGTGGAGCGCGCCATCCGCTCGGCGCTGCTCGCGGAATTCTGGGACCACTACAACGTGGCCGACTTGGACGAAATCCAGCGCCCGCTGACCCCACCGCAGGGAAATACCGCGGCTCAGGAATCCGTCAAAGATGCTTCTGCAGCAGGGGAGGGCTCCCGACCCGACTCCCAGCCGGCGCAAGCTGCAGCGAATAAACCCGCCGAGGTAGATGGCCCAGATAGCGATGGCCCCGGAAGGCCCGCGCTGCCTGATGATGACGATCAAGACCCCGAGGCGTCCCGAGGCGTCTGGCGAGAGCTGGAGACTAATACCAAATTCCAGAAGATGGCCACCTTTGGTGGCCGGGTCCGCGCCTCCACTACGGGTCTTGTCCTCGCGCTGCTGGTTGTGGGTGCCTTGACTTTGGCCTCGAGCAACCCCGAAAACGCGGACGCCGGCTGGCTCTCGCCTGAACACTGGCGCGATAGCGGCGAGGAGACTTCCTCCTCGCAGCTTTCCGACGCCCCCTCTACCGACCCCACACCCGAAACCACCGAGACCGGCACGACCTACGAGCCGACGGAGGATGGCGCTGCCGCCACCGAGACCGCCAACCCGCAAGGCACCGATGGTGCCGGGCCGACCGATAGTCCTGCCGGTGACGGCCAGGGAACGGGCGCTACCGGTAATGCCTCGCCGGCCCCGAGCGCCGCCAATGGCACCGCTACTGCGCCTGATGCCGGCGACGGCACCCAAGCGTCTGGAACTGCTGGCAGCACAGGTGTGGCGATACCCGCTGAACCCCGCCAGTAAGGTTGGCTCTCTGCGTTGAGCCGGCTCGTCCACCGCTCCTTATTGGCGGAGATGAAATAGCGCAGAGCGGCTATGCGTTGCGCTAAGCATGACATCACTTTTCGAACCACTGGAACTTGGCCGATACACGTTAGATAATCGCGTGACCATGGCGGCGCTGACCCGCCAGCGCGCAGGCGAAAGCGGTGTGCCTACCGAGCTGCACCAGAAGTACTACTCGCAACGTGCCACGGCCGGGCTGGTCGTCACGGAAGGAACCTTCCCGGCGTGGACCAACCGCGCATTCCCCGGCCAGGCAGGCATTGCCACCGAGGAACAGGCAGAAGGCTGGCGCGCGGTGGCAGACCGAGTCCACGAGGCCGGCGGAACCTTGTTCATGCAGATCATGCACGGTGACCGCACCAGCCACCCAGATCTGATTGGCGGTGCAGATCCAGAGGCTCCGAGCTCCTTCGATTGGGGCGGAACCGTGCGTGGCTTTTCCGGCAAAATGCCGGCGCCGGTCCCGCGCGAGCTGAAGACCGAGGAGCTGCCGCGCATTGTGGAGGAATTCCGTCAGGGCGCGCGCCGGGCTATCGACGCCGGCGTCGACGGCGTGGAAATCCACAACGCGAATGGCTACCTGCTGCATGAGTTCATGGCGGCTTCGTCCAATAAGCGCGAGGATGAATTTGGCGGCAGCCCGGAAAACCGCTGGCGCCTGCCGGAAATGGTCATCCGCGCCGTGGCGGAGGAAATCGGCGCCGACCGCGTGGGCGTGCGGTTCTCGCCGGCGCATAATGTGCAGGAGGTCATCGAGGATGACCAGGACGACATGCTGGCCACCTACGGCGGACTGCTCGATGCCCTGGCACCGCTGAACCTGGCCTACGTATCCCTGCTACACGGCGAGCCGGAAAGCGAGCTTATCGCCACGCTGGCGCAAAAGGCCCGCGCAAATGGCGTGACCAAGGTGCTGATGAATGATGGCTTCCCCACGGTAACTTCTAAGGGAGATGCGCAGCGTGAAATCGAGCTGGACTACGTTGATGCCGCAGTGGTGGGCCGCCAGCTCATTGCCAACCCGGACTTGGTGCGCCGTTGGCGCGAGGGCTTGGAGCTTAACGAGCCGGATCAGGATACGTTCTACCTGGGCGGCGAGCGCGGCTACATCGACTATAAATATGCCGCGGACTAGGGAAGAATCCGCGGCATAAAGGGGGCCAGAGGCCGGCGAGTGATAGGTAGTGGAATTCCCCAGAGAGAGGGTATTTCACTATGACTATCGAAGGTGTACTACCCGGTCGTTAACAACAAGTATCTGTCATGTGACAGAACTTACAACTATTTGGTGTAGCCCTCACCCGGGCGCCAGGTCATGGTTACGGCCTCGCGAACCGGGGACTTGGCGGTGAGCAGGTTATCCACGCGCAGCCAGTGCATTTCCGCCGAATCCGGGCGCACGGTAACAAAGCTATAGCCATGGTGGTCTAGGTCCACGTGGCGGGTGTGCGGGTTGGCACCCAGCAGGTAGCGCTGGGCAAGCTTGGAAAGCTCGTTGCCTTCCGGCAGTTTAAGCTGCTCGTTAACATTTGGCGCAGAAACGGAGGCGCAGACCATCTCAGCGCCGAAGATGCGGCCATCCTTGCTGATATTATGCGCCCACTCGGAGTGGATATCGCCGGTGACAAAGAGGGTGTGGGAATCGTGCTTGGAAAGGGCGTCGATAAGCAGGCGGCGCTCTGCAGAGTAACCATCCCACTGGTCGCCATTGACCGGAATGCCGGTGATATTGGAAGACAGTGAAGAAGAAACCGGCTTGGTCTTGTCATCCCTTTGCAGGGTGGCCAGGTTCATGGGGGAGAACATGACGGAATTGCCCAGCATATTCCACTTGGCAGAAGAGGTTTCAATCTTATTGAGCAGCCAATTGTACTGCTCGGAGCCTAGCATCGTGCGGCCTTCTGCGGCCATCTTGCGCGGGCCGAAACGCACCTGTTCATCGCGGTAGGTGCGCAGATCCATCATGGTCAGCTCCACCAGGTCACCAAAAGTTAGGCTGCGGTAGAGGTGGCCTTGCTCGGACGGGTTGGTTGCACGCACCGGCATCCATTCAAAGTAGGCTTGCATCGCGGCCTTGCGACGGTCCAGGAAAGCGCCCTCCTCGCCTTCGGTGTGGTTTTCGGCGCCCTCGCGCCAGTTATCGTTGGCCACCTCGTGGTCGTCCCAGACCACAACCCACGGCAGCGCACCGTGTGCGGCTTGCAGGTTCTCATCAGTGCGGTAGCGGCCAAGGCGGATGCGGTAGTCCTCCAGCGAGATAATCTCGTGCGCTGGGTGGTGCAGACGCACCGGGCCATTACCTGCGTATTCGCGCTGTGGGTACTCGTAGATATAGTCGCCCAAGAAGATCATATAATCCAGCTGGTCGGCGCGGCCGCGCTGGGCAATATCGCCATAGGCGTTGAAGAATCCAGACTCCCAGTTCGCACAGCTGGCCACGCCGAAGGTGAGCTCTTCCGGGGAGGCGCTCAGCGCCGGGGCGGTTTTGGTGCGGCCGACGGGCGAGTACTTATCCTGCGCCTTAAAGCGGTAAAAGTACACTGTCTCCGGCTCCAGCCCGTGCGGGTCCACGTGCACAGTGTGGTCTTGGTTGGCATTGGTAGTCACTTCGCCCCGCTCGACGACGTCCCCGAATCCCTCATCCTTGGCAATTTCCCACTCCACCTGCGTGGCCTCGCCCAAGCCGGATCCCGGCATGGCATCGGCTTCCGGGGTCACGCGCGTCCACAAGATGACCGAATCCGGGATAGGATCACCCGAGGCTACGCCGTGGAGGAAGGGGCGCTCACCCAGCTTGGGTTCGACCATGTGCTGCTCCACGCGCGGCGAGAGGCTGCTTTGTGCATTGGCGGTATTACCGGCGGCGGTGGATAGGGCGATGGCCACACCCGCGGTGCCGGTGGTTTGCAGGAAGCGGCGGCGGTTGACGTTTTCGCGGGCAGAAGCGGATTGATTCTGAGAATTATTAGGCATGACTTAAAGCTTTGTCATGTTTGCTGCCTGTGCAAGCGGTTTCTGGCCAATTACATAAAGAGTTCTTTTTGTCTTAACTGGAGGTTTACTTCCTTGCCCCCTCGCCCTTATGCTCCGGCCCCTAGACGATCCTGTCTCAGTAGGCTGTAGGGCATGAGTGAATTTAGCCAGATCAGCCAGTGGCCCGCCGATGCGGTAGCCGGAGCCCTACTACACCGCGGCGAGGTGAAAGAAACGGTAGGCGATACCGCGCGTGAGTTTCCGGTGGCATCGGTGACCAAGCTGGTCGCGGCCTATGGCGTGATGCTGGCTGTGGAAGAAGGCGCGGTGGAGTTGGAGCAGCCGGCCGGTCCGGAGGGCTCGACCCTGGAGCATCTGCTTGCGCACGCCTCCGGCATTTCTTTTGATTCCCGGAAGCCACAGAAGCCGGTAGGCGAGCGCCGCATCTATTCCTCCTCCGGTTATGAGTGGGCCGCGGATACCGTGGCAGAAGCTACGGGCATGGACTTTGCCGAATACCTACGCGAAGGCGTTTTGGCCCCGCTGGGCATGAATTCCACTCGGCTCGAAGGCTCGACCGGCCACGGATTGGTCTCCACGGTGGAGGACTTGGCGGCCTTTGCTGCGGAAATTCAAGACCCGCAGTTGCTGCACCCATCCACCGTGGCCGATATGCGCCGTGTCCATTTCGGTGGCCTGCGCGGCATTGTCCCGGGTTACGGCAGCTTTAAAGATTGCACCTGGGGCCTTGGTTTTGAAATCCACGGCGACAAAGACCACTGGATGGGTGCCCTGCCTGCCGACGCCGTCGGGCACTTCGGCATGTCCGGCACCTACCTCTGGGTCGCCGGCGAGTATGCCATGGTCGCGCTTACGAGCCGCGATTTTGGCGAATGGTGCAAGCCCCTCTGGCACGATACGAACACCGCCATCTGGAACTCCTTATAGTCTGTCGAACTCGGCGGAGCTGGCCCCTCCAGTGCGCTAGCTCGTGTCTTTTGCTTTTATCGGGGGAGCAGCGCGGTGGAAAGCTCCCCCGTGGAAGAGGGAAAATTCGGGGATTTTTGTGCAGCGGGAGCCTTAAAGCGTAGGTTCGCGGCGTGACTGCAAAGCGCCGTGTTTATGGGTAAGCCGAATGGGGCTTTCACACGCATGAGCAGGATCTCTGCTGAAGAGTGTAGAGCGAGTCTAGAAAGTTCACAGAATAACCCAAGTTTCACATTTGCAACATTAGTTTCACCTGCAACTTTAACCCCAGTCTGTACCTGAGGTTGAGGTTTAGCGAACGGGGGTTGAAGTGAATGTTGAGGGTTGTAGGGGGAGGTGTGACGCAGGAAAATTGTGTGCAGACGCATCAGACAGTTCGTTGGGGAAGACGAAGCTCGTCTTGCATCGCGCCGGGCCGGCAGGCCTCGTGCGGTGGTGATCTATGTCGAGGGAGAATCGGCTATGAATACGTGCGTTAACCCTGCGCCGGTTGAACAGCCGGCCTCCACCTCCGCGTGGCCCTCCGTCAACGGTGGCGCCACCGTGGTCACCGGTGTGTTGAAAATTTCCGGGATGCCGCGCAAGCTGCGCTCGGAGATTGAACACGCCATGGATCGGTGCATCCGTACCGAATCGGAATTTATCATTCCGGGCGACGACCCACTGACCGCGCAGTGGTGCACACGCTGGTTCCGGGATGGGCTTTCCGTCGCGGCGCTTGCCCAAGGCGGCAGCGCCTGCGCCCGCGCAGGCAGCGGTATTGGCTGCCATCAGGTGCTTACCGGCACGCGCGAAGAGCTAGACGCGCTAGATTGCGTGGTGCGCTACCTCGCACAGCGCCACGGCTTCACCGCGGGCGTGCGTCTGCCACAGTAAGCGCAAAAGGGGCTGGCCAGCCTATGCTGGGTCAGCCCCTTTTGCTGCTGCGGCGAGGTTGCTGCGCGACTTAGTTATCCTCGGCGAATGGATCGAGGATCTTATCGGGCAGTTCGGCCACGGATTTCAGCACAGCAGAAGGGCGGTAGGGGTAGCGAGAAATCTCTCGGTCATCAGAAATTCCGGAGCGCACCAAAACCGTACGCATGCCCGCCTCGAGGCCTGCCTTGACGTCTGTATCCATGCGGTCACCAATCATTACGGTGTGCTCTGAGTGTGCGCCAATATGATTGAGTGCCGAGCGCATCATGACCGGGTTGGGCTTGCCCACGTAATAAGGCTCACGGTCGGTGGCGGCGGTAATCAGTGCGGCCACAGCGCCGGTGGCCGGAAGTACACCCTCTGGGGCCGGGCCGGTGACATCCGGGTTGGTGGCGATAAAACGAGCACCATTGCGGATGAGGTTGATCGCGTTGGTAATGGCTTCAAAAGAATAGGTGCGGGTCTCACCAAGCACCACGAAGTCTGGATCATCGTTGGTGAGGATCCAGCCGGCCTCGTGCATGGCGGTGGTAAGGCCGGATTCGCCCACCACATAGGCCTTGCTGGAGCTTACCTGGCTGGAAAGGAAGTTCGCGGTCGCGGTGGCGGAAGTCCAGATGCGCTCGGCAGGAATATCCAAGCCGGTATTGCGAAGGCGGGCGGATAGGTCCCGCGGGGTGGACATGGAGTTATTAGTCAGCACCATGTACTCGATGTCATTGTCTTTGAGTGCTTGGATAAATTTATCGGCGCCAGGGATCATCTCGCCTTCTTTGATGAGTACGCCGTCCATATCTGATAGATAGGAAATCATTGGTGATCCTCCACATACTCGGCGATATCGCCGATGGTTTCGCAGTTGAGCATCGTCTCCTCAGAAAATCGCACCTGGAAGGCCTCCTCCGCGCGCACGGTCAGCTCCACCAGTTCGAGCGACTCCACGCCTATATCCTTTAGACGCGTCTCTCGGCCCAAGTCTTCCTCGATACCGGTGACCTTGTTAATTAGCGCGATGAGCTGGCTGAGTGTATCGCGTTCCGGTTCCTTTTCCGGCGCGCTCGCGTTGAACTTTGCCTGCAATTGGGCACTGAGGTCGTTTGCCATGACCACCAGTCTAGTATTGATTCCGTTATGCCATTGAGAAAACGATCTTCCGTTGTGGCGCGTAGCTGGCTTAAACGCCTGCGCCCCTCGCACCGCGCCGAATTAGAAAAGCTCTACGGCGGATTGCATGATCCTTCCACCGAGCCTGGGCTTACCCAGATCAGCGCTTCGGGCACCGTAGACCACGACGGCCTAGACATCGCCTGGTATGAGATTGGCCAGGCGGATGCTCCGGTGACGGTGGTATTCATCCACGGCTATTGCCTATCCGCGGAAGCCTATTATGACCAGGCCAACTACCTGCGGGGTCGCAATGCACGTGCGCTCTTGGTGGATCTTCGCGGGCACGGCCAGTCCTCCACGGTCGCCCCAGAAGAGTGCACCGTCGATACGGCCGCTAACGACGTCCTCGCCGTTATTCGTGAGCGCGCTCCGCGCGGCAAACTGGTCATCGTCGGCCATTCCCTAGGCGGAATGGTTGCCTTAAACCTCATTCGCCGTGCCCCCGTTGAGGTTTATGAACGCATCAAGGGCGCGCTGCTGATTTCTACTTCCATGCGCCGTTTTGCGGCCAAAGGCGTAGCGCAGATCCTGCAATCGAAATCTCTGCATGCGCTCTACCGCCTGTGTTTGCGCCTGCCCGGACGCGTCGATAGTGCTCGCTTTGAAATAGCGCGCTTTATCGCCCCACTTTTTGCCGTGACCCTGGCCGGCTTTCCCCAGATGGAGAAGCTGCAATTTCACGTTGCCATGCTTCTTGATACCCCCTTGGCCTCCTATTCCGGCTTCTTCGACGACCTTTTGGAACACGCTGAATACGGCGCTGCAGAAAGGTTGGCACAGCTTCAAGGCGAGGTGGTGGTCGGAACCGCCGATATTGTCACCCCGCGTTCACAATCCGAAGTGCTCTGTGAGCATTGGCCCGCCGCGAACATGCAGACGGTGGATGGCTCCGGGCACATGGTGATCCTCGAGGACCCTGAGGCTATCTCCGCGGCCCTTGGTCGCGTTCTTGATGCGATTTAGAACGACCGAATGCATAGGTCCGTACTACGGGCACGCAAAAGGCGCCGCGGCGGGGAGGCCGGCGGCGCCTTTCGTATAGCGCGTGGCGCGAGTCTAGCCCGCACCGATGTGGGGATTAGTCCTCGATGTGGGTGGTAGCGGTCGGATCATCCAACTTGAAATCCTTGGCTGCCTTCTCCACAACGGAGCGCTCAATCTTGCCCTCGCGAGCTAGGCCGTCGAGTACTGCGACCACGATGGACTCGGCATCGATGTTGAAGTAGCGACGTGCGCCCTCGCGGGTATCGGAGAAGCCGAAGCCGTCCGCACCCAGGGTGATGTAGGTACCCGGGACGTATGGGCGGATCTGCTCCTGCAGCTCGGTGGTGAAGTCAGAGACACCAACGAACGGACCCTCGTAGCCCTTGAGCTGGGAGGTAGCAAATGCCTCGCTCGGCTCCTCGCCCTTGCGCAGGGCTTCCTTGTTGCGGCGGGCGCCGTCGCGGGCCAGCTCGTTCCAGGAGGTGACGGAGAAAATGGAGGCCTTGACATCGAAGTCGTCGGCAAGCAGCTGCTGTGCGCGCAGCGCCTCGTGCACGCCCACACCGGAAGCCAAGATATTGGCGGCAATGGAGCCGCCCTCTGCGGTGTTGAAGTGGTAAATGCCCTTGTGCAGGCCCTCCACGTCCAGGTTCTCCGGCTCAGCAGGCTGCTGGACGGGCTCATTGTAGACGGTGAGGTAGTACATGATGGCCTCGTTGTCCTTGCCATACATGCGCTCAATACCGCGGGTTACCAAGTGAGCAACCTCGTAGCCGAAGGCCGGGTCATAAGAAACCACGGCCGGGTTGGTAGCGGCTAGGACAGGGGAGTGGCCGTCCATGTGCTGCAGGCCCTCACCGGTCAGGGTGGTGCGGCCGGCGGTAGCACCAATGATGAAGCCGCGGCCCATCTGGTCACCTGCTGCCCAGAAAGCATCGCCGGTGCGCTGGAAGCCGAACATCGAGTAGAAGATGTACAGCGGAATCATGGCCTCGCCCTGGGTGGCGTAGGACGTTGCCGCAGCGGTAAAGGAAGCAGCGGCGCCGGCCTCAGAAATGCCCTCGTGCATAATCTGGCCATCGGTGGCCTCGCGGTAGGAGAGCATCAGGTCATGGTCAACCGGCACGTAGTTCTGACCGCGTGGGTTCCAAATCTTCATAGTCGGGAACCAGGAGTCCATACCAAAGGTGCGGGCCTCATCCGGAATGATCGGCACGACGCGCTTGCCCAGCTCCTTGTTGCGCATAATTTCCTTGAAGGTGCGCACCAAGGCCATGGTGGTGGCTACTTCCTGCTTGCCAGAGCCCTTGCGTACGGAGCGCAGCTTATCCAGCGCCGGTGCCTCCAGCGGGGTGAAGTCCTCGCGGCGCTCCGGCAGGAAGCCGCCGAGCTCTTTACGACGCTCCAGCATGTACTTGATCTCCGGGGAATCCTTGCCCGGGTGGTAGTACGGCGGCAGGTACGGATCTTTCTCCAGCTCCTCATCGGAGAACGGAATCTCCTGCTTATCGCGGAAGCGCTTCAGATCATCCAGGGTCAGCTTCTTCATCTGGTGGGTAGCGTTGCGGCCCTCGAAGTTGTGGCCCAAGCCGTAGCCCTTAATGGTGTGCGCCAGGATGACGGTTGGCTTGCCAGTGCCCTTGTTCTCCAGCGCGCGAGCGTAGGCGGCGTAGACCTTGCGGTAGTCGTGGCCGCCGCGGCGCAGTGCCCAAATCTCATCATCGGACATGTCCTCTACCAGCTTGGCCGTGCGCTCATCGCGGCCGAAGAAGTGCTCGCGCACATAGGCGCCGTCGTTGGCCTTGAAGGTCTGGTAGTCACCGTCGGAGGTGGTGTTCATGACGTTGACCAGGGCACCCTCGGTGTCCTTTTCCAGCAGCTTGTCCCAGCCGCGACCCCAAATAACCTTGATGACCTCCCAGCCGGCACCGCGGAAGAAGGACTCCAGCTCCTGAATGATCTGGGTATTACCGCGAACCGGGCCATCGAGGCGCTGCAGGTTGCAGTTGACCACGAAGGTGAGGTTATCCAGCTCGTAGAGCGACGCGATCTGCAGTAGGCCACGAGATTCTGGCTCGTCCATCTCTCCATCGCCCAAGAAAGCCCACACGTGCTGTTTGGAGGTGTCCTTGATGCCGCGGGTCTCCAGGTACTTATTAAAGCGTGCCTGGTAGATGGCGTTAATCGGGCCCAAGCCCATGGACACAGTGGGGAACTCCCAGAACCAAGGCATCAGGCGTGGGTGCGGGTAGGACGGCAGTCCTTCGCCTTCGCCGCGGGAGACTTCCTGGCGGAAGCCATCCAGATCCTTCTCTGTCAGGCGGCCTTCCATGAACGCGCGTGCGTACATGCCCGGTGAGGCGTGGCCCTGGAAGAAGACCTGGTCGCCGCCAGAAGGATCATCCTTGCCCTTGAAGAAGTGGTTCAAGCCCACCTCATAGAGCGGAGCAGCACCCGCATAGGTGGAGATGTGGCCGCCTACGCCAATGCCTGGGCGCTGTGCGCGGTGCACCATGATGGCCGCGTTCCAGCGGATCCAGCGGCGGTAGCGCTTTTCCAATTCCTCGTCACCAGGAAACTCTGGTTCCATGGTGGTCGGGATGGTGTTGACGAAGTCAGTGGACGTCAACGAAGGCAGCTCAACACGCTTAGCCGTAGCGCGCTCGAGCAGGCGCAGCATCAGGTAGCGTGCGCGCTCCGGATCGGAGTGGTCCAGCAGACCATCGAGGGAGTCCATCCACTCGCGGGTTTCTTCTGGATCATTATCGTGAAGATACGATGCAACGCCGTCGCGGATGAGCGGGAAGTTGGAGTCGCCCTTGGTGGCGTCCTTCTCGGCCATTTAAACCTCCTGTATAGGGTCTGCACAGTTTGTCTCCTAGGATACGCGCTCACAGATCCGCAGTCGTTGTGAAGTCCGACTTAAGGGGGCGTGCGGTATGTTACATCGTCATAACCAGTATCTTTGCAAAGTTTATTGGGGTAAAAGAGGGTAGTTTGCTAACTCTGCGGAGCCAGCTGCACTAGGCGGTAGGGCCTGCAAAATGGGGGAATTGCGCCCCTTAGGCGGGTAAAAGAGGCTGGTGGGCGTTAAAATGTTTCTATTAAGCCGCGATTTACCCGCAGGGAGCGGGGGATGCGCGGCCCGGACATTCACCAAATTAGGAAGGAAATGCATAGTGGCTGACGCTGCAGTCAAGCTCGGAATCAAGGAAGGGCAAATCGCCCTAGAGCTTGGTTGGGACGAAGATTGCGATACCGCGATCTCTGAATCGATCGAAGCCGTGCTCGGCGATGATTTCTTGGAAGAAGAAAATGACGAGCTGTGCGATGTAGTCCTTCTTTGGTGGCGTGACGAAGATGGCGACCTTGTGGATGGACTGGTTGACGCGAGCCGTCCGCTGGCCGATAACGGCGCGGTCTGGCTGCTTACCCCAGGTGCCGGAAAGCCTGGCACCGTAGAGCCAGGGCTCATTTCTGAGTCCGCTCAGCTGGCCGGCCTGGTGCAGACCAAGGCAGAGCGCCTAGGTGAGTGGCAAGGCTCTTGCTTGGTGCAGCGCGGTTACACCAAGAAGTAGGGCTTTACCTGCCGATTTGTGTTGCTTGAGCGACCTGCGCTACTGTTTCTAACAGCGCAAGAGCGCATGCGGCTTTAGCTCAGCTGGAAGAGCAATTGGTTTACACCCAATAGGTCGGGGGTTCGATCCCCTCAGGCCGCACAAAATAGCAGGTCAGACCCCCTTTTCGGGGGTTTGGCCTCTTCGTGTTTTCACCGTATCCCCTGCACAGGGCGATTTTCAGTATAACTCAACCACCGACACGTGTACCCCCGCCCGCGTACATGTTTCGGGGGAGATATTGCACGATAATGGCACGGAATTCATGGGGCTCTACGCGCGAACTGCCTAGCGGACGCTGGCAGGCCACTTACCAAGGGCCGGATAAACAACGCTACAAAGCCCCGCACACGTTCAGAGACCGGCTAGACGCACTGGCGTGGTTGGCTGCGGTGCGCAAAGAAATTGACCTAGGTGCATGGCAACCACCGGTGGTGAAGAAAGCGCAGACCAAAATTCCTACGGTAGGGGAAATGGTGAGGCATTGGCTGGCATTGACCAAACCACAGGTGCGGGATTCAACGTACAGGGCGTATGAAGAATTCGTAACAGCACGGGTGCTGGGAAATGAAACGCTGTGCGCTATTCCGGTGGATAAGCTCACGCCGGTGGCCGTCGCGGCGTGGTGGCAAGAGACCGTACAAGCGTTTCCAGTATCGAACCATCGCAACGCTAGGGCGTATCACAAGCTAAGGGCTGCGATAGCGCTGGCGGTGGAATACGGTTATCTGCCTACGAACCCGGTGGCGATTAACGCGGCCAGGACACGGGCTAAATCAAAGGCTAAAGAACTTCCAACCACCGCAGAGTTAAGGGCGATTCTGGACAACGTGCCAGAGCGCTACCGGCTCATAACCGTGTTATGCCTCTTTCACGGGCTTCGGATAGGCGAAGCATTAGCCGTGAAGAACAAAAACTTCGTATTCGACACCAATGGTGCCAGTGTTCGGGTTGAAGGCAATCTAGTGAGAGTCCCCAACGGCAACGGTGGTGTAAAGATGGCGTTTCACCCTCCGAAGACAAACGCTGGATACCGCACGGTGCCGTTGCTTCGTGAATTCGTTCCAGTGGTGATTTGGCACTTAAAAACCTTTGCCACGCACCCAGAGGAATACGCAACGCTTACCGAAGCCGGTGCGGTGGTCTTTGATACTTCGTACCGCAGCGTGTTCAACCGGGCTAAGCAACGCGCCGGGATTGATAAACCCATCACGCCGCATTACGGCCGAAACTTCATCATCACGCGCCTTGCAGAGGCAGGCGCTACACCAAGGGAGATAGGCCGTATCCTAGGCCAGGAAGATGTATCAACCATTGTTAACGTGTACATGAAGTCAAGGGAGGCCCGGCCAGTAGAGCTTATGCGCCGGGTAGACCTTGACGATTAGACGTTAGGGCAATGAGGCTTAGGCTCATTGCACAGGACAGTGCGTATAGCCCTTCGTAGTCCAACTACTCAGGTTTACCAACTTCCTTCGTGGGAAAGCGCTATTGCTTTCCCCTCCGGAACATAGTTAGTTCTTCGTGCCCTACGCCGAAGCTCACCGCTTCGGCATAGTCCACTTGGTTCTTCGTAGAGCGGGCAATCACCGCTCCACTCAGATTTACTTAACGGTCCTTCGCCGGAGCCGTATTCTTAACGGCTCCTACTCAGTCCACAGTGGTACGTGTCCCCTACATGGAGCAGCCCCTAGCCTGCTCCCCTCCGGGGTGTTCATCGTTCGCATCAACGACCGCCTAAGCCGGTCGCTAATGCTCACTCTCCTACGAAAGCGTAGCGCCAAACAGGTTTGTCGCTTAGAGGATAAACGAACGAAGTGAGTGTATAAGGAGCCCGATTTCCCGAATCCCACGCCTGTGAACTGCGGAAACATAAACCGGAGGGAAAACAGTTTCCCGCACATTAACGCTGTGAACTGCACAAACGTAGAAAACGGGAAAACTTAGGATTGTGCAAATCCCTCCTTTGCATCCCACGTCAGAGTGCTCATACCGTTGAGTTTCTTCTTTACGGATTCAACGCTAAAGGGCTTACCACGATTATTCTTGAAACCGCGTTTGGTCATCTCAGCTGCCACCGCTTCGTACACCGCTTTCTTCGTGGTGGGGCCAGGAATGGCCTTAGCAATTTCAGCCATAGCAGCCTCTGCGGCGTCTGTTTCCGTTGCCGCCTTCGGTTGTTGAGAATCAACTAAGCTTAACCGTCCGTTGCGGCCTAAGGACACCTTCACAGGCTCATCAAAGCCACCGGCGATGTTGCCGTTAAACCGCAGCGTAGTGAACGCTTTGTTACCCGCCATCTTGAATCCGACAAGGTGCCGCATAAGACCAGCAATAGAACTATGCCCACTCGCAGCGCCTACTGGGTCGCCGTTGTAACCTTTGTTCGCGTGATGCACGAACAAAACAGGGACGTTCGCAGCGTTGAATCTGCTAGCGACAGACAGGATAACTCCTACAGCGTCGAGGGAATTAGTGTCCACGCCTCTGCTAGCGCACAGGCCGGGGATATGGTCAACCACTACTAAGGCCAGATTGCCAGCCTCAGCGGCTGCGTAAGAACTTTCTGGCACTGCACCGCCTGCGGCGGCTTGGTCAATCCACACACGATTAATGTCAGCGTCTGCGGCTATGAGACGGCTTAGATTCTCCTTCGGGCCGTTGGATTCGGTGGTAATAAATAAAACGTTCCCCGGCGCGTTACCGCGTGTTGAATCCACACCAAGAACCGGCCTGCCGCGTGTGATAGCTGCCGCTACCTCTACAGCGGTTTGAGACTTGCCCGACTTCGGTGCGCCAACGAACATGGTGTAGGAATCACAAAGAATACCGGGGTAAATCCACTCATCTAGGTCGTTGTCGAATATACGCAACCAATCCTGTGCGGAACGTTCCGGCAGTAGTGAAGAAAAATACTCATCCACCATTGCCTCTACTTCGGCATCTATGTATCCGGTGTTATTCAATAAATCCTCCTTTATGTCAAAACCAGTTATCCACTCCTAAGGCCCGGTGCGGGGCATCCACACCGGGACAGTCAAAACAGGAACTAGGCTAAGGCAAACGCTTTTAGCCACTGGCAGAAACCCATTTGCGGCGGTGTAACCGCGTCATCCTCCGTGTTGGTGAACTCAACACGCGCCGGGACAAGGGGCGTACCAAAATCATCAACACCTGCCATGCCATTGCCTAGACCGGCGTAGGAAGCAATCGGGGTCAGGTGCTCCGGTGCATTCAGATACCTCGTTACCGCGCGGTGGTTGCGCTTGTAACCGTTGTACGAAGCCGCGCACGGCACGATATTTCCGGCTGTATGGCCTGCACTACCTTTAACTGCGAGCGGCTCAACATGGTCAAGCTGGCGCGTGTTGGGCAGACCGGGTTCGCGGGTTAAATCAACGCCGGTGTAGTAACAACGCCATGGGTTAACGCCGTTTCGCTCCCACGTGCGTAGTAGATGCTTGACAGTGATCTTCCTGCGGCGTCTGCCTGCCTTAGCAGCACGCTTGAAACCGTTATCCAATGCGCCTTGCAGATCGTCGTTGCGGTTGTGGCGCTCGCGTGCGCTAGCGTTGCGGCAGTCTTTGCACCGGCCAGCTTTGCCGTTGGCTCCGGTACGGTCGTTATCAAAGCCGGATTCAAGGGGCTTTATCTCACCACAGCGTGTGCACTGGCGTAGCCCAATTTCTGCCAGCTCCGCCCGGCGTGCGCGGAACTCTGGCGTAATAGTTGCTCTCGAAATCGTTTAACATCCTCTCTCAAAGCGGAGGGCGCTTGCGCAAACTCAGTGCATCGACTAAGGTTGCGGTTAACGCCCTCAGGGTGAACAGAACAAACTCAGAATTAAAAGAACATCCCGCCAAGTAGCAGCTTGCCGGGTGTTTAGGCATTTCTGAGCACTCCTCAGTATGGCCTATGGCACACGCCGCTGTCAAGTTTGTTGACGAATTATATTCACAAGCCCTGGAAGCGTACATAAATTTCCACCCGCCATACGCCACGGTCGCAGTGCGGGGGCGAGGGTATACCCCCTGCCTCTATCGGGCGCTTGTTTGTAGCGTGAGAGGTACTCGCAGCTTTATAAACTGCACAAGGGCGCTGTGCTGTTAGCAAGGGGCGCTAGGGGTGTGGCGGCTCCTTGTCGTTGTTGCCCGTGTCAAAGTGCAAGCCTGTGTGTTGCAATCCCAACTCAGCCACAAACCTGCGGCAAAGCCTGCCTAATCCAAACCCAGTGTGTGCGGTAGTCCCTGCGAGGGTGTCCGATAGTCTATACCCCTGCGGACACCGGCGGCGGTGCACGTATCCCCTGTACGATAGGGTGTTAATCCCTATTTATTGACACTGTGTACGCCGAATTATAGACTCCAACGTACACCCCGGTACGCTCTCACAAAGGAGACTAAACAAATGTCAGTAATCGGATACCAGCGCGTAAGTTCTTACGGCCAGAACGAAGAACGACAACTAACAGACGTAGACGTAGACGAAATGTTCACGGACAAGGCCAGCGGCAAAGACACAAACCGCCCGCAGCTTAGTGCTGCTATCCGCTACGCCCGCAAGGGGGACGTGTTCGTAGTGCACTCTATGGACAGACTCGCCCGCAATATCGTTGACCTACGCGGGATTGTGGAAGAACTAAACACCAAAGGTGTTGCCGTCCGGTTCGTGAAAGAAAGTCTCACCTTCACTGGCGAAGACTCCGCAATGAATAATCTTTTACTCAACATGCTTGGTGCAGTAGCGGAATTCGAGCGCTCACTAATCAAAGAACGTCAACGAGAGGGGATTGCCATTGCAAAGACCAAGGGTAAATACAAAGGCCGAAAACCGTCGCTGTCGCAGCAACAGGTGCAAGAGGTAAAGGCTTTAAAAGAGTCCGGTATGGCTATTGCAGAAATCGCACGGCGGTACAACGTATCCCGCCCTAGCATTTATAGGGCATTAGATTAAAAGCCCGCTCATTTGAGCGGGCCTGGTGACTTATTGGATGTTAAATGTCTTACCTTCTATGCGAACTTCTTTAATTCCTTTGGGAACAATAAAGGCACCATAGCGTCGGGACTTATCACCGGGATTCGTCGGTTCAAACCAAGAATCATTAGCGCCGTCGGCAGTTTTACAATCGACGCCAACAGCAGGCTCCGATGTATAGCCGTCTTTATCGACAATCTGAGGTCCGCGAAGATAAACAACGCTACTTTGTGGGTTGTCTAGGCGCTGAACATCAACGTCTGCCGCGATCTGCAAGTATTGCTTGTCCTCGCCAAGTTCGTCAATTCTCGATTCTTCAGCCCAAGGTCCGTTTACACAGTCCTGCCCCACAGTGATTTCATTGACGGTCAAAAATACGTCGTTATCAGGCAGGCTGGAAATCTCCATAGGCTCATTGAGCCTTCCTGCCTTATCGCTTGAGTTGGACTCATTAGAATCAGCGGAATTTTCACTATCCGTAGCCGTGATTGTGGCTGGCTCGCTTTCTTCACTATCACTACAAGCAGCTACGAGGAGGGCAGTAGCCGCCAACGGCACAAAAATCTTCATACGCATGAGCGATACCTTTCTTGGGAGTAGAGATCGAGTAATGAAATCATACGCTATCCGCTTCTTACGCATAAAATGCAGACAGGCCTTACCCTCAGCATATTTATCTACTAAATGAGCAGTTAGTAACGCCATCAGCTTGCCAATTGCACGTATATTGCACGCACATTATCTGGTAGTATTCAACTCCAGTGCAGGAGCGTCAGAAAATACCGCTAAGCTGTGCGTTTATCATATCCGTAAAACCTAGGGGTTCGATCCCCTCAGGCCGCACCAGGTCAGGCCCCCTTTCCGAGAAATCGGAGAGGGGGCCTTACTCAATTCCACGACCACTAGAATCCGCCCTTTGGGGTAGGTATAAGTAATCCCCCAATGGCCGTTGGTTTGACCAGAGGGGGAAGGCAAAGTTTATTTTACTTGCCGTTATTAAGACCAAATAGGCCGCCTAGACCATTGAGGGTGTCGACAATGCCCTTGGCGGTTTCTACTCCCTTCTTGGCGTTGTCTAGTTGCATGCCGGTGATTTCGGCTTGCTCCTTTGGGTCCTTCTTGGTTGGGGCTTTTTGGTCTAGGAAGAAGCCTGGGTCGATGTTGGTGGTGGCGGGGGTGGTTTCGTCTGCGAATGCGGTGGGGGTGATGGTGGTTGCTGCGAGTGCAGCTGCTGCAATCCCTAGGGTGAGTTTGCGTTTCATGGTGACTCCTTGTTGGTCGTTGTTCAGTTTGAACACCCTTAATATAGCCTGAACAAATTTGATGTGTAAAGGTTGAATTTGATTAAGTTCTTGCGAAGTGCGGAACATTTCGGGGGTTCTTTTGAGTGTTGATTATTTTATAGTGCAGTTTTCGTGCTTGGGCTATTGGCCGGGGATGGGGTCGGGAGTTTCACGTTAAGGCTGTGAGGTGGTGGTTTCACTCTTTTGTTTCTGGCTTATGTTTAGTGGTTCTCTTGTTTTGGGGCACCCCTAGTTATTGGAAGGGGGAGGGGCTTGGTTTTGGTGCGGGGGCAAATTCGGGGGTGGATGGAAACAGGTGGAAATCGCATATTGTGGTCGAAGCCACTTCAAAACTTAGAAGTACCTTAAAATTCACAGATCAAACAATATTTATACGATAAGTATTATAAGAAAACTTCTCACAGGTGGAAAAGGTCAGAAAAGCGCCTATTCTGGGTGCCGAGGGAAAGTGAAAACCACCCCCAACATTCTCTCATTGCAGAAAGGCACACAATGCTCACTCTGAAACCAGCAAAATTCGCCACACCTATCGCGGTTACAATAGCCCTCATCGCAGGAGGCATCGCAGCACCAGCACAAGCCCAAACAACATCCGCTAACCTCAGCAGCGACATCGAAACCACTAACGACCATTCCTCCCAAGCCTCCAGCAAAGCCAGCAGCAAAGAACCAAATGCCGTACGAGCAGAATCCATTTACATCTACACCAACGGTGTACGCATAGTCAACGGCCGCAAACCAGTACGCAGAAGCCCAGCCCTTAACCACCTCTCCCAAGACTGGGCAGACCACCTAGCCCAAGAGGGCGAACTACAACACCGCCCCAATCACTGGGAATACTATCCCTCTAGCATTCCGGCAGGCGGAGAAAACGTACTCCAAGCATGGGACGACTATTCCAACGCTCAGCTAGTTAAAATGTGGGCTGATTCTCCAGGACACCGGAAAAACCTACTCGACCCCCAAGCAAAATCTGTAGGCATTGGAGTTGCCAAGGATAAAGACGGAAAACTCTTCGCAGTCCAGAACTTCGGACGATAAACCAAAATCAGGCTTCAGGCTTCGAAGCTGATAAAGGCGTCACCAACAACCGCGTCGCATTTGCAGTAAAAAGTGACGCCTCTTCTTCTTTGTAGACATTAAGCAAAAGCTTGTATTAAACTCAGGTTCGCTCGGTTTTGCTCGTTGAATCCGGGTGCCGGCAGTTCATTTTTGTGGTGTCTCCTTTGAGGGAATGAACGAAGAATGAATGATGTGGACTGCTGGTCTTTTGGAAGGTCACTAGGCTTTTTCGGGCGGCGTTTGTAGGGAACGCTGTAACCTGGTGGCCTTTCTTTTATGGCGTGAGGCGAATGTCACAGTTTTGAATAATAGATTTATGAGTTTCTTAATATTAAGGTAAGTCTTGTCGGTCAGTTACATTGTTCTGACTGATGTCCAGGGGTGATCTCTCCCTGGTCACCCATCGCATTTCGCCTGTGTTGTATGTGATGGGTTCTCCGGGAGAAGGCCACCAAGCTCTTGTTTCATCCTTGTAGTTATGTGCCTGGTGGCCTTTCTTCTGTCCCGGGCGGTCTTTAAGTTCATTAGGGGACAATTGCGGCTTTCTGGGGCTTAAACGACAGAATGTGTTGTTGTGTGGCGTGTCGGGCTAAACGACGTTTTGTGTTGGTGGGGGTTTAGCGTACGTGGCCTTTGCGTATTCCCATAGAGTGGTTGTAGGCAGTGTCGATGGCATTGTCGTAGGTTGCTGGTCGGCCGTCTTCGTGGCCGCTGGTGGCTTGTTTTTCCTGGTTGGCTAGGGTTTGTGCTTTGGCGAGTGCGTCCTGGCCCCAGTTTTGCTGCCTGGCGATCTCTACAGGGTCGTCAGGCAGTTGTGTGTGGAGGTATAGCCACCAGTCGCAGGCGATGCGTTGTTGTTCGTCGCGCAGTCCTCGGTGGGTGTGCATGAGTTTCTTTATTTGAGAGTTCACTGCGCCTTCTAGCTTGTTGGTCGTGCGTTCCAACCGTTGGTCTTGTTTAGCTTTGGTGAGGTAGGCACAGAGGTGGCCTTGTTGACTCAATTTCTTTAGCTGCAGGTAGATTCCGCGGGAGCGTGTCAAGTTGTTTGTGTGTGGGGGTTGGTTTATAGGTATTTGTCGAAGCGGTCGGGGTAGGCCACGGCCATTTGGTTGATG
>OCJN01000161.1_pt1 | contig 23001 bp, 34 predicted proteins | sample 1480731 | NCBI WGS metagenome assembly OCJN01 (sample SAMN05301479, study PRJEB22388) | human skin metagenome | isolation source: Infant 1 DOL 23 skin | host: Homo sapiens | place: USA: Pittsburgh, Magee-Womens Hospital of UPMC | collected 2013/2014 | reverse complement strand
TGTTTAAGTTGACCGGCTAAAGTTAAGTTTCCTGAATAAGTGCTTAAATCAAATTTAATGTTAGATGTAGAAGCATTACCACTAGAACCATATCCAGCGACAACATGATAGTTACCAGGTGACTTAACACGATTACTATTCATAATCAGTTGTGTATGGCCTTTTTTATCAGTTTCAGAATTAAGTGAATTGATAATACCGCTACGTGAACCATAAGATTTGGAGTTAGCACCAGAACCTAATACAAAGCTACGATTACTGTATGCTTTCGAACCACCTGTTGACGCAATAACTGCACTAGCATTAGCTACGCCTGCACTTCCTGTAGACGCTATACTAGCACCACCTTTTCCAACTGTAGGAGGTGTGTCGTATTTTTCGCCGGCTATCCATGCAGGTGTTGAATAATTGTTTGCTGTGATACCACTAATCATAGCGTGGTTATTTGTCAAACGTAATCCTATGCCCGAACCATTACCGTGTAAGTTACAATTAGTTATTTTAGTATCGTATATTTTACTTCCAACACCGATACCGATATTTTTACTAGAATTCCAAATATTTATGTTATTTAGTGACACTCTAGACGGTCTATTATCTCCGCCGAACAATCTGATATCTACTTCTGCATTTTTAAAGTTACGCACATTAATATTATTAAGCGAGATGTTTTCGGACATGAATTGGATGGCTATTGCTGGTTGCTTTTTATCTAGTTTTCCACCTTCTAATTTCCCAAAATCATCATCACCAATTGCGGTGAAATTATTGACTGATACATTTTTATAAGCACTGATTAATAATGCTCTAGGTGTTGAACCTGGATACACACCATTGTATTTAGGGTTTAAAGCCAGACAATTATTTAACACTACATCATATGCAGTTAAACTTTTATTGTCTGTTTTAGCTCTATGGTGGCCAATGTGTCGAACGTTGTACGCCCTTGTATCTTCAATTGAAATGTGCCCATTAACGAAAACGCCACTTGCTGCATTTGCATTTGAGTGCGCTTTGATCTCTAAACCACCGAAGTTACCTTTGGTTCTATTGTTTGATAAGAATACATATTGTGAGCCATCGTCAATTTCTATACCATTGTTATTACTTCCACCTGTTGGTGTATGTGCATAACAATTAGAAATTGTAATGTAACGAGAGTGATGGGTAGTAATACCGTCATCTCCACAACCATATACCTCACAATTATCGATAAATATATGTTTACTTTCTAATGAATAAGGGACGCGATTACCATCACCCTCGTAGTAATAATTATCGTTTGCATATGTTACATCGATGCAATGTAACAAAGCGTCATACGACTTAACGTTATAGATATAACCATTAGTCACACCGGCAAATCTAATGTTAGATGAACGAGAGCCACCGGTAGCTTTAAGTGTTTTATTTTGTCTAAACTTATTTCCATTGAATGAAAAACTTTCTAAAGAAATGTTTTCAGCTCCGCCACTCATTTTTAAGTTAGTGATACCTATGTTCTCTGCTGGTGTTTTATCCATTAGCTTAATAGTAGTAATGTCTTTACCTTGTCCTACCAAACGAGAGTTGTTAGGCATTTTAATACCTGTTGTAAGGTAAGTACCGCCACTCATAGTTACCTGTACATTACCGTTACCTAATGCGTCCTGAAATGCCTTTGTACTGTCTTTTTGTCCTGTTGGATCTCCTCCAAAATCATCAACATTAACAATACGTTGTATTTTCTTAGTTAAGTCGGCTCTTAGTTCTTCTCTAGCGTTGCTTTCTCTTAAAAAGTCGTGATATAGACGTTGGTGTAAAGAATCGAAACTTTGAGCGTCCATTGATGTGTGACTAGCTTTTAATTCGTTATTGCCATCACCGTTATGACCTAACACAAGATGTTCAATAAGTTCATCTTGATAATTTTCATGATTAGATAATACGACATCTTTACCTTTTGTAGTTTTATGTTTGATTTGATCAGTTGTATGCGCATTTTTTTGAGTGGTTAAATGCTCGTTAAAAGTATCATCACTTTTATTAGTCCAGTATTTTATTTGTTCAAAGTTATTTTCTAGTTGACTTACAAACTTTTGACTAAAGTACGAGTGAAGTTTCGTAATTAAGTTATCTAATTTCAATTTTTTTGACCTCCTTAGCCATAAAAACCATAAAAGTTTTTAATCAATTCATACATAATGACCTCGTGCCCTTTTTCATTAGGGTGGACTCCGTCAGGCATACTCGATTTTCTGTACGAAGGTATATTAGGTTTAAATTGCGTTGAATGATAAGCATCATACACAGGTATATCTAGTTCGTTACAAGCGTCTATTTGAACATCTACATAATCAGCTAAAGTGTGACTCAAACCATTCTTAGTAGTGTCTTTTCTTACGGTTTTGCCGTCTTTTATATAACATTGTTTAGTAGGTGTCATAACAATTATTTTAGATTTAGGGTTATTACTCTTGATTTTAGAGATAGCACTATAAAAGGCACCGTAAAACGTCTTAGTATCCGTTTTATCAGTGCCTATATCAATATCATTAGTCCAATCATCATCTGTACCTTGAACAATGATTAAATCAGCTTTAATTTTAGTCGCTTGATTATAAATACTATTCTCTTTGTTTGTACTCATTGTTGCTCCACTAACAGCTAAGTTTGTTGATTTAGCTTTTATCTTCTTAGCTAACATTTGCGTAAAGTTAGTTTTAGCACCAGTACCTTTAGCTACAGAATCTCCAATAGTACCTATCGTTTTAACTTTCCTAATCTTAGACTTAGGTGTAAAGTCGTGAACAATAGTACCGTTTGCAGTTGTAACACTCTTAGCATGCGCGCTTTCTAATCTTCTTTTTATTTCATCGGTTTTCTTCTGCAAATCTTGTGCAGTCTTAGTATTTGCGTTGTTTTGAGCTTGAATCATCCTTAAGTCTTTAGCTGGATCAGATTTGTTAGACTTGATAGCTTTAACATAATTTGCAGCAGTATTTACTGCTTTCATATATCTATCTTGTAATCTGAATTCCCCAAGTACTACGTCTTGTTTGATAATCTTGTTGTTAATATCTCGTTGTGTAGTGATTTCTATAATTCTAACAAACTCATTTAAACCTATTAAATCATCAATTACATTCACAATATCCCCGACTCTAGGGACAGCTTCTTTAAAATGTTTTTGTAAAGAAATGAAATCTAGTGTTACAGATGTTTTTAAACTTTCTTGTATAACTAACTCCATAGCTTTTTTCAGTGTATCCCCTTTAGTTATGCGTCCATCTATAACAGGTGGTGCATGGCGTTTGCCTATTAAGTCAGCTAAGGGGTGTGTATACTCATATTGCAAGCTGGCTTCGTTGAAAGTTTGTTGCTCATCAAAGCCACCATAACCTCTGATGTATGTGTAACACTTAGAAGCATCTTCTTGGACTTTTACATTATTAGCATTGACACCTGCTTTAATGTAATAGTTAGCTTTTCTTTGAACAATATCATATAAATGAAATGTCTTTGTTTTGGCGTTATATTCATATTCTAAGTTATATCTTTCCAAACCTTTTTTGAATAATTCTAAATTGGTATCGTGGTTACCTAGATTTTCAAATTTGGAAGATGAAACCTTAGCGTGTAATTCATACTTATAACCGGTATCTTTAAAAACTAAATCGAAGTAGCTTTTTCCTGTAAAACTACCGTTATATACTTCGTATACTCTTAAATTGTTTAGATCATCTAATTCGACAGGACGCGCTTTGATTGTTAACTTCTCCTTTTGACCTACAGTTGTTTTGTCTAACATAACGATACGGTATTCGTTCAGGTCATCAGCACCACCAACGCCTGTAATCGTCCACATTTTAGTAATAGCCCCTATAGCGTCAAATGTAGCTTTGTTTTCTACCATTTCTATTTCTAAGGAGCCATCTTCATTTAATTTCTCGTTTAATTTTGTTTCTACAGGTAGGGATTGCCCAATGCCCTGTAACGTTTTTAATAATATTGGCAATTAAGCAACCTCCTTACAAGTAATATCTTTTATGTTTAAACGTGATTTTTTGAAGTTTCTTAGTAGTATGGAAAGTATTCCAACCAGGCATTAACACAGGTTGTTGCTTCGTCTTGTTGTAATCATCAATGCGTAAGTTATTACGATATACATGAATGCCGTCAAATTTGATAACATCACCGGCTCTCAATTCTAATCCACTTATTTTCATAATGTCACTATGTGTCATATAGAAGTTAAAACCATCGCTATCATTTTTACTGACATTTTCTCCAAGTGTCATTTCTACAACACTATCTTGGTTGAATTGGTTAATTTCAGCTGTACCACCGTAATATACATCGCCCACTTTAGTGTCATAGAATGTGTATCTACGTTCTTTATGAGATGTGTTGAACGGGTTTTTGTCTGGAATACCCCATTTATTCAAATTACCACTCTCTTTTTCTAAATCTGTACTATACCCAATACTCTCAAAGTATGGTAATTCAATTGTTTCGAAATCTAGTGTGAATTCACCTGACGTTTTAGTAGTATCGAATGACACTTCATTAACTAAGCCAACAAGTATCTGCCTACCGTCAACATATTCTAGTTCAAAAGATTGTTCCTTAGGTTCGAATATATTCTCGAATTTAATTTCACTTTCAGACGCTGCTAATTCTCTAAGATAAAAATGACCTCTTAGCATGGCTTGTATGTTCGCTTTTAAATGAGAAGCATAAGCTATCTTTTCCACATCGTATCTCACAATCATTGAAATGCTTTTCTTTTCTTCTTTAGTAGCGTTATGGAATCTACCGTTAACACGATCAATTTCATCAAATTTACGGTCATAGCCAGCACCTTTAACATCATAAGAAACAACTCTCAACGCAGTACCAGTGAAGCGATTGTCACTGATACGCAAACGTTCTTTATTTTTGTAAACTTCAACATCATGTAATATCAATTAACAATCACTCCTTTAAAATAATCCGAAACTTGCGTCTTTTGAGTTGGAATCTTCAATGTAAGATTTAATAGCTGGTATATCCGACTCGTTGCGAACAGTCACATTAACGATAGGTTTATTGTTCTCTTGCATGCTATGGCGCACGTCTTTACTCATATGCGCATTCACATCGCTATTTAATCCACCTGTTAAGTCTGATGTTAAATCAGTGTTTAAATCAGGGCTAAATGCGTTAGTTACATCTTTCGCTAAACGACGACTGGCATTAATAGCTCTGTTACCATCTTTCACGATACCGATACCTAAACCTTGAGATACATATTCACCAATTCCTCTAAACACTTTAGAAGGTGATGCAATGCCTAACGCACTTTTCGCTGCATTTACTGCACGTTCTGCTACGCCTTTAGCTGCTTTAACTACCCAACTAACACCTTTCATGATTCCGTTAGCTAGTCCTTGCATTAAGTATCTCCCTACTTCTGTAAAACGACCGAAGAAACTTCTGACTTTAGAAACAGCTCTACCCATACCAGAAGCCACTTGTGATACAACTCTAACAAAACCACTAACCACGCCTTGAACAAATCTACTCATCGCAGAAATAATACTTGAAACCCAACGAGCACCACCAGAAATGATACGACTTAGTGCTTGCATCATTTTTTGAGCAACAGTTGAAACTACACGTGAAAACCAACTTGATACTGTATTCCATATTCTAGTAACTGCACCTGAAATCGCAGACCAAATTTGGTTCCAACTTGTAATATTAGTACCAAGTATTCTGTTCAAAACATTGAATATGAAGTTAGAAATTTGGCCCCAAATTGACAATATGGTATTCCAAATCGTAGTCATTACATTAGAAATCGTAGTTTGTAAAGTTTGCCAAGCGCCAGAAAAATCTCCGGTAAGGAGCTGTATTAATGCAGTAAACAAACCGAAAATCAATTGCGTAGCAGCTTGTAGTATTCCACCTATCGCAGTGAATACTACTGAAATCACAGTCCAAAGAGATTGGAAAGCAGTTACTAAACCATTGATGAGGCTGATGAATAAGAAGCCGAGAACTTGGTTTGCAACTTGTCCTAACATTTGTAAGATAGGCATAATTGGTTGGAGCGTTTGTTCGATAGACGCTCTGAACTGATTAAACCAGTTAATCACTGTTTTTACAGCGTTCATTATCGTATCTTTAATTGTGTTCCAAGCTTCAACACAAGTTTTTCTGAAATTCTCGTTCGTTTTCCATAACCAAACAATAATACCTATTAAAGCAACGATAACGCCTATGATAGCCAATACAGGCCATGAAATCGCACCTATAGCTACACCTAACGCTTGGAATGCACCACTTAACATAGGTAAGATACGCATAATTGTACTAATAGGGCTCATGAGAAGTCTAAATGCGATTTTCACTAGGTTTAACGCGCTTCTAAGTATTTGAGTGTTTCTAGCAAAAGCTAACATTTTAGTCATAGCTTTGAATAGACTACTACTAAAGAATGTTTCTAATAATGTACCTACTGCGATGATTGGTGCTAGTAAAGCCCACAACATACCACCGAGTATCATACCTATACCAATCATTCGAGCTATAGCTGGGTGTGTTTCAAACAACTTAGCTATGAAACCAGCTAATGCTGTTACTACTTTTAATATCACACTTGCTATTGGCGCCATTGCAGTGCCGAATGCAACCAAAACTCTTACGATATTACCGATTAGATCCATAATGACTGGACCATTCTCTTGTACATACTGAACAAACTTTTTAAATCCTTCAGATTTACCAACTTGTTCAGACCATTCTCTAAACTTAGCAGTCATTTTAACTAGCCAATCAAAGATATTAGAGCTGTTTTGAGCAAATGCTTTCATCAAGTTACCAATACCCATGAATACATTGCCAAATATTTGACCTATTTTAGGTAAATTAGTTTTAGTGTATTCAATAAAAGATTTAATAGCATTTTGACCTGCTACACTGTTAGCCCAGTTTTGGAACTTTTTACCTAGATTATCTAAGCCTTTAGCAGTCCATAAAAATAGTGGACCTAATTGAGTGAATACATTAATAAGTCCGTCACCAAAGCGTCCTGCAGCACTTAATAATGTGTTGAATGTCTTAACACCTGTTGTATTCATCATGTTAAAGAATTTGCTAGCAGTTTGACTGTTTTGAGCCCATTTTAAGACACTCTGTGACGCTTGTTCCATTCCTTTAGAGATACCTGCTAAGAATGGTTTCATACGCCCTAAAGCTACGTTAACAGTGTCTAAAGCGTTAGATAACGTATTGAAGATTTGTGCTTGGTTTTGTCTGATAATACTTCCCCATGTTGATTGAACTTCTTCTAAAGAAGCCTCATAACGTTTAGTTTGTGCTGTTGCTTCTAACGTTCCATCACTCAACATCTTAATTGCACTTACTGCCATAGCACCAAATGCAAACGCACCACCTGCAGCGATACCAAATGCACCAGCTACACCTAATGCACCACCAGCAACTACACCTAATGCGTTAGCTACTGCCATGATGGCGGGTACTAAACCAGCTATAATAGGAATAAGACCTTGAAAACTAGCGATTAGCACACCTTTGATTTGTTGTCCAAACACAGTACCAAATGTACGAATACGAGTAGCTAATCTATCCATTTTGTCGCCGTATTCATCTAAAGACTGACTTAAAGCTCTAGTTAATACTTGAGCTCTTGTCATTCCCCTTGTATCAAAGTTAACTTTTACCGTTTTATCATGTAAGGTTGCCAACATAGCCTTAGCACCTAATACTGAACGTTTTAAGGGGTTGTTGTTACCTTTTATGTCTACTTCTTTATCTCTTAATTGCTGTAATTTCTCTTTAACTACTGCAATTGCTCGTTTGATAGGGTTGTTGTTACCGTCTATTTCAACGGTGTGTTCACGCCAACGTTGAGCCATTGCTTTTGCAGTGTTTAAGGCTCGTTTAAACTTACTGATATTCGCATCGACTTGTGTTTCAATCTCGTCAGGTATTTCAGTTTTAGCCATACGTTGAGCTTTTCTGATATTCCTTTGAAAATCAGTGATAATTGCCGATATACGAGCCATAAAGTTTTTATTCATGGCTAACCTCCTTTTTGACTAGTATTACGTAATGAATTCATAAAGCGTCGTGTACCTCGTTTCTGAACTTCTCTATTTCGTTTGTTCTGTGCTAACTTACGTTCTTTCATACGTTCGTATTCTTCTGATTGTCCACGCACTTCATATCTTGCACGTTCTAATTGCTTCTGTAATCGTTTAAGTGATTTACCAGCTTGTACAAGACCGTTGGCTTGAGCACCGAACAACAACGTTTCTTGTTCATCAAGTAACGCTTGTTTACGACCAATAATCCAGTCTTTCCATTCATTAGGCGTCAAACTCATTAATTCATCATAAGGAAGATAGCCTATGTATTGACTGGTTATCTGCCGTATTTCTGAATAATCTAGTAAGGTAGCTCGCCCATGATTTCTTTGTAGTTGTTCTTCATGAACTCGATACCGTTCTTCGTAGACTCTTTTTCTTCTTCTTTCACCATAGATGGAGCCGAGTTCATTTGTGTCCAGAATAGACGTGATTTCTGCTTGAAAAAACCACTATGATTTAAAACTTGTAAAGCACCTTGTAATAATTCGATAGAGTCTTGTTTTTCTTCGATAACATCCATCAATGTTCTTTCGATATCTTCACGTTTAGGTGCATTCTTACCTAGATAAGCTGTTGCACATTCCCAAAAGTCTGCAATTGCGATTGGATCACGTTCTAGAATGCCATTATAAATAGCATTAAAACCAGATACTTTAGTTGTTTTACCATTTTCGTCTTGCTCGTCTTTGGCAAATTTCTTAGCCGTTTTATCGAATAAGAAAGTCGCTTTAGCTTCGACTTCTTCTCCATTAATTTCTAATTCAGTAATAGGGTTGATTGTATTTTCAGTCATTCTTTAACCTCTTTCTGTTATTTTGTACAAAAAAATAGAGGGCTTAATGCCCTCGTAAAACTTATGCACCAGCACTAGGTGTACGGTTTTCGTATGAGTCTGTATAAGCTCCCATATCTTCCCATTCAACTGTAGGAGCAGCAGCACTAGGGTTGAGCCATTCTGGTGGTAATGAATCAACAGAACCGTCTGCACTGTTAAATTTAACTTTTGCAGTGATTTCGATTTTGTCATCCTCATCATCAAATGACCATTCGTGCTCTTCTACAATTACATAAGCGAAAGTACCGTGATGTTTACCGTCACGTTTCTTAACTTCCCAAATCCATAAACGTAACTGCTTGAAGTTTTTAACTGACTCTTTTAAAGCTTCTTGACCTTTGTCGCCAGGAACACGATCAACAGTTAACTTGATTTCTTCTTCTACAGAGTTACGACCGTAGTCTTTTTTGCCACCTGTAATCATTTCAGCTAAGTCATTACTGATTGTGTGTCCACCCTCAGCTAAACTAGCTAACAGAATAGCATCTTCTTCTTTTAGCTTGCTCGCTAAATCTTTGTCAGCGATTTGTAACGCTGCAATATATTTATTCTGCGCCATTCGTTACACTCCTTTGTAAAGTATTGTGTCTGTATTTAAAAATAAGCCGAATGATACCGTGCTTCGTGTACTGATCAATGTCAGTTATCACTTCTTGTGTATCAATTCGACTTTTTATAAATGAATAGTTATTTATTTCTATTTCAGAGTTAAGTACAAAACCTAAGTATTGGATGATTTGTGAGGCTTCATCTCTATTTCTAGCTTGGCTATAAACATGCAATGTAACGCCTACATCTTCAAACATACTTGTCGTTGTCTCTTTATTAGTGACGTTTGTTTCACCCACAACGATATATGGGTAAACAGCGTCTTTTTGAACGCAATCAAAAACCCTACCACCAAGCTGTTTTTTGATGATAGGGTTGCTTTTTAATTTGTTATATATCTTGTTAAACAGATACCGTTCTACTGATACCCACATATCTTAACCACCTTATGAAAAATACTTATTGAAAAACGCTCTACCTTCATCAATTGCTGGTTCCCAAAAAGGTTGTGCATGTTGCCCTTTAGTTGTGTGCCAATGTCCGTCTGCGTCTTTGTAACGCCATGGGATATTCTTTGCACGACTACCACCTGGACCTATCGAATATATTCCTGTACCGTAATTGACGTATCATTTGTTATCGTAAAGGCTTTTTATCCTCTACTTCTTACAGTCACCTGTAAGTTCGGCGTACATTTTCAACCAATAAAAAAGATAACCGTTATTGGTTGTCGAACACTCTTGGGAAGATTGTATTTATTCACTTCCTACGCTCTACAGTGCTTAATAGCCTTTCGCAATCTATTAAGTTACCTCGGTGTTATCTTTATACTCTTTGATCAAATCTACAAAAGGTATGTTGTTCTTCTTATATTTCGACACTTTGTACAAGGGAATATTTAATTCATGAGCCCATTGCATTGTAGTTTTTGTAACTCCATTATACGTGTGATAAACAGAAGTGCGTTTACTATAATGTTGTTCTTCCATAGGTATCCATTTACAATTTTTCGGTTCATAGTTGCCATTAACATCTATTCTTTCTAAAGTTAATTTATCACTAAAACCATTTTCTTCGCTCCAACGAATAAATTCTTTCAGATTGTGCCATTCGTCGCATACTTTAATACCACGTTCGCCGTAATTTTTATAGGCTAATGTGTTAGGATTTTCACATCTATTTATCATAGCATTCCATCTTCCATATACTGGATGCTTAGTTAAACCATGTAAATTAGTTTTTCCTAGATTAAGCGGTGCTTTCGTTTTCTTTAAACAACCACACGACTTAGTAGTACCTAAACAATCACTTCTTACAGTCACTTTATTACCGCAATCACACAAGCAGTTCCAATAAGTTTTTCTGCCGGACCTTTTATCTGATATTCCAATTACTTTTAATCTTCCATGCCTCTCATTTGTTTTATCTTTAATATTCATACCTTTTACAAACTGACCTTTATTATTACGTTTCAAATATAATCACCTCATGTATATTATACCTGTACCGTAATCAATATACAACTACACATATAAAGAGTTCCACCGATTTTGCTCGATTTTTAAATTACTGTTGCCAGTAATTGCGACATACGTTTTATCGCGTACTCACTACCAATATTAATAACGCCTGTTAATCCGCCCTTCTTAAAGTCCATAGAAACACTTTCTCTAAGATAACCGGTATCAACAGGCATGTTACTAACTATTGAATTGTGAATAATTGTTGTTGTCTTGGCTATACCTTTTTTAGCCCATCTAATCGTTTCTTTTTCAAACTCTTCAAGTTCCTTAACTAAATCCCAATTTCCGTATTTAACCTTAGCCAATAGGACATTCTCTCAATCTCGTTAAGTTGATTTCTTGTTGTCCGCCTTGGTCGACAGGTTCTCCTACTACTTCGTAAGTTTTACCGTTGTATTTAAATAAGTTTGTGTTAGTTATTGGCAGGCTGTACGGCGTATATAGGTTTCTGTCGTATGATTGGTTCATTTGATGAAACTTGAGTTGTTCAGATGAAGTAGGCGTATCCATAAATCCTTGTATTGTTTTTTCGCTCTTAAAGCGCTCTTGTTCACGCGGATACTCTCCTACAACCTCTCTTGAGCCTAATTCGATTGTATGAGGAAACTCATTTAATAGATTAAACATGATAACCAGTCCAACGTAAGCGTCTAAATGGTTTAAGGTAACCGTATGTTTCTTTAGGTAGGTCAGTAACGAATGTGTAGCTTACAGTTCCCATAGTACGCGAAGAAACATTGCTAGTCGTACCTTGTTTAATACAGTTAGCAATAAACTTCTCTACATTACTAGGCAACGAATGTCTATTGAATGTTTGATTACAATATTCTTCAGCTACATTCAGATACTTTTCAATAAGTAATTCGATTGTTTCGTCATTTGAAGTATCATCGAGTGAGAGATTGTTTAATAATTTAACGTCTTGTGCGTTCATTACTCAACACTTCCTAATGCTTCAATGAGTTCATCTTTTTTCATACTAGAAAAGCCCTCTATTTCACGTTCTTTAGCGAGTTCTCTTAATTCTGATACTTTCATACCTTTTAAGTCTTTATCACTCTCTACACGCTCAATAAGGGGTTTGTTTTGACGGTTTTCTTTTGTGGATAGTTCAGTTAATCGTTCATTACTTACATTTAAACCTTTACGAGGGAACGTATCTCCAACGTTATATTCGTAGTTGTTATCTTGTAAGTCTGTGAAGTATTCGATTACTTTATACATACGTCACTACCTCCTTTTATGCGCCTGAGTCTGTAGTTCCAGCGCCTTTAGTTACCTTAACTGCTTTAGATTCGTCATATAAGTATGCTACATAATGTTTATCACTGTATAAAGCAGTTGTTTTAGTTGAAGGATCACGGTCAGTTTCTAAGAAGAAATCACGTTTAGTGATTAATTTAACTGCACCACGTTTAGCTAAAATAGCTTCGCCCTCATCTAATTTCTTAGAACGTACAATAATAGCTCCTAACGCTTCGCCAAATGCACCTTTAACGATAATGTTATCGCCTAATTCAGTAGCGCGAGTGAAGTTATCTGAAGCGCTAGAACGTAATTTACCAGCGTCTTTAGGATTAATGAATAATACCATTGGTTCTAAATCTTCATCATCGAATGTGTCAATTGCAGCTTCTAAACCTGCTAATGTACCAATATCTCCACTAACCGTTAATTTTGTACCTCGTAAAGCTTCTAATACGTCGTTATCTACTTTGTTAGCAATAGCTAATCCATGTTGACGTACTGCTTCACCTTGTGGATCACCATAACCAGATAATAAAGCTTCATCAGTAATATCAGTACCTTTACCGATTTTATGAATTTTAGCTTCACGTCTGTTAGTTTCAATTTTGTCTACAGGAATTTTTTGTCCTTCAGGTACTACTGTAGCGTCACCACTGTAAACAAATGCAGGGAAAGTTAAAGTGTCGCCTGGTTGTCCTACTAATGTACTGTCAATGTCTGCAAATTGTGCAAATCTCAATTTCTTATCTAATTCTGCTTGCATCATAGGTTTTAATACTTCTGGAACGATTTGTGTACTTTTAGTTGTTGTTCCTTGTGCCATATGTTATTACCTCTTTTCTAATTGTTTATTAGAGTGTCGTAAGTTTTTCTATCGTTAACGAATAGATTAGTTCTCTCTGTGACACTCATATTGTTAAATTCTTCTTGTGTAATCCCACCATTTACGTTTTTACCGTCGTCTGGTGTGCGTCCACTTGGTTTACTTTCAGCAAATAAATAAGGCTTAGACTCTTTTAACGATTCAATCGCTTTATCTAAACCTTTAACTTTGCCGTCATCTTGTAGTTCTAGTTCATCTTTGTTGATGAAAGCTAGAATGTCGTCAGCGTCGTTTGCGTCTTTCGCAACAGCTAACTTAACAGCGTTATTCAATTGTGATTCTTGGTACTTAGTTTGCCACTCTGCGTTTTTATCTTTTAATTCATCGAGTTCTTTTTGTAACTCGCTATCATCTTTCACAGAGTCATGTAATTTGGCAATTTGTTCATCACGGTTAGTAATCTCTGCTTTTAATTCATCGATTTCAGCGTTCTTGTCATTCAGTCGAGAACGTGGTACCATACCTGATTTCGATTCATCAATAGCGTCAATCACTTTCTGTTTATCGATTTCACCGTCTTTAAATTGCCCTAATAATGCGTATAAGTCCATATTTAATTGCTCCTTTTACGTTTTTTGCGTGTAACGACACGAAAGATTTGTATAAAAAAGAAGCCTTTTAACGACGGTGCTAAGGTCGAGTATTTACTGCTTACGTTTATTCTTCTCCCACTCTCTATAGTTAGTGAAAGGTATTACGCCATCTTCTTTAGTTCTCATCGTTGTAGGTAATTCATCTTCGTCTATGTAATAAAGTAGTTTACAACGACAGTTGATATTCTCTTTTGCACTAGCTACACCAACAAATAACTTAGGTGCAGGACCTACACAACCACTAGAATGAAAGTTATCTTCGATATCTACTGAAGTACCGTCTAAGTGCCTGTGTGTATCACGTGTGCGTGTGTCTTTAGTAGCAAACCAACGTTTCTTCATATCGAGTCCATTGTCTTTAGCTACCATTGCACTATCTAACCCTGCTTGTGACAATGCACGCCCTGTTTCTGTACGTGCTACTCTTACTGATTGCGCCTTTGCCATTCCTAAATCATCTCTTAACGCTTTAGCTATCTTAGAATACCCCTCACCACTCATAATGCCTTGTGTGATATGCATACGAATACGCTTTAATGTATCATCGCGATGTTTCTGTAGTGTAGGCACTAACTTAATAAATTCAATAGGTTGTTCTATAGCTGTCTGTATCGTTTGTGTGGTTGGTATATCAAAACTCATAGACGTTTGACTTGCTACTTCATACAAAAATAGGCTCATCATGTACTTTTCGATATAGACGTTCTGTTGTGATTGTTTGATAGCCTTAGCGACTTCTCTGTAGTCTTGAGATAACATCTGTCCTATACGATTAAGTTCTTTGTTGATCCTGTTGTATTTATTGAATTCAGTCCACGTTACTTGCGGTTCATCTCTATCGTACTTTTCGTACATATTCGCAATAATCTGTTTGATTTCTTTCAAACGTTTAGCAAATAGTATTTCGATTTCTTTCTCTGCTTGATTAACCAGTTTGTCGATGTAGTTATCTATGTCATTCTGATTGGTTATTTTCGGATTGTCTTTGTTGTTCGTCATTCAATCCCTCCTCAATGTCAGGGAGTTGTTGATTGAGTTCTATGTTTTCTTGCTCTATTCTTTCCATTTCAGCCACAGGATCTTCAACCCAAGAATGATTAGAAAGAATAGTTTCTTTAGATAATAAGCCTGTAGAATTCATAGCAATTTGAGAGTTTTCTAACTCATTAACCATTACATTGAAGCTGAATGTAATCTCGATGTCTTGCACTTTCACATCTAATCTGTAGAAGTCGATAATGTACTGCAATAACTCTTGTAATGCAGTAAGTGTTTTGTTCTTTAACTTATTCGCTTTTAAATCTAAGTTACTGTACATAAATTTAAGTGCAATACCACTAGGGCTATTACCAAACTTATCTTGTTGGAAGTCTACACCTTGCCCAAACTCTATAATGTAATCACGTAACATCTTCGTGTATTCCTTAACAGAGTCGATAGGCACTTCTACTTTGATAGTATCTACACCTGAACCACTTTCTCCTGCAACACTAATTGCTTTGTAGTATTTAAGGTTATGCATGAAGTCTTTCATATCTTCACCTTCATAACCTTTTAAGATATAGATTAACTCTACTGATTCGTCAAAAGTGTTTTGTGTGTCTGATAATCGCTTATCTAACGCGTCTATGATTGTCTTGTACATGAATAAGTCAGATACTTCTTGCGGGTTGTTCTTGAACGGAATAAAAGGAACACGTCCCCAACTCATCAATTTATTACCTTGATAATAATGAGGTTGTATATGATCTTCACTACGATAGAAATCAGGGATAAGTTGTCCTTCTTTCAACTCATAGAATGTCACATCATCTTTAGTCCAATACTCAACGCGTTCTGCTCCGTCTAATTCATATACACGGATAAACGCTTGCAGTTCATCTCTTTCCTTATTAGTCCAAATAGGTACAGCTTGTTCTGCAGGTACACGAAACGTTTTAAATTCTCCTTCTTCATCTACATAAGGTTGAACCCATTCGATACCTTTATTACTTGCAGCAGTTAATATATCTACTAATTTGTCATCCCACTTGTGATTAAGTGTATGTTGTATTTGTTTTAATGCTTTGTCATTATCTACACCAAATGTCACAGGATTAGCAACTGCATAAGCTACTTTCTGGTCTACTAAGTTTTGATGGTAGTTAGTATACATGCGCCAGTCTGGTTTAGTTTCGTCATAGTCGCCGTTCACATCTCTTTTGAAAGGAGCATCTAGTATATCTGGATGATGATTATAATATCTTTCACCCATTGTGATATTGTCTATGTTCTCTTTATGTTCTCTAACTAAGCGCAATATCATTTCTTCTTGTGTTTCATACTTCGGTTTAATCTGCTCTACCACTTGTTCGTGATATGGTTTATCCCATGGCCAGTTAATGCTAATCACCTCGTTTACGTAAGTATGCTAAGTTTATTCTGCCTCATGTCACGCTCTAGGGCGTATCTAGTGGCGTCTATCGTGTGGTTGTCTTTATCTTCTAATCTCGGTTTGACATTACCGTCTTTATCAGTTTCATAGTCGATATTCTCAAATTCTCTTGCTATGTTAGGTGTTCTGTTAGGATCTATTACAATAGCTGTTAAATCATCAAGCCATTGTTCACCGTGTTCTACGCTGTCAGGACCTTTCTTCACACCTTTAATTCTCTTGATACCGTGTTCTTGTTTCAGTTCTGCAATAGACTTCGGTTCAGCGCTATCTGCGTATATCTCATCAGATTGATAACCTCTACGTTTTAACCAGTTAGCAAACTCTCTATTGCTTATTTGTACACCATAGTGTTCATCAACTGCATAGATAATACGTTTCTTCTTATCATAGTGCCAACGTACAAATGCTAGTGGATCAGTAGCATAACCAAAGTCAACTGCATTACGTATATTATCAAATGTCTTGTATAAGTCATCAGGTATCTTCTCTATTTGTAGGTTGTTAAACGGCACAACACCACTACCAATAGCTTCACCCATATATTCCCAACGATAACGTTGTTCGTTACGTTCTTTAGCACTCTCCGCCTCTTGTATAAACTGTTTAGAGATAAAAGGGTTATCTAAGTACGTTGAATGGTGTACGAACGTATTATCCGGTTGGAATGAGCTCTCATATTTTTTGTTAACCCACGATTGTTTTCTCTTAGGTGGGTTATAACTAAAGAAAAACTTGTAAAATAATCCGTCATCTAATTCACCACGTAACATAGAGTTAGTAATTGTCGTAACCTCATCCTCTGTCTTGAACTCTGCTAACTCCTCTATCCACATGATAGAAAAAGGGAACCGACTATCTTTTAACGACTTTAATCGTTCAGGGTTTTGTGCCCCTCTAAAGATAATCCGATTCCCTCTGGGTACATATGTGATTTCCATTGGCGACACTTTAACTTTGAACAGGTGTGACACCTTTTGTTCTTCTATCGCCCACTTGATTTGTTCAAACACTGATGTAGCTAATGTATTATCTGTCTTACGTACTACAACTGCATTCATAGGATAACGCATGATTAACTGTGTAATGATAATAGATATGTCAGATGACTTACCACTACCACGTCCACCTTTAGCTACTATGTTGAGTTTCTCTCTATCCTTAGTTGCCTTCCATAAGCTATGAAAGTGTTTAGGTAACAGTTCGGACAGTTTAATTGATATCATCGTCGAAATGCACCGTCGCAGTCGTTTCGATTTGTTGTCTTTCTACAGGAGTATAACCTGTACGATCCAATATATCTTTAGAGGCTTGATAGCGTACTAGCTCACTTTTAGCGTCTAATAAGTTAATCATCGTTTGTAAGGCTTTAGGTACCTGCTTAGACAAATGCTCTGCTTGGTAACCTTTAAAGCCTTCTCTGAATTTATCATTATGTTTCCAACGAGATATAGTAGAACGGTTAACGTCAATTTCAGCAGCTATTTCTCCCTCTGCTAAATCTGTTTCGTTCTTCAAGCGTATATATTCTTGTTGTTTTTTAGTTAATTCCAAGTACGCCCCGAATGTTGCGTTATTTTGCATATTAGTCATCGTATATTACCACCTACTTTACGTTATGCACTCTTTATATTTTAAAAAGACACTGCGTAAACAGTGCCTAATGATTATGTTTTATTATTTATTTGAGTTTATGTACTCATGTCACACCTCTATGTCACATCAATACATAAAAAAGTTACCCGTGTGTTCTCACGGATAACTAATTAAAGGGAGGAGAAAAATTACATGTCAAGTATTCATATCATCGTATCGGAAGCCGTGTTGTAAGATTCAATAAAACTACCCGCCACTCTGACGGATAGTTAAGCAATCGGATGCGCAACGTCTAATCAAGGACGATAAACACTTATCCAATCACTTCGATATTGAATACCCCACCATAGTGCGAAAGGATAAACACTATGTCTTGTGAGGTAATTCTTACAATATCATAATACACCGATTATAAACGGACTTACACACTTCAAAAGTCCACCTTACACATAACCTATGAATTCTGCCAATCTATTTATCATCGCGTCACGTCGTCTTAATATACTCGTCTTACTTGTTCCGAAGTAGTCAGCTATATCCTCCCACTCACTACAACCTATTGGACATTCCCAGTATCTCAAACGCATTAAGTCTTGTGTATCTTCATCTGATTCATATATAAGCTTATCTACACCTTTTACAATATTACGTAAGTTGTTATAACGATTGTCACTTAACTTCTTAATTGATTCTCTCTCAATAGGATTACCTGGTATATTACTTTTACCTGCACCTACATTTTCGGGTTCGTGGTTCTCTAACAATTCATACTCTCTTACTTTTAACTCTCGTCTGTAACGCTCTATGTTCTTGATATAATCTTCTAGTTTCTTTATATCGTGTCGTTCAATCGTTATCATACTTACCCTCCATTCCTTTAGTTTCCTTTTTTATTAATTCGCTTTTTGTATTCTTCATACTTTAAATTTTGAAAATCATTACCGCCGTCATATTCATCCATTTTACTTAATATACTTTCTAAAGCTACAATTTCACCGATTTTAACATGGGTACTACGGTCTTTATCGTTTTGCATCATCAAAATTAAACTAAGAACTAGAGTTTTTAATTTAATCCACTTGGATTTATAAAACATCACTTACCCTCCATTCTCCAACTTATCTTTCAAGGTCTTAATCTCATAATCTTTCACTTCTAACTGATGTTTTAGATCATTCTGTTCAAGTATAGAGCCAAATAGTAGTAAAACTAATATAATGATTGCTATTACGCCCCACATTGTTTGACCACCTCTAAATTAGGTTTGTGTTCTAGTACACGTCCGTTAAAACTACATGCATCTTCTTTAGCTGAATATAAATCGTCGTAAGATAAAGCTTCAAATACATTGTCAGTGATTATGCATGTGTTTCCATAACTACCTATATATTTTTTCACTAAATATACTCCTTTTTTTAACTCAACCACGTATTTGCCTATGTTGTTTTTATTATCCTTATTTTTCAACCAAGATACCTCTCTTTCTAAATGTAACTTATCTAATTGCAATCCATGTTTATCTTCCTGTAACTCATTAACTCTTTTCTCTGCTTTAATCCACTTATATATAGCAAAAATACACAGTACTAACACAATTGTTACCGATAATAAACTTATCCAAATCACTTTAATAACCTCCGTATACGCCATTTAAATGAGCGTGGTCGTGTTCGTCAAAGTCCTTAGGCACTTCCACCTCATCATTTGCAGTTAACTTATAGTACAACTCTCTACCAATCCATTTACCTAACTCGTACATTGCGATAGTGAACCATATCTTTAATATGCGTTTAATCATCTAAATCATCTCCATGTTCGATATATTCTATAACGTGTTCCAACGCTGATTTATAAGTAAGTGTTATTGAATCTTCCTGCTTTGATTCTTCAATATCGCTAATTACACTTTTTAATTTTCCAATTACTTCTTCACTACTTTTCATTCCGTTCACTCCTTATCCCAATCTTTCTTGCAAACGATATAGTTTTCTAAGTTGTAATCTATCGTGCTGACTTAATATACGCTTTGCTTTCTCTTCTGCTTCTTCCTTATCCTCTGCTTCTACAAGTGTCATTTTCTCGTTAAATCTAGCTTGCTCGATGTGCTTGTGTATATGGCCTGTGCTATCTGTGAATTCTCTGATTAGGAATTGTTTCACTTCCCCAACACCTCTTTTACTCTTTCGTATATGTCTTTAGAATCCTGTTGATCCAAATCCGTCTGTCCCTCTTTCTGACTCACTACTAAACTCATTTACTTGTTTTAATTCTGGTGTCCAAATAGGTACAATAACAAGCTGAGCTAGCTTGTCGCCTTTGTTAATTTGATAAGTTCCAATCATCGATTCTTTATCACCAATCGCTGGAATAGTTTCTTCTTTAATATTTAATACAAAGTTACTGAAATTATATCCACTCCATTTTTCTAAAGTTTCGTTATCATTTTTAACATTAATGCCTAAATTGCCTTGATAACCTGCGTCAATCTTGCCTGTTTCAATCACTAAATGTGTCTTGCTACTTACACCACTTCTTGACGTTAATAGTCCTACATAACCCTCTGGAATGTTTACTGCTACATCTGTTTCAATTACTACTTTTTCCTGTGGCTCAAGTATTACTGTTTCTGCTGAATAGATATCGTACCCAGCATCTAATCTATCTCTCTTCGGCATAATCGCATTTTCTGTTAATAATTTAATTTCTAGTTCTTTAGTCATTTATTGTTCCTCCATTTTCTACTAAACTCTTTGAATTACTTTCAACAATCTTGTCGTACAGCTCCGCCTTACGATATACTTCGTTAATCTCTTTGATTAGTAAACACCCGTCATGCCCTGTAAAAGCTGTAGAAGATACTATACAGCGTTGAATAAACTCTCTATTGTTCATTGCAAGCCTCCAATTGTTTTTATAGTCATTTATTGTTCCTCCCAGTATTTATCTACAATTTTTGTGATTTCATGTGCATAATCATCAGGCGTTACTATATAGTCAACGTTTAAAATCTCATCAAACGCCTTCGCTTTCTTTTTCGTTTCTGCCATATCATTGATAAGTTCATCACGTTGCTTACGGAAACTGTCACGTTCTCTTTTAACCTTCTTCAATCTAGCGTCCATAACACTAGATACAAACTTAGCTTCTGCGTTCATTTACTATCCCTCATTCCATTTAGAATTCTCTTTCAATAGCCCTGCATTTCTTAACTCATCATTCAAACTACGTTTCCCGTCCTCGTACCACACATTAGCTAGGTATCTACCGAACACATCGCTCTTGTAGGTCTGAACGTATATATCTTTGTTTTCTACACATGATCTAGTGAACGCTGTCGCCTCTTTATAATTCTCTTGTCCTCTCTCTGGCGTATCGACACCTAGCAAACGTACGCGACGTTTAGCATAGGTATCAAAGCCACAGTCCAATAAGATATCTAAAGTATCCCCGTCTACTACATTGGTACATGTTGCTTTGTAGGTGTATAAGTTGTTGATGTCCAATTAGTTATCCTCCAATAACTCTGGGTTTTGATGTACGTTACCAATAACAGACAAATAATTTTCTGCTGTTATTCTATATAATTCATATTGTTCAGTTGTTTCTTTCATACTTATTCCGAAACACGCTTTATTATCGTTCCAAACAATAACGCCTTTTGTCTTTATACGCTTATCATACGGGTATTTAAATTCGACAATATCCCCCTCATAAATTTCATTACCGTTTTTGTCTTTCAAGCCTGTTGATTGCATAGTTTCATAAAAGTACATAGGTTGTGCAAACTGACCTGTTGGCTCAAAAATAGTTATTTCATCTTCGCCAAGTTCTTTTGTTAAATCTAATTTTTTCCAATCGAGCATTTTTTCATTATTTTTATCCCATACTCTAAATTTAGGTATCATCTCAAACACTCCCTGTTCTTTTTAATATCGTTTTCACTAACTTTCATCGTCACTCTGCTTCCTGCTACCTTAACCACAAAGACTTTAACACCTAACTGTCGTAACTCCTGTTGTATTTCTGTAGGCGTCTTACCTTGTGTGTTGTATCTGTATCTTTGATTGATTGTGTCGGATAGTATCATGCGTTCATCTTCTCGTATTCGTCTGCCCACATATACATCAATCCGTCACTCACATATCTACGGTTGCACTTTCTAGCAATGTTGCGTCTGTCGATGAATAATACCTTTTGAGCTTCTACTGTACTTGCGAATTCTTCAACAATTTGATTGTCGCTATCTACTAGATATACTGGTTTGGACACACCTTTATTTCTGCGATACACTCTATATTTTTGTAATGTAGATTGGAATAGGTTATCTGCCATAAGATTGTTGTACCTACTGTCTTTCGGATATGCGTGCAATCCATTTTTCAAGTTACCGATAAACGTTTCATATACAATATCTGCTGCACGATACTTCTTATTTTTATAAATAACTGTGGAAATACCGTTACATCCATTCGCGAATTTATATTTACCATCAGGTCTTTTCATTCTGCCTAAGTTACTCACGTATAGATCGTACTTCTCGCTGTACTTCCAAATTTCATCTTTGGCTACAACTCTTTCGTTGAACACCTGTTTCTTATTCACTCTAGGCATAGTGTCGGTAAAGAAACACTTTAGCTTATCGTTATATGTGCCACGTTCTTTTTGGTACCACAGTGTGTTTAGTGGAATACCTGTAATGTTGTGCAAATGAGTTAAGTCTGTCTTAGTCACTGTGTGGCTAAACGGCTCGTACATATACACCATAATTAGTCCTCCTTATCATTCCATTGCCCTTTCATATATATTTTTTAATTCCTTATCAACATCAATACCTAAGTTTTTTTCGAGTTCCAACATTTTTTGTTTACTTTCTCCTTCTAATTGACTTCTTAATATTCTCCAAGCTTCATACATCAAAGAGGCATCACTAAATTGATCGACCATCGCAAAAAAATCTTCGTTGTCCATATAAATACTTTCTTCTTCGTCTTCAGAAAATGGAGTAAATGTTGTAGTTATTTGACAAGCGTTTTGTGAGATATACCAAAAATCTACATCATATGCCATTTCCTTCTACCTCCAATTTTTCGATTAATCTATCTGCATAATCTCTAGCTTTTTTGATGTCTGCTAGTTCATTGTCCTTTCTTCCTGCTCTAACTGGATATTTAATCATGTTACCTTTCATAAAACCTTTAAATT
>OCJN01000159.1_pt1 | contig 23513 bp, 24 predicted proteins | sample 1480731 | NCBI WGS metagenome assembly OCJN01 (sample SAMN05301479, study PRJEB22388) | human skin metagenome | isolation source: Infant 1 DOL 23 skin | host: Homo sapiens | place: USA: Pittsburgh, Magee-Womens Hospital of UPMC | collected 2013/2014 | reverse complement strand
ACAGGTCAATCCGTGAAAATCCGCGATTCCGGACACACTTTTTGACCCTTAACCCTAAAGTTTTGATAAGTCCTCGTCAAGCATGCACTGGTCGATAGCAATGCCTACGGCGGCTCCGCTACCCATCGCTTGGGAGACTTGATCCGGCGAGCTGACTACATTGCCTGCTGCCCAGAGGCACGGTACTGAAGTTTGGCCACGCTCTGCTTTGATCCAGCCATTGGCCGATTCGCAACCAGCATCCCTCAACAGTGCATTGTTGGGCAGAAAATCGGGCCCAGTAAAGCATGCTTCGTAGATGTCTACTCCATCGGCGCTGCGTACCTCTACGCCGGTGGGCGATGCCTGATCCGGCTGGACTTGGGTCACCTTCGCATCGTTTATTTCTACGCCCAATCCGGCGAGCTGAGTGAGGTCAAGCTCGGTGAGCTCAAGCCCGTTGGGGTAGAAGGTCAGAGCACTCGTCCACTTAGAAAGCAGTTTGCTAATGCGGATGGTAAAAGGCGGATTCGCGCCGCCAATGAGCGCAACCTTCTTCCCCTTGACCTCGTGGCCGTGGCAATAAGGGCAGTGAAAGAGACGCGTTCCCCACAAATCACTAAGGCCGGGCACCTCAGGGAGCTTGTCTGTGAGACCAGTAGCAACGAGGACATGGCGGGATTCTAGAAGCGTGCCATCGGTGAGACTTACTTGCCACGGGGCCTGCTCGGAAGGCCGGGAGAGGCTTTCCACGGTGTCGTGGGAAATATTTCCACCAAATTTCTGCAATTCCGCGTGGCCCCGCTCGAGTAGCTCGGTGGGAGCTACGCCGTCGAGGCCAAGGATGCCGTGGGAATGTTCGCTGAAACGGTTGCGGGGAGCGCCGGAATCGATAAGCTGAACATTCCGGTTAGCGCGGGCCAAGGTGATGGCTGCGGCTGTGCCGGCAAAACCACCGCCGATGATGATGACGTCTGATTGCATTGCTCATCCTTTATGGGAAGTGGGTAGCATGGTTCGCAGCCGAGTATATGCAGTCAACGTCGAAGGGGCCCGCGCGTCATGACTTACGAATCTACGGGGTTCTTTACACGCGATGCGCTTTACGGGGCGTCTCCTGCGCAGGCAGTGGGCAGGTTCTTTGTGAGATACTTCAACTTCCTTGGTCGAGCGTCTGTGAGTGAGTTCTGGTGGGTATTTGGCTTTCTAGTGTTGATTTCAGTGCCAATTAGCGCCATCGATCAGCATTATGGCGTGAATATCAAGCTTGTTGTAAAAGGATTTCTTGCTATGCCGGTCGTTTCCTTAATTTTCCGGCGGTTGCACGATTCTGGGAGAACGGGGTTCTTATGCTTGATCGGGTTTATCCCTGTGTTCGGTGGGTTAGCGCTCTTATTCATGATGTGTTTGCCCACGCGGGAGCGCGGAACGCTTTAAAAGTTCTCTTGCCTGATTAGGCTGGGCGACATGCAGACTTTTTCAAAGCGAGTGCGTGACACGGATCAAGCTGGCGCGGAGGCGGCAGGATTGCGGTGGCTTGGGGAAGCTACCGATGCGGTGGTCAGCGTAGTAAGCGCCGACGGGTTAGAGATCGTTACCGAGCGCGTGGACGAGGTCATGCCCACGCCGGAGGCGGCGAGGAAGTTTGGTGCGGAGTTGGCTCGCATGCACCGCGCAGGAGTCGAAGCGTTTGGCGCACCTCCTGCCGGATGGGAGGGAAAGAACTTCATCGGCAGCATCGAGCAAGACTGCAACCCGACGGATAACTGGGGCGAGTTCTATGTCGAACAGCGCGTGCTTCCCTTTGCGGCATTGGCTGGGATTAGCGCGGCGCAGTTGGACTTGGTCCGGCGAGCCTGCGATGCCATTGCCGCGCGCAGTTGGGATGTGGCGCCGGCTCGCATCCACGGTGATCTATGGGCAGGAAACCTGCTCTTTGGTTCTGCCGGCGGCATCATGATTGACCCCGCTGCCCACGGTGGGCATCCGCATACGGATCTGGGAATGCTGGCCCTTTTCGGGGCACCATACCTAGAGGAGATTTTCCGAGGTTATGGTGCGCCGAAGGACATCGAAAAGTGGATTCCTATGCACCAACTGCATCCGCTGGCAGTGCATGCGCTCACGCATGGTGCAAGCTATAACCGGCCGCTGGAGCGTGCGGCTGCCGCAACCTTGGAGGCATTGGCCTAAAGGTTCGGCCCCTGCGGCATGATGCGTTTATGAGCGCCGCGGCGCCATAGGGTTTCGATGCGTTCGCGCGCGGCGTCTGGCACCGCCTTGCCCTCTAGATAGTCATCGATGTGGGCGTAGGTGACGCCGAGGGCTTCCTCGTCGGGAAGCTGGGGCTTATCGTCTTCCAAGTCCGCGGTGGGGACCTTCTCCCAAGTAGAGCGCGGGGCGCCGAGGTGCTCTAGGAGGGCGGCGCCTTGGCGTTTGTTGAGCCCAGCCAAGGGGAGGAGGTCTGCCGCGCCGTCGCCCCACTTGGTAAAGAATGCGGTGACGTTTTCCGCTGCATGGTCGGTGCCGATGACGAGGGCGCCGACCTCGCCGGCGATAGCGTACTGGGCGGTCATGCGCAGGCGGGCCTTGGTATTGCCGCGGTTGAAATCGGTGACGTCGGCAAGCTGCACAGCATCCGCCACCTGCTCGTCGAGAGCCAAGGTAGCTGGTTTGATATCGACGGTGGGGCGGTGATCGGGCTGGATGAAATCGAGGGCAATCTGGGCATCGTCCTCATCTGCTTGGACGCCGTGAGGCAGGCGCACGGCCCAAAACTCCGCGCCGTCGACGCGGTCCACCGCCAGTTGCGCGAGCTTTCCCGCCAAGGTGGAATCCTGGCCACCGGAAATTCCCAGCACGTAGCCCTTAGCACCGGTGGTGCGCAGGTAGTCAACCAAGAAATCTACGCGACGCTGGACTTCCGCTTCTGGATCGATAAAGGGACGTACACCCAGGGCTTTTATGATGGTTTGCTGCAGGTTTTCGGCATCGTTCGACATGACGTTCATGGTAGCCGCCTGACACAATATTGTGCTGTGAATAAGGAAGTTTATGTCAAGGTAGTAGCTGGCATAGCGGCCCTCGGTGGGCTGCTTTTTGGATACGACACCGGAGTGATGTCCGGTGCCTTGCTTTTTATTAGCCCCGAATTCGACATGAGCGCCCACCAAGAGGGGTGGGTGACCTCGATGCTGCTTGTGGGGGCGGCTGTTGGGGCGCTGACAGCTGGGCGCATCGCCGATAGGTTTGGCCGCCGCTTCACACTGATTGCGGGTGGCATCATTTTCGTGTTGGGCTCCATCTGGTGCGCTCTGTCCGGATCGGTGGGGATGCTGGCCACGGCACGCACGTTCTTGGGCTTTGCCGTGGGTGCGGTATCCATCGTTTCCCCCATGTACATCGCGGAAATCGTGCCCGCCAAGGTGCGCGGGCGCATGGTCTCACTTAATACCCTGGCGATTGTGGTGGGCCAGTTGATGGCCTACCTGGTCAACTCCGCGCTAGCCTCTACTGGCAGCTGGGAGTGGATGCTGGGCTTGGCCGCCGTGCCAGGACTAGCGTTGGCGCTGGGAATGGTGTTTCTGCCAGAGACGCCGGTATGGCTAGCGACGAACGACAAGATGGCTCGTGCCCAAGAAATTGCCGGGCGCGCCGGGATGGATATTTCGGAGCTGACTTCGCAGGAGACCGCCCGCAAGTCCAGCGGGTCTGAGTGGAAGGCGCTTGCCGCCAACCGGTGGATGCAGGTTACGGTGCTGCTGGCCATGCTGATGGGGCTCACACAGCAGATTACCGGTGTCAACGCCATTGTGTACTTCGCGCCGACCATGATGAACCAGGTGGGGATTTCTACGGCCAATTCGGTCTACACTTCCATCGTTATCGGCACGGTATCCGTGCTCGCCTGCTGGGTGGGGCTGAAGGTGGTAGACCGCATTGGGCGCAAGCGCCTATTGCTCATCGGCCTGACCGGCAACGTGGTCTCGCTATTTATCCTCTCCTTTGCTTATTCCCACGCCCAGGATTCCACCACTATGGCAATGGTCTCGTTGGTATTTATGGCGCTGTTTATCGCCTTCCAGCAAGCGGCGGTCTCACCCACAACATGGCTGCTCATCTCCGAGCTAGTGCCGCTGCAGGTGCGAGGTCTAGGCATGGGCATCGCCGGATTGTCTTTGTGGGCAACCAACTGGGCCGTGGCGCAGTATTTCTTGCCGCTAGTGGAATGGTTGACCGGCCCCGTGGCGTTCATCGTCTTCGGAGTTTTTGGTCTCATCGCCATCGGCTACACCAAGGTTTTGGTTCCAGAGACGATGGGACGTAGCCTGGATGAGGTAGGCGAGGAGATGAAGTCGCGCTACGAGCGCGAGTCCGCAGCCGTGAAGCCTTAGTGTTTTGGTATTGACGGCCGTGTGAGGTAAAATTTTTCCTCGTGTCATGGCTGGGGATTCCCAGTCCGTGCTTTACTTATTCAACCGCATGTAGATTGCGCATAACGAAAGGAGCGCCCGATGAAGGTCCGTAAGTCCCTTCGGTCGCTGAAGAAGAAGCCGGGCGCCCAGGTTATTCGCCGCCACGGTAAGGTCTTCGTGATCAACAAGAAGGATCCCCGTTTCAAGGCTCGTCAGGGCTAATTGATTCGCGATTCCATCCGCTCCCTCCGGCTATCCGGAGTGGGGCGGATTTTTTATGCGTGGGCTCTGGCGCCGAGGATAAATTCTTTTAAGATCGGGTAAGTATAAAGGCAAATATATGAATATAATTATTTTGTCTATCCATACCGTAAGAAAGAAGAATAATATCCCAGCGAATCGTTGCTGCGCTTGTTGCTGCCGCCCTCGGATTATCCGTCCCAATCGCTCAGGCTGCTGAGCCGGAGTGGGAGTCCTCTGCGCTGGAGTCTCTTGGTATCAATGACCCGTCCTGTGTGCCTTCTGGAGACATTGCAGAGCCCGTTGTGTTGCTGCATGGAACCTCGAATAATGCTTCCGTGTGGGGCAATCTAGTTCACCTTTTGTAGGACCAGGGGGCATGCGTGTGGGCCTTTGACTATGGTGCAGATGACGTCACCTTGCAGAATATGATTCCGAGCGTCAAGGCAATTGCTGACTTGGATGATTCTGCCGCGGAAATTGCAGACCAGGTGGACTATGTACGCGAGGTCACTGGCGCGGAGAAAGTAAACTTAGTGGGCCACTCCCAGGGCGGCATGCACATCAAGACCTATACGCAGATGCACGATGGGGCGAATCATGTGTTCCATGCGGTGGCGCTGGGTGGTAACTTCCACGGCACCACGCTGGGCGGGCAGAGTGAAGTTCTGGCCAAATTCATCGCTTTCGCGCCCCGCCTCGCCGCCTTCTTGGCTAGCACGGCCGGCACCCAACAGGTAGTGGGGTCGGAGTTTATGCAACGGCTGAACGCCTTGCCAGACACCGCGCCAGGCGTGCTCTACACCTCCATCTACTCGCCGGCGGATATGACGGTAACTCCGAATAGTTCCTCGCAGCTGGCGGCCGTTGACGGCGCCGATGTTGTGAACCTCGCCCTAGGTGAGGTCTGCGGCGTGGCTCCTCGGCACGATAAGCTGCCGACCGATTGGGCGGCCTTGAGTCAGGTTATTTTTGGCTTGAAGCGCGCTCCGGGGGAGGAGCCAGAGCCGTCTACCTGCGTCTCTGAGGAGCCGTCGGTGGTCGGTTCTTAAAACGGAACACCATACCGAAAATGTGAACTTTGACACACAAAATGATGAACTCCAGGTAAACCTGCAGGAATCTCATTGATGTAGTTTCATGGCTGTCCTTGGGTGTGGTCAACATGTTGGGCCTGGGGGTGTGTCATCCTGGGAATACCATGCCTGTAACTACTACATATTGTGTTGGTTGCGGGTAATTCCCCCAAAGTATAGTGTCGTTGATGTTGCTCAGAGCGGCGCAGGAAGCGCCCGAATAGGCGGGAAACGCTCCCCGTTCTGACGAGTTTTCAATGCAGGAGCTTTAAGGATCTATATGTCTATCACCGTTTACACCAAGCCAGCGTGCGTCCAGTGCAACGCCACCAAGAAGGCTCTCGATCGTGCCGGACTCGAGTATGACCTAGTTGATATCTCGACCGATGCAGAGGCTCGCGACTACGTTATGGCATTGGGTTATGTTCAGGCCCCAGTAGTTGAGGCCAACGGTGAGCACTGGTCTGGATTCCGCCCAGACCGTATCAAGGGCTTGGCTTCCCTAGCGGCATCCGCCTAAGGGGTAGGGGAGGCCAGTAGCGATGTTGGTCGTGTATTTTTCCTCCGCGACGGAAAATACGCACCGGTTCGTGCAGAAGCTGGGCTTTCCCAGCGCGCGCATTCCGCTGCGCCGCACGGAGGAGCCCCTCAAGGTCAACGAACCTTATGTCTTGGTGTGCCCCACTTATGGCGGGGGCGCATCCATTAGCCACCAAAACTCCCGTCCCGTGCCCACCCAGGTAATTAAGTTCCTTAATGATGAGCACAACCGCAGTTTCATTCGCGCGGTAATCGCGGGTGGTAATAGCAATTTTGGCGCCGACTTTGGCAAGGCTGGTGACGTCATCAGTGCCAAATGTAAAGTGCCCTATGTATATCGTTTCGAGTTGCTGGGAAACGATGACGATATAAAAATTTGTCGTGAAGGCTTATTGGCTAACGCCGCCGAGCTCGGGCTCGAGGCCGCGGCCTAGCGCCCACTACGACTTAAATAAAGATCCTGATTTTTAAGAAAGGCCTTGTCAGCTGTGAGTACGCAATTGGGGAAGACCGTCGCCGAGCCAGTTAAGCCTGAAGAGCAGTTGGACTACCACGCTCTGAATGCGATGCTGAATCTCTACGATGCAAACGGCAAGATTCAGTTCGATAAAGATCGCGAGGCCGCTAACCAATTCTTCCTGCAGCACGTTAATCAAAACACGGTCTACTTCCATGATCTGGAAGAAAAGATCGATTACCTGATTAATAATAAGTACTATGATCCGCAGGTCATCGAGCAGTATGACTTCGCTTTCATCAAGGAGCTTTTCAAGCGCGCATATTCCTATAAGTTCCGCTTCAAATCTTTTCTGGGTGCGTATAAGTACTACACCAGCTACACACTGAAGACCTTTGATGGCCGCCGCTACCTCGAGCGCTTTGAGGATCGCGTCTCCATGACCGCCCTATTCTTGGCAGATGGTGATACTGGCCTAGCAGAGCGCCTCGTGGACGAGATTATGACCGGCCGTTTCCAACCGGCCACCCCCACTTTCCTCAACGCTGGCAAGGCCCAGCGTGGCGAGCTCGTGTCCTGCTTCCTGCTGCGCATCGAGGACAATATGGAGTCCATTGGACGCTCCATCAACTCCGCGCTGCAGCTTTCCAAGCGCGGCGGCGGCGTGGCGCTGCTGCTATCTAATATTCGTGAATCCGGCGCGCCCATTAAGCACATTGAGAACCAGTCTTCCGGTGTGATCCCAGTGATGAAACTGCTGGAGGATTCCTTCTCTTATGCCAACCAGCTTGGTGCCCGCCAGGGTGCTGGTGCGGTCTATCTCAATGCGCACCACCCAGACATCATGGACTTCTTGGATACCAAGCGTGAGAACGCGGACGAGAAGATCCGCATTAAGACCCTCTCGCTGGGCATCGTCGTGCCGGATATCACCTTCGAGCTGGCCAAGCGCAATGACGATATGTACCTCTTCTCGCCGTATGACGTTGAGCGCGTCTACGGCAAGGCCTTCGGTGATATCTCCGTTACCGAGCACTATGAGGAGATGGTGGAAGACCCACGCATCCGTAAAAAGAAGATTAACGCCCGTCACTTCTTCCAGACCGTGGCAGAGCTGCAGTTCGAGTCCGGTTACCCGTACATCATGTTCGAGGACACCGTGAACCGCGCCAACCCGGTAAAGACCTCGTGGATCAATATGTCCAACCTGTGCTCCGAGATCCTGCAGGTTAACTCCGCATCCGAGTTCAATGCAGACTTGACCTATGAAGAGCTGGGTAGCGATATCTCTTGTAACCTGGGCTCGCTGAATATCGCGATGACCATGGACTCGCCGGACTTTGCCACTACGGTGGAGACTGCCATCCGCGGCCTGACCGCTGTGGCGGATAAGACGTCCATCGATTCCGTGCCGTCTGTGCGCCGCGGAAACGATGAGTCTCATGCCATCGGCTTGGGTCAGATGAACCTGCACGGCTACTTGGGCCGCGAGCACATCGAGTATGGCTCGGAAGAAGGCTTGGATTTCACTAATGCCTACTTCGCGGCCGTGCTATATGCGGCATTGCGTGCTTCTAATAAGATTGCCCGCGAGCGCGGGGAGTACTTTAAGGAGTTCCCGCAGTCCGAGTATGCCTCCGGCGAATTCTTCGACCGCTATGATCCGGAAGAGTTCAAGCCGAAGACAAAGAAGGTCCAAGAGCTTTTCGCGTCCTCTTCGATCCATACCCCGTCCGCTCAGGACTGGGAGGAGTTGAAGCAGGATGTGGCCAAGCATGGGCTGTATAACCGCAACCTGCAGGCAGTGCCACCGACGGGCTCGATTTCTTATATCAATAACTCCACCTCATCCATCCACCCGATTGCCTCCAAGATTGAGATCCGCAAGGAAGGCAAGATTGGTCGCGTCTACTACCCGGCGCCGCATATGGATAATGACAACTTGGAGTACTTCAAGGACTCTTATGAGATCGGCTTCGAGAAGATCGTCGATACCTATGCCGTAGCCACCAAGTATGTGGACCAAGGTCTATCGCTTACGCTTTTCTTCAAGGACACCGCAACCACCCGCGATGTCAACCGTGCGCAGATTTATGCGTGGCGCAAGGGCATTAAGACCCTGTATTACATCCGCCTGCGCCAGATGGCGCTGGAGGGTACCGAGATCGAGGGCTGCGTATCCTGCATGCTTTAGACCGCAGCTAGGGCGCCTCGATGCACGTCGTGGGGAAGGACGTGCATCGAGGCGTTTAGCCGTTTTCTGCGCGGGTGCGGTCGAGGATGGTGCGGGAGGTGCTTTCGGCGGCGTCGGCAAGCCCGGCATCAATGGCCCGGGCCAGCTCCATGTGCAGTTGTGTAGTCCCGCCTATGGGATCGCGCTTGCGGGAGCCAAAGACGGACTTGCCCTTGAGCATGGCCACCAGTGAGGGGGCGAGCGCGGCCAGCATCTCATTGCCGGAAGCCTGCAGGATCAGGGTGTGGAAACGCAAATCGGTTTCCAGTTCCTCGCCCACGCGCGGGGAAGGAGTGGACTCTAGCTCGGCTAAACGCGCGGCGAGGCGAAGGAGCTCCGCCCGCTGCCCGGCGCTGGCGTTGCCGGCTGCGAGTCGGGCCGCCACCGGCTCGATTCCTAGCCGCAACTCGTTGAGGCGTGCCACTTGCTGCCCGCGGGTTTTGTCGTTGTTTAACCGCCAGCCGATGATCGCCGGGTCATATACCGCCCAGTTGTCCATCGGCAGTACCGTGATTCCCACGCGACGCCCGGAGCTGACCATGCCGAGGTGCTCCAGGGCGCGCATGGCTTCGCGGGCCACGGTGCGGGAGATGCCAAAGCGCTTTTCGACGTCCCCCAGACGGAACCGCTCGCCCTCGGCGATGTCTCCGCTTACGATCTCGGCGCCGAGCCTATCCACCACGGAACCCAGCAGGGGAGGGGTGGCACTCATGCGGAAATCCTTTCTTTGCATGCTCCGAAGTAACTGGGATCAGTATAGGTAAGTGGTATCCAGCACAATGGCTTAGAGGGCGGGTGAATTGGGTATGCTGGAGACCTGAATTTGTCCGTTTTTAGTATTGGAGTGACGCCGCGTGTCGCACGAGTACGATGACTACGTTTCTAGTCATGAAAAGCCAGTTAAGGCCATTAACTGGAATAGCATCCCGGATGAAAAGGACCTCGAGGTATGGGAGCGCCTCACCGGTAATTTCTGGCTGCCAGAAAAGGTCCCAGTCTCCAATGACCTTCCCAGCTGGAAGACGCTGACGGAGAAGGAAAAGGAAACCACCATGCGGGTCTTTACCGGCCTGACGCTGCTGGATACCATCCAGGGCACCGTGGGTGCGATTTCCCTCCTACCGGACTCCCAGACCCTGCACGAAGAGGCGGTCTACACCAACATTGCGTTTATGGAGTCCGTGCACGCCAAGTCCTATTCCAATATCTTCATGACCTTGGCATCCACGCCGATGATCAACGATGCCTTCCGCTGGTCCGAAGAAAATGAGAACCTGCAAAAGAAGGCCAAGATCATCTTGTCCTATTACAAGGGCGAGGATCCGCTGAAGAAGAAGGTGGCCTCCACCTTGCTGGAGTCCTTCTTGTTCTACTCGGGCTTCTATCTACCGATGTACTTCTCTTCCCGCGCGAAGCTCACCAATACCGCCGATATCATTCGCCTGATTATTCGCGATGAGGCCGTGCACGGTTACTACATTGGCTACAAGTTCCAGCAGGCGTATAAGCAGTTGGATGAGGAGCGTCAGGCGGAGCTGAAGGAATACACTTTCGACTTGGTCTACGATCTATATGACAACGAGATCGACTACACCGAGGATCTCTACGATGACTTGGGCTGGACCGAGGACGTTAAGCGCTTCCTGCGTTATAACGCCAATAAAGCGCTCAATAACTTGGGCTTTGAGGGGCTCTTCCCGGCCGATGAGACCCGCGTTTCCCCAGCCATTTTGTCCTCGTTGTCGCCGAACGCCGACGAGAACCATGACTTCTTCTCTGGCTCTGGTTCCTCCTATGTCATCGGCAAGGCCGAGGACACCACGGATGATGACTGGGACTTCTAAGCATTCTCGCTGATCAGCGTGGTCTAGCGGCACACCTTCTGCTCTAACTCAACCGAAAGGTTGATAACGAGCGGGGGTGTGTTTTTACGTTTTGGGGGCGCACAATTCCACATCTCTGTGACATATAGCACGGTGGAGCTTGCCTAAAAACCAATGTCGATATTGGCGGCCGCGCCACGTGCAGGGGCTATGTGACAGATGTGGTTAGTGCTAGGGCGTAGCTTTAAGGTCATGTATTGGGGGAAGCTGGAAAGAACAGGGGAAAATGGCCTAATATAAGGCGAGTAAACCTAGGTGTAGGTGGGCTCATCCCACAGACACTTTGTTATTCAGGAGGATTTTATGACCGCTGTGGCGCCACGGGTCGACGATTACGTCGCCCCCACACGTCCAGAGCCAACCGGTAACGCGAAGACCGGTTCAAAGGCTTGGGTATTTCTAACCACCACCGACCACAAGCAGCTGGGCATCATGTACTTGATCATGTCCTTCAGCTTCTTCTTCCTCGGTGGCTTTATGGCACTGTTGATCCGCGCGGAGCTATTCACCCCGGGTCTCCAGTTCTTGTCCAATGAGCAGTTCAACCAGCTGTTCACCATGCACGGCACGGTGATGTTGCTGCTCTTTGCAACCCCAGTTGTGTGGGGCTTTGGTAACTACATCCTGCCGCTGCAAATTGGTGCGCCGGACGTGGCTTTCCCACGTTTGAACGCCTTCGGCTTCTGGGTCACCCTGCTGGGCGGCACCGTGATGCTGCTGGGCTTCGTTACCCCGGGTGGTGCAGCTGACTTCGGCTGGACCATGTACATGCCGCTGGCTGATGGCGTCCACACCCCGGGCATCGGCGCGGATATGTGGATCGTCGGCGTGGGTGCTACCGGTGTCGGTACCATCGCCTCCGCCATTAACATGATCACTACCATTCTCACCCTGCGTGCACCGGGTATGACCATGTTCCGCCTGCCGGTATTCAGCTGGGCAGTATTTACCGCATCCGCCATCGTGCTGATGATCTTCCCGCTGCTGACCGCTGCCGCACTGGGCGTCCTGTATGACCGTAAGCTGGGCGGCCACATCTACGATTCCGCTAATGGTGGCGGCATCCTGTGGCAGCACCTGTTCTGGTTCTTCGGCCACCCTGAGGTTTATGTCCTCGCGCTGCCGTTCTTCGGCGTTGTTTCTGAGGTCGTTCCGGTCTTCTCCCGCAAGCCGGTCTTCGGCTACATCGGCTTGGTCTTCGCACTGCTGGCCATCGGCTCCCTGTCCATGGCTGTTTGGGCACACCACATGTTCGTCACCGGCGCTATCCTGCTGCCGTTCTTCTCCTTCATGACGTTCCTGATTGCGGTGCCTACCGGCGTTAAGTTCTTCAACTGGGTCGGCACCATGTGGAAGGGCCACATCACCTGGGATACCCCGATGATCTTCGCTATGGGCTTCATGGCAACCTTCCTCTTCGGCGGCATGACCGGCGTTATGCTGGCATCCCCGGCATTGGACTTCCACTTGGCTGAGTCCTACTTCTTGATTGCTCACTTCCACTACACCCTGTTCGGTACGGTTGTGTTCTCCGCTTTCGCGGGTCTGTACTTCTGGTTCCCGAAGATGACCGGCCGCATGCTGGATGAGCGCCTGGGCAAGATTCACTTCTGGCTGACCTTCATCGGCTTCCACGGTACCTTCCTGGTTCAGCACTGGGTCGGCAACATGGGCATGCCGCGTCGTTACGCTGATTACCTGGAGTCCGATGGCTTCACGGTCTTCAACCAGATTTCCACCATCTTCTCCTTCGTTCTCGGCGCTTCTGTTATCCCGCTGGTGTGGAACGTATTCAAGTCCTGGCGCTATGGCGAGATTGTCACCGTGGATGACCCATGGGGCTACGGCAACTCCCTCGAGTGGGCAACCTCCTGCCCGCCGCCACGCCACAACTTTGTGTCCCTGCCGCGTATCCGCTCTGAGCGCCCGGCCTTTGAGTTGCACTACCCGCACATGGTTCAGCGCATGCGCGAAGAAGCACACGTGGGTAGCCACTAAAGCGATATAACTCGCACCAACTCCTGACTTAAGCCGCCTCCCAGCCCTAAATGGGCCACGGGAGGCGGCTTTGGCGTTTCTTCTGTGCCCCACATGCGATAATGGACGGGTGAGTACCCAAGCTGATATCCATGCCGTCATCACCACCAGTGGCCCGGACAAGCCCGGGGTGTCGGCGGCCTTCTTCCGCGTGTTGGCGTCACATAACGCCACGCTTGTCGACGTCGAGCAGGCCATCTTTTCTGGCCGTATCACTCTTGCTGCCCATACCCGCATTCCTAGTGCGCGCGCCGAACAGATCGCGCAGGGACTGCGCAATACGTTGAGCATTTATGGGCAGCAGGTATCCGTAGATCTGCGGGAGGAAGAATCCTCCGCCCGAGCTCGATCGACCCATGTGATGGTCCTCATGGGTACGCAGGTTACCGCCCATCACATGGAGGAAGTCGCACGCGTATTGGCCAACTTCGATGCCAATATCGATCGCATCCGCGGGCTTTCGACCTCTCCGTTGACCGGGTTGGAGCTATTCCTGTCGCTCGATGGTTCCGCTGCGCCCGTGCGCCAGGCGCTGGCGGAATTGGCACAGCAGATCGGTATCGACATCGCTATTGAGCCTGCGGGTCTGGGCCGGCGCTCCAAGCGCCTGGTATGTTTCGACTGCGATAGCACCCTGATCCAAGGTGAGGTCATAGAGATGCTGGCCGCTCATGCCGGAAAGGAAGAAGAGGTGGCAGCCGTGACTGCGCGGGCAATGCGTGGGGAACTGGACTTTGAGGCTTCCCTGCGTGAGCGCGTCGCCGTGCTAGCCGGGCTGGATGCCTCCGTCATTGATGAGGTGGCACGCGAGATTCAGCTGACCCCGGGCGCCCGAGAGACCATTGCGACGCTCAACCGCATTGGCTACCGCACCGCTGTGGTCTCCGGCGGCTTCATTGAGGTTCTAGAGGGCCTGGCTGCGGAGATGGAATTGGACTACGTCCGCGCAAATACGTTGGAAATCGTAGATGGAAAGCTTAGCGGCCGGGTAATAGGCAGGGTGGTTGACCGCAAGGCCAAGGAGGATTTCTTGCGGGAATTCGCTGCAGATTCCGGCGTCGGCATGCGGCAGACAGTCGCCGTGGGCGATGGTGCCAATGACATCGATATGATCACCGCCGCGGGGCTGGGTATTGCTTTCAATGCTAAGCCAGCGCTGCAAGAAGTAGCGGATACCTCTGTGAACCATCGGCGGTTGGACGAGGTATTACAGATTTTGGGAATCCCGGCCGAGGAGGTTGTTCGTGGATAAGTTTGAGACCGCCCACCAACGCTTGGTAGCAGCGTGCGATTCGCGCTCCTGGCGCGATGACCCAGAAAACCCGGACGAGCCCGCCACCGTCCAAGCCATGCAGATTGCTCTGAACCTGCCAAAGCAAGAGCCACCGGCACGCACGGAGGTGCTGGAGGCGGCCGCACGCGCCGTCGTGGCGGTGTGCTTAGACGAACGCGCAGGCGAGGACGGGGCATTCGCTCAGGCATTGGGCCAGTGGTATGGTCATCGCATCCGCAAGATTGCCCGCCGCGCACGTAATAAAGCTTGGCGCGAGGTGCAAAACCTGCCCGGTGTGACCGTGGCGGACCGCGCCCGCGCCTTTGCGCCCTCCGCCGTAGGGGAGGTGGATCCGCTCATTGCCAAGCTGCAGATCGGCCACACCGACCTTGCCTATGACGAGCCCGGAGCCCCGCTTGGCGATGCCCCAGTTATCTACGTCGACCGCAGCCTCGGCATGTCTGCGGGCAAGGCCGCGGCACAGGTAGGCCACGGGTCGATGATGCTTGCCGCAGCAATGTCGGTGGATGAAGCGCGCGACTGGGCGGAAACCGGTTTTGAGCTTTCTGTCCGCGAGGTGTCCGGGATAGATTTTCGCACCGCCTGCGCACAGGACGGTGCGGTGGTCATCGTGGACGCTGGATTTACGGAAATTGCGCCCGACTCGGCTACCGTGTGCGCCCTGCGGCGACCAATCGCTTAAGCGCGCCACGCACCGTGTCCGCATCGGTGGTTTGCCAAAAACGCGGCATAGAGGCCTTGAGGAAGCTGCCATAGCGCTTATATTCCAAACGGTTATCGAGCACAGCCACCACGCCGCGGTCGGAGACGTGGCGCAGCAGGCGTCCCGCGCCCTGCGCCATGAGCAGGGCGGCATGGTTGGCGGAGACTTCCATGAACCCGGAGCGTCCCGCGGCATCGGCTGCTTGGGCGCGCGCCTGCATGAGGGGATCATCTGGGCGGGGAAATGGAATGCGGTCGATGATAACCAGCGAGCACGCTGGCCCCGGCACGTCCACGCCCTGCCACAGGGTGAGGGTGCCGAAGAGGCAGGAGTTTTCCTTTTGGGAGAATTTCTCTACCAGTGCGCCGATGGAATCCTCACCTTGCACGAAAAGGTCAAAGGGAATACGGGGTTTAAGTGCGGTGGCTGCTTCTTCCGCGGCCCGGCGGGAGGAAAACAACCCGAGAGTGCGCCCTCCGGCAGCCATGATGAGCTCGTAGATCTCATCAATCGTTTCTTTGGGCAGGCCATCGCGACCGGGAGCAGGAAGGTGCTTGGCTGTGTACAAAATACCAGATTTGGCCGGGTCAAAGGGCGTGCCTGCGTCCAAGGTGTCGTAGGTGCCGCTCGGCATGCCCCACTGGGCGGCCATGGCATCAAAGCGGCCGCCGAGGGCGAGGGTGGCCGAAGTAAGCACCACTGTTTGTTCCCCGAAGAGGTTCTCGCGCAGCATGTGGGCGATGGACAGGGGCGCCACGGCGAGGGTCTCGGCGTCGCTGCGCGGATCGCGCTCTAGCCAGACTACGTCGTCTTGTTTCGCCGGGTCATCGGTGGCGAAGACCTCCAGCATGCGCGCTACGGCCTGCGCGAGGTCGGAGAGGTGATTGCTTAAGTTCTGGCGCTCGGCGTTCTTTTCTGGGTCATCGGTGGCCTCGCCTTCTGGTGCGCGAGAGATGAGGGACTTAACGCGCAGGAATTCAACGGCAAGCGCGCGCAGGTGTGCCTGCGAGGTTTCATCCAAATCGGTCCACCTGCCCGGCTCCTGAATTTTCATCAGGTCATCGAACTCCTCTGCCAGGTCGGAGAGGCTGCCGGCATTTCCGAGAGACTTCGCGCGGTTGGCTGCCATTTTGATGGCGCGGGTAGTAATCTCTGCGGTGGACACGGAGGTAATGCGGCCGTCGAGCTCGTGGGCCTCGTCGATAATGGCCACGTCGTGCTCCGGCAAGATATTTGCCTCCGAAACCGCGTCAATGGCAAGCATGGCGTGGTTGGTGACGACGATATCGACATCGGCAGCCGCCCTGCGGGCTTCCTCTGCAAAACAGTCGGGCCCGTGCGGGCAGCGCGAAGCGCCCAAGCATTCGTTGGAGGCTACGGAAACCGCGCGCCACACCAAGTCCGGAACGCCCGGCTCTAGATCATCGCGGTCACCAGTTTCGGTTTCCTGCGCCCATTCGTGGATGCGGCGCACGGCCTTGCCGCGGTGGGAAATCTCGGATTCGTCGATAAGAGCTTCCGGGTCATCCGGGGTAGCCGCAATCTTATTCATGCACAGGTAATTATTGCGGCCCTTCATAATGGCGAAGGTGGGCGTGCGTTCCATGACGGGGGCGAGGGCCTCCGTGAGCCGCGGGAGATCGCGCTCCACCAGCTGACGCTGCAAGGCCAGGGTCGCGGTGGAGACGATGACGGTGGACCCCGAGTTCATTGCATGCCGGATAGCCGGGACCAAGTAAGCCAAGGATTTACCAGTACCGGTACCGGCCTGCACCGCTAGGTGGCGCTCCTTCTCGAGGGCGGCCGAAACGGCCGTAGCCATACGCACCTGGCCGTCGCGCCGGCTGCCGCCCAGCGCGTCAACTGCCTTGTCCAGCAGCGTTTCCGTGTCGAGGTTTAAAGGCTCATCTGCGTGCTTACTCACCCCACACAGTCTAGCGGCCTACTTTTTAAAGCCCACCATCCGCGTGGGCACTGCCGCTTCATCGCGGGAGAGCGCCAGGCCTTCCCAGGGCAGGGTTTTGCGGGCCTGGTTCAAATATTCGCGGGAGGCATGCAGATCTGGCAGGTCGTCAACGATGTGTCCATCGCGCATAAGAGGAATGGTCATCTCACGGGTTTTGAGCTGGCCGGTATCTGGCGTTGGGGCGTCGTATGGGTAGACGATTTCCTCCACAGCCACGCCGGAGGAACGGTAAGTGCGCAGGGCGCGCTTGGCACCAGCCACGGATTGCTTGGAAGTAGAGCGCTTTGCCACCGGAATGCCATCCACCTCTACGACCTTGTAGACCATGCCGGCGGTAGGGGCACCAGAGCCAGTCACCACGGATGTGCCGACGCCGTAGACGTCTACCGGATCGCCGCGTAGGCCGGCGATGGCGAACTCGTCGAGGTCGGAAGAGACCACGATTTTGGTGTTGTGGTTGCCCAAATCATCCAGTTGCTTGCGCACGCGGCGGGTCACCGCACCGAGGTCACCGGAATCGATGCGAACGCCGCCGAGCTTCGGACCGCCGACCTTGACGGCGGTTTCTACGCCCTTAGTGATGTCATAAGTATCAACTAGCAAAGTGGTGTCCACGCCAAGGGTGTCGATCTGGGAGCGGAAGGCGGTCTCTTCGTTCGGAGTGCCGTCCGGGTTGGTGTGTGCCAAGGTCCACGAGTGAGCCGCGGTGCCGGAAACCGGGATGCCGTAGCGGTAGCCCGCCTCTAAGTTGGAAGTAGCATCGAATCCGGCCAGGTAGGCCGCGCGGGCGGAGGTCACCGCCGCATACTCGTGAGTGCGGCGTGAGCCCATCTCGATGATGGGCCGGCCGTCGGCGGCCGTGACCATGCGGGAGGCAGCCGAGGCCACTGCGGAATCGGCATTCATGATGGATAAGATGACGGTCTCCAGAATGAGGCATTCTCCAAAGGTGCCGCGCACCGTCAAGATGGGGGAGTTGGGGAAATAGAGTTCACCCTCGCGGTAGCCATCGATCTGGCCCGAAAAACGGTAGTGGCGCAGGTACTCCTTGGTTTTTTCATCCAGGAAGTCCATCTCCGCCAATTGATTGGCCGAAAAGCGGAAATCTTCCACTGCGCGCAGGACACGCTCGGTGCCGGCCACCACGCCGTAGCGGCGCTCATTGGGTAGGCGGCGGGCGAATACTTCGCAGGTGACCTGACGGTTTGCCGAGCCGTCCCGCAGCGCGGCTTGGAGCATCGTCAGCTCATATTTATCTGTGAGCAGTGCAGTAGAGCGATCATTAGGGATAGCTTTGTCATTCACGGGAGTGATATTACCCACTGACTAGGTGCTTTTCAGGGGTTTAGATTCTTTCCCACCGGAATGTCTTAAGCCAGAATGCCCGGGCCCACAATAAATTCCTAAATATGGTTAGGCTAGAAGGCATGAAGGCGCAATTTCCCGTAGTCCGGATGAGCTCTCCCATGGCTACGCCCGAATTGGATGAAGAACTCGAAGTAGACGTGGCCACGAGCGAAAACCTGCCGTGGATGTGCATCGTGTGGGATGACCCCGTCAACCTAATGAGCTACGTGTCCTATGTATTTCAAACCGTTTTGGGATACGACAAAAAGCGGGCCAATGAACTCATGATGCAGGTCCATACTGAGGGCAAGGCGGCCGTATCCAGCGGCGAGCGTGACAAGATTGAAGCGGACGTGAAAAAGCTCCAGATCGCGGGGCTGTGGGCAACGATGCAGCAGGCAGGTTAACTAGATGCAACCGTGGAAGAAAAAGAAGTCCCTCATGCGTGCGCCGAAGATTACGGCAGTATTCGAGCCGATGGAGCGCGAAGTATTGGGAGATCTCACCGCTACCGTCTCCGAGGCGATCATTAAGCGTGCCCAGTCCGCGCCGAAGGACGAGCTGGCGGAGATGCTGGACATGCCGACCGGCCACACCGAGGCCCCAGAGGACCCCTCGCTGGCTCGCCTCTTCCCGGATTTCGAAATGCCCGGCGATGAGGAGTACGAAGGCGATGCCTCATTGCTGCGCTCGCTGCACGAAAATGACATTGCCCGTGCCAAGTTGGAAAACCTTCAGGTGATCGGCACTGCCCTCGGCCCTACCGGCGGGGTAGAGGTTGCCATTAGTGAGCAGGAGGCTCATGCCTTCGTTGCCGGCCTAAACGATCTGCGCCTCTACGTTGCGGCGGGCGATGTTTCTGATGACAACCTGATGTTTGACCGCGATAGCCTCGTGGAGTGGCTGGCCTTTTGCCAGGATTCGCTACTTCAGGTGCTGATGGATTAATGCTGGGCGGTATTAGCATCGGGCATTTTAGCGGCACCGATACCGGCGTCACGGTGCTCTATTGCGGGCCGGACGGAGCGCTCGGCAGCGTCGACGTGCGCGGCGGCGGCCCAGGCACCCGCGAAACGGACCTCTTGCAGCCGCATAATACGGTCGAGCGGGTCCACGCAGTGGTGTTGGCGGGCGGATCTGCCTTTGGCTTAGCGGCTGCCGACGGCGTGATGAATGAGCTGGCAGAGCAGGGGATTGGCTTCCCCGTCTTTGGCGAGGGGAAACCCGGCCCGCGTGTGCCCATCGTCCCCGGGGCCGTCATCTTCGACCTTTTGGTTGGACCTGCCCGCCCCGGGCCAGAAGAAGGCGCAGCCGCGCTTCGGGCTGCGCTGGCGGGCAATGATGAATCTATGGGCTCGGTGGGTGCCGGAGTGGGAGCTACCGCCGGCAAGTTGCGGGGTGGTTTCGGCCTAGCCACGCGCCGGGTACAAAACTATAAGGTGAGCGCCGCAATGGTCGCCAACCCTGTGGGTGAGGTCATCGATCCGCAGTCCGGCCGGCTCTACGGCGCGCCGGTGCGCACCCCGGTCAATGCCGCCGCCTACCGCGCCTTGCCACACCCTGCAGAGGCCAAGCTCAATACCACCATCGGCGCCGTGCTAACCGACGCCCCCGTCACCACCGCCCAAGCCCAGCGGGTGGCCATGACCGCGCACGATGGCATCGCCCGCGCGGTGCGTCCTGCTCACTCGCCGCTGGACGGGGACACCATTTTTGCCTTGTCCACCGCGCAGCGCCCGGCTGACCTCAGTACGCAGTTGATGGCCCAACTTTGCACCGCGGCCGCCGATGCCGTGGAAGAAGCCATTGCCAACGCGGTTGCCGCCGCCGAGCCGGGCCTGGGCTTGAGCGCGTACCGCGATCTGCTTGACTAAGATGAGTCGCATTATGACTTCAGGTGGAATATCTAACTACCGGCCCGCGCCCGCCGGCCAGGTCAACCGCGGCGATTCTAAGAATTACACCCGCAGCGGCCGCATCACCACCGGCTTTTCTATAGCCTTTGGTTTCCTTGCAGTGGAGTGGGCGGTCCACTTTATTAACGCCTTCATTTTTGGCGGCCAGCTATCTGATTACGGCATCCGTCCGCTGGATTTCAACGGCATCTGGGGAATTTTTACCGCCCCACTGCTGCACGCAAATTTTGAGCACCTCATGTCCAACTCGGTGCCCGGTGCCATTTTCTGCTTCCTCATTGGCCTGTCCGGCCGCAAGGCTTGGTGGGAAGTTACCCTGATTACCACGCTGGTCGCAGGCCTTGGCACCTGGTTCATCGGTGGCCCCGGTACCTCCCATATCGGGGCTTCCAGCTTGGTCTATGGCTGGCTAGCGTATCTAATTGTGCGCGGTGTTTTTAATCGCTCGCTCATTCAGACCATCTTGGGCATCATGCTTGGCTTCGCTTACTCCGGCCTAGTGTGGGGCGTGTTGCCCGTATATGAGGGCGTGAGCTGGCAGGGGCACCTCTTTGGCGCCATTGGCGGCATATTGGCCGGCATGACCATCACTTCGGATGATCCGGTAAAGGCAGTGAAGCGTTAATGCCTTCTGCAACCTCTCCCATCGGCATCTTTGATTCCGGAGTGGGCGGGCTCACCGTGGCGCGCGCGGTTATGGAACAGCTGCCGCACGAATCCGTCATCTATACCGGCGATACCGCTCATAGCCCCTACGGCCCGCGGCCTATCTCTGAAGTCCGTGCCTTTTCTCAGGATGTGGCCGACAGGCTCGTGGAGCGCGGCTGCAAGATGCTAGTTATCGCGTGCAATACCGCCACCGCTGCTTTCTTGCACGATGCGCGCGAGCGCTACGATATCCCCATCGTGGAAGTCATTCGCCCCGCGGTACGGCGTGCCATGTCTACCACGCGCAATGGAAAAATCGGCGTCATCGGTACCGAAGGCACCATTAAGTCCGGCGCTTACCAAGATCTTTTCGCGCTTAACCCCAAGGTGCAGGCCTTTGCTACCGCTTGCCCGGACTTTGTTCCTTTTGTCGAGCGCGGCATTACCGCCGGCCGCCAAATCCTCGGCGTCGCTGAGGGCTATCTGGCCCCGCTGCAGGCCCAGGGAGTAGACACGCTGGTTTTGGGCTGTACACACTATCCGCTGTTGACCGGCATTATCCAACTAGCTATGGGAGATAACGTCGCGTTGGTGACCTCCTCAGAGGAGACCACCAAGGACGTCATGCGGATTCTCACGGAAACGGATATGTTGGCCCCTGCAGATACTCAGCCGGTTCACACCTTTGAATCGACCGGCGATCCGGAAGCCTTTGCCCGCCTTGCCGCGCGCTTTCTCGGCCCACAGATTGCTTGAGTTAGCGCAATTTCTCCCCCGTTTTGCACGTTGAGTACGCATGCGGGGCGATTTCATGGAACTATTGAGCCCATGAAGCTGACCATCTTAGGCTGCTCCGGTAGCGTCCCCACCGCCCAAAATCCCGCCTCCGGATACTTGCTGTCCTTTGATAATGCGCCGTCCATCGTGCTCGATATGGGCCCTGGTACCTTGGCGCAGCTGGAACAGCAGCAGGATCCTTGCGATGCCCACGTGGCTTTTAGCCACCTGCACGCCGATCACTGCCTGGATTTTCCCTCCCTAATGGTGTGGCGCCGCTTCCATCCCACTGCACCTGCGGCGTCGCGCAATATGTGCTTCGGGCCGAAGGCTACGCCTACCCATTTGGGCCGCCTGTCTTCCGATGAAGTCGATGGCATCGATGATATGTCCGATACCTTCGCCTTTAGCGCGTGGGAGCCGGGCGAGCGTCAGCTTGTCGACGATGTCTATATCACTCCGTTCCCGGTCAACCACCCGGTCGAGGCCTACGCTTTGCGCGTGGAGCATACCAAGACGGGCCAGACCATCACTTACTCCGGAGATTCTTCTTATACGCCCGCGCTTATCGACGCCGCACGGGGCGCCGACATTTTCCTCTGCGAGGCAGCCTGGGGCGAGACTTCGCAGGATAAAGCACCGGATATGCATATGTCGGGCGCGGAAGCAGGTAGGGCAGCGCGCGAAGCGGGTGTGGGCAAGCTCGTGCTCATCCACATTCAGCCATGGGGTGATGCCCAAGCTACTTTGGAGGCTGCCCGCTCTGAATTCGATGGCGAGATTGTCCTCGGCGCCGCGGGCATGGAGTTCTAAGATACGCTGGACGGCATGACTGAATTTACTCGTGCCGATGGGCGTGCGCTGGACCAGATGCGCAGCGTCCGCATTACCCGCAATTTCACCACCAACCCGGCCGGCTCTGTGCTGGTGGAGTTCGGCAATACCCGCGTTATGTGTACCGCATCCGTGGAATATGGTGTGCCGCGCTTCAAGCGAGATTCCGGTGAAGGCTGGCTTACCGCCGAGTATGCCATGCTGCCTTCTGCCACCCACGACCGCATGCCGCGCGAATCCATGAAGGGCAAGGTCAAGGGCCGCACTCATGAGATTTCCCGCCTCGTCGGCCGCTCCCTACGCGCCGCGGTGGACCTGGAGGAGCTAGGGGAGAACACCATCCAGCTTGATTGCGATGTACTCCAAGCTGATGGCGGTACCCGCACCGCCTCTATCACCGGCGCCTACGTAGCGCTTGCTGACGCTATCGCGCACCTCAAGGCCGAGGGCGTCGTCCCCGGTGAGCCGCTGCTCGATCCCATCGCTGCGGTCTCGGTAGGCATTATTGATGGCGAAATTTGCCTCGACCTGCCTTATGAGGAAGATTCTCGCGCCGAGGTTGACCTGAATGTGGTGATGCAGGAATCAGGCGACTTCGTGGAAATCCAGGGCACTGGCGAGCACGGCCTCTTTGGCCGCGAGGAACTCAATGAGATGCTTGACGTAGCCCAGAAGGGCTGCCGCGAGCTCATCGCTGCACAGAAGGCGGCGCTGGGGTGGTAATTCTCGTCGCGTCCAATAATCCGAAGAAGCTCGCGGAGCTGGAGCGCATTCTAGCCGATGCCGGCATCGAGGGCGTCGAGCTGCGGCCATTATCTGCCGTGGAACCTTATCCCGAACCGGTAGAAGATGGTCGAACCTTTGCCGATAACGCGCTCATCAAGGCCCGCGCCGGCGCGGCAGCTACCGGCTTTGCCACCGTCGCGGATGATTCTGGCCTCGCTATCGAAGAACTCAACGGCATGCCCGGCGTTCTGTCTGCCCGTTGGTCCGGCCAACACGGAAATGACCAAGCCAATAATGACCTGGTCCTCGCACAGATGGCGGATGTCCCTGATGAGCGCCGCGCCGCAGCCTTTGTCTCCGTCTGCGCGCTCGTCACGCCCGAAGGCACAGAGCACGTGGCCGAGGGCCGCTGGGAAGGCCGCTTCTTGCGCGAGCCGCGCGG
>OCJN01000156.1_pt1 | contig 24799 bp, 31 predicted proteins | sample 1480731 | NCBI WGS metagenome assembly OCJN01 (sample SAMN05301479, study PRJEB22388) | human skin metagenome | isolation source: Infant 1 DOL 23 skin | host: Homo sapiens | place: USA: Pittsburgh, Magee-Womens Hospital of UPMC | collected 2013/2014 | reverse complement strand
GCCCTGATTGAAAGCTACAAACCAGAAGCTGTTTTGAACGTAGCTTTACCATATCAAGATTTAACCATTATGGATGCTTGTTTGGCTACAGGTGTCCACTATATCGATACAGCTAACTATGAGGCAGAGGATACAGAAGACCCTGAGTGGCGTGCTATCTACGAAAAACGTTGTAAGGAACTTGGATTTACAGCCTACTTTGACTACTCATGGCAGTGGGCTTATCAGGAGAAATTCAAAGAGGCAGGCTTGACTGCTCTGCTTGGATCTGGCTTTGACCCAGGTGTGACCAGCGTTTTTTCAGCTTACGCCCTTAAACATTATTTTGATGAAATCCACTATATCGACATTTTAGACTGTAATGGTGGTGACCACGGTTATCCGTTTGCAACAAACTTTAACCCAGAAATCAATCTACGCGAGGTTTCTGCGCCAGGTTCTTACTGGGAAGATGGAAAATGGGTTGAAGTCGAAGCTATGTCTATCAAGCGTGAGTATGATTTCCCTCAAGTTGGACAAAAAGACATGTATCTCCTTCACCATGAAGAAATCGAATCATTGGCCAAGAACATTCCAGGTGTCAAACGCATTCGCTTCTTTATGACCTTTGGTCAATCTTACTTGACGCACATGAAATGTCTTGAAAATGTTGGTCTCCTTCGTACGGATACTATTAACTTTAACGGCCAAGAAATTGTTCCGATTCAGTTCTTAAAAGCTCTACTTCCAGATCCTGCCAGCCTTGGCCCACGTACAGTCGGTAAAACCAATATTGGTTGTATCTTTACAGGTGTCAAAGATGGCGTTGAAAAGACCATCTACATCTACAATGTCTGCGATCATCAGGAATGTTACGCAGAAGTTGGTTCGCAAGCCATTTCTTACACGACTGGAGTTCCAGCCATGATTGGGACAAAATTAGTGATGAACGGTACTTGGAAACAAGCTGGAGTGTATAACCTTGAAGAATTGGATCCAGACCCATTCATGGAAGCTCTAAATGAGTATGGTTTGCCATGGGTTGTGGTTGAAAATCCACAAATGGTGGACTAATGAAATTAGAAAATGTACCAACACCAGCTTATGTTATTGACTTGTCAAAGTTAGAAGCCAACTGTCGCATTCTACAATATGTACAAGAAGAAGCTGGCTGCAAGGTTTTGCTTGCCCAGAAGGCATATTCTCTTTACAAAACCTATCCCTTGATTAGCCAGTATCTATCTGGGACTACTGCCAGTGGTCTTTATGAAGCCAAATTGGCAAGGGAAGAATTTCCTGGTGAAGTTCATGTATTTGCGCCAGCCTTCAAGGAATCAGATATGGAAGAGCTACTGCAAATATCTGATCATATTGTTTTTAACTCAGAGAGACAATTGCGTAAACATGGACCTCGTTGTCGAGATGCTGGTATCAGTGTTGGTTTGCGCCTCAACCCTCAGTGTTCAACTCAAGGAGATCACGCGCTCTATGACCCTTGTGCACCTGGCTCTCGATTTGGCGTTACACTAGATAAAATTCCTAGTGATTTGCTGGATTTGGTGGATGGTCTTCATTTTCACACCCTTTGCGAGCAGGGAGCAGATGATTTACAAACAACTTTGAAAGCAGTAGAAGAGCAGTTTGGTTCCTATTTGCATCAAGTTAAATGGCTCAATATGGGGGGTGGACACCACATCACAAGAGAAGACTACGATATAGATTTGCTGATTTCAGAAATCAAACGTATCCAAGAAACTTATAATCTTGAAGTCTATATCGAGCCGGGTGAAGCCATTGCGCTCAATGCGGGTTATCTAGCAACTGAGGTATTGGATATCGTTGAAAACGGTATGGAAATCTTGGTTTTAGATGCCTCTGCTACCTGCCATATGCCTGATGTACTTGAGATGCCCTATCGACCACCATTGAGAGATGGCTATGAGGCTCAGGAAAAAGCCCATACCTACAGACTTTCTTCTAATAGCTGTCTGACGGGCGATGTAATTGGTGATTACAGCTTTGAAAATCCAGTCCAAATCGGAGACAGACTTTATTTTGAAGACATGGCCATTTATTCTTTTGTTAAAAATAATACCTTTAATGGTATTGGATTGCCAAGTCTCTATGTCATGGATGAAAATGGAGATTGTGACTTGGTCAAGGCTTTTGGTTATCAAGACTTTAAAGGGAGATTATCATGATAGACAGTCCAAAAAAATTAGGCTATCGTATGCCAGCAGAGTACGAACCTCATCATGGTACCCTCATGATATGGCCGACTCGACCAGGTTCATGGCCCTTTCAAGGAAAGGCTGCCAAAAGAGCATTTACTCAGATTATCAAGACTATAGCAGAAGGCGAAAAAGTCTATCTTTTGGTGGGCCAAGACTACTTAGCTGAAGCCCAAGACTACCTTGGAGATAGCGTTGTTTATCTAGATATTCCTACCAATGACGCCTGGGCTCGAGATACAGGACCAACCATTCTTATCAATGATAAAGGCAAGAAATTAGCCGTTGATTGGGCCTTCAATGCTTGGGGAGGAACCTATGATGGTCTGTATCAAGATTATGAAGCAGATGACCAAGTAGCCACTCGTTTTGCTGAGGCCTTGGAAATGCCTATTTACGATGCCAAACCTTTTGTCCTAGAAGGCGGAGCGATACATAGCGATGGTCAAGGAACCATTCTTGTGACTGAAAGTTGCTTGCTTAGTCCTGGGCGTAATCCTCACCTGACTAAAGAGAAAATCGAGAATACCTTATTAGAGAGCCTTGGAGCTGAAAAAGTTATCTGGCTTCCTTATGGTATTTATCAGGATGAAACCAATGAACACGTTGACAATGTTTCTGCTTTTGTTGGTCCTGCTGAACTTGTTTTAGCTTGGACAGATGATCAAAACGATCCCCAGTATTCCATGTCAAAGGCAGATCTCGAACTCTTAGAGCAAGAAACAGATGCAAAAGGTCGTCACTTCACCATTCATAAATTGCCTATCCCTGCAGTTCGACAAGTTGTGACAGAAGAAGATCTTCCTGGTTATTCCTACGAAGAAGGTGAAGAAGAGCGATACGCAGGTGAAAGGCTTGCTGCTTCCTATGTCAATTTCTATATTGCCAACAAGTCTGTTTTAGTGCCACAGTTTCAGGATAAAAATGACCAAGTAGCCTTAGATATCCTCAGTAAATGTTTTCCAGACCGTAAAGTTGTTGGAATTCCAGCCAGAGATATTCTATTAGGTGGTGGTAATATCCACTGTATCACCCAACAAATCCCAGAATAGGAGAAAAAATGAGAAATGTAAAAGTTTCAGCCATTCAGATGCAATGTGCCAAGGATGTGGCAACAAATATTCAAACTGCAGATCGTTTAGTACGTCAGGCTGCAGAACAAGGTGCACAAATCATTCTCTTGCCCGAGTTGTTTGAACGTCCCTATTTTTGTCAGGAACGTCAGTATGACTACTATCAGCATGCCCAATCTGTAGTAGAAAATACTGCCATTCAGCATTTTAAGGTGATTGCTAAGGAACTACAAGTTGTTTTACCAATCAGTTTCTATGAAAAAGATGGCAATGTCTTATATAACTCTATTGCCGTTATTGATGCAGATGGGGAAGTGCTGGGCGTTTATCGGAAAACCCACATACCAGATGATCATTATTATCAAGAAAAGTTTTATTTCACACCTGGCAACACAGGTTTCAAGGTCTGGGATACTCGCTATGCTAAGATTGGTATTGGTATCTGTTGGGATCAATGGTTCCCTGAAACAGCCCGCTGTCTTGCATTGAATGGTGCTGAATTGCTCTTTTATCCAACAGCTATCGGTTCAGAGCCAATTTTGGATACAGATAGTTGTGGTCACTGGCAACGTACTATGCAAGGGCACGCAGCAGCAAATATTGTCCCAGTTATTGCAGCCAATCGTTATGGTCTGGAGGAAGTCACTCCTAGTGAGGAAAATGGTGGACAGAGTTCCAGTCTTGACTTCTACGGTTCATCCTTTATGACAGATGAAACAGGAGCTATTCTAGAGCGAGCCGAAAGACAAGGCGAAGCTGTTCTGTTAGCAACTTATGACCTAGATAAGGGAGCAAGCGAACGCCTAAACTGGGGCTTGTTTCGAGATAGAAGACCAGAGATTTATCAACGAATTATAGACTAATGTGAGAGGGAGAAAGAAGTAAATACTCTGCTAGATTAGTTTTCACTAGCAACTATAAGGATACTATGTCATCTAGTAAGTGGATTTTATATTTTAACCCTCCAAGGCTTTCTCGCGCTTTGATGCGAGGAGCTTTTCTGTTTAAGCTTTATCAATAAAACATGCTATAATAGTTGCAGAAAGGTTGGTGTTTATGGCTAGGATATTGGTTATTGAAGACAATAGTGACATTCAAGAAATTTTGCGAACACTTCTTGCTGAGGAGCATGAGGTGATTCAAGCCTTTTCTGGTACAGAAGGAATCATGCGTTTTGACCAAGGGGGGATTGACCTCGTTTTACTAGATATCATGCTTCCTGGGAAAAATGGGGATCAGGTTTTAAAAGCTATCAGGGAACAAAGTCAAACTCCAGTCATTATGCTAACGGCTTTGAGCGATAAGAAGCTAATCAGTCAATATCTCTTAGACGGTGCCAATGATTACATAGTAAAACCTTTTGATTTGGACGAAGTCTTTGCTAGAGTTACTGTTCAATTACGCCAAAGTGCAGAAAAACAGCCTATGGAAATAGTAAAAACTGAAAATCTGCCACAAAACTTGAAAAATATCCAGTTTGATGCCGAAAGTTTTGAAATCAAAAATAGTCAGGAAACTATTCGCCTGGCTAAGAAAGAGTGCTTGATTCTCCAAACTCTCCTTAAACACCCTAAGAAAATTTTCACCAAGGAAGAACTTTATGAATTGGTCTGGGAGGATAGCTACCTACCTGGAGATAATACTCTCAATACGCATTTGAGTAATCTTCGTAAAAAATTAAACCAGCTTGACCCAAATCAAGAATATATTGAAACCATCTGGGGCGTTGGGGTAAGATTAAAAGGAGACAAGCAATGACCTACATGATGATCTTTGTTCTACTGATACTCCTAACTATTTTATCGATTGTATTAATTCGCTACCATCTAGCACTTAAAAACTTGAGTCAACAGATTGAAGATAAAATTCTCACGGGTAGTATGAAAAGAGTCGGAGTCAGCATTTTTTCCAAACATTTTTTACATCTCTACCAGCAGATTGAGAATCTATTTCAGGAAGTAGAACAGTCTCGGTTGGTTATGAAAAGGGAAAAGCAGACTCTTGATATGGCCATCAGCAATATCGCCCATGATATTCGAACACCTTTGACTATCGCTTCAGGCTACACCCAACAATTGATAAAATCTCCTGAAGATAAATCAGAAACCTTACAAAAAATAGCCCAGCATCTTGATTTAGTTTCTAAACGTTTGGAGGCTCTCCTAGAATACCGTCGTTTGATGGAAGGAGCTGTCAAACCGAAACTGGAAGAAGTGGATTTTTCAGCTTTTATCACCAAAAAGACTCTGGCTTATTATGATGTTTTTCAGGCAGCAAATATCACGCTTGATTTTAAAGTTGAAGATAGTTTAAAAATGAGGACTGATGAAGACTTACTGGATCGAATTATACAAAATTTGCTTGGGAATGTCCTCAAACATGGCAAGGAAGAAGCGCGTCTATCTTTGAGAAAGGAAAAGGAACAGCTTGTCTTAGAGATTGCAAACCTTGTCAAACAACCCATCAAAAAAATAGAAAATCTCAGCAACCGTTTTTATTCTGAAAATCTATCAGATACTGAAGAATCCTCTGGTTTAGGCCTTTATATCACTGAGGAATTATGTCATCTTCTCGGTGCAGAGATGAAACTAAGCACAGATGGACAGTGGTTGTCGGTTTGCATTTACTTTTAACGAAAAGAAACCTCCTCTGTAGGCTAGAGGAGGTCATTTTTTATAGACTTTTCTTTTTGAAAACTGCCAGTCCACTTAGATTAAAGATTAGAATAACAGCTAAGCTAACTATAAATGTATAGAAAATGGATTCACTATTAGCAGTCATAGCATAGGAAAAATGCAAGGACAAATATGGTAAAAATTTGATATTTGGAAAAATGATCATTGGCATAGAAAGGATGATAGAGCTAATCAGATAACCAATAAATACGGCAAGATAAGAATGACTAACATAGAGAATGAAGGAAACAATGGAAAGCCAAGCAAGGAGGCAGAGAAATTGAAGGAAAATCATTAAGAGGAGATTAGTAACAAAACCATCAGGTATCGTACCAAGTCCGTTTAGTAGAGTTGAGGGAACAAAAGCAATCACAAGGCTGGCGATGAGTTGTAAGAGAGCGATACTTGCTAGAACAAAGGATTTAGCAAGGAAAAACTCTGTACGAGAAACGCCAACTGTCAAACTATTTTTATAAAGCTTGCCGATTAAATCGACCCCAAGAACTAAACACACTAGAATAATGCAGAGAAAAACGAGGTTTGAACCTTGACTAGACGCGTTAATCAAGGCTTGTACACCGTCCCAGCCATGGGTTGGAATTTCTGGTTCTTCTGTCTGGATTGCCATCAGATGACCCGTAGCTCCTATACTTGCACCCATTAGCATGAGAGCAAAGAGAATGAACTCTGTAATCCAGAATCCTTTGGAACGGAAAAGACGGTAAAAGTCTGCTTGAATGGTATGTATCATGATTTTCCTCCTATTGGACCAATTGAGTGAAGTATTCTTCTAGGTTTTGACGGGCATAGTAAATCTCGTCAATGGCAACATCTGACAAGGTTAATTCCTTAAGAATCTGCTTGACATCTTGTTCCTGACCAAAGATATGGATTTCATTTTCTGGATTAACAACCTTGAACTGGAGCTGGATTTGTTCTTTCAATACTTGACAAGCTTTCTCTTTATCAGCTGTCTTAAGCACAATATAATCCTCACTTAGTGTTTCAAATTCAGCTTTGCTGATTTCACGGATAATCTTTCCTTGATCTAAAATACCAAAGCGATTAGCTACGAGGTAGAGTTCTGACAAGATATGGCTAGAGATGAGAATGGTGATCCCTTTCTCTTGATTGAGCCGTTGAATCATTAGACGAAACTCTTTGATACCGATTGGGTCGAGACCGTTGATAGGTTCATCTAAGATCAGGAAGTCTGGTTTAGAGAGGAGGGCAATGGCGATACCAAGTCTTTGTTTCATTCCTAGAGAGAAATCACGAAAGACTTTTTTACCTGTATCTGCCAAACCTACATAGTCCAGGGTTTCACGAATGACTTGATCAGCATTTGGAATATGACGAATCATACAGTAATATTTCAGATTTTGGTAGGCTGTTAAATGATTATGAGCTACAGGTGATTCGATCACTGAACCTACTCGAGATAAAGCCTTAGTCCACTCATTTTCCGTTTGGCTAGAGAAGAGAGAAACAGTTCCTTTATCCGCAAACAGTAGTTGCGTAATGATTTTTATCAAGGTGGTTTTCCCAGCTCCATTCTTCCCGATAAGTCCATAAATATCTCCCTCTCTTATCGTTAGATGAAGATCCTGAAGAATAGCTTGTTTGTCAAAGTTTTTGGACAATCCATGAATATCAAGTACTGTTTTCATGATTCTCTCCTTTTGATTTATTTTGTTAACTTTAGTATAAAGCATAGAAATCAAAGAAAGCTAAAGGATTTCTAAAGAGTTTCTAAAGTTTTAGGAATTCTTAAATATCAAAACCCAGTTGACATGAACTGGGCTTCTTAATTATAAAATATATTTCTCAATGGCACGCGCAACGCCGTCTTCTTCGTTGCTGGCTGTAACGGCATCCGCAAGAGATTTGACATAATCGCTGGCATTTCCCATTGCAATGCCCAGCCCTGCAAACTGGAGCATTTCGATATCGTTATTAGCATCGCCCATGGCCATGATTTCTGATGGCTCGATATTCAAAATCTCAGCCAAGCGTGACAGAGCAGTAGCCTTTGTCGTTCCAAGTGGCATGGCTTCATAAATGACAGGCTGTGAACGAACTCCACTGAATCGTTGACAGAGTTCTCCAGCAAAACGCTCTTCAAAATCGTCTGTTTGCTCTCTGGTGCCCAAAAACATCCCTTGGAACATGCGATACTTGCCACTAGTCGCTTCCTCAAGAGAAATTTCAGTCAGGTCTGAAAAGACTAACTTGGCATCATTTTGAATGATTTCATTCGGCTTACCACCGAGGACAAAATAATGCTCCTCATCAAAAAGAGTCAACTGAACATCGCTTTTTTCAGCTAGGTCATAGAGGTACTCGATGTCTGCTGGACTGAGTTCTTGCCAATCAACCAGACTCCAATCATTGGTCTGGTGAGTTGAGCAACCGTTGTTAACAATCACATACTCATTCTGGAGGTCAAGTCTCAGTTTTTTATAGTAGGGGAGGACACCGAAAAGCGGGCGACCAGTACAAAGTACAAGTTTGACACCTTTTTCAATAGCTTGGTGAATAGCAGTAATGTGAGCTTGTGGGATTTCCTTGGATTCATTGAGGAGGGTCCCGTCCATATCCAAGGCTAGTAGTTTAATCATAGGTCTTCCTTCTTTATCTTTTGGTATTATTATAGCATATTTTAGAAAATAAAATGGTAAAAGGAACGAGACTAATTGATTTTACAGTTTAGGATATTTGGAGAACATTTATTAGGAAAGGTTACACGTTATTCAATTAAGTAAATAATTATATTTGGTAAGCTGGTCAAAAAAACAGAGGATTTAAGATGAATAACACATTTTTCATCTTAAATCCTCTGTTCTCCTTAATTTTTTATAAATCAACTTGATTAGACGTGGGGTATGATTTATCTTCTAAATTTTCGTTTGATAATAGAGCGTTGGACTTTTAAAACAAGTAAGCTAAATCCGATTGCTGCGACAAATGCAAGAGCAGTTGATAATTTTAATGCTAAAAAGATAAAACTAAAGATAGCAATACAGATACAAAAAACAGCAATATTAACAAAAAATAGGATTTCCTTGAGATTGGCATTAGATTGTGCTTCAGGTGTATAATCTTGATAGCGAGGATTCTGATGATTTAATTCTTCTTGATAGTCTACCTCATAGGATTGTAATTTTCTTACAGGCATTATTCTCTCCTTAACTGTACATACCTATTTTATCATTTTTTAATCGGATAATTATTACAGTAAGGTTACAAAAAGAATAAAGTCCCTTTTCATTTTCAAGCTATTGTTCAGGACACGATAGTTTGAAAATAATAGTACGCATAATATTAAGGTTGTTAAACACCTATTGAAAATAGATTAGTAGAAATTGAAACAGTACATTAATACTCTTCAAAACAAGTTAGCGTCATCTTGTATTAGGTATATGTTACTAATTTAGTTAGTTTTATATACAATCAAAAAGCTGTTCTTTGATTTTTATTGAGTATATAGACTGCAAATTGCACTTAAAAATGGTATAATGATAAAGTTATATAGTCCCGATAAGATGGTAGGTATTCATTACTAAGGAGTTTTCCTACCAGTACTTTGTAACTCTATAACACTATTTTTAAGGGGGGACATTTTTATGTCAGAACGTAAATTATTCACGTCTGAGTCTGTATCTGAGGGGCATCCAGATAAGATTGCAGACCAAATTTCAGATGCTATCTTGGATGCTATTTTAGCAAAGGATCCAGAGGCGCATGTTGCTGCTGAAACAGCTGTATATACTGGTTCTGTCCATGTTTTTGGTGAAATTTCTACAAATGCCTATGTGGATATTAACCGTGTAGTTCGTGATACCATTGCAGAGATTGGCTATACCAATACAGAATATGGATTTTCTGCTGAGACAGTGGGAGTCCATCCGTCACTTGTTGAGCAGTCACCCGATATTGCCCAAGGTGTTAACGAAGCTTTGGAGGTTCGTGGGAATGCAGACCAAGATCCACTTGACTTGATTGGTGCTGGAGACCAAGGTCTCATGTTTGGATTTGCAGTGGATGAAACAGAAGAGCTCATGCCATTGCCAATTTCACTCAGTCATAAATTGGTTCGTCGTCTGGCAGAACTTCGTAAGTCTGGTGAAATCAGTTATCTTCGCCCAGATGCTAAATCACAAGTTACGGTTGAGTATGATGAAAATGACCGTCCAGTACGTGTGGACACAGTTGTTATTTCAACTCAGCACGATCCAGAAGTCAGCAACGAACAAATTCACAATGATGTCATTAATAAGGTTATCAAAGAAGTTATTCCAGCCTCTTACTTGGATGAGCAAACAAAATTCTTCATCAATCCTACTGGTCGTTTTGTAATAGGTGGACCTCAAGGGGACTCAGGTCTGACTGGTCGTAAGATTATCGTAGATACTTATGGTGGCTACTCTCGTCATGGTGGTGGTGCCTTCTCTGGTAAAGATGCGACTAAAGTGGACCGTTCTGCGTCATATGCAGCTCGCTATATTGCCAAGAACATTGTTGCAGCAGGCCTTGCTAAGAAGGCAGAAGTTCAATTGGCCTACGCTATCGGTGTTGCCCAACCTGTTTCTGTTCGTATCGATACCTTTGGTACAGGAAGTGTAGCTGAAAGCAAGCTCGAAAAAACGGCTCGTCAAATCTTTGACCTTCGTCCTGCAGGAATTATTCAAATGCTGGACCTTAAGCGTCCAATTTACCGTCAAACAGCAGCTTATGGACACATGGGACGTACAGATATCGACCTTCCATGGGAACGTTTGGACAAGGTAGATGCTTTGAAAGAAGCAGTCAAATAAAATCTTGAGAGGGGGACTTCCCCTCTTTTTTACTGATAAAACATTTCACATACAAATAATTGAACTTTGGTAAAAATAAGACTATATATAGCTCTTCAGTTGTGTAGTATTAACAGAAGTTTAGTGGGTGAGTTCTTTATCATTTTCCTTATTCTGTTGACTATTTCATTCTGGTTTAGTATTTGGAAACTAGAAAAAGCACTAGCTAATAATTCACAATGTAATTCCAAAGATTTAGATCCGAAAACTGGAAATTTTTGTACTTTTACCTAGACAGTGGATAAACCCTTGATACGACTGAGTTTAAGGGGTAATGTACACTCTTTGAAAAATGTACTTTATAATCGAAATGTACTTTATTTTAAGATTGGATAAAGTACATCTTTTGATCCAGTAGCTTAGATACATAATGTATATTTTAGACAATTTTGAACGAAAAAAATTTTTAGTTATATCTTCGGTCTAAGTCTTTTTATCACTTTAAAAAAACTCCTATAACATCTTTCCGAAAAACTATAATTTTCTTGAAAAATATATAAGTCTATGCTATACTACTTGTAGACTTATTTATGGAGAAAATACATGAAACGTGAGATTTTACTGGAACGAATCGACAAACTAAAACAAATCATGCCCTGGTATGTTCTTGAATACTACCAATCTAAGCTTGCCGTTCCCTACAGTTTTACAACCTTGTACGAATACCTCAAGGAATACGATCGATTTTTCAGCTGGGTTTTGGAGTCTGGAATTTCAAACACCGATAAAATATCTGATATTCCTTTATCTGTCTTGGAAAATATGTCTAAGAAAGACATGGAATCTTTTATCCTTTACTTACGTGAACGTCCTTTGCTGAATGCTAATACAACCAAGCAAGGAGTTTCTCAGACAACCATCAATCGGACTTTGTCAGCACTTTCTAGTCTTTACAAGTATCTGACCGAGGAAGTTGAAAACGATCAGGGAGAACCTTATTTCTATCGAAATGTAATGAAGAAAGTTTCAACCAAGAAAAAGAAAGAGACACTTGCTGCCAGAGCTGAAAATATCAAACAAAAGCTCTTTCTAGGTGATGAAACAGAAGGGTTTCTGACTTATATAGACCAAGATTACCCACAACAGCTCTCAAATCGAGCTCTCTCATCATTCAACAAAAATAAAGAACGAGATTTGGCCATTATCGCCCTTCTCTTGGCGTCTGGTGTCCGCTTATCTGAAGCTGTTAATCTGGATCTAAGGGATCTCAACCTCAAAATGATGGTTATCGATGTCACCCGAAAAGGTGGCAAACGTGACTCGGTCAATGTCGCTGCCTTTGCTAAGCCTTATCTAGAGAATTATCTAGCCATTCGGAATCAACGCTATAAGACGGAAAAAACAGATACAGCCCTCTTTTTGACTCTCTACAGAGGTGTTCCTAATCGTATCGATACTTCTAGCGTTGAGAAAATGGTTGCTAAATACTCTGAAGACTTCAAAGTTCGTGTAACCCCCCACAAACTGCGCCATACCCTAGCAACTAGGCTCTATGATGCTACCAAATCGCAAGTTTTGGTCAGTCACCAGCTAGGTCACGCCAGTACACAAGTCACTGACCTCTATACTCATATCGTCAATGATGAACAAAAGAATGCCTTGGATAGTTTATAAATCACATAAATTAAATTATGTAATAGATTAGAAAGGGATTCAATAAACTATTCATCTTATTTGATCATATCAAATACAATTGCTAACAGAGTAAACAGCTTTAAAGAATATGAAATAAAATTTATGTGGCCACTAGCTTGCCTTTCTTTGTAACATCCTGGATATGCAAATCACTTATAATTGGTATTCATCTCAAAATAAGAGGATTTCACAAAAATAAATCAAATTGAGCACCTATAAAAGCATGCTGCCTGTGATGACCAATATTTTATCAGTAAATAAAATTCCGCTAAAAACAATCATGGATAGGGTTGGATATTCTGATTCTGATGTTACTAATTCCATCTACCACCCACGTCACAAAGAACATGAAAGATGAAGCAATCAATGTACTGGATAAAGTTATGAAAAATATTTTTTAAAAAGTTTTGCCCCTTTTTTGCCCCCTAAATACAAAAATAGCCCTTCGGATAAAATCCGAGGGGCTAGAAACGTTGTTAAATCAACGGCCGAACTTTTGAATTTCAAGGTTCGGGATAAAATAGTTCACTGAACTATTTTATTTTTTCAAGTTATCTACCTATAATAAAGTAACCCCAAAATGCACAATTTTAAAGAGCTTATTTTGTATAATCTAGTAAAAGTGACAAGGTACAAACAAGTAGGGTATTTTTGAGGGGTAACAAAAAAGGTAATAAAATTGACGAGTTCAGCAGGCAAGGGAAAAGGCATCTTTTTTGATGCCTTTTTATTATTGAAAATAATCATTAATCCTATCTTCAAAAATCTTTGACAATTTTATAAAATATGATAGAATATAGTTATCAAGGGACTAGCTCCCACCTGTTTCAAGTCGTCTATGGCTTGGAATATTAAATCAGGGCGTAACGCCAACCTAAAAGGTAACTATCATTCGGTAGTTACCTTTTCTTTTTTTACAAAACAAAAACCTTATGCCATACAATCAACTAGATATCTACCAACTCATGATACGCTCCCATATTGGGTAAAGGTATAACACTAAAATACAAATCTGAGTAAGTTTCAAACCATTTATTCAGCTTACTATAGGCTGACGACTGACTAACAAATAATATACGTTGACAAGCTCCGATAACATTCATGTGATTATACACATAAACCTCTTTAATGGCAGTCAAAATGTCGTCTTCACTTGTCTGTAACCTAATATCTGTTATCTGCTTAATCGTAGCATATTTTTTATAAGCAAGCAGATCTTGCTTTTTAGCAGCATCAAACATTTTACTCTCAAGGACACTATACTTAGGATTTTCTTTATCTCTCATGAAATACCACTTGAGCCATAAAATCTTTTCTCTATGAATTACTGAAATACGTTCGATTTTTTTCTTTGGCATGATTACCTCCTAAATTGTCAAGTTTTCATTGTGTCATATATTGAAAAACGCCAACATTTGCCAATATAACCTTTCAACATTTCTCACCAAAAGTTAAGAATTTCTTTGGTTCGTCCATTGTTCAAGTTATCATCCCAACATTTCCCAACATTTTTCATCTATTACCTCCTCGTTATCAAAATAAAGGGTTCCCCCTTTATTTCTTATGTTAGATATCTATTCAATTCTTCATCCATTGCCTCTAAATTGCCCTCAACAATCACCTCATGCTGTACTAAATCAATCTTATCACCGTTGATATATAAACCATCATGGAAGTAATTAATTTTTCTAATAAAGAAAATGACTAGTTTTTCAAGGCGTTGCTGTTGTTTGAATTGTTCTATATCAATTTCAATATAGGCAAGAGTAGTATCGTTTTCTATAATATCCTCTAGCTTTCTAATTGCTAAAGGTTTATTCTTGTACTTCTCTAGATATTCTTTCATTTCTGCTGCTGTTGATTTAATACTAGAAAACAAAGATAAATCAGCTACATCATCTGCTGTAATAGACTCTTCTTTCGATTTAAGATTTTCTAATTCAATATTTTTCTCTTTTTCTAGTTGTTGATACAGAATTTGAGCGGTATTATGCGAATAATTTTCCGCTTCTTTTTTATATTTCAAAAGCGTTTCTTCTGCATACACTTTTCCGATTAACTGCTTATGTAATTTGTCTTGAAAATCCTCCTGCATTGCAATATAACCACGCATGTATTCTAATTTTTTCTTTCCAAATGATTGGATGTCATTTTTAATTGTTGTAAGTGTCATGTTATCCTCCTTATGACAAAAAGCAAAAGAGGTATGACAAAAGAGTGTTAAACTCAATTATCATACCTCTGGTTTTTCCAGTCAGTATTTATTAACATTGTTCTCCAGCGGTCACTTCTTTATAAACTAACTGCCCATCTTGAGCTTTTAGCTTAATACTGCCATGTTCTGGAATTTCAATGTACTTTATTATACCATTTTTTGAGTATAAAACAAAGCCTTTCTCCATCATTTCTAATAATTTATTATCCTTGTTTTCAGTCATGAATTTCTCCTTTATTTCAAGTTATTATAATCTGAATATCCCTAGTCTATTGATTTAACTAGGTTTTTAAGGTTCGTGTTATAAAATACTACCCTTTTTGTGTACCCAATAGTTGTTTTTCGTCATTGATTAAATTACCATGCTTGATTAGTTTGGTCGAGGAAAGCATAGTAATTCTTTAAGAGGGCGATTTCTCACCCCAGGAAAAGTGTTTATTTTTGTTTAGGTTTGTAAGTCAATTACTTCAGATCGACTGCTTTACCTTATTTTTTAACTGATTAATTGAGTATCGCTTATCCTTGATAGTAAACGACTTGAAAAAGTTACCCTCTAGGCCAGTTCTGACACGGCTGGCCACTCGTTCACTATACAAGCTAGCAATCTCTGAGCTACTTAGATTTGTAGTAATAATGGTTTTATCGCGATTGCTGAGAATATCAAAAATAAACTCTTCTTCCCAAACTGATTTACCTTTACTACTAGCATTGTCTGACTTTATTCCTAAATCATCAAGCACCAGATAATCAACCTCTTTCAGCATTCTTGAGTAGTGCCCCTCTAGGCTAGTAGGAGAGTTAAAGCTCTCTCTAACTCGTCTAAGGATTTCAGTTAGATTGACAAATAGCACGCTCTTAGGCTCTCCTTTGGCCTTGTAGCCCTCGTTTATAGCCTTAGCAATAGCAACGCTTAAATGACTTTTTCCTATGCCTGTAGAGCCTGTAAATAAGGTATTCCCTGTCATACCATCTAGGTATTTATCTACCTGCTCCTTAGCAAATGCTAATAGTTGCTTTTCCTCGGCTGTTTCAGCTATGAAATTCTCAAAGCTAGCCTCTTTTAGCTCCTTAGGTATTGTACTGTCACGCATAAGGACATTATAGGTTTTTAGATAGATTTCAGCATTTAGGCTATTATTAACTCCCTCTTGCTCTTGCCTATCTATTTGCTCCTGACAACATTCAGGGCAAAACTCTTGTATGCTTCGTTCCTTGCTACCTCTTATCGGTGTTGATATTTGCCAAAAATTAACGTGGTGCACTTCACATACCTTTTCACTTATTTTTCTGTTGTTATATTGCTCGAATTTATTTTCCATGGTTAACCCTCCTAAAATGGATTTTCTTCTGTTCGTGTTTTCAGCCATTCTTCACGGCTAATAGGTCCTGCTTGTTTAGGTGACTGTTTCAGCTTTTGCCTTTGTTCTTCATGCTGCTTAACTTGCTCTACTGTTTTAAGTCCCAACCCTTGCCAATTTGAAAGAATTGACCTGGTATATCTAATTGACTTACCAGCGTTTAGGATAGTTACATCAAGAGCATAGATAACTAACTCTTTACCATGGATTTCTAGCAAGTCTCTCACTTCTTCCATCATTGTTCCATTGACTGACATTTGACCAAAAGCAGACTTTAATTTTTCAAAGATTGGATTTTCATGCTCGTCCTCGTCATTCTGACCTGACCTAGATTGACTTAGATTATCTTGACTTGACTTATATTGACTTATATTGGGGAACCCATTGGTTTCCGTTTGGTTTCCACTTTGGAACCCATTGGGCTCCACTTCATAAAAACCTTGGCTTTTAAAGGTTTCTAGTAACTCATGATAGACACTTTTTTTATATCTATCTTTCTTGATAGTATTCTGCTCATGAAAATCCACAATAAAATAAACCATTTCATCATTAAGCGGCCTGATAAAATCTTTGACTATCAAAAGTCCTAGGCTATCCTCACTAACCCCTATCATTCTAACAACAGGGAAAGCCTCTACTACTCCATCATCATCTGAGTTTTGAATTAAATGAAAATATAGAGCCTGTGCCTCTAACGGTAGCCTCAAAAATCTCTGAGTCTGTGTTACTGTTTTACTTATCATTCTACGATTTCCCATTTTACCCCCTTTTCTGCAAGCACTGCTTTTTCCAAAGTCTCGATATGTTTGAAAATACTAGATAGCTCCGCCCCTATCTCCTCACCGTCAATCAATACTTGACCCAAACGCTCATTACCATCACGGACAAGCTCTAAAATATTGAATTTTGCTACTAATGCATTATCATGATTTTTAATAAACTCTACTAGCTTCATCTGCTTTACCTCCAAATTGTTCTACTACTTGATTAGTTTTAATACTCTCTTGTGATTATCTGTTAAACTCATTCAATGCCTCTCCATACATTGACCCCTGTGAGCTGAATATAGCGCCCGTAGCAAGGGTTTAAATCCTCGCTAGGTGTTTCTATCGCCTGTTTGCTTTCTCGCTCAATTTGGGCGCTTTTTTTGCGGTCTCGGTAGTTTAGATAGATCAGCAAGCCAATCAATACCACGGAAAAGATAACCGCCTGTGTATTGGTTAAATCTAGCTCACTCATTTCATTGCCTCCTCAAACTGCTCTATAAAATTACTTCTCCTATTCTCTCCTATGCACCCTTTTGGTATATCAATGGTTGCCAGTTTTTCGCATCTCCTCCATTCTACGCTCATTTACTTTTCTAAAAAGTGCATATACTGGGTTATCGTCAGGGATAACATATCCAGCAATACTATCTCTTTTTGTCCCGTCTGCCATCGTATGAGTTACGGTATAATGTTCTTTTACCATTCGCTTTTACCTCCAAATTGTTCTATGATTTAATTTTGTTACACGTTCGATCAATTCATCGCGCATGTTTCCTGGTACTTTATCACTGATAAATACCACATCTAAATTAGGTGAGTAATGGGCTCTACCTCTCCATCCATCACCATCAATAACAACCACTTTCAAAATAGACCTCCTAGCGTACAGTAAGAAAGTTAATCACATCAGAAACCTTAAAATAAAGTTTCTTGCTGCTTTCAAAAGGGGATTGATACGATACAAGCCCAATATCTATCCAATTTTTTAATGTTGTTCCAGAAATATCTAGCTCATCTTTGAGTTCCTTAGCAGTGATTAAACCTGTTTTCTTTTGTAACTTCTTCTCTAGCTCCAGCTTTTGTTGTGCTAGTCTATCAACTCTATCTAATAAGCCCTGTTCAAATTCAACTGAAAATGTCGCCATACTCCCCTCCTAATTGTAATCCTTGTTTGAGAACGAAATATATGCCCCGTAACACTCTTTTAGATGATCTTCAGTGTTTCCCTCCACTCTGTAAGTTTTTGGGGTAATATCAAGCTCTATATAACTCTCATAACGCAATAATAGAATTAGAATAAACAAGCATATAATAATTAAGATAATACTTTGTGTTGGTGTTAGATTTAATTCATTCATTGCTAAACTCCTTGAAAAATCTATCTGATAATTCTGTATGTTCTAAAACAAGATACTTTAGCCCATTGATTGCTACCGTTACAAGATCTGTTGTTTTGTCTTGATCAATATCAGTAATAGATATCTCTAAAGTACTAATTACACTTTCTAGCTCAGTACATAGCAATTCATAGCTACTTAAAATCTTATCGTTCATGTTGTGTAATAACCTCCAATTCTTTATCATCACAATTTATCAACTTACAAGCAATCTGGTCTATTTCTTGATATGCCTGATCTGCCATTTCAAAAATAACGCTAAATGCTTGTTTCATTTGATGGTGTAAAACTGTACTATCTGCTCCAGAATTATCAGCAAGTAATAACGCTTTACTTAGCTGTTGGATAATTTCAATATGTGGGAGTAACTTAGCTATTTTATTGCCTTGTTGCTTGATGTTTTGTTTACTCAATGCCATTTTTGATTTTTTCCTTTATTTTTGGTAGAATTAGAATAGTAATATTTGATAAGGTGAGAATTGTTTTTCTCTCCCTTACTAAATACCTAACAAAACCACGCGCCTTGCCTTTGCTTGAGTTTTGTTATTTTTCCTTAGCCGTGTACGTTGGTCTGGTCGCCTGTACATGGCTTTTTACTTACTTTAAATTTCTTCTACTAGCCAAGTCATCACGCTCTCATAGATACGCTTAGGGGCATCATAGTTTCCATTCTCAACTTTTGTCAGAGTTTGAGATTTAATACCCAACTGCTCCGACACTGCTTTTTTGGTTAGCTGTAATCTTGCACGCTTGATACGTACTTTTTCAGCAAGTGATAAAGTAATCAACATTAGTTCCACCTCCTTTTTCTCCATTTTTGGAGAATTTTTATTTTACAATGTCATTTTATCTCCTTTTTTGGCATATGTCAACAAAAAAATACTTTTTTTCTCCATTTTTGGCATTTTGTGTTATAATTTCTTTAGAAAGGACATATAAGATGAATAGAATTAAGCAATTACGAAAAGAAAACAATCTTACTCAAAGAGAACTTGCTGATGAAACTAAAATTCCTTATAGAACCATACAACGTTGGGAGAATGGGGAAACTGATATAAAATCCGATGCCGCTCAGGTACTTGCTGACTATTTTGGAGTATCAATTCCTCACTTACTAGGTTATAGCGATATTATAAACGATGCAGATAGCGATATTAAAGCAATGGCATACACACATCTATTAACTTTTGTAGATGAAAAACAAATCAAAGAATTTGAAAAAGAGTTCATTCGAACAAACGATAATAGCGATACTTTTGGTGATATAGCTAGTGGTGAAAAGGCGTTAGAAAAATACTATCAAGCAATATGCTCCTTAGTCCCTCCTTACAGGGATATATTATCTAGGTATGCCTTTTTGTCACTAGATGAAAAAAAATCAGTCTATAATATTATCGTTGGTTTAACTAACAACACATCAAAAGAAAAATAAATAACTATAAACTTCATGTATAAATACCTAACAAAACCACGCGCCTTGCCTGCTGATGGAAAGAAAGGTACAAATACATGAATATCAAAGAGAAAATCAAAAAGAATGGCCAAAGAGTTTATTATGCTAGTGTTTATCTAGGCGTTGACCAACTAACGGGCAAAAAAGCCCGTACAACTGTTACAGCAACCACTAAAAAGGGCGTTAAAGTAAAAGCGCGTGATGCGATCAATACTTTTGCTGCTAATGGCTATACAGTTAAAGACAAGCCGACAATTACAACATACAATGAGCTTGTAAAAGTTTGGTGGGATAGTTACAAGAATACAGTTAAGCCAAATACTCGCCAATCCATGGAGGGGTTGGTTAGAGTGCATTTATTGCCTGTATTTGGCGATTACAAGCTATCTAAACTCACTACGCCTATTCTTCAACAGCAAGTAAACAAATGGGTTGACAAGGCAAATAAAGGCGAAAAAGGGGCATTTGCTAACTACTCCTTGCTCCATAACATGAATAAGCGTATTTTGAGATATGGCGTAGTTATCCAGGTAATACAATACAACCCAGCTAATGATGTCATCGTTCCACGCAAACAGCAAAAAGAAAAGTCTACTGTAAAATACTTAGACAACAAAGAATTAAAACAGTTTCTTGATTATTTAGATTCACTGGATCAATCAAATTATGAAAACTTATTTGATGTTGTCCTATATAAAACTTTATTGGCCACTGGTTGCCGTATTAGTGAGGCTCTGGCCCTTGAATGGTCTGATATTGACCTAGAAAACGGTGTTATCAGTATCAATAAGACACTAAACCGCTATCAAGAAATAAATTCGCCAAAATCAAGTGCTGGCTATCGAGATATACCAATAGACAAAGCCACCTTGCTTTTACTAAAACAATACAAGAATCGTCAACAAATTCAGTCTTGGAAATTAGGTCGTACTGAAACGGTCGTATTCTCTGTATTTACAGAAAAATATGCTTATGCTTGCAACTTACGCAAACGCCTAAATAAGCATTTTGATGCTGCTGGAGTAACTAACGTATCATTTCATGGTTTCCGCCATACACATACTACTATGATGCTATACGCTCAAGCTAGCCCTAAAGATGTTCAGTACAGACTGGGACACTCTAATTTAATGATCACTGAAAATACTTACTGGCATACTAACCAAGAGAATGCAAAAAAAGCCGTCTCAAATTATGAAACAGCTATCAGCAATTTATAAAAAATAAGGGTGACCCATTTCCGGGCTACCCTCTTACTATACAAAAAATTAGTAGGGGTAGTAAAATGGGTATTAAATTATAAAAAGCACTAAGGGAAAGCGCCCCAAAGTGCTTATTTCAAAGGCTTTATAGCCCCTCATCTCATAAAGAGATTATTTTTTCAAGTTGTAGAATGATTTCAATCCACGGTATTCAGCTACTTCACCAAGTTGGTCTTCGATACGAAGCAATTGGTTGTATTTAGCGATACGGTCTGTACGCGAAAGTGAACCAGTCTTGATTTGTCCTGCGTTAGTTGCAACTGCGATGTCAGCGATTGTTGAATCTTCAGTTTCACCTGAACGGTGTGATACAACGGCAGTGTAACCAGCTTCTTTCGCCATTTCGATAGCGTCGAATGTTTCAGTAAGAGTACCGATTTGGTTAACTTTGATAAGGATTGAGTTAGCAGCACCTTCTGCAATACCTTTTTCAAGGTAAGAAGTGTTTGTTACGAAGAAGTCGTCACCAACCAATTGAACTTTACCACCAAGACGTTCAGTAAGAGCTTTCCAACCGTCCCAGTCATTTTCATCCATACCATCTTCGATAGTGATGATTGGGTATTTGTTTACCAATTCTTCAAGGTAGTCGATTTGTTCTGCAGCAGTACGTACAGCTGCTCCTTCACCTTCGAATTTAGTGTAGTCGTAAACTTTACGTTCTTTATCGTAAAATTCTGATGAAGCACAGTCAAATCCGATAAATACGTCTTTACCAGGAACATATCCAGCAGCTTCGATCGCAGCAAGGATAGTTTCAACTCCGTCTTCAGTTCCTTCGAAACGAGGAGCGAATCCACCTTCGTCACCTACAGCAGTTTCCAAACCACGTGATTTAAGGATTTTCTTAAGAGCGTGGAAGATTTCAGCACCCCAACGAAGAGCTTCTTTGAATGATGGCGCACCAGCAGGTACGATCATGAATTCTTGGAAAGCGATTGGAGCGTCAGAGTGAGAACCACCGTTGATGATGTTCATCATTGGAGTTGGAAGAACTTTAGTGTTGAATCCACCAAGGTAGCTGTAAAGTGGGATTTCAAGGTAGTCAGCAGCAGCACGAGCTACAGCGATAGACACACCAAGGATTGCGTTTGCACCCAATTTACCTTTGTTAGGAGTACCGTCAAGAGCGATCATAGCACGGTCGATAGCTTGTTGATCACGTACATCGTAGCCAATGATAGCTTCAGCAATGATGTTGTTTACGTTATCAACAGCTTTTTGTGTACCAAGACCACCGTAACGAGATTTGTCACCGTCGCGAAGTTCAACTGCTTCGTGTTCACCAGTAGAAGCTCCTGATGGAACCATACCACGTCCGAAAGCACCTGATTCAGTGTAAACTTCTACTTCAAGTGTTGGGTTACCGCGTGAGTCTAGGACTTCGCGAGCGTAAACATCAGTAATAATTGACATTTTTTACTCTCCTTATGAGTTAAATTTTTTACACCTCTATAATACCTTAAAACCCCTCCTTTTTCAAGAAAAAACGTTATCTTTGTGCAAATTTTCCTTAACTTTATGAAGTAATCGCTTTCTTTTGTCTGTTTTATTCTAACTTTTATGATATACTGTTTTCATGACAGATATATCAAAACAATTACTTGAAAAAGCTCATGGTGGGCCAAAATTAAATCCGGATGAGCAAAGACGCTATCTTGGTACTTTTGAGGAAAGAGTTCTTGGATATGCAGATATTGACACGGCAAATAGCCCTCAGTTAGAAAAAGGTTTTTTATCTATTTTAGAAAATCTTCAGGAAAAAGCAGAGCCACTATTTGTGAAGATTTCACCAACTATCGAATTTGACAAACAAGTTTTCTACTTAAAAGAAGCAAAAGAAACTGATAGTCAAGCTACTATTGTATCTGAAGAGCATACTACTTCTCCCTTCGGTCTGGTTATCCACACCAATGCACCAGTTCAAGTAGAAGAAAAGGATCTTCGACTTGCTTTTGCAAAACTTTGGGAAGGTAAAAAGGAAGAACCAGCCAAAACATCCATATGGAAGAAATGGTTTGGCTAAATCTTGCGCATAGTTAATAAGTGCCCGATATTGGTAGCCGTGTGCTCCAAATAGAGACTGGCATTTTTCAAACTATCTTCTAAAGGTTCGCTTTTCTCTAAAATAGAAAAGGCAGCTTGGATATTTTTAAATGGTAGGGAAGGTAAATCTTCAGCAAGACTACCACAAATAGCAATGACAGGAACTCCGACAGGGGTTCTTTTTGCAACACCAATAGGCGCTTTACCTGCTAGGCTTTGACGATCTAGCCTTCCTTCTCCTACAACAACCAAGTCAGCATGTAAAACCTTCTTATCAAAGTTGATTAAGTTCAAGCAGGTATCAATTCCAGACACGATATTTGCCTGAGCAAAGGCACACAAACCGCCAGCAAGGCCTCCACCAGCTCCTGCTCCTTTAATTTGCAATGTTGCAGGGGAGACTTTTTCATAAAAATCTCGGATCGCTTGATCTACGGCCTCAAACATAGTAGGATCTAGGCCTTTTTGCTTGCCAAACGTGTAGGTCGCACCTTGATATCCACATAAGGGACTCACGACATCTGCTAAAATACGAATTTGCACATCTTCAGGAATTTCATAGCTATTTTCTGTTGAAACAGAAGCTAAGTTTAATAAGGACTGCCCGCAAGCGGGCAATACATTTCCATCCCTATCATAAAATCGATAACCTAAACCAGCAGCGATCCCAATTCCTCCGTCATTACTGGCCGTACCACCAACTCCGATATAGATATCTTTAATCCCTTTAACAATGAGACAACGAATCAATTCCCCTATTCCACAAGTTTGGATTTGAAGTGGATTTCGTTTCTCTAGCGGAGTTTTTCCAAGGCCAACCAAGTCGGCAACTTCAAATAGTGCCAGTTGACTTTTTTGAAAATAGCGCATTTCTACTTTTTGTCCAAAAGGTCCTGTCACTTGGATCCATTTTTCTTCAAGGTCAAGAGAATGTCGAATAGCATCTACAGTACCTTCTCCCCCATCACCAACAGGACAGAGGAGACATTCTACATCTGCTATTTATTGTTGGAAGCCTCTTTTTATTGCTTCAGCTACCTCTTCAGCGGTCAAGCTTTCCTTAAACGAATCTGGTGCAATTACAATCTTCATATTTTCCCTCATTCTAAAAAGTCAATCAAAGGTAGAACTTCTAAAAAATCCCTCTTGTCAACATGATTCGGTATTTCTTGTTTCAGCACTTCTTTGGCACAAAAAGCGATTCCAAGTCCCGCCGACTTCAACATCAATAAATCATTGGCCCCATCACCGATTGCAACTGTTCTTTCTTTAGGGAGTTTGAGTTCCTTTATCCATTGTTCCAGAGTCTCTTTTTTAATCTCGGGACTAATAATTTGTCCAACTAATTTCCCTGTTAGAAAGCCACCTTTGACTTCAAGTTGGTTGGCAGAGAAATAGGCAATTCCAAGAGATTTTGCTAATCTTTCAACTATTGGTGTAAAGCCACCGGACACCAGACCAACTAGGATTCCATTCTTTTGGAGAATAGAGATGAATTCTTGAACATTTGGCGATAGATGAATTGAGTTGAAAACTTTATCAAAGACCGAAATAGGAAGGCCTTCCAACAAGGAAACTCTGTCTCGTAAACTTCTTTCAAAATCTAGCTCTCCTCGCATTGCCTGACTTGTAAGCTGCGCAATTTCCTCCTCACAACCTGCATCTCTTCCCAACAAATCAATCACTTCTTCTAGGATTAAGGTTCCATCAACATCCATGACACACAAGCCTTTTACGGCTCTATAATATTTGTAGTGGGTAAATCCCCTATGGATATTATGGAGCCTATTTTTGTGTAGAAAAAAAGTCCCATATAACCTATAATGAAAAGCGACTAAACAACTCATTAGAA
>OCJN01000152.1_pt1 | contig 25977 bp, 19 predicted proteins | sample 1480731 | NCBI WGS metagenome assembly OCJN01 (sample SAMN05301479, study PRJEB22388) | human skin metagenome | isolation source: Infant 1 DOL 23 skin | host: Homo sapiens | place: USA: Pittsburgh, Magee-Womens Hospital of UPMC | collected 2013/2014 | reverse complement strand
CAGCATGTCCACCATTGTGCCACTGCTCACCCTTTTGCTGAATTCGGGCGGGTAGGGGCGCATTCACCCGCGATAGCTCGACCTAGGAGTCGGCTCATCCAATGTCCTCTATGGACACTTGCCTCGTGAGTTTTATCCGCGAGCAGAAATCTTCATCATGGCTCACCACCAGCAATGCGCCCCGATATTTTTTCAATACCGAGACCAGCCAATCAACAGTTGAAATATCAATGTTGTTGGTCGGCTCATCGAGCATTAGCAATTGCGGCGCCGGATCCGCCAAAAGCACTCTGGCGAATTCCGCCCTAAACCTTTCGCCTCCCGAAAGGGTCCCTGTCAGCGCATACACCGAGTCAGATTGAAACAACAACTGAGCAAGCTGATCACGGATAAACTGCGGCTCCTCTTGCGGATTCGCGTTGGTAACCACGTCCCACACGCTGAGAGAATGGTCTAACTCAATTCGTTGACGTAAGTACCCTGAGTTGTCGATAACGTAGCCTGCTTCACCTGAGTTAATTCGGTTTAAGAGCGTGGTCTTTCCACTTCCATTTGGTCCTGACAAGCGCACACGTTCTGGGCCAACAATCGATAACCCGGGAACTGAAATAACCCGCTTTCCTTCTGGCAGCTCAGTTCGTGGCAGCTCGATATACACCGAGTCATCATCTCGTATGCTTCGCTCAGCTCGAGTTATAGAGCGTTGGGCTGCTTCGACTGCGCCCGAATGCAGCCGCGCTCTGCGTGATGCCGTCTTTTCGGCGCGCTGTTTATCAAGCTTCATCGTCATGCCAGGTTTGCGCTTCGACTCTGCGAACTTCCTTCCTCGGCGCGCATCACGCGCAATCCGCGTTTGCATTGCTTGTTGTTCGCGCAGTTGCTGCTTATAAGTCGCTTTGGCGGTAGATACTGCCTTTTGAGCAGCTTCCTGTTCTGCATCAATTGTGGCAAGGTAAGCGGAATAATTGCCTTGGAAGAAGCGTAGGTTCCCATCCCTCAATTCCGCTACCTCGGAAACTACATCCAACAGCTCTTTGTCATGGCTTACCACTAACACTGGAACCGCGGCATTTACCAACATATCTTTCAGATGCTTCTTTGCAGTTCCGTCGAGGTTATTGGTCGGTTCATCGAGGATAATGAAATCTGGCTCGGACAAGAACACCGCCACCAACGCGACCCTGACCGCTTCCCCTCCAGAGAGGCTTTCGATAGGGCGGTCCAACGGGATATCCAATCCAGAGGCAGAAAGAGCAGCGGTAATGCGCTCACCGACGTCCCATTGCTCCTCAATTAACTCATAGAGTTCGGGGGCATACTCGCCAGCTTCGACTGCGGCAATCGCCGCAAGCACTTGAGTAACACCGAAGATGTCTGCTACTACATCATTTTCATTCCAAGCAAGATCTTGTGGCAGGTATGCTACCGATTCCGGCTTTTCCATCGTTCCGGCAGTAGGCCAGATATGTCCAATGATGAGGTTTAACAGAGTTGTCTTCCCGGCACCATTATCCCCAATTAGCGCAGTTAAAGGGCCAGAAAAGGCACCGTTTAGGCCACTGAAGCAGGTTGTGCCATCGGGCCATACTAGAGAAAGGTCGTTCAATAAAATAGGCATGCTTAAATCCGTTCTTCCTTTGGTGTTTTAGGCGAAAACACGACGGATGAGCACTGCCTACTCCTTTCACCGACAACAATTGCTCTCAAAAGCATAACAGCTTCAAGCTGCAAAGAAATGCCAAAGCCCCCTTTCCTACCACGCATGAAACGCGGCAAGTAAGGGGGCTTAACTGGGAACGCTTGGGGTGGATTACTCCACGGTCACGGACTTAGCCAAGTTGCGCGGCTGGTCTACGTCGTAGCCCTTGGACTTGGCTACGTGAGCGGCGAAGATCTGCAGCGGCACGGTAGCCAGCAGCGGCTGCATGAGGGTTGGTGCCTTAGGGATGCGGATGACGTGGTTTGCGTAATCCTCCACGGCGGTATCGCCTTCTTCCGCGATCACGATGGTAATGGCACCACGGGCGCGGATCTCTTGGATATTGGAGACGACCTTGGAGTGCAAGGAGTCGCGGCCACGTGGGGATGGCACGATAACGAAGACCGGCTGGCCTTCCTCAATAAGCGCAATTGGGCCGTGTTTGAGCTCGCCGGCGGCAAAGCCCTCGGCGTGCAGGTAGGCAATTTCCTTGAGCTTTAGTGCGCCCTCGAGAGCCACAGGGAAGCCGACGTGGCGGCCCAAGAAGAGCACGGATTCCGCGTCCTTCATGGAGTTGGCCAGGTTGGCCACCTGGTCTTCTTCGTCAATGACGTTCTGCACCTTGTCCGGCATGTGGCGCAATTCCGCAAGAACGCTCTGGATCTCATCGGCAAACATATTGCCGCGCAACTGGGCCAGGTAGAGACCAAGCAGGTAGGTAGCGGTAATCTGCGCCAAGAAAGCCTTGGTGGAAGCCACGGCGATTTCCGGACCGGCGTGCGTATAGAGCGCAGCATCAGATTCGCGCGGGATGGACGAGCCCTGGGTATTGCAGATGGCAATAACCTTGGCGCCCTGCTGGCGGGCGTGGCGCACGGCCATCAAGGTATCCATGGTCTCGCCGGACTGGGATAGCGCAACAACGAGGGTCTTCTCGTTCACAATCGGATCGCGGTAGCGGAATTCGTGAGCGAGCTCAACCTCGGTAGGAATGCGGCACCAGTGCTCGATGGCATAGCGTGCCACGTGACCGGCGTAAGCTGCGGTACCACAGGCGATGACGATGATCTTGTCGATGGATTTCAGCACGGTCTCATCGATGCGCAGATCGTCGAGGGTCAGCTGGCCTTGCTCATCGAAGCGACCCAGCAGGGTATCGCGCACAGCAGCGGGCTGATCGTGGATTTCCTTTTCCATGAAGGAATCAAAGCCGCCCTTTTCCGCGGCGGCGGCATCCCACTTGATCTCAAAAGGCTTGCCCTGTGCAAGGTTGCCCTCATAGTCGGTGATTTCCACCTCGTCGGCGGTGATGGTAACTACCTGGTCGTTGTCCATCTCCACGGCAGACTTGGTGTAATCGATAAAGCCGGAGACATCGGAGCCGAGGAAGTTTTCGCCCTCGCCCAAGCCGATAACTAGCGGGGAGTCGCGGCGGGCGGCAACGATGCGATCGGCCTGCTCGGCGTGGATGGCCAGCAGGGTAAATGCGCCCTCCAGGCGAGCGCAGGTCAGCTGCATCGCCTTGGTCAGGTCACCAGCGGCCTCGTTGTGGAAGACATCGCCCAACAACGTGGCGGCAACTTCGGTATCGGTCTCCGAGACGAAGTTATAGCCCTTATTCAAAAGCTCGGACTTGAGCTCGGCAAAGTTCTCGATGATGCCGTTGTGCACCACGGCCAGCTTGCCGCCATCGACCACGTGCGGGTGCGCATTCAGGTCGGTGGGGCCACCATGGGTGGCCCAGCGGGTATGGCCGATGCCCAACACAGAGTCAGGCAACGGGCGGGCTGCAATCTCAGAATCCAGCGCAGCGACCTTACCTGCCTTCTTGCGCCAGCTGATATCTCCATCGGCGTACATTGCTACGCCAGCGGAGTCATAGCCGCGGTATTCCAAACGGCGCAGCCCTTCCAGAACTACGTCGAGGGCGAAGTAATCACGGTCACCACCAGCGTGACCAATATATCCAACAATTCCACACATGGTTGCTGATTTTACAACACCAGGGGCAAAGCTCTAGGCGGGCGGGGCGTCGGCAAGCGGGGCATGACACCCACCCGCTAATGCGCTGGGAAAACTAGCGCGTCGCCTGCTCCAAAAGTTCCAAAATGTGGTGGTAATCCTCGCCGGTGGCGCGGGTTAGACCAAGCTCACAGGTGCGGTTGGTCGAGGCGTGATATTGCGCGCCGATTTCCTTGACTTGCGCTGCCTCGGCGCGGGTAGCAGCCTCTGTAAGCTCCGGGTGGAGCATGCCGCGATCGCCGGCATAACCACAGCAATTCCAGTCGGTAGGAATGTGGACCTCAGTCGCCGCGGCGTGGGCTACCGTTTCTAAATCCTCCATCATGCCGAGCTGGAAAGACGAGCAAGTGGGGTGCACGGTCACGGAAGCGACCGGGTGCTGTACATCGAGCTGCGGCAGGAGGGTATCGGCGGTAAAGCTAATGGCGTCAATGACGGTAATGCCCACGGATTCCAGCATATCCTTGAAACCGGCGGTACAGCTGCTGGCATCCACAATAACCGGCAGGCGCGCACCATCAGTGGCCTCCATGACGATATCGCGCACGCGCTGCTCCATCGCATCGTGGCCGGCCTGCATGCCCTTGGAAGACCATGGTGTACCACAGCAGAGCTTGTCGATGCCCTGCGGAACCTCCAGCGCTACCCCGGCGCGCTCCAAGAGGGCAATAAAAGAATCGGTCGCGCCCTTGCCACTGCCCTGAGGGCCGAACATGGTGTTTACGCAAGCTGGCAGATAAATGCCGGTGGTCTGCGCGTAGCGGTCTCCTACACGCCCAGCCAAGCGGCCGCGGGACTTGCCGCCCTTGCCCAACTCCGGCTGGTATTGCGGCAGGTTATCGGTGCCGATGAGGCTGCGCCCCACATCGGTGACCTTCTTGACCAGGTCAGTAGGCAGCAGATGTGCTCCGGTCAGCGCTAGCCCAGCGCCCTGGCTAACGACCTGCCAATTTTTGGCGGCAGCGCCCCATAGCTTTTGCTGCGCTGGCTGGGCTTCCTCGCGGCGCAGGCGCTTGATGAACTTGCCGGTATCGATGCCTACTGGACAGGCGGTGCGGCACATCGAATCCACGGCGCAGGTCTCAATCCCCATGTATTCATAGGCCTCATCCAGCTCGGCCACGAGTTGGGTATCGCCAGCTTCTTCCGCGCGCTTGCGGGCGCGGCGCACCACGATGCGTTGGCGTGGGGTAAGCGTGAGGTCGCGCGACGGGCAGACCGGCTCGCAGTAGCCACACTCCACACAGCGGTCTACTTCCTCTTCCACGGTGGGGTTGAGCTTGATGTTTTTGATATGTGCATCGGGGTCATCGTCCAAGATGACGCCTGGATTCATGGTGTTGGTGGGATCGCAAGCACGCTTGAGCTCCTGCATAACCTCATAGAGCTCGTCGCCATACTGACGGCGCACATACGGTGCCATGGCGCGGCCGGTGCCGTGTTCCGCCTTGAGATTGCCCTCGGCCGAGAGGACCAAGTCCACCATGCCCTCGTTGAAATCGTTATATCGGCCGATGGCGTCATCGCCTTCAAAGCGGTCCGTGAGCAGGAAGTGAATATTGCCGTCCTTGGCATGGCCGAAAATGACGGCATCGTCATAGCCATAGCGGGCAAAGAGTTCCTGCAGAGAAGAACAGGTATCAGCTAGGTCTCCCACGGGCACGACGATATCTTCCAATAGAGCGGTCGTCCCGGACGGACGAGCCTCAGCCACCTGGGCATATAGACCCTTTCGGAAGTTCCATGCGGTATTGCGCGAAGCAGCATCGGCCGAAAAAGCGGCTGGCGATTGCAACGGCAGCTCACGCAAAAGCTGTGAGCCCTTGCCCTCTTTCTCGCGCAATTCTTCTTCTGCGTCCGCGTGGTACTCAATGAGCAGTGCGGCCTGCTGGTCCACATCGAAACCAGTGATGGCCTGCGGCACCTTATCAAAGCCTTGGCCCACGCGAATAGAGGCGGAGTCCATTAGCTCCAGGGTGACCGCCCCGGTATCCAGCAGGGCCGGCAGTGACTTGGTGGCAGCGGTGAGGTCATCAAATACAGCCACCGTGGTGGTGGTCAGCTTGGAAATCGGCACCGTGCGGAAAACCGCTTCCGCAATGAAGGCCAGGGTTCCTTCCGAACCGATAAGCAGGTGTTCAAAGAGCTTGACCGGGCTATCGAAATCTAGGAAGGAGTTGAGCCCATAGCCCATCGTGTTTTTCAGCTGGAAGTGGCGGCGGATAATATCCACGGATTCCTGGTTATCGCGCACGCGGCGCTGCAGGCGGATAAGCGTGTCCACCAGCTCCGGTTCTTGCTCTTGGAACTGCCGGTCTGCGTCCGGATCGGCGGTGTTAATTACGGTGCCGGTGGGCAGTACAAAGGTCAGCGATTCCAACGTGTTATACGTATTGAGCTCAGTACCACAGGCCATGCCGGAGGAATTATTGGCCACCACGCCGCCGATGGTGCAGGCAGACTCGCTTGCCGGATCCGGGCCAAGCTTGCGGTTGCGCAGGCCTAGGCGAGCGTTGACCTGGCGCACGGTCGCGCCGGGCTGAACGCGCACGCGCTTTCCTTCATCAAGAACTTCAATGCCGCGGAAATGCTTGCGCACATCCACCAAGTAACCGTCACCGGAGGCTTGGCCTGCCAGGGAGGTGCCGCCGGAGCGCAGGGTTACCGGAACATTCTGCTGCCGGCCCGCACGGAAGATGGCGGCCACATGCTCGGCGGAGCGAGCTTCAATGACTGCCTTGGGGGTATACAGGTAGTGCGAGGCATCGGAGGCATGTGCCACACGATCTATGACCTCGGTCTTTACCTCCATCCCATAACGAGTAGAAAGTCCTTCCACATCAACGACGCCGGTAGTCATGTACCGCAGCCTGCCTTCCCAGAAATAAAAATAAACGAGTATGTAGTTGCCCACACATTGCACTCCCCTACGCACAGGGGCGCAAGTTAGGAGGGGCTTAGTAAAGCCTTGCCGCCACACCCGCGACTGAGCTGGATAATGCGCAGACATTTCTCAGCTAAATCCGCACCCTTTCCCGCCTAGCGGGTGATCTTCATCTATCCTGGAATGCGTGTCTGCGAATTTGAATAAACATCTAGCAACGTTGTCGAAGCGTGGTCGCAACCGAGTTTTGGTTGGCGACCTTGACTATGCCGGAATCACCGGCAAGGTTTATACCCCCGCGGAGGGCCAAAGCCTGCCCGCCGTGGCCTTTGGCCATGACTGGATGCACAAGATTAAGGATTACCACGCCACCCTGCGCCACCTGGCTAGCTGGGGCATCGTCGTGGTAGCCCCCGATTCTGAGACCGGCCCCTTCCCCAACCACCGCAACCTAGCTGCGGATATGGAATCCGCGTTGCAGATTGCCGCTGGGGTAAAGCTCGGCGCTGGCAATATTACGGTCTCTCCGGGCAAGCTCGGCATGATTGGCCACGGTATGGGCGGTGGCACGGCCGTACTTGGCGCTTTGGACAATAAGAAGGTCGCCGCCGTCGCTGCCATTTATCCTTCCATCACCGCACCTTCCGCGGTGCAAGCCGCCCGTCGCATCAATACCCCGGGCTTGGTCATCGGTGCCGGCAAGGAAGACATTTTCAACGCCGGCAACCCCGCCAAGCTGGCCCATAATTGGAATGGCCCGGTCTGCTTCCGCGCCATCGACAAAGGCAGCCACGCCGGCTTTACTGAGGATCGCCTGCGCAAGCTGGCAATCGGCACCGCCGCTTTCCAGTCCGGCCCCACCGAAATCGCCCGCGGTTTGGTCACCGGCTTCCTGTTAGCCACCCTAAATGACGATTCCACCTACGCCGCCTTTGCAGATCCAGAGGCAAGCGCGAAGAAGGTAGAAAGCCTGGTGGGCGAAGACTTGGCTGAGCGTGCCGGCGTAACCCGCGACGCCTAAGGCTTTAGCCCCGCCGCAGCACAGATTGCACCTGCCCCGACGCGTTTCGTGAGCGCGCCGGGGCAGCGTCATATCTAGGCCTTTGTGCTACCGCTTGCCGACGTCCCACCTGTCCCCGTTCCCTTCGCGCCTCCTGCATGGCCTTATCTGCGGATTTTTCAAGCTCGTCTTGCGCTTTTGCTAGCGTTTTCTCAAATTCCAGCAGGCGTTTAGCCGTCCTTTCCCGAAAGCCCTGCGCAAACTCCGCAAAATCATTATTCATTACCACTGACCTGCCTTTCGTGCCTTAATGGATGGTTCTTCTGGCGCGGGTCCTGCCTCCGGCAGAGGCGCTGCCTCAGGCTGCGGTGCAGGGGCCGGTTCCGGGCTCGGCGCTGGCGCAGGCACAGGAGCCTGTTCGACTGCCGGTGCTGGGGCTGGCGTCTCCGCTGCACCAGCGGCTTGGAGGTGCGCCGCCTTCTCCGGTGGCGGCGTTGGCTCCTCTACCTGAGAAAGCTCAGGAGGAGGTGTCATGACACCATCGTCTCCGGTTGGTTCTGGCTCAGGGCATGGCTCTGGTTCGCGCTCTGGCTTAAGCTCAGGGCATGGCTCCGGTTCTAGCTCAGGTACTGGCTCGGGTTTTTGCACCGGGCAATCCACTTCGGACATATTCTCCAAGCACTGCGCGGCGGCCTCAACAATGAGGCCCACGCCAACCAAAGCGATTCCGGCACCGACCAGGCCGAGGCTACCGCTACAGGAGGATTCAATCTCACAGTCTTCTGAGCTGGTCTGGGTAGTATCGACACATTCTTCAGTACTCTCCCCGGTATTCTCTGGGCACAGTGGTTCTTCGCTTGTGTCCGTTTCAGAAGCGGGTTCGGTTTCCATTTCTGGCTTGGGCTTCGGCTCTGGATGAGATTCTGGTTCCGGGCACGGCTCTTCTACCTGCTGCGGCTGTTCCGGTGCTTCCTGCGGCGGAATGATCTCCGCCTGCGCCGGCCTAGTGGTCTCTACTTCGCGCTCCGACTGTACTGGCCGGTCGGTGCTTGATTGCTCAGTGCATTCATGGCAATGGCACTCAGCCCTGTGCTCTGATGAGGTCTCCGTGTGCATTTCTGTCTTGGCTGCAGGCTCGGGGTCGGGCTCGGGTGTGCTGATTGGCTCCGGCGCGCGACATTCCTCAGGTTGAGTAAGCGGTGGCGAAGGAGGCGTCGGTTGTGGTGGAACGGAGGTGGTGTGGTGTGATTCCGGCTTGGAATCAGGCTCCGGCATCGGCTTCGTGGGAGTTGGAGTCTCTGGGCACTTCTCTACGGGTGCCGGGCAGGCATCATCCGTGGGCTTCTCCGGCACAGGGCATTCTTTCGGCATGGGGCGCTCACACACGCACTCGCAGCGCGATTCAAACTCGCTATAGCACAACTCGATCGCATCATCGCGGTCACGACAGGTGCTGGCGATATTGTGATTCGTCTCTTCGATAACGCGCCCACCGATGGTGGAAAGAATGGGAATAATAAACCTAGCCAGCGGATGTTTGGTAGCAACCATGGACAAGATGTTCAGCAACGGGATAACTGCTGAGATGAGCTCGGTTAAGGCAGTATCGGAGACATCGACGACGTCAGCAATAGCACCCGAGCATTGCTCCGCCGAGCTGGTCAGGTGTGCGGCATCCTGACGGTCGATGTCGAAGTCATCCTGCACCCCGCACAGATGCTCGCGCATTGTGCCCTGCGCAATCTGGGAATCATCCTGCTGCAAATAGTCCGCTAGGCCAGCCCCGCCGCCTTTCGGACGGTTCCCGCCCACGGCCGCAACGGTGTTTTTCACCAAATTTTCGGGCGCAATGCCATCAACCGCACCGACTAACTCTCCTAGTAGATTCATCGGCATGCTGGGGCCCGAGTAGCTACCTAGGCAGGCGAATTGAAATTGAGAAATAGCGTTAGAATAGTCCCCCAACAGGGATTTTGTCAGCGTACTCACTTGCTGCCAGCCTCCCTGCCGCGTGCAAAGGAGCTGCCGAGGGACTCATCAAAATCGGCGAAGGCGCGCACCTGTTCATGAGCGGCGTGGGCGGTGGCGGACAAGTTATCCAACCGCTGTCCACCACGCTCATGGATGCGCGCCAAAACATCGCGAATACGCTCACCGTGGCCGCCAAAACTACGTCCGGCCGCCGCCACCGGAAAATTCGGCGCCTCAGCCCAGTGGGCGTCGCGTTGTTCGTCGTTATCGGCTACGGCTTGTCGTAGTGCGGACATCGCCTCCGAGGGGCGAAGAAAGACCTCAGACACTGGTGTATTCCCCCAAATCCATATGCGGTAAAAGTTCTCACCTTCATTGGACTGGGGATTGCGCCAAAAGGTTCCCTCGGATTACAAAAATCTTCCGCACCAAGCGGTGACTCTAGACCGAAGAAACGATGGCGGAAAGCCTCCCTGCAACCTTACGAGCTTGCTCCTTGTCCGCGGCCTCTACCATGACGCGGAATACTTCCTCTGTGCCGGATGGGCGCAGCAGGACGCGGCCGGTCTCGCCAAGTTCTTCCTCGGCTTGGGCGATGGCCTCCTGTACTTCGGGGGCATCCATGATGACGCTCTTATCAGAAACCGGCACGTTAATGAGCACCTGCGGCAGTACGGTCATCACCGATGCCAATTCCTTGAGGGGCTTTCCGGACTTTGCCATACGCGCCATGATGGACAGGCCGGTAAGAGTGCCGTCGCCAGTCGTGCAATCATCAGGCAGCACCACGTGTCCGGACTGCTCGCCGCCCAAGGAGAAGTCTCCGCGGTTGAGCTCTTCTAGGACGTAGCGGTCACCCACCGCGGTATGGCGCACCTCAATGCCTTGTTCCTGCATTGCCAGCTTCAGGCCCAGGTTGGACATGACAGTTGCTACCAGGGTGTTATAGCGCAGATCATTATCATCCTTCATGCCAACGGCCAACAGCGCCATAATCTGGTCGCCGTCAATAACATTGCCCTCGGCGTCCACAGCCAGGCAACGGTCAGCGTCGCCGTCGTGGGCGAGACCCAAATCGGCGCCATGCTCGACGACGGCTGCCTGTGCGTTTTCAATGTGCGTCGAACCGCAGTCTTCATTGATATTGAAGGCATTCGGCTTATTGTGGATAGCAATAACCTCAGCACCGGCCGCCTCGTAGGCGATAGGAGCGACCTTGGAGGCTGCACCATTGGCGGTGTCCACGACCACCTTAATGCCGCTCAGGTCGGTAGAAACTACTTCTTTCAAGTGATTGAGATAGCGCTCGCGTCCGTCTGGGGCCTCCGAGAGGATACGTCCCAGCTTGGTGCCAGTCGGTCCATCCTCAGTGAGTTTTTCCATGGTGGCCTGAATCTGGTCTTCTACCTCATCAGGTAGCTTCTTGCCGCCTGCGGAGAAGAACTTGATGCCATTGTCCGGCATTGGATTATGGGAGGCAGAAATCATTACGCCGAGATCCGCGCCGTAGTCATCCGTCAGGTAGGCAATAGCTGGGGTCGGCAGCACGCCCACGCGGACCACGTCGACACCGCGGGAGGCCAAACCGGACGCAATCGCCGCATCCAGCATCTCACCAGAAACACGCGGATCGCGGCCGATGATGGCCAGCGGCTGGCGCTCATAGGATTCACGCTTAGCGGTAAAAACCTCTGCAGCGGCCTGGCCGAGTCGCAAGGCCAGAACCGGGGTCAGCTTCTTGTTCGCGAGGCCGCGAACGCCATCGGTTCCAAAAAGTCGAGTCATGCAGTCAATTATGCACGTCTGTGCCCAGCGATTGCATGTTGGGGCGACCCTAGGCAGGTTTACCCCCTACCAGTCCTTCCTTGATATCCCCGGAGAAATGATTAGGTGTCCCATTTCGGATGAAGTATGCAACTATCTAGAAAGTGACATTTCGCTCTTACCCTTTAGAGAGGAACTTTTCATGACGAGATCTCGCTCAATAGGTGACGACTCACTTGAATCTGCTTCGCAGAAGGCACGATCGGCTATAGCCAAGGCGGCTTCGGGCGAGCGCTCTATCCATCCTGCGCTCATTCCCGGTGTCAGCGTTGAAGATACGCGTGCCGATTTCAAGACAAATAAAACTGTCTTCGCAGTCGCTCTTGCCGCGACCATCGCGATCACCGTGTGGGCGATCGTGGCACCAGAAAACCTAGCCAACACGGGAACCAACCTGCAAGCATGGGTGGTTCAACACTTCGGTTGGCTTTTCACGATTGTCATGATCACGGCTACGATTTTTCTGCTGTCCATTGCAGTCGCCCCCACAGGAAAAATCAAATTAGGTTCTGATGATTCGGAACCCGACTTCTCCCGTTCCTCGTGGATAGCAATGCTATTTGCCGCAGGATTGGGGATCGGGCTGGTCTTTTACGGCCCTATGGAGCCGCTTTCCCATTTCTTGACCCCACCGCCGTATCTCTCCGGTGTGGAACCAGCCAGCGAGGCAGCAGTCCTGCCAGCCTTCTCGCAAGCTATTCTCCACCAAGCTACACTGCCGTGGATGGTGTATGCGCTAGTCGGTGGGTCCCTCGCTTATGCCGCCTACCGCCGCGGCCGTCTACCGCTCATTTCCTCCCTTTTCGAGCCCATCGCAACCAACTCCAATAACCGTGTCATAGGAAAAATCGTCGACATTTTTTCTGTCCTAGTGACGCTTTTTGGTACGGCGACCTCGCTAGGAATTGGCGCGCTACAGATCCGTACTGGAACATCGATTGTTACTGGAAAGCCTCTGGAAGGCGACGGAATACTCGTTGCTATCATTTCCATACTCACCGTCATCTTCATCATTTCGGCGATGTCCGGCATCAAACGAGGTATTCGCATTCTGTCGAATACCAACATGGGCCTCGTTATTGGCTTGGGCATATTCGTCCTGATTACGGGTCCGACGATGTATATTCTCGATCTGATTCCAGCGTCACTGTTGCAGTTTTTCAACAACTTCGCAGACATGATGTCCGTTGCGCCCTCGCAAGGTGAGACCGAAAAAGAATTTGTTACCGCTTGGACAATGCTCTACTGGGCATGGTGGATTTCTTGGTCGCCCTTCGTTGGTATGTTCATAGCAAAAATCTCGCGCGGTCGCTCTATCCGCGAATTTGTACTGGTCATCATGCTCGTGCCAACGTCGCTGTCGCTGCTCTGGTACGTGATTTTTGGTGCCACCGCTATCAAGACTCACCTCGACGGACGCGGCATCGAAATCAAAGATTCCGGTGAAAACGTCATGTTCGATCTCATGAGAACGCTGCCGCTTTCTAGCATCAGTACAATCGCTGTTCTCGTAGCAGTGGTCGTATTCTTTAATACTGCCGCTGATTCCGCCACCAATGTGATGGGCTCGATGTCCCAATCCGGCCGCCCCGTGCCTGCAAAACCAATCTCCATCATTTGGGGAGCTGCACTGGGAGGGATCTCTTTGGCGCTTCTTCTTATCGCCGGCCAAGATGCCCTAAGTGGTCTGCAGTCAATCATGGTGTCTTGCTCTTTGCCCTTTGCCTTCATCCTGATCGGCATCATGGTCGCGTGGGGCAAAGATCTAGCACGAGATCCGCTAATATTACGGAGGAATTACGCCACTGCCGCTATCGCCCGAGGTGTCCAGCACGGCCTTCAAGAGCATAACGGTGACTTTATTTTCGGCTCGTCTGCCGTTCCCGAAAGCCAAGGCGCCGGAGCAAAGATTGAAAGCGATGATCCGTACCTCCACGAATGGTACACCGAATCGGCAACGGACGAGTACCTAGCAGACCAAGCATCCGTGCGGGATCGGCAACGAGCAGAGCTCGAAGAATTCGAAGAAAAGCATAAAAAGGATTCGGCACACGAGGAATAGTCTCATCCACTTTCGATTTCACCGCTAAGCCCGTCTGACCCACCCTGATTCCCCTAACGTCCGCGGTGGCAGACGGGCTCTGTTATTCCCACCTAGACCTTCCTCCTACGGTCCTAAGAAGCAACACGACTGAAACCCAAAACGACAAAAGCCACCGCCTCCAAAAGGAAGCAGCGGCTTTCGTAGCGCTTGCGCGTGCAGTATAAGCGAAATTAACGCTTGGAGTACTGCGGTGCGCGACGTGCCTTGTGCAGACCAGCCTTCTTACGCTCAACTGCACGAGCATCACGGGTGAGCAGACCAGCCTTCTTGAGGGCGGTGCGGTCAGCCGGGTTGTAGATGTTCAGTGCACGAGCGATAGCCAGACGCAGGGCGCCAGCCTGACCGGTTGGGCCGCCGCCGTTAACGGTGACCTTGAGGTCGAACTGGTTCTCGCGCTCCAGCAGGGTCAGCGGGGTGAGGATGTCCTGCTGGTGCAGCTTGTTCGGGAAGTACTCGTCGAACTCGCGGCCGTTAACCTCAATCTGGCCGGAGCCAGCAACGAGGCGAACACGTGCGACGGCGCGCTTACGGCGACCGACGGTCTGGATTGGGCCCTCGTGTACCGGAGCAGCAGCCTCAACCTCTTCGGTCTCGGCCGGTGCGATGGAATCACCGATGGTGTTGGTGAACTCTTCGGTAGCGGCGCTTGCTGCAGCGATGTCAGCAGCGTCGGCTACGTTGTTGTCGATGTTCTGCTCAGACATTACTGTGCCACCTGCTTAAACTCGAAGGTTTCCGGCTTCTGGCCGGCGTACGGGTGCTCTTCGCCTGCGAAGACGTGCAGCTTCTTGATGGAAGCGCGGGAGAGCTTGTTGTGCGGCATCATGCCGGCAACAGATTCTTCGATAACGCGAACCGGGTTGGCGTCCAAAGACTGACCCAGGGTCATGGACTTCAGGCCGCCCGGGTAACCGGAGTGGCGGTAGCGCATCTCGCGGCCGCGCTTAACGGAAGAAACGTGGATCTTGTCAGCGTTGATGATGATGACGTGGTCACCAGTGTCAACGTTCGGTGCGAACTGTGGCTTGTGCTTGCCGCGCAGCAGGTCTGCAACGGTGGAAGCGAGCTTGCCCAGCACCACATCAGTAGCGTCGATGACGTACCACTTGCGGGTGATGTCACCGCTCTTTGGGTGGAAAGTAGACAATTTGACTCCTTGAAAGTCTGTCTCGGAACTGCCGGCCAGCGCTAAGCATCCATTCACTCCCGTACAGCGGCCGGTGGAGACCTGCAGGGAGCGCTTCGCCAGCTGCTTGCCGACGAGCGAACACATAGGTCTCCTACCCTACTTGCTCACCTGCTTGAAAACCAAAACACAGAAGCCGGCACCTTCCGCGGCTCGAACGGGAGGTGCCGGCTTAAGGGTGTGGACCAGAAAGGTACGACTTAAAGGGGTTTGAGAGATTAAAAAAGAAAGGTAAGGAAAAGCATTGTCACGCTGCAATCTAGGGCGAGACTGCGGCTGCGTCCGCCTCCTGCCACGTGGATGTGGCCGGTAGCACCGCAGTCTCGACCAGGACAGCGTGAAACCGTATAACCAGCGCGTGGATTTAGCCCCAGCTTGCGGCGGCGCGACGGTTAACGTCGCTCATTGCATCGTTGCCCTGGGAAACGGTCTTGGATATGGTGGCGAGCACGGTGTTGAGTTCCTGCGATGCCTTATCCCACTTGGCCTGTGCCTGGTTATAAGCCACGGCGGATTCGCCTTCCCAAGTGCTCACCATCGGCTGCAAACGTGCCTTCAGGTCTGCCAAGGTGCTGTTAATGCGACCAGAGGTGGCGTTGATATCGGCTGCGGCGGAAGAAATGGCACCGAATTCGTACTTGATCTCGGACATGTGGTGATGGGTTCCCTTCTGTGAATCTTATAGCTTTTGGGCTGCGGACTAGTGAAGTGTGCGGGGCAAATTAGAGGGCGAGGCCGCCGCCAACATTGGAGAAAGCCTGGGTGTTTTCTGCTTCCACGTTGTCGAAGTTGTGGGCATTGCTGCGGATATTGTCAGAGATAGCAGCCAATGCTTCACGCAGCTGCTGTGCAGAGGTGTTGTAGCGCTGCATCAGGTCATCGAAAGAGACCTGCGCCTGGCCTACCCAGCTGCCGCGCACGGAGTCGACGACGCCCTGCAGGCGGGTGAGCTCCCCCTGGACTTCATCGTTGGTGTTATCGACTTTGCCAGCGGTGGCGATCATGACATCGGCTTGTGTCTTGAAAGTCTGAGACATAAGAGTGCGCCCCTCCTTAGGGCGGATGAGATTGTGTATATTTCCCCCGAAAAAGCAGCTGTGCTTCGCATCTGTGCTTTCTCACTTTTATTGGACTGGACTTTGCGTCAAACGGTTCCCGGCTTAGCCAAAATTATTTAGGACTGTTTTTAATCAGGCTTTCCGTGGCCATGCGGCAGGCTGCCTTTTGGACAGCGTTGGCGTTGTGGCGGGTATGGCACCCCACGGACATCTGGTGACCTCGATCCTCCCAAGTGGTCCATTCCACCAACGAGCCATCCCCAGGGTCTTCGGTATAGCGCAGGCGCCCGGCTTTCTCCGTTGCATCGCGAAGCGCCGGGTCTTCATCGACTTGCACATGGATTTCTTTAAAGAGGGCATCTGCCGGCACATTAAACATCTCATCGGCTGCAAAAAGGATGCGCAGGTTCGGGTCTTCGCCAGTAGCGGTAACCAAGCCATCCTCCACCTTGGTGTGGAACCCGCTGGGGACGACCACCGACATCCCCTCAACGTCTAGACGCTTCTCCCCCGGATTTAATTCGGCACTGCCAGAATCCGGTGTGCCCGGCGCGCCGGAATGCGGCGAGTTCGGCGCGGATTCCGCCTCCTCATCGCGGCGTGGCTCAGCGGCACGTGATTGCGAATGCGAAGCATCCGCCACAGAGTCATCATCGCTAGATGCTTGGGCCCCGATGGCCCACCAAGAGGCTCCCGCTACGGCGATGACGACCACTGCTATGGCGATATGAAATATATCGATAGTCCCCAGCCAACCGCGCAGCCGGTTGGACCAGCTTGGGGTTACTGGCTCTTCGTAGGCGGGTGCCTCCATCACCGTGGTGGGCGGCGCCGATTCCGTAACTTCGGTAGCAGGAAGACGATGCCGGGAAAGTGGGTCTGACGCAGCTAGTGGAGAGATTGCTGGTTCTGGCTCAATGAGGTGCACCCCCGTGACCTCTAGTTGCCGGCGGATGATGGTGGTTGCTTCCTGCGCAATATCCGTGCCGGAAGAATCTGCCACGACGCATGCTTCCACGTCGGGCCAGGATGGTCCGCCCATTTTGGATATCTGATCCATGACTTGGCCCAAGGCCCAGCCTTCTACGATGCCGGAGCCCGGCAGGTCATAGCGGTAGACCGTTTCGGGTCCTTCAAAGATGGTGGCCGCATCCAGAATCGTGATGGTTATCGGTACAGCTTTGGCTTCCCCATCGGTAGTACTTGGGGAGTCAGTATGCGTATGCGCGCTGAGGTTGGTGGTCATTTACTTCTCTCCTTCTGGATACACCGCTTGAGCGATGCCGAGGTTTTCACCGCGGATACTCCACTGACCGCGGCCGGGTGGTTGGTGGCTGGGTTTGAGGCCGAAGATGGTGCCTTCGTCCCGGTCGGCGTCGAAAAGCAGCAGCGCTGGTTGTAGATCGCGCACCGCAGAGAAGAACTGGCCAAATAGTGCGCGGCCAATGCCACCGGATTTGCGCGCGATGACCAGGTGCAGGCCAATATCGCGGGCATGCGGAAGCAGCTCCAGCAACGGAGAGAGGGCAATATCGCTCAATAGGTCGGCATCATCGATTACTAAGTAGATATCAGGGCCCTCCCACCAATCTCGTGCGGCGAGCTGCGCCGGGGTAATGTCTGTGCCCGGCAAGCGGGATTCCAGGGTGCGGACTGTATCGAGAATGGTTTCTTGTGCGCTCGACTGCGTCGCGGCGTAGGCAGCCACCATGGTTTGGTCCAAGGTTCCTAAGTGGGCTCGGCGCTGGTCGATAACCACTAAGCGGGCGTCTTCCCGCGCAAAGGCACTGATCCCGCACATTATCTGCGCCAGGAAGGTGGACTTGCCACACCCCTGCGCACCAATTGCCATTAGGTGCGGCTCGCTGGACGGGTTCCACGTCAGCGTATCGAGGTCGCGCCCGCCAATACCCCAGGCGATCTCGCCAATGGGCACGTCACCTTGCGCCGCGAGCGCAGTCGGAGTGAGCACAGCAGGCAACATCTTGAGCTGCGGTACCGGTTTAGCAGCAGCGTGAACGCGGCAAATGTGGGCGATGTCCTGGTTCGCAGTTCGAGCTAAAAGCATATTCTCGCCCACCAAAGTGAGCCCACGGCCTGGCGCGCTAGGGAGCTTCTGCTGCAATTTGCGGTCAATGAGCGAATCCAGGGCCTCGCCCAGACGCAGCTCGAGGCGGTTAGCAATGAGATCGCGGATGGCAGGGCGCATCGTGGTCCATCGCGAGGTCGCAATGACAACATGCACATGAGCGGAGGCACCATCGGCGACGATTTCGGTGACTTTCTCCGCGATGTCTTCAAACTCCGCGTTGGAGGTGCCAATGTGGTGCCAGCCGTCAATGACAAGGAAGGTTGCGCACCGCTCCGGGCGGCGGATAAACCCGGCTACTTCGTCCACTATGCGCCGCACCTTTTCGCTGTCCTCGCGCCCGGCAACTCCGGCAACGTGAGGCAAGCGCTCCAAGGCTGCTAGCTGACCGCCTCCAAGATCGATGACATAAAAGCGTGCCTCCTGGGGGCCATGTCGCAGCGCCAGTGCAGAGACAATAGTGCGCAATGCGCTCGATTTACCAGACTGCGGACCGCCGCACAACGCCATGTGCCCGCCGTGCTGGGTAAAATCAATAATCAGCTCATCCTGGCGTTGGTAATACGGCCTATCGATAATGCCGATGGGGGCAAGCAATTGCTCTTGGTCCGCTGCGGGCGTGGTCGCATCCGCTCCTTGTGCCTCCGAAAGTCCCGGTAACGCGGATAGCTCAATGTGCGGCGGTAGCGGCGGCAGCCAAATGCGGTGCGCCGATTGATCGCGCAGCTGGGCCTCGTCTGCCGCGGCACGCACGACCTCAGTAAGCACCGTGGTGGAATCATCAAGAACCATCGCGGAGTTGTTACTTTCCTCCTCTTGTGACCAGCCGTGAAAGAGCTGCACGCGACCACGGAGCGCGGCAGGACGATCCGGGTGAGCCTCAGCAAGTGCACGGCGCGGCACAGGTCCAGATACATAAGAGGCCTGAAAGCGAGTCAGCGCCTCGGCATCGGATTTGAGGTAGCCTGCGCCGGGCTGGCCGGGCAGATGGTAAGCATCGGTTACTCCCAAAACTTGACGGGACTCCGCCGAGGAGAAAGTTTTCAGACCGATTCGGTAGGACAAGTGGGAATCCAGCCCCCGCAATCGGCCTTCTTCGAGCCTTTGGGAGGCCAAAAGCAGGTGCACGTGAAGGCTGCGCCCCAGTCGGCCGACGGCTACGAAGAGCTCTGCAAAATCGGGGTGCTGGCCCAAAAGCTCCGAAAACTCATCGACAACAATGACCAAGGCCGGCAGCGGCCCGTGCTCGCGCACGGCAGCGCCGGAGGCGTTGTACTCGCTGACGTTGGCAAAGTTGCCGGCGGTGCGCAATAGCTCCTGGCGCCGGTTCATCTCGCCGGAGATGGCATCATACATGCGCTCTACCAGCGTCGATTCCTCTTCCAGGTTGGTGATCACCGCGGAGGTATGCGGCAGGTGGTCACATCCTAGAAACGTCGCACCGCCTTTGAAATCCACCAGCACTAGGTTGAGTTCGTCTGGGCTGTGGGTAGCCGCAAGCGCAGTGACGAGAGTGCGCAGCAACTCCGACTTGCCGCTGCCGGTCGCGCCGATGCACAGGCCATGCGGGCCCATACCGCCGTGGGCAGATTCCTTGAGATCCACCGTGACGGGCTGGCCTACAGTATCGATGCCGATTGGCACCATGAGACGCGCCGAGCCCTCTCGGCCATGCCACATGCCGCTGGCCGCTAGCTCTTCCACATCACGATAGCCCAAAAGCCCCATAAGGTCGCTTCCTCGCCGGCCGGAAGTGCTATCGGGGCGGCGGAAAGCGGCCATACTGCGGGCGAGCAACGTCGCGGCAGCCGTGCTCATTCCATCAGGTTTCCCTAGGTCTTCCACACCAGCCGCGGTCACCACCTGCAGCTGCTGTCCTGCCACTAGGCTTAGCCCCTCGTGCTCAGCGCGCACCCCTAACGCTGAGGATGGCGCTCCACCCACTTCAATGATGGTGGTATAGGAATCATCGTGAAAGAAGTCTTCAGTGCCCGTGGTCAGTACACCATCAACTATGAGGATGCGAAAACGAGCTTTCTCCGGCGTGCGGGCATGGGGCAACCACTTCAGCCATTCCCACTGACCACCGATAGCTTCGATACCGCAAGCTTCCGGACCATGCGCCAGTGCCATCTGGAGCACCATCGCTCGAACCATATCGCGGGCTGGATCTGTAGGTTCTTTGCCCCGCGTCGACGCCGTGCCGGATACGGACAGGAAGCGAAAGGCTTGTAATTGAATGACCACCGGCATATCGGGCACGGTTCCCACCGCCTTGATCGTCTGGCGCATGCTCACCGCACACACTGGGTCTAGGTCCTCGGTGGCACCGGAATCCGGCACATTAATGGGTGTGCACAAAGTGGTGGGGCCAGTTCCCACTCGTACCTCCAGGGCATCCGAGTCATCAGGGCCGCGCTCCCACATGCGACGCGAACCCACCAGCGCGCTCAATTCCACTGGTGCGGGGTGCCGATAGTTCTCATGTGCGCGCTGCGCAGACGCATTTCGCAGGGCCTTTTCCCGCAAGGCTTTGATGTGGCGCAGGTAGGTGCGCCGGGTTTCGTCCGGATCCTGCCCGCTGTTATTGGACCCGAACATCATGGCCATACTTGCCAGCATCATCAGTGGAAACATCAAGGCCATGGGGCTAATTTGCCGTGAATCATCTGCTCCCAACACCATAAGAGCGACCATGCCAAGCATCGCCGCAATCATCACCACTGGAAGCAGTAACCGCACCAGCGGCACCGGTTGCGGGCGCACCGCTTCCGGGACTTCCTCAGCCTCAATGCTGCCGGTGGGCAGCGGCGGTGCTGCATCCCGCAATGGCATAGTCAACGGCTCAATTACGCGGGTATCCCCGATCCCAAGCATGCCTAGGTAACCTCCCCCGAGCCACGCGCCAAGCGCTCCTGGCCCCCTGCCAAGATTCCCCGCGCTGCGGTGGACACGTCGCCACTAGTAAGCCACAATATGTGGCATTGGGCAAGGGGGACGCCCACAATCCATACATGTTTCGGGGGACATCATGACTACTGCAACGGCGCATCATCTGCGCCTTACCGTTCGCATTCATGCCGGCGCCTTCCACAAGGAAGCAGACGTGGCTCTGCCGCTAAGCTCCAGCGTGGGCGAGCTTTTAGCCGAGATCACTGACTTAGTCGATGCGCCCACCATCTCTGAGCCGTGGCGCGCTAGTACAGCCTCTGGCCGCGCCATTGATCTCACCGCTCCACTGGCTGCCACTGCGCTCACGGAAGGATCCATCCTGGTGATTAGTCCGCGCGAGCGCCGCCCCGCGCCGGTGATCCGGGATGCAGCGGAATCGCTCGCCGCTACGGCCGAGGAGGATACTACCGCTGCTCTTCCCACTGTCTGGGCGTGGGCGGGATTGCTTGCCGCCTTCGCTTTGATCTGGGTTAGCACCCTCCCTTTGGCGGCGTGGGCAGCGTTGACCGCAGGGACATGGTTACTCGCTCTGTGGACCCGCGCCGTCTCGCTGGTACACCTGAGCCTAGTAGCCGGCATGGCGTGCGGCTGGGCGGCGATTTCGCCCTCGCTTAGCGATGCCCCCTTTGCCGCCTTCACCGCCTGTTCTGCCCTCCTCATAGTGCTGCTTGCCTGCCACGTCATTGGGCTGAGCACGGTTCGCACTACCGCCGCTGCGCTTTGTGTCTCTGCGCTCCTAATGGTCGCGGCACTGGGCTACCTGCTGCCCGGACCAGAGACAGGTCTACGCGCTAGCCACGGTACGGCGGCCGCCGCTTGTGTGATTATCGCTGGCATCGTGTTGTTAGCCGCAGCTCCTGCTCTGGCTATTGCCACCGCAGGGCTCAAGGTCCCACAGCTGCCAACAGCCGGCCAAGACCTCGCGGTTTCAGACACAATCCAACCGGATGTGGATATCCGCGCCCAACGCGCCAGCGGCGCCTATGAGGGAATGTGCTGCGGTATATCGATTTGTCTCATCCCGGCCCTCATCGGGCTTTCGTTTACGGGTAGTGGTCCCGTCCTGGCACCAACTAGCGAGGCACCTAGTTCTTTTGCCGATTATGTTGCGGTGCTTTTTGGTTCCGAACACACCGGGGTGGGTTTTGTCCAAGCACTCTGCCTTACCACTGCGGGCGCCGTCGTGATGCACGCCGCCCGGCACGGCCGTGCGCTAGCCAGCTGGGCACTAATGCTACTGGCAATTACCGCATGCCTTACTACTTGCCTCTGCGCTAGCCACGCGGTGGCAGATTCCGGGCTTGCTGATGCCTGGGCACCAACCCTTATTGCTGGTCTGGTTCTTATCGTCATGATGAGCACCCCGCTATGGGCACCGCAGGTAGCTAGGCTAGAGCCCACCACCATCGCATGGTTTGAGCGCGTCGAATCGCTTGCCATCGCAGCCAGCTTGCCATTGGCCGCGCACCTAGCCGGCGTCTTTGTACTCATCAGGGGGCTCGGTTAATGCGCGTGCTACCCACTGCTTTAGTTGCTGCAGCTACTGCGGGACTGACAGCCGCTCCCCTCGCAGACGCGCGCGAACCGGACCGCGAATGTGCCACCGCGCATTCTTCTCCCCTTTCACCCCATCCCAGCGAAGATCAGCGTCAGTACCGGGCTCGTCTTCATTCCTTTGCCACCGGGGAAGGTGTAAAAGTAGCCGTCATCGATACTGGTGTGGCGCATCATGAACAACTGCGCCGGCTCAGCGGCGGCGCCGACCTCATTGCGCCGGAGGCTCCGGAGCCGCACCGCGATTGTGACCTGCACGGCACCATCGTGGCCGGTGTCATCGCCGGGCACGATATCGGGATTTCCCCGCGGGCGGAGATTTACGCTGTACGCCAGACCAGCGCGCATTACCGCCAGGAGGCAGAAGATAGTACTGTCGGCTCGCTAGAGACCTTAGCCCGGGCAATTGATGACGCCACCGATGCCGGCGCCCGCATCATCAATATCTCCGTTGTTTCCTGTGTCCCGCCGGACGTGGCCGCCCAGGTGGATACTTCCCGGTTGGATGGTGCTTTAGCACATGCAGAAGACTCTGGAGCCGTGGTGATTGCTGCATCCGGCAATGCTTCTTCCGGGAACTGCGAAATGGGTGACCGAGTCTTCCCCGCGGATTCGCCCACCGTGCTCTCGGTAAGCGCCCAGGAGGATTCGCACGAGCTTGCTGACTACTCTCTGACTTCGGCGGATGGCCCACAATTGGCCGCGCAAGGATTTGTACCACTCGCACTCAATCCCGCCGGCGGATGGGCCGACGGCAAAGAGGGCACGGACGGCACGTCACAATTTCACGGCACCTCCTTTGCCGCGCCGGTAGTCAGCGGCACCGCTGCCCTACTAGCGCAGCGCTTTCCCGATGATAGCCCGGCAGCCCTCCGTGCACGCTTGGAGGCCGCGGCAGAGCCAGGCCACGGCTTTATCGACCCGCTCACGGTGCTCACCCATGTGGAATCAGCCGCGGAAGTCGATACCCGGGCGATGACCATCCGCCCGGCCGAAGAGGATGCCTCGCGCGCACCTATGCGCAGCGCCTGGGCGCTCGGCGGGTTGGCGCTAGCGCTAGCCGCGTGGGCCGCGTGGCGCGGACTGCGGCTTAAGAGCTAGCTTGCAGGGCCTGCTCACGACTCAGTGCCGAGCCTTCCGGCAACAAGCGCAGGATTTTCCACGGCACCTGCGCTCCCACGCCGGTTCCAAGCGCGTCCAAGGTCTCCTTATCTTTGACCGCGTGTCGTTGCCCCGTTGGTGAGACCACATGATAGCCATGGCCGCTGTCTACTCCTACGCCGCCGGCGTTGAGCCCGCCAAAGCGATGCGCGACCGCTTCACCTGCTAAGGCGACGGTACCGGATTGGGCGGGTACCACTACCCCGGCGCCATCAGAATCAGCACACATCCAGCCATCCTCTGGGCTTAAGAAACGGAAGGATGCGGAAGGAAGATTGAGGTTTAAAGGGACGTCGGCAAGCGCGGCTACCTCTTGCGGCGTAGATGTCGTCTCCTTAGCTCCTAAGCCGGTAAGCATCTGCGCTTGTGTGGGCGTCAGCTCAGCGACGCCACTGGGCATACGCGCCCACAGCCCCTGGCCGGTATCGACGATCTCTGGCGGCTCCGCCGGAAAGTGTAGCGGCGGCAGCTCCGCAAAGGAATTGAGTAGTTCGGCCGGCATGGGCCAGACGTGGGTGCTATCTTCCACGCCAATCGCGCGGCGCACTACGCGGCCCTCAGTGCTGGAAGGATCTGGCAACGCCACCCGGCCTTCCTCGGTAATAAGCCACTGGGAGCCCTCGGATTCCACAAGGGCAGCGCGCTCGCGGCCCAAGCCTTCCTGTTCGGGCTCGACGAGGACGATGACCGCTTGCGAAGCGACCTGCTGGCCGCCAATGCTGATCGGGTTTTCTGCTACCGGAGTCTCATCCTTGCCGGCCAAACAGGCCACCCATCGCTGCTGAGGAACCTCATCCGCTGCCGCGAGGTAGCCCGGCGCATCCGAGATGCCCACCGGTGACCCCAGGAGAGCTTCGTGCAGGTGCTCATCCCCAATCGTTTGTGCCTCGGCGGCCTGCCCAGTGATAATCCGCGCAGACGCCAGGTTGAAGACTGGGTGGTAGGTGTCATTGACATCCACAAAAAGCTGCCCCTGCTCCGAGCGTACGATGGGTGCATCGCCCGGCTGTGGGCTCGGCTGCAGCCACGCCAACATTCCGGACCCCACAGCCAAGAAGGCCACGGCAACCCCTCCGAAGAGGAGTGCTTTGCGGCGCCTGGCCAAAGGATCGTGAATCATGCGTATATCGCCCAGTACTAGCCCATGTTCAACGCGGCGACGTAGAAATTTATGGCCTGATACCTGGGCCTTAGTAGTAGGCAGCGGACGCGCCATGATTTTCCCCCGAAAAGTCTGTGTACACCCCGCACACAGGCTATCCCAGGTGGGCTTAAACCGCCACCTGGAAAGCTAGTCGGCGTTGCGCCTTTCGCGAGTAACCTCGGCGCGGACGGCCAGCTGATCTGCCGCCGGGTAATCCACGGCCACCAGAGAAAGCCCTTTCGCTGGGGCCACGGGGATGCTGGAGGAACGTTTAGTCTCGTGGAGCAACGCCGCGGCGAAGTCGGCATCGCGGCGCCCCTCCCCCACACGCAGGCAGCAGCCCACCAGGGACCTAACCATCGACCAGCAAAAAGCATCGGCGCTCACGCGTGCCTCGAAGAGCTCCGGTTCTTCAGGAGTTGAAACATCCCGCCAAGAGAACTCCTGCAGTTCACGAATGGTCGTGGCATTCGGCTTAGCCTTGCAGAAGGCTGCAAAGTCATGCAGGCCTACCAACGCGGTAGCTGCTTCCTGCATGGCATCGATATCCACCGGCTTAATCCACTCGGCGGTATCCCGCGCGCGCGTAGGCAGCGCGCCCCGCGGACTGGTAGTAACGCGATACACATAATGTCTGCGCAACGCCGAGAAACGCGCATCAAAGCCCGCGGGCGCAAACTCGCAGCCATGCACCCGCACGTCTGAAGGCAAAAGCTTTGCTAACCGACGCACCAGCTTCCCCGGCTCCCCCGCCACCGAACGCTGCTCGAGCATTTCCGTAGGAACGTCGACGTGGGCGACCTGACCACGCGCGTGAACGCCGGCATCCGTGCGGCCGGCGACCGTCAGCGGAACCTCTGCGCGGGCAATCATCGCGAGTTTTTCTTCCAGCACGCCTTGCACGGTGCGCAGACTTCCCTTCTGCTTAGCCCAACCGTGGAAATCCGTGCCGTCATAAGCCAAGTCCAAGCGCAGGCGAACGAAACCGTCCGCCGGACCTTCCGGCGAAGTGGATGCTGCATCAGTCATAGTGGACTTCATGCTACCGGAGTAAACACGGAGCGCCGCTGCTAGGGCCACCACCCTCAGAGCAGCCCAACGGGCTGGAGACATAAAAAGCCGCCGACCTCCCAGAAGTGGGAAAGGCGGCGGCGAAGCGCTAAGGCCGAAGGAGGATTTACTTCTCCTCGGACTCCTCAGCTGCGGTCTCCTCGGCAGGTGCCTCGGTCTCTGCAGCCTCGTCTTCCTTAGCTTCCTCAGCCTCAGCGGCCTTGGAAGCGGCAGCGCGGGTAGCGCGGTTAGCCTCGGAGGTCACGGTCTCCTCAAGAA
>OCJN01000148.1_pt1 | contig 26632 bp, 31 predicted proteins | sample 1480731 | NCBI WGS metagenome assembly OCJN01 (sample SAMN05301479, study PRJEB22388) | human skin metagenome | isolation source: Infant 1 DOL 23 skin | host: Homo sapiens | place: USA: Pittsburgh, Magee-Womens Hospital of UPMC | collected 2013/2014 | reverse complement strand
TAAATAACAAAGAAATTGAAGAATTGCGAGACATTTTAAATGATATTAGTAAAAAGTAATTAGAGATATGTTTCAAACATAATACATATGTAAACTATGCTTGACTCTTATTAAATTAGTTTTGTTAATAACATTTAAAATATTTTATTAAATATGAGAGTGTCCAGAAAATAACCATTTTCTGGACACTCTCTTTTTATATCTAGATATATAGCTAGTATACATATTTTAGTGTTCAATAACCCAACAGAAAATCTATGTTCATAAATATGGTTAGAATTAAGTTATGGTACAATGAAAATCTACATAGGAGGTTTGTATTTTGAAAATAGGTTATGCAAGAGTCTCAACTGGTTTGCAAAATTTGAATTTGCAGGAAGATCGATTAAATCAATATGGTTGTGAAAAGATATTTAGCGATCATATAAGTGGATCAAGAAGTAAACGTCCTGGTTTAGATAAAGCTATTGAATTTGCGAGGTCAGGAGATACGATTGTTGTTTGGAGACTAGATAGATTAGGACGTAACATGGAAGATTTAATCACATTAGTTAATGAACTTAATAATCGAGGCGTGAGTTTTCATAGTTTAGAAGAAAATATAACAATGGATAAATCAAGTTCTACAGGACAATTGTTATTTCATTTATTCGCAGCATTTGCAGAGTTTGAACGTAATTTAATTTTAGAACGTTCTTCAGCGGGGCGAATGGCAGCTCGTGCTAGAGGACGCTATGGAGGTCGACCCGAAAAATTAAATAAACAAGATTTGACTTTACTCAAAACACTTTATGATAATGGAACCCCGATTAAAACTATTGCAGAGCAATGGAAAGTTTCACGTACAACAATCTATCGTTATCTCAATAAGTTAAATAACCAAGAAAATAAAGATAAATAAAAAATATTACTGAGTTTTAAGAAAGATAAAAGTTAGACAGGATACACCCTAATCATACAAATATAGTTGTTGAATTTATAGCAACTAAAACGTATGATTAGGGTGTATATTAATTGCGAGGTGGAAATAAATGATTGTTGGTTATGCGAGAGTATCATCAATCGATCAAAATTTAGAAAGACAACTCGAAAATTTAAAAACGTTTGGCGTAGAGAAAATTTTTACAGAAAAACAATCAGGAAAATCAGTTGAAAATAGACCAGTACTTCAAGAAGCACTTAACTTTGTGAGAATGGGTGATCGGTTTATAGTAGAATCCATTGATCGTTTAGGTCGTAATTACGATGAAGTAATTCATACCGTTAATTATTTAAAAGATAAAGAAGTACAATTAATGATTACTAGCTTACCTATGATGAATGAAGTCATTGGTAATCCATTATTAGATAAATTTATGAAAGACTTAATTATTCAAATATTAGCAATGGTTTCAGAACAAGAAAGAAATGAAAGTAAACGTAGACAAGCACAAGGGATTAAAGTGGCGAAAGAAAAAGGTGTATACAAAGGACGACCATTATTGTATTCTGCGAATGCAAAAGATCCACAGAAACGCATTATTTATCATCGAGTTTTAGAAATGTTAGAGGAAGGTAAGAGCATTAGTAATATTGCGAAAGAAGTGAATATTACAAGACAGACGGTTTATAGAATTAAACATGATAAGGAATTATAATTATATTGATAAATTGATTGTCAATGCAAATAAGAAGCTCTCACAGAGTCTAAAAACTCTAATAATTAGTATTATAATGTTCATAATTAAACTTACTTACTTATTAATCATTAGCACTATATTTAGATAGACACTTGAAATGATTATATTGTCCCTTTGTGTAACTTACACATGAGGAGTAATAAATTTATATTAGTATTTCCTCCTTTTTTGTTAGTTAATATAAGTGGTTTGGAATTTAAAAGGGGGAATGCACAGCTAATATTAAAAGCGAATTTATTTTTAAGGGTGATTCTATGTTGATAAAAAATAAAATTTATCTGAGTATTATTATTGGTATTTTTATCGCTTGTTTGATTATAGGGTTGAACGAGAATATTATTGTAAGTTCATTAGGAGAAAGAATCTTTTATATATTGTCATTTTTGTTTAATGTATTAATCCTAATTGGTGTAATTGGAGGTCGAGATACTCATACATAGTACCTTTAATCTTTTCCCTACCATAGTTATCACTACCTATAATTTGCCAGTAAAATATAAGGTTTTTGCTACGATATAGCAAGTAGTTTTTTGTTTTTACATTATATAATAAGAAAGAGGGTCTTTTAACCCCCATTGTCATCAAAGAAGGAAGTATTAACTCCTATAATGATTATAACAAATATGCAAGATGAGAAATACACAATTATGCCGATAAAATCTATTTGTTGGTGAGAGCATAGAATCGTCGACATAATACAATAAGAGTATTATATTAAAATAGGATTTAGATTTGTTGTTAAAGAGGGATAATGTGAGTGACTTACAAAGTTTTATAAAGATTGTTTGGTTTATCATATGTGGGATTTTGATAATAATACTAGGCAGTAATGATAAGCTTATAGGAGTTTTTTTAATAGTATTTTTAGGCATTATAGGATTTAGAATGATTGAATATTTTTGTAATAAAAAAGTTTAGTCTATAAGACTAAACTTTTCGACACTTCTATATTAATAGCAAAATAAAAAAGAAGTCGTCCACTCCCTGGCCAAAGTTTGTGTGCGACAACTATTCAAAAATTAAAACGTGAGCTGTTTTTAATCAATATGTATAACGTGATGTTAAACGATATTAAGTTATACATTAATATATATTTAGATGGGCCACTTTTTAAAACTAATTTAATGTATTTTATAATAAAAAAACGTTATCTAGCTTGGTGTACTAGATAACGTTAGAACTCAAGAGTTAGTAGATTGAGTTTTCAACATCAGCGTGTCGAAATAATTAAATATACAAAGAGATATTTATGATTCTATAATATTTGTTGTTTTTATGCAATGTTTTTCTTACTTTTTGAGACTCACCGTGTAATTTTTATAACAACTTATGTTTGCGTAATAATTCTTCAATGAAAGTGCCTTGTATTTTTTTCATCGCATTTTTTAAAACTGAACGTTTAAGGAAATTATTATTAACCAATTCAGGTAATGATTTACGATCATTTAATTGATAATAAGCATCCATAAGCACACGTGCATCAAATTCAGAAGCATACACTTCAGGTACACCTCTATCTACTTCTAATAATTGATATACAGCTTCCATAGCTGTACGTACAGAATATTCAGTTGTGAATACTGTATCACGTTCTGTTTCAGCAAAGTTACCTATAAAGGCTAAGTTTTTAGAACCATTAGGAACAACCAATGGACGATCTTTGTATGCTCTCGGCATAAAGTACGCTGTCACATAAGGCATATAAACAGGGATTGTATTGCATTCTGTTTGTGCTAATTCAACTAACTCATCTTGTGGCACGCCCATATGATATAACCACTCTTGACAGATTTCACTACCTGTACACTCAGTGATTGGTTTTTTAATGAAATCTCCTTTAACATCAGAGTATAATGCATATATCCATACACTTACTTGATCTTTAGGTTGCTCTTTAAATTGTTGTTGACGATTGACTGTAAAACTAAGTTGCCAACTTGAATCTGCTACCGTTACAATACCCCCAGTAACGGTACGTCCAGATAACACATCACGTTTACTTAATTTTTCAATATAAGAAATTACTTTTTTATTATTAGTTGTTGTGGTTGCAGATACGAGCCAACTTTTATCTGGAATATGATCACAGAATTTTTCAGGTCTTCCAAATTCCGGACTTTGATTAGCTAAATTTTTCCATAATGTCCAACTACCTCCCAATGCTTTCGTTGGTGGAGCAGGGTGGTCATTATCCCCATAAGTTGAACTTTCTGTAATACTACCGTTCGTTACAAAAACAAGATCATCTAATGTTAAAGGTATAGATTCTGTTTTACCATTTCTGTTTACAAGAATCTCTCGTGCAATTTTCGTAGATGATGTTGAATCGATCAATATATTGTCAACTTGAACACCATATTCAAAATGCACGCCATGTGACTTAAGATATTCTACCATTGGCAATACTAAAGACTCATATTGGTTATATTTAGTGAATTTTAAAGCACTAAAATCTGCCAAACCGCCAATATGGTGAACAAAACGCATAAGATATCGACGCATTTCCATTGCTGAATGCCAAGGTTCGAAAGCAAACATTGTTTTCCAATATAACCAAAAATTAGAATTTAAAAAATCTTCAGTGAAAACTTCGGAAATTTTAACATCTTCTAAATCTTCTTCTTTTTTCATACATAAACTTAAAATTTCTTTAATAGCTTTTTTAGACAATGTAAAATCGCCATCAGTATCAATGCGTTTACCGCCACTATAAATGGCTCTGCATTTAGAATAGTTAGGATCTTCCTTATTCAACCAATAAAATTCGTCTAACACGGATGCATCAGGTTTTTCTAATGATGGAATACTTCTGAATAAATCCCATAAACATTCAAAATGATTTTCCATTTCTCTACCACCACGTACGACAAAGCCATGATGCTCCATATTAATACCGTCTAAACTTCCCCCTGAGATGTCTAATTCTTCTAAAATATGGATGTTTTCACCTTTCATTTGACCGTCACGAATTAAAAAACATGCTGCTGCTAGCGAAGCTAAACCTGATCCAATTAAATATGCTGATTTTTTATCAACATTTTCAGGTTTTTTCGGACGTGCAAAAGCTTCATAATTACTATTAGTATAGTACATAAAAAACACCACCCTATTAATAAGTAAATTTTCTTAATATTCCAACTCCTTACACTTTTAGTATACGCTTACGGAAATTAAATTTCAAAAAATAATACATTTTACCTTTTTAATTCTATTTTGTAATTTTTGTTTTTTTAGGTTATATAGTTGTAATTTGTAAACAAAAGAGTATATTATTGCTTTATAGATTTAATTAAGGGGGAGTTAATGATGAGTTTCAAAAAAATCATGATTGTTGATGGGGGAACAAAAGGAAGTCAAATCTCTTTTCAAATTGCTTTCTCTGGTTTTGATGTAGCACTTTATGAAACGAATCCTAAAGATATTCAATCTATTAAAAGATATTTAAACATTTTAAAAAGTTATTATAAGGATGAATTAAAAGCAACTCAGTCACACATAGATGAAGCCTACAACATGATTACATTCGTACATTCTATTGATGAAGGAATCAAAGATGCTGATTTAGTAATTGAATCTATGTCAGAAAGCAAAGGTAGTCAAAATAATTTTTACCAAGAAATAGATAAAAAAGCTAATCATGAAACAATTTTTGCAACGACACATTCTAATTTATTATCAAGTGATGTCTTAAATACTATCAACCATAAAGATAAATGTATTGCAGTAAACTTTTTAAGTGAACCATGGTTACGTAATATCGTTGAAGTGATAGGAACACCAGGTACAGATTTATCTGCATATGATAAAGTCCTTCATTTTTTAGAATCTATAAAAATGATAACGATACCTGTTCGTCAAAATGAACCTTATTCAATATTAAATTCATTATTGGTACCATTTATCAGTGCAGCAAGCTATTTGATAGGAAATGATGTCGCAGATGTTATTACAATTGATAAAACTTGGATGAAAGCAACAGGCGATTTACAAGGGCCTTTCGGATTACAAGATATTATAGGTCTAGATACAACACTCGATATTTTAAAATTAAAAAATGAAACGAACAAAGATATGTGGAAGCAAAATTATATTGATATCGTAAATGCTATGATTAAAGATGGAAAACTAGGTAAGTTAAGTGGGCAAGGCTTTTATAAGTATCCTAATCCAATTTTCGAGAAAAGCAATTTTTTTGATGCTCCAACATATATTCAAAATCTTACACATGGGTTTAAAAATATAACGATTGCTGGTGGTGGCGTGCTTGGTAGTCAAGTTTCTTTTCAAGTTGCTTCCGGAGGATTTGAAGTTAACTTATATGATATTAATGAAAATGCACTAAATAAAGCCAAAGAGCGTATAGATAATATAAAAGTTCAATATGAAAAAGATATGGGAGTGTCAAAAAATGAAGTCAATTCGATAGCACACAATATTAATTATTATTCAAACCTATTTGAAGCTACTAACAATTCAGACTTAATTATAGAGGTGGTACCTGAAAATCATGAGGTGAAAGAAAAATTCTATAAACAATTAGCACAAGTGATGCCAGAAAAAACATATGTTGTAACTAATTCATCAACATTAAGACCTAGTGATTTTGAAGCATACACAGGACGTCCTAAAAAATTTGCTGCGTTACATTTCGCCAATCATGTGTGGATTAATAATACTGGTGAAGTAATGGTAGCTCATGAAACGTCAGAAGAAACTTTTAATAAGATATTGGCTTTTGCTCGTGATATCAACCTTACTGTATTACCAATAAAGAAAGAACAGCCAGGTTACATTCTCAATACGTTATTAGTTCCTTTATTAACAGCAGCACAACGTTTATTAGCACTGGGTATAACTGACTTTAAAATGATTGATAAGGTCTGGATGATTGCTACTCAATCTAAAAAGGGCCCTTTTGCTATTCTTGATATAGTTGGTTTAAATACTGCTTATAATATTGCATTAGATTCATATAAACGAACTCAAAGCCCAATAGATAAAAGAATTTTAGACATTTTAAAAGAAAAAGTAAATAACAATGAATTAGGCATAGGTGTTGGCAAAGGGTTTTACGACTATACTAATGGTGTCCCCTATGAATCCAAATCTTTCCTAAAATAATTTTTAACATGCATAGATATTGATCAACAATAAATCATTTAAGAAGCTTAAATATATAATTGAAGATATTTACAGAGTATAGCCTATAATCTAAATAAAAAGAACGGATGCTAGTAAATGAGCGTTCGTTCTTTGTTCTTATCAGGTTAGCAACACTGACTTTAGAAAGGTTTTCAATCAAAGTTAAGGTAGAGAATTAAATTAAAAAACGTTATCCAGATTAATTTACTAGATAACGTTAGAATACTGAGTTTAAGTTGTTACCATTGAAAAGTACCAACCAAGTATATAAAGATAAGAGACAGTATACAAGGCTTAATAAGCCTATTTACTTAATCCCCTTATTTTTTAAAAAACAAACATTTAATTTGTTGAAAATTAAATAAAAAGTGCTAGCTAGCATGTGATAATTAAAAGAACATATATTGAGTAAAATGCTAAAAAATAACATATTTAATAAGATACGAAAATCCATGGAGCAGAACAAATAGAGAACGTTTAGCATAAGCATACTCTAATATATTAATCTTTTTCTATATCTTTATATTATATCGCTTATATGTGGGATTTTTTGTCTTATCTGTCAATAAATATAGAGAAAAGGTAGAATCGATTTATCGATTCTACCTTTGAACATTCAAGATAGCCTCAACAATCTTGAAAGGAGCTGTAATTGGTATTAAGTTCTGACTATAATAAATAAGGTTTATCTTTTCTATCTATTATTAATATAACATATATTGAAGTTTTTGAACATATTGAAAACAGTGATTTAATAAGATACTTTAAAACGTTTATACATATCTATTTACGAATTAATTTAAGTCATAGTATTTGAATACTTCGATGAGAAGATATGTACACCTAGATAAATAAAGTCTTTGTAATACTTATAGCACTAGAAATAATAATTTTTATTATTAATAAAATAATGTTGAAAAACATAGTTATAAAAAAGCAACCAACTTTAAAGCTGGTTGCTTTTAATTATGTACTATTTTAGCCATCAGAGAAACCAATAATATTAAGATAATTGATCCAATAAGTGCAGGTAAAATAGGAACGCCACCTAAAATAGGTCCCCATTCACCTAAAAGCTTACTTCCGATTGCAGAACCAATAAGTCCTGCCACGATATTGCCAATGATACCGAATGGTACATCTTTACTAAGTATAGCACCAGCTAACCAACCGATTAAGCCACCAACAATAATCATAATAATAAATCCCATAAGTTTGTTCTCCTTTTGATTGTTGTTAATTTTTCTTTTTTGTACCCTGTGTGTATGTATTAAAACAGGAAAACTTTAAATTGATACGTGAAAAAAAGCACTTAATCACAATGGATTAAATGCTTTGAAATTTAACCTACATCACTACAACATTTGTTGCTTGTTCACCACGTTGACCTTCAACGATATCGAAATCAACATTTTGACCTTCTTCTAAAGATTTATAGCCTTCTCCAGCAATCCCAGAGTAATGAACGAAAACGTCATTACCATTATCTCTTTCGATGAAGCCAAAACCTTTGTTTGCGTTAAACCATTTTACTGTACCGTTATTCATATAGAATACCTCCACGTGCTTTTGCACATAATATTTGTAACAAATTCATAACTAAAAAAGAGGATATTCGAATAAATACACTACAATTTAATTCACGATCTTTGATTACGTTAGATTAACTATACACTTAATTATGTTATAAGTACAGAACTATTTTGAATTTGTGTTGATTTTAGTAATAATTAATATACATTCTTATTTGCTTTTTAAAAGCTGATAAGCCTTTTTGACTATAAAACTATATGAATACATCGTATTTTTTTAATACCTTCTTAAAATTCAAAATAAAGATAATTATATTTTGAATATAAAAAACCACTTGCTAAAATTTAGCGAGTGGTTTTAAAGTATTGTTAGTAAATCTTTAGCAATTGGATAAGAGTCATTATTCTACATAAATACTATACCATTAATTTTGGGGTTAAAAATTTTTTCACTCTAAATAATCTTCGATATAAAAAATAAAGACGTATTCATTAAAATCTATTTTGGCAACGAAAAAGCCATTTTCTAAAAATTTTAGAAAATGACTTTTTGGAGTCCTATGCACAAACTCATGCTAACTGAAATATAAGATATATATATCATACCACATTTTAGATGAAATAGTTTCGTAAAAATAAAGAGCTACCATTTTAAATTTTGATAGCTCTTATGTCCACTTTTTAATATTTAGGTGATTTGAGTGAACTAGTATTTCAGAAAGGTATCTTAAGTATAACACATCATTTATGCCGAGAAAATTTATTGATGTTGAATAGAACCCTTAACTAAAATTGAAGATGAATGTCGACATAGCGTGATCAATCAAACCGACAAGGTCTCATTTTTCTGGTTTGTTAAGGATTCTATTATCAATAAAGCAATTTGGAATAACGCAACAAAAAGAAGATTGTAAAAGCTAGTTTGATATTATTATATCTAAACTGTGCTCTCACAATCTTGAAAATTACATAGAAAATATTAAATTTAATGTTTGCAAAGCTATAGGAGTCTTAAGCTTTATATGCATATACTAACAAAAAAGTAGACATTTATAAACTATCAAAGCTTATTTTGTTTTAAGAGAATATAAAAATGGTAATTAAGATGGGCTAAAACTCAAACTGTTATTTCACTAGCTTGTTTATTAAATTTGATAATGAAAATATTACATTTTACAATTTTATCTTTTGAATTTGTGATGGGCTTAATCCTGAACTTTTCAAACTCCTTTTAGGTACTATTTGATCCTTATAGCGACAAGGATTTTGAAATGCTAAAGGAAACCTTTTACAATATAGGTGTTCCTTTGTGCTATTAATTCATTAACTAATAACTTCACTAAATTTGAACTAAAAGAATTGACACATATTAACCAAAAAGTTTTAACCCCTATAATTAATGAACTAAGCTTTATTTTCAACAATTTAAATATTAATAAAATCAAATCTAAAAAAGGACGTAAAATTGAATGGTTAGAGTTTACCTTTGACGCTGAGAAACGTATTCATAATAAGCGACAACCACAAATGTCTAATATAGGTGAGTCACGTCAATATATAAATCGTGAAAAAATACCTAAATGTCTAAAAAAAGATACACAATTAGAAAAAATCGCAAAGACTTTAAACGTTAACTTGAATTAAAATGGGAGACAAATAAGAAAGGACACTATGTAATGAAAAAAGAAATACAGGAATGGCTAATAGCTATAATAGTAGCAGTATTATTATTAACATTAGTAAATACATTTTTAATAAGAACTTATACTGTGTCAGGTTTATCAATGTATCCAACATTTAATAATAAAGACAGAGTAATAGTAAGCAAAATATCAAAATCACTTAACCATTTAAATTCTGGAGATGTCATTATATTTCATAAAAATAAAAATAATGATTTTATAAAACGATTGATTGGTAAGCCAGGAGATCAAATTGAATATAAAAATGACAAATTATATATAAATAAGAAATATATTAAAGAGCCCTATATTACATATAATAAAAAGATGAATGATTCTGGTGATAATTTAACGGAAAACTTCAAAGTATCATATATTGAAGGGTCTAAACACAAAATAACTATACCTAAAGATAAATACTTAGTTCTCGGCGACAATAGAGCGAATAGTGTTGATAGTCGAAGTCCCGAGGTAGGATTAGTATCTAAAAAGCGAATAGTAGGTAAAGTTATTTTAAGATTTTGGCCTTTTAGTGATATGCAATATAATTTCAAACATTGAATGATTCGAAACTATATTTGTCGTTGAGAAACACGTTCCCTGTAATAAATCATGAGAAATTTCCTGATTGATTAGTAAAAATATAGAGAGAATTTAAAAACTATTGAGCTATACAATTATGACCATCGTTACTATCTGGACAACTGGTTTGTAGGTGAATCTTATTACCAATTTTCGCACCTAACACCCAAGGATTTGGTAAATTCATTTTAACACCTTCCTTATTTGTTATTTTATACTTTAAGCGTTTCATATCACTTGAAAAATATCAAATAAATACACAAAAACGTAAAAGGTTACTTTAATATGTATGGAAGAGGAGATGTTATTGTATATCCTACTATTAACCATACAAATGGAAGAGTAATTAGAACAGTAAAAAATAGGCCTTTATAATTTTTTGTCTCTTCTTTATTTCTATTAGCAATATAAGAATATGTTGTTAAAATTATAGAAATAGTAGAGAGTACTGTTAGAACTAATAAAACATTATTCATCGTTGTTGTTTTTTCTCCATCTAAAAATATATCTTTAAATGCTATTGAAAGTACATTAATCAAAAATATCATAACACTAAATTCAAAAAACTTTTTAAACATATTTAACACTTCCTATTATCTTATTGTTATTCACTATCATAACTTATTTAAGTATGTATAATAAAGTATTCTGATCAACAATAGAAGAAAAATGAAAGGAATAATAATTCCAATGAACTACATATATATTTTACTCTTATTTCCATTAATAATAGGATTTATCGTATCAATAAAAAAACATGACTAAGGAGACATAAAAAGTTATGAGTAATAAATATAATATACATCCAGTACTATATATAGGCGGATTTGCGGTATTTTTTAGTTTTATATTTGGATTTCCTGTAGGAACATTAATAGGGCTAGCTATAGGAATAAGAGTTAGTAAAAAAAATGAAAATTTGTAAAAGAGTTTACAGATGAAGGAGTTACAAGATATACTAAAAATAACAAACAGACAGACACATCATTGGATGTGGCACCTCCTTTCTGCACGGGAAGTGCTTTTTTAATATAACAGAATCTGATTTTAATAGATTCTCCGTTTTTGAATAAAGATACAAAATTTCATTTAATGAAAATGCATGAAAACGTGTGTTTAAGGGTATGTATAAAAGTTGAATAATCGATAATCCAAACACGAAGGGACAAACGCTGAAATGACGGCGTTTGTCCCTTTGTGTTGCGTTGACATAATTAGTTCTTATAGGTAGTTAGTTTGTATAAATACTAAAAACACAAACGTTGTTAATTTAATCTTTGTGTCCTTTAATATAAGTAACATAATAGTTACTTATTACGATGAGAAAAACCATAGATAACTAAATATATAAGCATAATAACTATGAAATGAATAGCTCTTAAAAATATCCCAGATACTGAAAAAATAATGATCCAAGTGTGGATATAACTAATATCCTACTTACTTTATTATTTAAATAATTCATTTGAATTTCACCTTTTAACAAGAGAAATTTACTGTTTAAATCTAAAATAATGATATCACAAACAAGTTAACAAAGGTATTTAAGTTTATTTGAATAGAAATTTGTTTTATTTGTTTCTACTTGAAATATTTAAAATTAGTGATAACGTTTACATTGTAAAGTGTACTTATGCCAATAGCGACAATTATTACATCTTATTAAAAAGAAGGGTTAGTTATGAAAAAAACAGATGAAATATTAAGGGAATTTGGTATTAGTCGTGTAGCTTTAAACAAAGGAACAAAGTATTCTAAAGGATTTATGGAAGATGGCAATATTGGCGAAGGTTATGTAGCCGGATTAAAAGTAGATGCAGGTAAACGTAAAAAAACAGATGATAATGTGCTAGATAATATTGTTTCTTACGATCGTGCTGAATCTAAAAATGCATACATGGGACAAATTAACATGATAACTGCATCATCTTTCACTGGCTTGCAGGGTTCTACATTGGGATATGATATTTTAAGAAATCCGGAGGTAGATAAAGCTAATTCATTGTTCTCTGTAAAACAGTGGGATGGCAGTGAATTACCAATTTATGATTCAAAACCATTGCAAAATGCGCTTGTTGAATATTTCGGAACTGAACAAGAGAGACGACATCCTTTAACTCCTGGAGCAATGTCAATCTGTGCCAATAAAGGAGTTGTAGCGTCAAGACCAAAAGAAAATAGAGAACTAAATGAAGATGAAGGTTATGGTGTTTGGTCAGCCATTGCTATTTCTTTTGCTGAGGATAATACGAAAGATTCAGATATGTTTGTTGAAGATGCTGGTATTTGGAAAGATCCTAGTGAAGATAAATTAGTGGAATACTTGAATGAAAAACGTCATGCTATAGCTAATTCAATAGCAGAGTGTGGTGAAGATAACCATGTTCGTTACAAATCTTCATGGATTGGATTTGCATATACAATGATGGAACCAGGTGAAATCGGTAATGCTATAACGGTCGGACCTTATTTCACATTTCCTATTACTGCAATTCCAAATGGTGATATTAATAAACCTGAAGAAAGTTTTTATAGTTTACAAGATATAGATTTATCCCAATGGTTAGATAAAATGGGTTATGAATCACTTACTAAATACGGAATTAAATATTAATTCGGAGTGAGAATCCATGTCACCACAAAAAGAAAATTCAAATCTTAATAATACAGAAAATCAAAAAAATGGGTCAAAAAAATTAGGATTATGGGCTTTGACTGCGGTAGTTTTATCGGCCATGGTTGGGGGAGGGATTTATGATCTTCCCCAAAATATGGCTGTTCATGCAGGAGCAATCGGACAAATATTTTCTTGGCTAATCACAGGATTTATTATGTGGTTCATAGTCAAAAGTTTTATGATATTAACTGATATATATCCAGAATATAAAACTGGTTTATATCAATATGTAGAAAAAGGGTTTGGCGGATATGCTGGTTTCTTTACGAGCTGGGGTTATTGGATTTGTGAATGTTTTGCCAATGTAACCTATTCGGTTTTACTTATGTCTACATTAGACTTTTTTTTCCCTGGTAAATTTACTGGAGGAAACAATATAAGCTCCATTATAGGTGGTAGTATTATTCTATGGTTGATGAGCTTGTTAATATTAAATGGAGTTAAAGCAGCTTCTTCCGTTGAAATAGCTGGAACGTTAGGGATGTTGTTAACGACAGCGATATTTTTAGTAGTAATGGCTATTTCATTTAATTGGGGTAGTTTTACTACAAATATGTTTGCAAATCATGCGGTACCTCACCTTAATGATAAAGATTTAGGCTCATTGCAACATCAAATATCATCAACAATGATGACTACACTTTGGGTATTTGGTGGTGTAGAAGGTGCGGTAGTTTTATCTGATAAAGCTAAGTCCCAAGACGAAGTTAAAAAAGCAACACACTTAGGATTTGTTATCTGTTTAATCTTATATGCTTTGGCAACGTTGTTACCATTAGGTTTAAAAAGCTATGGACAAATTGCATCAATGCAAAGTCCATCTTCGGGAGTTTTATTAAGTATAGTTATTGGACCAGCTGGAAGGGTTATTATAGCTGTTGGTGTTATTGTAGCTATATTAGCTTCATGGTTAACATGGACTCTAATGTTATCTGAAATGCCTTATGCTGCAGCAAAAGCAAAGCATTTCCCAAAACAATTTGCTAGAACCAATAAGAATGACATACCATATGTTTCATTGATTACATCTTCAATTATTATGGAAATAATTATTATTTTAACCCATTTTTCTACTCAGGCTTTTAACACTATGTTAACTATTGTAGGAACAATGACAGTTCCTCCTTATTTATTATCCATTTTATTTTTAGTGAAAAGTTCTTATAAAAAAGAAAATTGGCCAGGACATCATCAGTATAGTAGAAAATATGCATTAATTATTGGAATAGTAGCTTTATGCGGCATTATTTATATGGGAATATCTGCTGGTATTAAATATACGGTGATCTCATTTATCATATATGCATTAGGTATACCCTTTTATATCTACGCTAGAAATCAATTTCAGCCAAACGAAAAAGTTTTTACTAAAGTCGAAACAGGATTTGCTATTGCAATTGTTTTAGTTGCAATTATTGGTGTATTTATAGTAATTATTTAAAGTGTGATTGTATCAATGTACCATTAGAATAGAGCATCCTTTACATTAAAGTGAGGATGCTCTTACTTTAATTTGAATGGTTTTTATTATTTTTAGTAATTTCATTCTCATATTTTTTAATTCAAACTGGTTTTATGGAAATACATTTTGGAATCTTCGCTTCAATATTCGGAATGTTTACAGCAAATTTGTTTATGTATTACATGCTTCTATATAAAAGTCCAGAATACAAGGACAAGAAAATCTTAAAAATTTTTATAAACTTAATCAACCTAGTAATAATTATTGTTAGTTTAATAATGCTAATTTTGTTAACCACATTTTTTATACTTTGAATTTTGAGTGCATTAAATTTTATATACGCAAGTAATCATAAAATTTATAAACGTAAAGCAACCACCATTTTGGGTTGCTATGGTTTTGATGTTTTTGAATTTAGTGGCTAGTAATTAGCTACTATTTTTTAGTCATAAAAAATCCTAAGGGGCTTGGGGATACTCCCCAACAAGCTGGCGTGTCTGCCACGTTAGTGGCTAGCAAATCCAATATTTGCCCAAACCACTTAGCGACTTGATGAATGTTACTTTATCCTATAAATTAACATGTAAGAAAGCGTGGTGGGATTGAATGAGCGAACAAAACACATTTGTGGCTAGCGACGAAACTGTTGGGCGAAACCGTAAACCCAACCGTAAGGAGCCAAAACAAATCAGTTTTCGTGTGAGCGAATCCGAATATTTAAAGTTGCAACAATCAGCTGAAACTTTAAATATGAGTGTGCCTGCTTTCGTTAAGAAAAAGGCACAAGGCGCCCGATTGGTCGCACCTAAATTGGATCAAACAACGCGACAATCGGTAGCGAAAGATTTGAGTATGTTGGGGGCAAATGCCAATCAGATTGCGAAATATTGCAACCAACATCAACACGAAGCACCGAACTATGAAGCATTAGCGCGTAATATCAGTGAATTACGTGAAAGGTTAGATGAGATATGGAAAAAACTAAATTAAGATGGCTTTTAAACGTTATTTATTTTGCGTTTTATTTCGTTCTTATTGCTGTGCTATGGATAACGAACGTAAAGATTTATGATAATACATGGAGCATGGTAAGTTTTTGGGGAAGTGCTTTTATTTTTAGAATTTTAATTGACTATTTTGCTCCTAAACAAAGAAGAAGTGATAACGATGGCAACAACTAAATTAGGTAATACAAAATCGGCAAGTCGGGCAATCAATTACGCAGAGAAACGAGCAGTAGAAAAAAGTGGCTTGAATTGTGATGTCGATTATGCGAAATCGGCTTTTAAACAAACAAGAGCCTTGTATGGTAAAGAAGATGGGATTCAAGCACATACGATTATTCAGTCTTTTAAACCTGGTGAAGTCACACCAGAACAATGTAATCAACTCGGCTTAGAACTTGCAGAAAAAATAGCACCGAATCATCAAGTTGCCGTTTACACACATGCAGATACAGACCATGTACACAATCATATTGTCATTAATTCAATTGACCTTGAGACAGGTCGAAAATATCAGAGTAATAAAAAACAACGTGAATTCGTTAAAAAAGCAAATGATGATATATGTGTTGCACATCATCTATCCATTCCAGACAGACAGGCACAAATTCGTTACACTCAGGCAGAAAAAGGGATTGTCTTTGATAGAAAAGAATATTCTTGGAAAGATGAATTACGTGAATTGATTGAAAATGCCAAAACACATACAAGCAACTTAGAGACGTTTTCGGAGCATTTAGAATCAAAAGGAGTAAAAGTTAAGCTTCGTGGCGAAACAATCTCATACAAGCCTGAAAATGCAAATAAATGGGTGCGTGGACGAACGCTAGGTTCAGATTATGAAAAAGGGGCGATTGATGATGAGCATGAAAGACATCAAGAACGACAAAGAGAACTCGACTATGCAGAAAGAATCAAGGTCGACTGGGACGCCATCGAGCGACACACAGAGCAACTTAAACAACGAAGAATTGAACGAGCTCAAAAGACAAAACAAGCTAATCGTAAATTATTTGGAAGAGATTCAAGCAGAACTACGACAAGAGATTCGTCAAGTTCAAGACGAAAACAAAGAAATGTTACGTGAAGTGAGAGCATCACATGAGCATTATCAGAAGAGACAAAAACAATTATTTACAGGGATTGGATCAATGTTATTAGTCTTTATGCTGTTTGCTTTAATTATGACCATAGGCAGTGACTTTATGAGTTTCTTGCATGTAGATATATTACAAAAAGCCATAGCAAGCAAAATTAAAGCGTCTGAGGGCTTTATGACATTTGTTTGGTATATCGCATATGGTTTACCTTATATATTCGCTATAGGACTATTTATTAGCTTGTATGAATGGATTAGAGCACGGTTCCATGATTAAAAAGGAATGTGATAAAGTTTTGATGGAAAAGGAGGCCTAATTTTGAAAGTTGTTTTATATTTCTTATATTATTTGGTTTCGTTTTTTGTTTTGAAGTCATTATTTGATTTAGTAATGCAATTAATGTTTCCAACTGAACTTGATTTATATACCAATTTAATTTCTGCATTGATTTTTTCAGTATTTATGACGCCACTTACTTTTGTATTGAAGAAGAATAAAAACAAGAAGTAGAGCACGCATTTATGCCGAGAAAATCTATTTGACGATGAGAGTCCTTAATTAGACTAAAAGCGCCAGCGGTCAATAGCGCTAGCTATTAAATCGACCGATGGACAGCTTTAGGATTATTAAGGAGCGCAGAATCGTCGGCAAATAGAGGAATTGGAATAATGCATAGTAAGTTTAGGAGATTATTTATGAATTATGATTATTTTAAATCACGGAATTTTATTTATAGATTTATATATTTTTTGGTAATCGTTGGTTTTATATTTCTTTTATTTGATTTTGTAGCTACTAGTGTATGTATATATATATTTGCATCTATTATTTTGGTTATATTCAATTTCATTTGGAAAAAGTATAGTTTATTAATAATTAGTTTTTTTATAGTGCTTTCTTTAATATTTTATTTGTTTTATTATAAAAATATATTTTAGAGGGAGGTAATTGTATGAATAAATTAGGAATTTCAATTTTAGGAACTCTATTAGCAACAGGTATAACGTCTTCATTTTTATCAGAAGAGGTTGATGCACAAACTAGTGAAAATCAAAATGATATGACTAATCTTCAGACTAATTCCCAATCTCAACAAGGAATGGATTTTAAGGATGTCCCTAGACCTGATACTGAATATTGGAATAAGAGTGTAAAAAATAATGGAGATGAAGAATACACTGCTTCAGATAGTCAGGTTTATCGTGAATTAAGAGATAAAGGACAAATAAAAAAAGATCTTGAATTAGAGAGCATGTTACAAAACCGAGCAAAAGGCGAGCAAAATAAATATGTTTTGCATAAAGATGGTACTGCAACTATTTATTTATCTAATAAATGGGCAAGTCGTGTTGCAGCTGGTGAAACAGGATTAATTATTGCACTCATGGGTGGAGGACCATATGGAGCTGTGGTAGCACCTTTAGTTTCCGGTGCAATTGGTGATCACATTCCAAAAAGTGGATTAAAAATTCATGTTGTTATGTCTGGAACTCCAGTGGTTAAAAGTGTTAAACCACAATAATATAAAATAATATACTAATTTTATATTTATAACAAAATAAAAAAAGAAGTCGCTCACGCCCCGACCAAAGTTTGTGAATGCGACTTACCTTAAAGAAAAACAGTTGATGTTTTTGTTTTTAATTTGTATATCTAGATATTAAACGATATAAGTTTATTCTTCAAGATATATATTCGGGTGAGTGACTTCTTAAATTAAATTAAGGAGTCGATTTTTTATGAGTAAAAATAATCACGCAAATCATTCAAATCACTTAGAAGATCACGATTTAGATAATTTTTCTAAAACCGGCTACTCTAATAGCCGGTTAAACCGACATACTAAAAAACAGAACAGACAGTTTCATTGACATAAACATGAGTTTAACGCTATAAGGTTAGTCTCTTGGGGATTGGCATTTATAATTATGGCAATATTATTTGTTTTTATTGATGATGATAATGCTAAAATTAAATTAATTAGACTATTTGCATGGATATTTTTACTGTTTTTAGTTTTGGCATTCTTGAAGTATTTCATAAATGTATTTATTTCTAGAAAGTTAGATGTTAAATATCCATTAACAAGTGGAGAAACATTAAAAAAATCGGAGCCTATTGAAAATGTTTGGCAATTAATTGCTGAAAGATAGTGGATTGTATTTCCTAGTGGGGGGGTTTAAGTTGATTAATTCCGTTCTTGTTTGATAGATAGTCGATCATTTTTTGGTATTTAGAAACGAGTTTCTTCTTGATCTAGATTGTTCTAACTCAAAAATCATGTAGAATTTAAATTCTACATGATTTTTGAGGTTATTTTAAAGTGACTGTTGATGCGTATAGTCATATAACTGGTGCCAGTTGATGAATTTCATAAATGCCTCGGTTTTCATGAGAAGCGTCTAAATCTTTTAAGAATTGTTTTACATCTTGAAATGAATAATATTCATCAAATTAGTATTTTAATGCTTCATCGTTCATCATTACCCTCTCTCCTGACATATAACTAAATTTATAAAAAACGTTATCTAGCTTGGTGTACTAGATAACATCAGAGCTCAAAAGTTAGTAACCTCAGATTTCAACTTTTGTGTTGAAACAATAAAATATACAAGAGCTACTAAAAATTATATAGGACAGATTGTGTCTATGTATTAATTGAAATATATAGCTTGGTTTTATGTATTTCCAGAATCATAAAATATGCTATCTAGTTACAAAAACTAGATAGCATAGGGGAATTAAAAGAATGTATATTGAATTACAACGCTCAAATTAACATATTTAATAATATATGAAAACCCATGAATCAAAGAAAATGGAAAACGCTTAGCATAAGCATGTCTTTAATATACTGATATGAGTAAGACAAATCAGTATATTATACTATGTATATGCAGAGAATTTTTCTTATTAGTCCATAGGAAAAGGTAGAATCATTGACTCTACCTTTTTGTTTACAAGAAAGATTTAACAATCTTAAAATCGCTACAATTTTAAGTTCTCATAAAAATAGAATAAGGATTTCCCTACTACCTACTTTTACAATAACACAAATGAATATTTTTAATCATAAATAAAAAAGAAATCATTACCTATTTCTTAACATAGAATGAGGTAACGATTTCTCAAAATTAAACGAGTGTTGTCACTAGTTATCTTTTAGGACTAATATTATTGTAAATGAATTAGATATAAACATCAAGGCTAGGAACCATTCAATTCTTTATCAACCGCTGTTGGATTGTTAACACCTTTTTGAAAACCTTCTATAATAGCATCTATGTGGATGATTCCATCTGTAATAATCACAGCTACTAATATAATAAAAAGACCTAAAAACCAATCTTTTACTGTCAAAGGTGATTTTCTTTTATAGAAGTATAATCCAAGTAATGCACCAACTATAGCAGCTACAATTAAATGCATCTACTCATCTCCTTTATGATTTTTCTTTTCCTTATTTTTACCTAAAAGGCTTGTTACGATAGCACTTATAAAATCACCGATGATTGATAATAATTCAGTCAATGATAGTCCTCCTTTGAGTCCTTGTATAAATCAAACATAATCCGCAAAATGATCACGGTATTTCACATGTAAAACAGAACCAATAATAAAAGTAATTATTAAAAACAACACATTATATACAACTAACTGCCAATGCGTTATGAAGAACCATTGATGATACAAAATAGCCGATCGATACCCCTCAACGATGAAATATATAGGATTTAATTTAATGACATTTAAAACAACAGGATTCGTCGGCAAATATAAAATTGAAGACACGAAGAATACCATTCTCATTCCAGATTGAATAATCATTTGTATATCTTGAATAATAGCACCTAACGTAGATGTTAATAATACGATTGCCATAGTTAATAATAACGTATACGGTACAAATAAAATTAATTGTACTGTATAAATAGATGGTGCAAAACCACCTACCCAACATATGGTTGTCACAATAATTAGTAAAATGATATGACTATAAAATTTGCTCACAACCAAATAACTTGGCAATATTGATAATGGAAAATTCATTTTCGCCACTTGTTTATATTTCGAAGTAATGGATTTAGTCCCTTCTAAAATTCCCTGATTAATAAAAAACCACATGCTAATACCTACAATTAACCAAAAAATAAAAGGTGTACCTTCAATACTTCTATTGCTTCTAAAACCTAAACCAAATATAAACCAATACATGAGTATTTGTATAAATGGGTTAAGTACTTCCCAAATAACGCCCAAATAGTTATTTTTATTTGAGATTTTCATTTGAAATTCTGCAAGCCTCTTAATTAGATAAATATTAGAAATATGTTCTCGAATGATAAACCAAGGCGCTTTCATAACTACTCACCCTTCTATACTTCACTACTAGTTAGGCATTATACAAAAAAGCGCTATAAAATAAAAACAAACATGATTTATTTCCATGGTACAATAAAAAAATCAGTGATGAGCAGGACAAACTCATTTAAATTTGGATAATATATCTTAAGCAAAGAAAGAAAAACTTATTTCATGATTTAACATTTGAAGTTATTACAGATATTATTAGATTGGTTGTTTGAGCTATTTATTTTTTATTCGTATCTTTAAAAACATTTTTGAATAATATTATTTTAATGTTTGAGGAGGAATTTCATTGCTATTCAAAGAAACAGCACACTATGAAAAATATTATAGAATAGGCAATATTGTAATGGGCATAGCTTTTATTTGTATAGTTACTTATTCTCTAATAAAAAGTACACCGTTAACTAATCTTTCTTTTTTAAAACACATATACTTTGCAAGTGAGATTTTATTAATAATAGGATTATTGATTAATAGCGTCCCAGATTGTAAAACGAAGAACACAAAAAATATGTTTTTTGATCTTGTTCTCATCGCTTTTGTTATTTTATTTTTTATTTTGATTTGATGAACTGCCGGTAAAAATTAAAGCAAAACTTTTTTAATGAAAGAGTTAAAACATCTAAAAGTAATTTTTAACAAAGGAGCGCTTGGTTTGAAAGTCGTTGTTGTTTATATATGTGTTTTTACTTCATTTTTTATTTTGGGGTACGCGGTTAATTTAATATTTTTTGAAGGAAAGAACATCTATCTAACCTTGGAATCATCTTTTATTTTAACATTGATAACGACGCCAATTTTAAAGGTTTTAAAAGATATGAAAAATAAAGGTTAAGGAAATTATTGATAAGATAAAAGACGTGAAGTTTAATTAACCTAATAATAAATATGTTGCTATACAAGAATCAAGTATTCAACACGAAGAACATGTTATATATTATAAAAACTAAAATCTAAGGGTAAATTAAAGAAAGAGAGCACTTTTAGCAATTCTATATATGTGTGAAAACCTCGCAATTTCACATTCTCAACATCTTTCCCGATGGCTTCTAAGTGGTTGCTTGCCAACCACCCTTTTATGTTTTCTTTTACAAGATACTTAAAATCTAATCGTGTTAGATTGCAACCTATTATAGAAAAAATTATCATAACACATAAAAAACCTCTAGATACGTCAACGTATAAGAGGTCATGTTCCAACACATTATATAAATGCTTTGAAATCTATAATATGAGTGCTAAAATATAATTAAAATAAACAGAACGAAAAAGAACACCTAGTATTATAGATTGCTGTCAACAATCTATAATCGCTAGACCGATACCAACACTATCGGCAAGCACTTTAAGGTGTCCTCTCTCTTATTAATCTGTTACCCTTATATTACTAAACAAATCACATTTTAGCAATATAAAAGGTTCAAATTAAACTAGAAATGAAGGACATCAACGATTGATGATACCATCATAAAAGAGTGTAAGCCGTTACAATATTTATCGGCTTACGCTCTTTTTTGTTCTCCAAAGGAGAAGATACTATGACACATCAATTGATCAATCTAGAAGAACATACGACTTTCGAATCTATTCAAGCAATGGATAACACAGTCAGACAATATAACGATAAAATCAGTAAAACCCATTTCGAAACACTGAATCTACTCAAACAATATAGTTGTAAAGTCATCGGCGTTTCTCATATCAAAATCAAAACTATGGCTAATCAACTTAAAAAATCCGTCGCTACAGTTAAGCGTCATATTAAGTATTTAAAAGATAATGGTTTCATCACGGTTATCAATACGTTTCGTATGAAACAAGGGGGCAAAGGGGCGAATACTTACGCAATTAACCCTATCGACGTATACCAAAAAATTCAAAATGAGCTATCGCAAATGAGCTATCGTAAGAACGATAAAAAACGTAATCAACGCCAGTCACAGCAAGCGATGACGTTCGTCAAAGCAAAAAAAGAAACTATATCCTTTATAAAACTATTAAGTTCTTTTGTAAGTAACAAATGTACGCACAAACAAATCAAATTAAAACGAACTAAAAACATTAAAAACTTTAGATCTTGCCCTAAAGATGTCCCTCTGGATGTTTATAAATCATACAAAGCTTTCTTTAGTGATGCTCAAATTAAATATATTTACACTGCAATTACGCAACAAACAACGAAATATGCCAATATTAACGACGCTGACCATACAGACATTGTAGACAACACATTCAATTCAATTGTTAAAGCATTAAGAAAATACCACAGAGGGGAAGGCGAAAATATTAAAAATATTTTTGCCTATGCGACAGGTACAGCAAAAAAACTCGCACTTAGACAAGCAAGCATGAATGCTTGGGCAAACGTTGGTATTATTTAATAAACCGGTGGTTTCCATGGTATTTCATCGTTTACGTCATTTTGCGATACTTAAAACGATAAGTATATACGTCAGTTTCTTTTCTGTCCTTGTACATGAATGGGGGCATGCATTTGCTGCACAAATTTTAAATGGTTATGTATCATATATTTGCATGATTATGACAGCTAGGCAATAAAATGCGACAGGTAGGCAAAGCTATGCTGAAATAATGGCTAAACATAAACTAAGTTTTATCATTATTGCCTTTGCTAGCTATATTGCTGCACCACTTATGTTTTATTTAGGTTTCTACTTCGTCTAACATCAATTGTCTTTCGTATTAAAATATCCATTGTCATTCCTATATTTGACAACGTCTTGTTTCGTTCATTATCCCACTATCCCCTGATATATAATTAAATAAAAAAACGTTATCTAGCTTGGTGTACTAGATAACGTCAGAGCTCAAAAGTAAGTAGACTGAGGTTTCAACTTTTTGTGTTGAAACAATAAAATATACAAGAGTTACAAAAAATTATATAAGATAGATTGCGTCTATGCAATCATTGATATATAACTTGGTTTTATATATTTTCAGAATCATAAAAAATGCTATCTAGTTTTACTAACTAGATAGCATAGGGGAATTAAAAGAATGTATATTGAGTAGCAATGCCCAATTAACATCTTTAATCATATATAAAACACATGAATTAAAGCAAATGGAGAACGTCTAGCATAAGCATGTCTTTAATATACTGATTTTTCTTCCTCCATATAAGTATATTGTAACACATATATGCAGAGATTTTTTATTATGAGTCAGAGTAATAGTAGAAACCATACCTCTAACTATTAGGAATAAGGAGCTCGTTGGATTGTTATCTGAGTTCTAGTAAAAATGAGTGAAACTGTCATTCATTAGCCTGATTTCAACATAACATATATTTATAATTTTGAACATTTAAATTGAAAACAAGGACACAAATGAACACCGTTTAATCATAAATTTAGAAAATAAAAAAAGACGGAATGAATCCGTCTTTTTTAATAAGCGTAATTTGTGCAACAAAAACTGAGTCATCATATAAATACATATAAGGCATTGTCTTTACATACCTTATACAATGTATATTATCAAAAATGACTGTGATTAAAAAGCCTTTGAAGTTTTAAATATATATGTTAACTTTAATTTAGTTATTGAAATATTTTAACGTTTTACTTCTTATCCAATTAAGGTATTAACGAGCTATCAACTAAAAATGATGATTTGGTAGCTTCTTTTAAAAAAAGAGACTATCAAGAATAAAGGCACTTAACCTTTTGAGGTTAGGTGCCTTTATTCTTATTACATTACTACAACATTTGTTGCTTGTTCACCACGTTGACCTTCAATGATATCGAAATCAACATTTTGGCCTTCTTCTAAAGATTTATAGCCTTCTCCGGCAATACCAGAGTAATGAACGAAAACGTCATTCCCATTATCTCTTTCGATGAAGCCAAAACCTTTGTCTGCGTTAAACCATTTTACTGTACCGTTATTCATATAGAATACCTCCACGTGCTTTTGCACATAATATTTGTAACAAATTCATAACTAAAAAAGAGGATATTCGAATAAATACACTACAATTTAATTCACGATCTTTGATTACGTTAGATTAACTATACACTTAATTATGTCATAAGTACAGAACTATTTTTAACCTTTGTTGATTTTAGTAATAATTAATATACCATCTTATTTGCTTTTTAAAAGCCGATAAACAATTTTGAATATAAAACTATATAAGGATAGCTTTGTTTGAAATCTATTTTAGCAAAAAAACCACTCACTAAATTTAGTGAGTGGTTTTTAAAGTCTTAATAGCAAATTTCTAATAATTGGATAAGAGTTATTATGCTATATGTATTATATCACAATTTTTGGGGTTGAAAAGCTTTGTGAATAATCTTTGACGTCAAAAATAAAGAGCTATCAAAAGGATAGCTCTAAGCCTTCCCCTATAATTATAAGTATAATAAACGAGGATAATACTATGAAACGCTAAGAGAAGACGTATATTTATTATAGCACAGCATCTATGCCGAGAAAATTTATTGAGGTTCAGAAGGCCCTTAACTAAACTTGAAGACGAATGTCGGCATAGCTTGAGCTATTAAGCCGATAATTCGACAAGTTTAGGGATTGTTAAGGGTTCAGAGACTTAACGTCAATAAAGCAATTGGAATAACGCAAAAATCATCATTAACTTTTATAAATATTATATTGTTAAATTTTATTCAATGATTCGTAATCACAATATCCAAGCATTTACTAATGTATTTACATAAGTAAGTACAAATGATACGCTATAGATAAGGAGATGATACCAAATGACAAAAGCATTAAATGACATCAATAAAACATCTGAACGTGTCTTTAAAAATGGAAACAGTAAAGCAATAAGTCTGGGCAAACAAACGATTCAACTCGTTAAATTCGAAGTGGGAGATAAAGTCGAAGTTCAAGAAATGAATGGTGGACTATTCATCAAAAAGAAAGAAGAATCGATTGAAGATAGAATTACAAACTTTTTCAAAAACGGTGGTAAATACACTGAATCAGAAATTGATTTTGGTGAAAGCGTTGGTCGTGAAATATGAATATAAAACAATTTGATATACTTTATATCGACCTAAACCCAACACTTGGTCGTGAAAAACAAAAGATACGACCATGTTTAGTCATAAACAACCAAATGAGTATTGAAGGTACTGATTTCGTTTGGATATTGCCAATAACAAATCGAGAAAAACGCTTCGAAACAGATATTGAAGTTAAAACTAAGAAAGGTTTAATTACTGGAGTTATAGATACTATTCAAATGCGTTCTCTTGACTTAAATGCGCGTAAATACAACTACAAAGATGAATTGCAAGATAGATTAAAAAATGACGTTTTACAAGCTGTACAGACCTATCTGAAACCATTATAAATATCACTCATCCCAATCAATTTTAAGCTGCTTTAAAAAAGCTTCTCGATCCTT
>OCJN01000145.1_pt1 | contig 27989 bp, 22 predicted proteins | sample 1480731 | NCBI WGS metagenome assembly OCJN01 (sample SAMN05301479, study PRJEB22388) | human skin metagenome | isolation source: Infant 1 DOL 23 skin | host: Homo sapiens | place: USA: Pittsburgh, Magee-Womens Hospital of UPMC | collected 2013/2014 | reverse complement strand
CAGTAAGCGCGTCTGACTCAGCGTCAGTAAGTGCATCTGATTCAGCATCAGCAAGTGCATCTGATTCAGCGTCAACAAGCGCATCAGATAGTGCGTCAACAAGCGCGTCTGACTCAGCATCAGTAAGTGCATCTGATTCAGCATCAGTAAGTGCATCTGATTCAGCATCAGTAAGCGCGTCTGACTCAAACTCAATGAGCACATCAACAAGTGAGTCAAATATCACTTCAAATGCAACTTCTAACAGTGCATCAAATGGTGAAAGTACAAAATCATCTAATGTAGCTCAACAATCAAACCACAAAGATAATAGTGATGATAACAAAGAACTTCCTGAAACTGGTAATAGCAATGATGCTAATAATACAAACGTATTAATAGGAGCTGTTCTCTCATTACTTGCTGGATTAGGTTTAATGAAAAGATCAAGTAAAAACAAAAAAGATAGAAAATAATGATAGATTTTAATCTATGATAATATGAAGTAAAATAAAGAGGCTAAGACATAATATTGAGTTTACGTGACAGTAAATCAACTATGTTTTTAGTCTCTTTGTACTCATATTAAAATATAAGAATTTTAGGTGGAAAAATGTTAAGAAATAAAGAATTTAAGATTTTACATAAAAGAATTGTTTTTACCATGTTCATTCTTTTTATATACATATTTGGAAGTAATATTTCTATCATTGGTAATGAATCAATTAAATCCAGCCATGATAGCTTTTTTAAATTAGCTGTTTCAAATGTCGGTGGAGATTTAAGCTCATTGAACGTATTTTCATTGGGGTTAGGACCATGGTTAACAGCAATGATTATTATCATGCTATTCAACTATAGAGATGTAGATAATGTTATTAAGCAGACTCGTTCAGAAAAACAAATAAAGGAAAGGCTATTAACAATACTTATAGCAACGATACAAGCATACTATGTTATCCATACCTATGTTCAGAATAATATAATACAGAGCACAAATATTCTGTTACTTGTATTAGTTTTATTAACAGGGACATTACTATTAGTCTGGTTAGCTGATCAAAATACTACTTATGGAATTGGTGGACCAATGCCAATTGTATTAATGAGTTTAATAAAATCTTTATTTCATCAACAACTATCTAGTATAAGTGTAACAGCAACATTATTTATTGTGATTGGACTACTAGTTATAGCGATGCTAATACTTCTCTATATAGAATTATCAGAGTATCGACTTCATTATAAAGATATAATGAATATGTCTACACAAACTTCACATTCATATCTCGCTTGGAAATTAAATCCAGCAGGAAGTATATCTATAATGATCAGTTTATCTTTGTTTCTATTGTTAAATAGTGTCATTAACTTAATTGGCAACTTACTTTTGAATAAGGAAATGAATGTAGCCATTTTTGGATTTGATAATCCTGTAGGTATTACAGTATATATTGTAATACAAATCATTTTTGGATATTTATTATCTAGATTTTTGATAAATACTAAAAGGAAATCTAAAGAATTTTTAAAAAATGGAAATTACTTTGCAGGTATTAGTCCTGGTGAAGAAACCGAGCGATATTTAAATAAAAAAGCAAGAAGAATTTGCTGGTTTGGTTCAATTACAGTGACATTGATTTTAGCAGTTCCCTTATATTGTTCATTATTGGTTCCAGAGCTTTCAAAAGAAATATACTTTTCAATACAACTGATTATATTGATTTATATTAGTATAAGTATAACCGAAACATTAAGAGCATATTCTTATTTTGATAGATATAAAAGCATATTAGACAAATATTAGGGAGGAATTTTTAATGAGATATTTTATACCAGCGTGGTATAGTGGACAAAAATTGTGGAAAGACAATACTCTTCCTTTCTATTATAAGCCGGATAAAACAGATTTTGATGACATGATTAGCTTAATGTCTATGCATAAGAAAAATGGTTATGAATATAAGTTACTAGTATTAAATTATTCACCTAATTTAAGGTTGTTTTTACATAGACATGATTTATTTGAAAGTGATTATTGGTCTGTTTTTGATGTGTTGCAAAGTGCTCCAAATACATTACCTAGAGCTATTGATTATTTAGATTTGAATTGGCCTAAAGATACAGAATTTGTATATTCGCCGTTTATGGTAGAAGCAGTTATAGGTGAAAATACGTATTCTCAAATTACGTTTAATCAAGAGGGATATGTACTTCATATACATGAATATGAAAATGGATTGCAACAACAAAAGATAATATTTGACGATAGAGGGTTTATATCTTCAATTATTAAATATGAAAATGATACTGAGGTTGAACAAACTTATTTAAATGTATTGGGTGAAAAAATTCTAACTGAGAACTTAATAACAGGAGAAATATTAGTTAATAATCCAGTTAAAGATTTATTAGACCATAGTAAATATTTAAATATGTTGGAAATAATAGAAGAGATTGTTGAAAAATTTTATAAAGATCAAATAAAAAAATCAGACGATTTTATTGCTGCTTCCGATGAAAGACATAATCAGTTAATTACACGTTATTTTGAAGCAAATCAATTATGTTTTTCTCTATTTTCAAATAGAAATAGAGAAATAACGTCACATTTAATTCAATCCATGCAACCTGCAAAAAGTTGTTTAGTTGATACAAAAGAAAATGAAAGAGCATGTAGGCTTATTACTAATAACAATTCAATTAACATGAAAATGTCTAGAATTACACCCTTTGATACTGAAAAAATCCCAAATATAAGTTCTCAGTTATATGATGTGCATATTGGTTTTTGGATAGATAATTTATCAAGAGATGTAGTAGAACCTGTAATAGATCAGTTATATAGTTATATTAAAAATAAAGAAAACTATAGAGTTACTATTTTAATGAAAGATATAACAAGCAAAACACCGAAATGGTTATCAGACATAGTAAAAGAAAAAAATGAATTATATAATGAAGAACAAAGAACTTTAAGTGAAGAAATGGCTGATGTGTTAGAAGAAGAAATGGAATTTATAGAAATAATTAAAATTGAATCGGTCTTATTTGAAGAGGATTTAATTAGAACAATGTCACAATTAAGAGTAGTTATAGATTTGGGTGATGAACCAGATTTATATCTGCAAATTAGCGCAATCAGTGCAGGAGTACCTCAAATTAATATGATAGAAACGGATTATGTGACACCTAATGTAAACGGGTTAATAATACCAAGTTCATCTAATATGATACAGGCGTTAGATTACTTCTTACTAAGTTTGAAAAATTGGAATTATTCTTATGCATCTTCCCTAAAATTAGTAGATGAATTTAGTTCGACTAAGATAATAAGAGAAGTGAACCGTTTGATAAAAGGAGAGTTATATGGCTAGAAAATTTAATATATTGCAAATCGGTGGAGAAGATTTAGAACCTATTTTCCATGATAAAAAAAACGTGTACATCGATTATCTTGATCCAATACTATTTACATTTGAAAGTGGTTATGAAGAAGCAATTGAAAATTTAATAGATGAAGTTGGTTCCTTTAATTTAGTATTTATTCAAACAACATATTCTCAAGAATTGATGAAAGTTATTGAAATAGTGGGAGAACCATATACGATTTATGTAGATGAAAAATATTGGGATTTTCAATTCGAAAATGATTCTCGAGTAAAATATAAATTTATTAAACCATTAATTTATAAATCAACAGATGAGTTGCATCATAAATTAAAATCAGGTGCTTTTACTAAGCAATACGGAGATAAAGTCTCGCCAATTAAAGGAGAGGTAAATCCTAATTTTGAAGGAGAATTTGAATACTTAGGTAACAAGGAACTCGTTTTGTCTGGAGATTTTGGAGAGTCGTATACGCCAATTGTTAGCTGGAACCAAAACTTAGTTTACGATAAGAATATGATGGTACAGTTATGGCCAGAATTTTTTGTAGAGGGAAATGTGGATGTCCAATATGTAATTAGATTAATCCCATTTGGCTCATTAGAACATACGAAAGATGTTATAACCTTGACAAAGGATGATTTAAACCAGCCTTTGGAATTGATGCCAAGACCTTATGATGCAAACATTTCTATAGTAGTAAAAGCAAAGGGAACAGGTGTCGTACATCTTAGGGCAATCCATAAAAGGTGGTCTCGTGCAGAGATGGGCCAATTTATAATGGGGGGTCAACGTTATAACGATGAAAATGGCGAAGAGTTTATATACTATTTCAATCCTGGCGATTTAAAACCCCCATTAAATGTATATTTTAGTGGTTATCGTTCAGCAGAAGGGTTTGAAGGATATTTTATGATGAATAGTCTAGATGCTCCATTTCTACTTATTGGGGATCCTAGAATTGAAGGTGGGTCTTTCTATCTTGGCTCTGAAACATATGAAAATAACATAATAAATGTTATTAAAAAAACATTGAAATATTTAAATTTTAAGGAAGATGATTTGATATTATCTGGATTGTCTATGGGATCATTTGGCGCATTATACTATGGTGTGCAATTAAACCCGAAAGCTGTAATTGTTGGCAAACCATTAGTGAATATTGGTAGAATTGCTGAAAATATGAGGCTAAAAAGGCCAAATGATTTTGGCACAGCTCTGGATATTTTGTTGTCACAAAAAGGCACATTTAGTAAACAAAATATTAATCATTTGAATAATTATTTTTGGGAAAAATTTAAGCAAAATGAGGTTGAAAGCACTACTTTTGCTATCGCATATATGCAAAATGATGATTATGATGATATAGCCTTTGATGATTTAATGTCTGTGCTAGGAGAATCCAAAACGCATGTCATGACACGGGGTGTGCCTGGTAGGCATAATGATGACTCAGCAACGATAACCAGTTGGTTTGTAAACTTTTATCATATTATTTTAACTAATCAATTCGGGAGAGAGTAATATGAACCAAAATAATCGATTTTATATCACCTGGAAAAAGGTACATAAAAGTACTTTTATGTATGGAACTAAGTTAAAATTTAATAACAATTTTGTCAGCGTGGACAATTCATTGATGCCCTCAGGAATGGTGATACATGAATGGAACATGTTATCAAGTTATACAACCAATAAGCAAGGGCCTTCATTACCACTATTGAAAAAAGGAAGCAATTATAATATTAGGTTTGATTATGATGTCATACCTGAAAGATCAGTGTATTTTAAAATTGTTTTATATAAAAAGAATGGTGAAAAAATTAAAACTATGATTATTGAAGATGATGATATTGAGTTTGAATATCCAAAAGATGCCTATTCTTATAAGATTGAATTAATGAATGCTGGATTTCAGCATTTACAATTTCGCCGAATTATTATTGAAGACCAAAATATAGAGAGCAGTCATTTAACTATATCAACTGATATTAGTAAAACGATTGATAAAATCAGACACAATAAAGTATAAAATCCAGAAAGAGGTGTTAAATTGACAAATAAATTTGATAATACTATTAATAAAATGCGATTAAAAAAACTAAATAAAACATTAAATAGTATCAATAAAATGAGTCATGTTTTTTCTGAATATACTGATGAAGCATTAAAAGCAAAAACTCAAGAATTTAAAAAGAGAATAATGGAATCTAAAGAGACATTAGATCAAATTTTGCCAGAGGCATATGCTGTGGTAAGAGAATCTGCCTACCGTGTCTTAGGAATGTACCCTAAAGATGTGCAGGTATTAGGAGCTATAGTAATGCATCAAGGAAATATAGCAGAAATGCAAACCGGAGAAGGAAAAACGCTAACTGCAACGATGCCCTTATATTTAAATTCATTAACAGGTAAAAGAGCATTTTTGATTACGACTAATGATTACTTAGCCAAAAGAGATTGCATGGAAATGAAACCATTGTATGAATGGTTAGGCTTAACTGCGTCATTGGGATTTATAGACATTCCAGACTATGAATATGAAGCTGGTGAAAAGCAAAAGCTATATGCACATGACATCATTTATACTACAAATGGACGTTTGGGCTTTGATTATCTTACAGATAATTTAGCAGATCACAAGCGAACTAAATTTTTACCTGAATTACAGTTTGCAATTTTAGATGAAGTTGATTCAATCATTTTAGATGCAGCACAAACACCACTCGTTATATCCGGTGCACCACGATTGCAATCTAATTTATTTGATATTGTAAAAGAATTTGTATATACACTTAAAGATGGACAACATTTTAAACTAGATAAAAATAAAAAAGAAATTTGGCTAACAAAACAGGGTATTGATAAAGCAAATGACTATTTTAAAGTGCGCCATTTATATGATGAAATTAATTTTGATTTGGTTCGTATTATCAATTTATCATTAAGAGCTAAGTATCTATTTGATTACAATTTAGATTATTTTGTATCAAATGGAGAGATTGTTTTAATAGATAGGATTACAGGACGAATGCTTCCAGGTACGAAATTACAGTCAGGTTTGCATCAAGCAATTGAAGCTAAAGAAGATGTTGAATTATCCATTGATAAGAGTGTGATGGCTACAATTACATTCCAAAACTTATTTAAACTCTTTGACAAATTTGCTGGAATGACTGGAACAGGCAAACAAGGAGAAAAGGAATTTTTTGAGTTATATTCGAAAATTGTAGTTAAGATTCCCACTGACAAACCTATTCAGAGACAAGATTTGGAAGATAGAGTATTTGCAAATATGAAAGAAAAAAATCAAGCTATCATTGATGTTGTAGTTGAAAAACATAAAAAATCTCAACCAGTTCTTTTAATAACTAGAACTGCAGAAGCAGCTGAATATTTTTCGGCTAACCTATTCCAATTAGATATACCTAATAACCTATTAATTGCTCAAAATGTTTCTAAAGAAGCTCAAATGATTGCAGAAGCAGGTAATAGATCAGCAGTTACTGTGGCTACTAGTATGGCAGGACGTGGTACAGATATTAAATTGGAACAAGGTGTTCATGAAATTGGTGGCTTAGCTGTTATTATTAATGAACACATGGAAAATAGTCGTGTAGATAGACAGCTAAGAGGACGCGCTGGTCGACAAGGTGACCCTGGCGTATCTCAAATATTTGTATCATTAGATGATTACATTCTTAAAAAATGGAGCCAATCTAAACTGCTAGAGAACGACAAGTTGAAGCAAACTAGTAGTGAAACTTTGGGAAATAGTAAAGTTTTCCAATTGAGAGTAAAAAATATTTTAAATAAAGCGCAAACTGTTTCAGAAGAGACTTCCATTGTTCAACGTGAAATGGCTAATGAATTTGAAAAAAGTATTAGTGTACAAAGAGATTTAATATATAAAGAAAGAGATCGTATTTTAGATATGGTTGATAAAAATCAATTTGATTATAAGCAATTGGCCAAAGATGTTTTTAGAAATGATTTAAAAAAATTTAATATAAATGATGAAAAAGGTGTAATTAGTTATGTTTATAAAAACTTATCTTTCAATTTTGAAGCGAATAATGAAAAAATTGATGTATATAACCAAGAATCAATTGTTAATTTTTTAATAAAACATTTTATGCAGCAATTTGAGGATAATCAAAAGAAATCAGCAGACCCATATTTCATATTACGTTTCATTCAAAAATCAATTATCAAAGCAATAGATATAGCGTGGATTGAACAAGTCGATTATCTTCAGCAACTAAAAGCTAGTGTTAATAATCGCCAAAATGGTCAAAGAAATGCAGTATATGAATATCATAAAGTTGCATTAGAGTCATATGAATCTATGACAATTACATTAAAAAGAAATATTATAAGAAATTTATGTTTGAGTATTATAACGTTTGATAAACATGGAAATCTTGTGATTTATTTCCCATAAAATAAAAAGAGAGGGCTACGATGACTATATATAATATAAATTTTGGTATAGGTTGGGCTAGTAGTGGTATTGAATATGCGCAAGCATATAGAGCTAAATTGTTGAGACAGTTGGATAGAAATGTAAAATTTATTTTTTTAGATTTCATATCTTCTGAAAATATCCAAACATTAACTGATAACTTAGGATTTAAAGATGATGAAGTAATTTGGTTATATCAATATTTTAGTGATATAAAAATTGCACCAACAACGTATACTTTAGATGACTTAATGGATGAAGTCAGTAACAAAATTACTCATATAGAAGATAATGGTAAAATCAAAAGATTGTATTTCGATGATGATAAAAGTTCATTTGCAACATGCTATATGAAAAATACAGATAAAAATTATGTAGATAGAGTAGAGTTTGTCCTTGAAGGCTATTTAGTAAGAAAAGATTTCTTTAGTTATACAAGAGTTTTTTCTGAATATTATGCCCCTTATCAAAATTATGCCAAGATATATATGAGACAGTTTTACAATGAAGATGGAACAATTGCATATAAGGAATATATAGATGATAAAGAAAGTGTCTTTGTCTTTGGCGATGCACAGCTATATAGTAAAGCAGAATTTGTTGCATATTTCATGAATAAATTAAATTTATCAAATAAGGATATCGTAATTCTAGATAGAGCTACAGAAATTGGACAATCTGTATTACAAAATAAAGGTGATAGCAAATTAGGTGTGGTAGTTCATGCAGAACATTTTAGTGATAATGCCACCGATGACGATAATATATTGTGGAATAACTACTATGAATATCAATTTAGAAATGCAAAATTTGTGGACTTCTTTATTACTGCGACCGATTTACAAAATCATATTTTAAGTCAACATTTTTCTAAATATAATTATGATAACCCATTAATCAGAACAGTTCCTGTAGGTAGCTTAAATCAACTTATTCATCCAGAGAATAAGAGACAACCATATTCAATGATAACAGCATCACGACTGGCTAAAGAGAAACATGTAGACTGGATTGCTAAAGCAGTTTTAAAGGCAAAAAAAGAGATTCCTAAATTAACGTTTGATATATATGGTCAAGGTGGAGAAAAAGATAAAATAGAACAAATTATTTATGAAAATAATGCGCAAGACTACATTACATTAAAGGGTCATGTTAATTTGCAGGACGTTTATTCAAAGTATGAATTATTTGTATCTGCTTCACAAAGTGAAGGTTTCGGTTTGACATTAATGGAGGCTGTAGGTTCTGGATTAGGAATGATAGGATTTAATGTGAATTATGGTAATCCAACATTTATTCGTAATGGTGAAAATGGATATCTTATGTCTGAAAATGTAGAATCTGCATATGAAGAAGAAAAGATTAATGAACTAGCTTCATATATTGTGAAATATTTTAAAAATGGACCAAAAAATCCAGAACGCACATCATATGAAATTGCTAGCGAATTTTTAACTCAGAAAATAGTAGAAAAATGGGATATGCTAATTAAAGAGGTGCTACATGATTAATATATTTGATAATTATCATTTTAACTCACAATTATTACATCGTTCATTGAAACTTGCCGGATACCATCATTTAACAATTTGTTTAGAAGATAATGGCTTTTTACCAGATGATGTTACCTCTCCCTATCAATTTTTTGCTCAAAATTCAATTAACCAAAGTGATAGACCTTTATTCTTTAATGAAGTAGAGGTGCCAACCTACTGGGAAATTACAGGTTCAAATGATATGGGTGAAATAAAAAATTTAGGTGAAATAAGAGGTAAAATTTTCTATCAACCTAATTTCAAGTCTCGCATTGTAAGCAGAGTTGAATGGTTGGATAATAAACAACGATTACGCACAGTTGATTTCTATAATAAGAGTGGGTTTAAATTTGCTGAGGCTATTTATGATTTGACTGGTAAAGCTATAATGAAAAAGTATTTTGATCGTCTAGGAAAAGAAATTATCTATGAAAATTATGTGACCGGGGACTATGTATTAAACTGGAAAAACAAGACACACTTTTTCAAGTCTCAAGAAGCATTTGTCATATATTACTTAAAACAACTAAATGTAGATTTGGATGTAGTTATCTTTAATTCACTAGCGATGCCTTTTATCGCGTTATATAGAATGGATACAATGGGAAAAGGGATTCTTGTTTGGCAAGAAAATAGCCATGGTAATGTACCTGGAAATATGAAACTTATGTTTGATGAATATCTAAATAGAAATTATTCTGTAATGATACCTGATAGTATTGAATATCTAACAATATACCAAAAACTTGATGATAGAGAACGAGATAAAGTATATAGAGGTGGTTACCTTTATGATTATCGAAAACAAAACCAGTTTAGTAGAAACATATTAACTTTAACAAATTCAGACCAATTGTCTTGTGTTGAAGAATTAGTGAAAAATAATAGCAACTATCAATTTCATATTGCAGCTATTACAGAAATGTCTAACAGACTATTAGACTTAACGAAATATGATAATGTTCGGTTGTATCCAGTAGCAAATGAGAAGACAATTGAATCATTATATCAACAATGTGATATTTATTTAGATAACAATAAAGGTAATGAACTATTAAATGCAGTTGGTCGAGCATTTGAAAATGATATGGTGATATTTGCAACGCATGATGAAGCGCATAATCGTATGTTTACAGCCACTGAAAATATTGTTAGGAAAAAAGATATTAACAATTTGACAGTAATGTTGAAAAAAATGTCTAATAGTCATAAAACATACCGCACTAGATTACAATTACAGAAGGATTATGCGAATGAAATTGAACGTAACACATTAATTAATATAATTAATATGTTATTAAAAGGAGAGCCTAAAATTCGTCTTTCGTAGAAATAAAAGTAGAGTAATTCAATTTTGATCACTCAATAAGAAAAAATTTAAGACTTCATTTACTTATAAAAGGTATTACATGAACAATAAGTATGTAATGTTTAAAAAATGGAGTTTATTATCAAAAGTTTAAATATATCACCACTACATTTTTAACAATGAAAGAAAATACTTTGGTTTTTGCTAAATTTATTTTATAGTATAATTTCAACAAAAAGGCGTATTCTGTATAAACTATTTAACAAGGACGTTATTACTGTAGTTGTTAGTTAATATCTAAGATAAGCATTGAGTTATAGGTAGAGTAGCGTAAATGTTCATCATTCAATGATTTACATTTAGGTTCAAGAATATACCCAGATTTTGTATCACTTTTGAAAAATATTATTAAAAATGGAGTATTGATGAAACGTACATCAAGATCAAAGAAAAATGAAGTTATTTATATCTTTCTATTGATGCAGAGGGGTGTACATCAAATATTTGGTTACGTAAGCAACGAGATAATCATTCAGCATATGCGTTTATCAAACGTCTCATTAAACAATTTGGTAAACCTCAAAAGGTAATTACAGATCAGGCACCTTCAACGAAGGTAGCAATGGCTAAAGTAATTAAAGCTTTTAAACTTAAACCTGACTGTCATTGTACATCGAAATATCTGAATAACCTCATTGAGCAAGATCACCGTCATATTAAAGTAAGAAAGACAAGGTATCAAAGTATCAATACAGCAAAGAATACTTTAAAAGGTATTGAATGTATTTACGCTCTATATAAAAAGAACCGCAGGTCTCTTCAGATCTACGGATTTTCGCCATGCCACGAAATTAGCATCATGCTAGCAAGTTAAGCGAACACTGACATGATAAATTAGTGGTTAGCTATATTTTTTACTTTGCAACAGAACCAGAATAATCATATATATTCAGGGTATATATAAGTAATAGGAGGCTGGTGTAGATGTTCAAAAATATATTATTACCCTATGATTTCGAAAATGATTTTAGTGCTATCCCTGACTATTTAGAAAAAGTCACCGATGAAGATTCAGTTGTTGTAATTTATCACGTTGTAACAGAAAATGATCTTGCAATTAGTGTCAAATATTATAATAAGCATAAAAAAGATATTATTAGAGAAAAAGAAAAAAACCTCACTCCATTTTTACGTGAATTAGAAAAAAGAGATATTCAATATAAAATAGATGTAGATTTTGGGCATATTAAAGATACAATCTTAGAAAAAATTACTTCTGGAGATATAAATAATGGTGAATTTGATTTAGTAATTATGAGTAATCATAGAGTCGATTTGAATATTAAACATGTTTTAGGAGATGTTACACATAAGATTGCTAAAAGAAGTTCTGTCCCAGTACTAATTGTTAAATAAACATAAGAAGTAAGAAATTTATTAATTCAAAAAGCCTAAATACTATCTCACAAATCGAGAGAGTATTTAGGCTTTTTTATTTTTTTATTAAAATTTAGAACACGCATTTATGCCGAGAAAATTTTTGGTTGGAATGGGCAATGTGTTAGCTAACTAGGTTAGCGAGTTGGTTGGGAATTGAATTGGGATTAATCCCAAGAAAGTACCAACTCAACAACACATAAAGCCCTGTAGGTTCCAACCAAAAAGCAATTGGAATAAAGCAACTATGATTATTTAAAAAAATAAGTTATAATACATTCAAAAATATTTTTGAATGAGGTGTAATTATGATTCAGACTATTGTAACTGCTGCTATTCTTTATATTGCGACAGCATTAGACTTATTAGTGATTTTATTAATGTTCTTTGCTAGAGCAAAGACTAGGAAAGAATATCGAGATATTTATATTGGTCAATATGTAGGATCTGTGACATTGATTGTCATAAGTTTATTCTTTGCCTTTGTCTTAAATTATGTTCCTGAAAAATGGATATTAGGATTATTAGGGTTAATACCGATTTATTTAGGAATTAAAGTGGCTATTTATGGTGATAGTGACGGAGAAGAGAGAGCTAAAAAAGAATTGAATGAAAAAGGATTGTCTAAACTAGTTGGTACGATTGCAATTATTACGATAGCAAGTTGTGGCGCTGATAATATTGGTGTATTTGTTCCCTATTTTGTGACATTAAGTGTTACTAATTTATTAATTACTTTGTTTGTCTTTTTAATTTTAATTTTCTTCTTGGTATTTACTGCACAAAAATTAGCTAATATTCCAGGAGTTGGAGAAATTGTTGAGAAATTTGGTCGTTGGATTATGGCTGTTATTTATATAGCTTTAGGTTTATTTATCATTATAGAAAATGACACTATTCAAACAATTTTAGGATTTATATTTTAATTTAGGGTGTGATTTTATATGAGCTATAAAAATGCTTGTGATGTGATCTGTGTACATGAGGATAAAGTTAACAATGCCTTAAGTTTTTTAGAAGATGATAAATCTAAGAAATTACTTAACATTTTAGAAAAGATTTGTGATGAGAAGAAATTGAAAATTATATTATCTTTGATTAAAGAAGATGAGTTGTGTGTTTGTGATATTTCTTTGATATTGAAAATGAGTATTGCTTCAACTTCACATCATTTAAGACTTTTATATAAAAATGAGGTGCTTGATTTTTATAAAGATGGAAAGATGGCATATTATTTTATTAAAGACGATGAAATAAGAGAGTTTTTCTCTAAAAATCAGAAGGGTTTTTGAAACGAGTGAAACGAGTTTCTTCTTGTCTTGATACTATAAAAATAAGCAAAGATATAACATAAAATGACTTATCGGAAGTTATCTATTATCCCTTATTCAGAGATGATATAATATACAGGTCGCCTATCTCTCAGGCGTCAATTTAGACGCAGAGAGGAGGTGCATATCAGATGGTCGAAGCTCTTGTTCACATCACGACCACAGTCATCAGTGGTTGTATTGTTGCGTTATTTACGCATTGGCTACGTACACGTAACAATAAGAAAAAATAGGCGATATTAGCCAACACCTAAAAATCCCCTCACTATTGCGAGTAGTGAGGGGATTGGTGCATATAATGCACGAAGCTCTTGTTGTCTAAATTATAACACTGGTGAGTAGAGGAATGCAACAGAACCATATTTAATATGATTAATATAGGTATTTGGCCAATGGTCATTCTAGCATTATTAATCATAGCTAATAGTATTTTTATGGTTTACAAGACAGTAGACGTTAAAAAACGCAAATGACAAAAAAGCAATCTCACTCTTAATTTATGTGAGATTGCTTTTATTTATCATAATAATATAATGACGTTTCAAGCACATTATTTAATGTTACAAACACTTCTTCAACTGTATAGTTATAGTCATTTTCTACCCAACGTCGTAGTACTTCTATTACGCCACTACTGTAAAAATCAGCTACAATTTCAGGATGTTTACTTTCTCTAATCTTTTGCGCTAAGGGGTCACGCTTACGAGTTGAATTATTTAACATCATTTCGCGACCCACATTCGTTAAACTTCTAAATACATCTGCCTGTCGAGACGAAACTAATAGATGCTTAAAAATCTTTTTATTATTACAAATGTAATAAATAAAGTCTTCAAATGATTCAGAGGTTGTAATGTCTGCTGATGTGTCACCTTTAGCTATAATTTGTTGTGCAATAAAGTCAGGTAAAGTGTAGAGTAATTCATATTTATCTTGGAAGTATCTATAGAACGTACTGCGGTTGATTTCTGCAATATCACATATTTTTTGAACCGTGATTTCATCAAAATGATAATCATGTAAAAGTATAAACACTGTTTCATGAATATGTTTAATCATACGCTTTTGATTTGCTGACGGCATTATCTGATTCTCCTATTTATTTAATCTAGTCAGATAGCCTGACGTAATAAGAGTAATTTATCACAATAAAGTTGATTTTTCCAAACATAACAACTGATACTACGTTTAAATTTGTTTATAAAAAAAGAGTAAATAAGTTATTTGAAACGTTTAATACTATAAGAGCGATATAAAAAAGTAGGAGCGAAACTGAGTTTAGTTTCACTCCCTCGCAATATAGCTACGATTGAGAAGAGTTTGTCTTAAGCGCCTTCTCAACTTGGTTTGCTACTGTAAATTTGCATTATGAGTTTTAAATATGCTACACCAAACGAGCATATTCTTTATTTGTCTATCTTAACTTTGTAATTAGTTAGTCTCAATATCTTCTAACCATTCATCTACTTTATTATCATTATCATCCACATAGTCTTTAGCTACTTGTTCTGGATTTTTGTTATCAACAAAGATTTTTTTAGCTAATTTGTCTTCGTCAGATTTACTCCAATCATCTGCCATACGTGTTGCAATTGTGTATGCAGCTGGATGTGCCTCTTTAAAGTTTTTGTTAAATACTAAGTCAATATGTTGATTATTATTACCATAAATGTTGTCAGGATCTTTCAACATTTTAACGTCTAATTCTTTAGAGAACCAACTAGGTTCCATTGATGTGAAGACGATAGGTTCTTGTTGTTTAAAAGCAGATTGAATTTTCTTGAATTGGTCTTGGTCAGAACTTTCTTTCAAGCTATATTTATCCAAGTTGTCACTATCAAGTTCATCTTTAGTTTCTTGCATAACGCCATTACGTGCGTCTGTGCCTTGAATTGTCCAATCTACAGATTTTCCGAAGTCACTGTTTTTTAAGTCACTAATTGAGTCGACATCTTGCACGTACTTAGGTACGGCTAAACCTACTTTTGCGTTATCAATTAAATGTTTATCATCATAAATTGTTAATTTACTTTTGAACTTATCGTAGTAACTTTTATCAGTAGTAGGGAAGATACCTGATGCATGGAATGAATCAGAATTCTCTGATACAGCAGTATATAACGGGCCACTTGCTGTTACTGGTGTAGTTGTTACATCATAACCTGCTTTTTTCAATACTTCTGCTATAACTAGTGAACGTGGTGTTGAATTATCACTCGCGATATAAGGTATTTCGATTTCTTTATTACCAAGTGATGTTTGACTATCGTCTGATGAACCACTACCGCTACCACTATTACCACAAGCACTTAGCACTATAGCTAAGGCTAGTGTGGCTAGTAGTCCTAAGAATTTCGAACTACGTCGTTTTAACATAACGTGTTTCCTCCTTTTTAATATTAGTCTCTAAGTTCGTCATCATGACGATGTTGAGATGATCGGTTATATCTATCGTAAACACCTTTGTTGTTTTCACGAGCGTATAACATTAATGCTTTGAATAATACATCTTGATCAATATTGCTATCAGTTAATTCTTTGTATAAGTTTGTTGTTTTATCGAAATTTGAATCATGATAATCATCGTTTCTATCGTAATTGTCTTGATAGTGTCGATCATTATAATTACGCTCATCATGATGAGTATGGTCGCCATCTTGAGTATAAAGTGATTCATAGTCGATATCATCACGTTGATTATCATAATGATGTTGGCGATGATGCTGGTCATGATGATTATCTAAATGCACAGAACGGTTATAATCTTCGTCATTATAATTGCGATTGTGGTTACGTTTGTCATTTTGATAAACATAGTTATCTTTGTCTTGTCTAGCGTATTCATTATTTTTATCGTTGACATGACCTTTTTCAGAAGATGTGTCGTGATGATTATCTTCTTCTAAAGCTTTACCTTCAACGTCAATGTTTGGCAATACTGCACCTAACCATTTAGGAAGGTACCATGAAGCTTTACCAAAGAGTTTCGTCAATGCTGGAATTAATGTCATACGTACGACGAATGCGTCGAATAACACACCGAAACCTAATGCGATACCCATTGACTTAATTGCACTGTCATCTTGGAAGACGAATGCGATGAATACACTGAACATAATAAGTGCAGCAGCTACGATAACAGGTCCACTTTCTTTGATACCTACACGGATTGAATGATCATTGTCGCCAGTCTTACTGTATTCTTCATGTACACGTGTCATTAAGAAGAGCTCGTAGTCGATGGCAAGTCCGAATAACAATCCAATTGTGACTACTGGAAGGAATGCGAGTAATGGTCCTGTGTTTTCAATACCAAATAAGCTACCCATAAAGCCATGTTGAATGACTAATGTTGTGAAACCTAATGTAGCCATTAATGAAAGGATAAAGCCTAGTACTGCTTTTAATGGAACTAAGATTGAACGGAACACAATCATTAATAAGACGAATGCTAATACAACGATAACGCCTGCAAATACTGGAATAGCGTTGTTTAGTTTTTCTGACATATCGATGTTAATAACACTTTGTCCTGAAATTTCAGTGTCATAGTCATATTTTTCTTGCGCTTGGCTATGATAATCACGTAAATCATATACTAGATTTTCTGTTGACTGTGAGTTCGGTCCTTTTTCAGGAATGATTGTGAATAATGCGTAATTGTTGTTGTCAGTTAGTTGTGCTTTTGAAACTGTATCAACATTATCAATGTCTTCTACATCACTACGCATATTATTTAAGTCACGTTCGATAGTGCTTTTACTTCCACCATCTTTTGTATTTACTAACATGACAATTTGTCCGTTATAACCTTCGCCAAAATTATCTGAGATCAATTTATAAGCTTTGTATTCTGATGAGTCAGTTGGTTTTAAACTATCATCTGGAATACCTAAACGCATGCCACTGACTGGTATAGCAGCTAAAATTAAAATAATTAAACTTACAATAACAGCGATAACTGGCTTACCAACAATAAATTTTGCCCAAGGATGATCTTTAGGGTCTTTACTTTTAGATGGTTTATCTTTAATTTTAATACTTTTATGGAAGATACTGATTAGGGCAGGTAATAGTGTTAATGCTGCTAATACTGCAAATAACACACTAATCGCTGAAGCAAATCCCATAACCGATAAGAAGTCGATTCCTACAAGTGATAAACCACAAACAGCAATCATAACTGTAAGACCAGCGAATATTACAGCACTACCTGCTGTACCCACTGCTGTTGCGATAGCTTCTACAGTATCGACACCTTTTTTCTTAAGTTCTTTAAATCTAAATAGAATAAAGAGTGAGTAGTCAATACCAACAGCTAAACCTATCATTACAGCTAGTGTAAGCGTGAAGTTTGGAATATCAAAGATATATGTTAATAATGCGATGATACCAACACTTGAACCTAAACCGATGATTGCACTAATAATTGGCATACCAGCTGCGATAAGTGAACCAAAGGTAATAAGTAAGATTACGAATGCTACGACGATACCGACAATTTCTGATGTACCACCAATTTCAGCATTCATAGAGCTACCTTGAGTTTTTTCAATTTGCACATTGTGGTTGTCAGTTACATCTTTTAATTCTTTGTCGATGATATGTTTAGAAGAATCTTTTAATCCAGTTTGTGGAACTACATAACTTACGTTAGCGATAGCGGTATCGCCTTCATCGTTAACTTGTCCACTGTCATATGGATTAGAGATATTTTGGATATAATCATCATTTTGTCTGATATTGTCTAAAGCATCTTCAATATCTTTCTTCGTATCTTTATTATTGAGTCCATCATTCTTATTAGAATGGAAGACTATTTTCATCGAGGCTTTCTCACTGTCCTGATGAAATTCTTTACTAATTTTATCGTTTGTGTCTAATGACTTAAGGCCGTTCATAGTGATGTCACTGTCAAACTTCGGTGAGTTTATCATTAATGGCGTGATAATGACACCTAGTATAACAAGCCATCCTATAACACTTAGCCATTTGTTCTTAGCTATAAATTTTCCTAGTTTGTATAATAGCTTTGCCAAGACATTTCCCCCTATTTCATTAATTTATATCGCTTAAAGTATGGGTAGTATGTTGATGATTTGTGAGCAATTACATTAAACCGATACCTCAAATTAAGCATATTTAAAATGTTACATTTGATAATGTAACAAGTTATACCCACGTTCGGGTACCATTAAAAGTTTTAAGTCGTTGGAAAATGCAACACTTTGGAAAAAATGTTGGTGAAAATAGTGTGTATTAAGGGAATATATAAGAAAACAGGTAACCTCGTGATGATGGTATACCTGAAAATAATTTGGTACGTAGACTTACGATGTAGTTAGTTCATTAAATAAAACAGGAGAAGTAATGCGTCTATTAAGACAAAAATTACGCCAGGAATATAAATTTTTGGTTCTGTTGCAAAGTTAAAAATCATGTAATATTTATACTAAAAAACGAAAAATAATTAATACTAACAAAACTCTTTAAATGTACTCCTTTTCTCATTTATTAGGTGAATATTTCTAATATAACAAGTAAAGTGACACAAAAAAGTAAAAAATATTTATCTATATGTCTACTTGTGGTACGCTCTAAATAAACAAAAATAGTCCTCTTATTAAAATAAGAGGACTATTTTTGTTTAAAATTATTCAAGACCATTCGCTTTCTAACATACTCATTTGCCATAAATTATAATATTCTCCATTTAATTTTCTAAAGTCTCTTTTTTCTCCTTCTTTTATAAATCCAATCTTTTTGTAACTTTTAATAGCTGATTTATTAAAGGCAAAAACACCTAATTCAATTCTGTGTAGTCCCAAATCTTCAAAAGCCTTTTTCAATAATTTTTTTATTATTTTAGGGCCTAATCCTTGGCCACGCATTTGCGGATCACCTACTAAAACTTTACTTAACGTGGCGGAACAATTTTTAAAATCTATATTATTTAAAGCAATATGACCTATAATTTTTTTTGAATTATTTTCTTCAATGATAACTTTATAAATTATTTTACTAGAATTTTCTTTATTTGTGTCTTTAATATATTCCTTTAATTGTTCTTCATCTAGGGGATAATTAAAATCTGTACCTGCCCATTTGACTAAAAGTTCAGGAGAGTTTATCCAGTTTATTAATAAATCAAAATCTTTCTCCTCAAAATATTCAAACTTAATCAATAAATTACTCCTTAAATAATAGGTTATTAACTATAAAAATTCAGTGAATGTTGCAATATAAACAACCACTACAATTTTTTGATACTTTCTTCATCAACTTTCTATCTTAAATTTTCGATTTTTTATAAAGCGTTTTGTATTATCTAAATAACTCTTTACAATTTACTGATTTTTAAGCTTTTGCTAATAGATTTATGCAACTTTAATATTATAAGTAAATCTATGCACTTCATCATTAAATTTAAATTCTGCCCAAATTTTATACATCCCTTTTTTAGGAAAATGAGCATAAAAGGTTGTAGAATCAGGTGATTCTGGGTGAACATGAATATAATCAGTTAATTGCTCATCAAATATAATCACATGTCCTAAAGCTCCTAAATAAGGTTGGGGAGTTAATTCTGTATTGAAAGTTAAAGGGACATGTTCATCTTCTTTAGCACTTATAGAATTTAAAGTTACATGAACTCCTTTGTTAACTTTTACCCAATTTTTATCAGAATTTAAAGATGTTGTAGAGGTTATTTTATCTCCAATTTGCAGTTCAATAGGATGAACGGAATACACATGGTTTTTTGGTGTAACATCAACAAAAGCCTGGTAAGTTCCTGGCTCTAATTGTTGGTTAATTATAAATAAACCTTCATGCTTTTTTTGAGGGTGTAGGTGGTAATATTTCTCCATGTCATTAGATACTAAAACGAAATGCATTTCTTTTTCATGCATAGTATCTAATAATGGGGCATTATTAAATTCATCTTCTAACGTAATTTCTATATTACCATCTCTATATACAACATTTGCTTTAATTTCGGGTTTGTTTGAATGATATTCATGATTATGATTCATATTTTTATCCTCCTTAATTTTTAATAAGGGCATATCATTAAACGATATGCCCAACTATTTAAATTATTTAATTACATCGTAACCTTGATCTTCAATAGCTTCTTTAAAGTCGTTGAAAGCTACTTGATTTTCATCAAATTCAACTTCCACATTCCCATTCGCCAAGCTTACTTCTGAAGATGTTACACCATCTAATCCATTTAATGCTTTTTCAATTGAATGCTTGCAATGGTCACAGCTCATACCTTCTACATTAATAACTTCGTTAGTCAATGTTGTCACCTCCTTTCAAGAAATATAAGATTCTTATAATTTCATACGTTTTAGACGTAAAGCGTTTGTGACAACACTTACAGAACTTAAAGCCATTGCTGCTCCCGCAACCCAAGGTGCTAGCAGACCAATTGCTGCTATAGGGATACCTGCAACATTGTAACCAAACGCCCAAAATAGATTTTGGCGAATATTACGAATTGTAGATTTACTTGCTTTTATTGCTTTTGGAATTAATAAAAGGTCTCCTCCTAAAATAGTTATATCAGCAGCTTCGATTGCAACTTCTGTACCTGTACCAATGGCAATACCAATATCTGCTTTAACTAGTGCTGGAGCATCATTGACACCATCTCCAACCATAGCTACTTTTTTACCTTCAGATTGAATTTCTGCTACTTTAGAAGCTTTTTCTTCTGGTAAAACCTCTGCAATAATCGTGTCTATACCAACTTGTTTTGCTATTGCTTGTGCGGTACGTTTGTTATCACCAGTTAACATAGCAACTTCAATACCTAATTCATGAAGTTTTTGAATAGCTTGTTGGGCAGTATCTTTAACTGTATCAGCTACAGCGACAACCCCTCTCAATTCGTTATCTACGCTTATAAGCATTGCAGTTTTTCCTTCTTTTTCAAATTGAGCGAGATTTGTTTCAGCTTCATTAGTTTGGATTCCTTTTTCACTCATTAGTTTTCGATTTCCGACAAAAAGTTCTTTACCATCAATTGTTGCATTTATACCGCGCCCTGGTATAGCTTCAAAATGGTCTACTTCTAAAAATTCTAATGATTTTTCTTTAGCATAACTTACGATAGCTTCAGCTAGTGGGTGTTCAGAACCTTTTTCTGCACTAGCTAACAATTGTAATGTTTGATCATCTCCACTAAAATCAGTGACTTCAGGTGTGCCATTTGTTATAGTGCCAGTTTTATCTAAAACAACTGTATTAATAGCGTGTGTACCTTCAATGTGTTCTCCACCTTTAAATAGAATGCCATTTTCAGCAGCTTTTCCGGTACCCACCATTATAGAAGTAGGCGTAGCTAAGCCTAACGCACAAGGACAAGCGATAACTAATACTGCTATTGCAGCAACTAAGGCTGGTTCAAATTGTCCCGGCTGAACTAATGAAATCCATATAATAAATGTGAAAATCGCGATACCTACAACGATAGGTACAAAATATCCAGAAATAATATCTGCTAGTCTTTGTATTGGCGCTTTAGAACCTTGCGCTTCTTCGACAACTTTAACAATGGAGGCAAGAGCTGTATCTTTACCAACTTTTGTTGCTTCAACAGTAATTGCTCCATTTTTATTCATTGTTGATCCTATAACATTATCATTTTGCATTTTTTCAACAGGAATAGATTCACCTGTCAACATTGACTCGTCAATTGAAGTCATACCTTTAATTATTTTGCCATCTACTGGTATTTTTTCTCCTGGTTTGATAACTAAATAGTCTCCTTCTTTTACCTCACTTAAAGGAACCATAGTCTCTTCACCGTTGCGTAATATACGTGCTTCTTTAGCTTGTAAATTCAACAATTTACTTAACGCATTTGTTGTTTGTGTTTTAGCACGTGCTTCTAAATACTTTCCGAAAAGAATTAAAGTAATTAATACAGCACTTGTTTCAAAATATAGGTGTGGCTCATAATTTGTATTAATTAACCACTTAATCGATTCATAAATACTATAAAAGAAGGCTGCGCTTGTACCTAAAGCGACAAGAACATCCATATTTGCTGACCCATTACGAAGGTTTTTATAAGCGCCTACATAAAATTGCCAACCAATAACAAATTGAACAGGCGTTGCTAATACAAATTGGAACCACGGGTTCATAAATATATGTGGTATTTGAATACCAAATAAATGAACGAACATTGTCATTAACAATGGAGCTGCTAAAACAGCTGAAACAACTAATTTAATTAACTGTCGTTTTAATTGTTTTTCTTTTTGGGAACTTTTTTCTGATGCTTCTTTTTTAGGTTGTGCCTCATACCCTAGGTTTTTAATACGTTGTTGAAATTCATCTACAGACGTCATATCAGGGTTGTATTCTACAGTAGCACTTTCTGTGGTTAAATTAACTGTAGCCTTATTTACACCTGAGATTCGATTTAAAACTTTTTCGATTTTATTCGAACAAGCTGCACACGTCATTCCCATTACATCGAGATCCACTTTTTCGGTTAAAACTCCATAACCTGTTTTTTGAATTGTATTTGCAATATCTTCTAATGATGTAACATTGGGGTTATATTCAATTGTAGCTTTCTCTGTAGAAGGATTTACATTAGCGTTAACTTCATCTAATTTATTTAGATTTTTTTCTACTTTATTCGAGCAAGCTGCACATGTCATGCCTGTGATACCTAATGAGGTTTTTTTAATATTTTCACTCAATTATTTCTTTCCTCCTATTTTGAAAATTGTTTTAATACAACCATCAATTCTTTGATACTTTCTTCTCCGTTGCCATTTTTAATACCTTCACTTACACAATTAGATATATGGTCTTCAGTTACTATAAAACCCACTTGTTTTAGGGCTGATTGTATTGCTGTTATTTGTACTAGTACATCTATACAATATCTATCTTCTGCTATCATTGATTGTAAACCGCGCATTTGTCCTTCTAATCTTTTGAGTCTATTGAGCAATGCGTCATTGTTTTTAACAGTAGTAGTGTTCAATTTCACCCCTCCTCATATACCCTAACGGGGTATCTCTTGTTGGAATCTATATTATACCCCTAGTAGGTATAAGTCAATACAAAAGTTTCATATAAAAAATTAATATTTATAGTTTGTTTTAAGAGGTACACTTGTATAAAATGTATGCTAAAACTTATATTAGGAGAGATATATTTGGATAAAAATATACAACTTGAGCTTTACACAAGACCTACATGCTCTGATTGCCAAGAATCAAAAAGGTATTTAAACTCTCAAGAGATTAGTTATAGTCATAAAGATGTAAGTCAAAATTTGGACTTAGAAGAAGAAATGAAAAAAATATCAGGCAACCGAATTGTTCCCTTATTTGTTTTTTATAAAAAAATTTTTTGGGGTAAAAAAAAGTTGTTTAAATATTACGTGGGATTTGAAAATAACAAAAAAGATATATTAAATATATTGGAATAATTAAATAAACAGCCATTATTAAAAAATAATGGCTGTTTATTTAATGATGATGTTGACTGTCTTCTTCTTTCACGATACAAAACAATTTTTCACTATGATTATTGTTAGAAGTTTCAGTCTGTATTGTGACATGTTGAATATTTTGATGATTGAGTTCATGTTCTATACGTTTAAGTAAAAACTCATTTTCAGTAATGGTCATTGTATCTTCTACAACAATATGACAAGATAACGCGTTTAATCCGCTAGTTACTGACCAAACATGAAAGTCATGAATATTTTTAACTTCTTTGAATTTTTTAATAGTTTTAATAATGTCTTTTGTATTTATATTGCTTGGTGCTCCCTCCATTAATACATGAAGACTTGATTTTGTTACATAAAAGCCGCTACGTAGTACTAAAATTGCTACAATCACACTTGCTAAAGGATCCGCCCACCCCCATCTAAAAAATATAATGAGAAGGGCTGCTATAACTGCACCTATAGATCCAAGCATGTCGCTTATTACATGCAAATATGCTCCACGCATATTTAAGTTTTCTTCTACATCGCTCCCGCGCAGCATTATCCAAGCCACAATAATATTAATAAACAAGCCTACCAAGGCGATAATTAACATGCCTGTAGAAGCTACCTCAGGGGGGTTTTTAAATCTCTCAATAGCTTCATAAAAAATATAGATAGCTATTAACATCAAAGTAATACCATTAAGTACAGCTGCTAGTATTTCAAACCTTTTGTAGCCAAAAGTTTTATTTGTATTAGCTTGCTTCGCTCCTAAAGTAAATGCAATTAAAGCAATACCTAAAGAAATAGAATCACTTAACATATGACCAGCATCTGAAATTAACGCAAGACTGTTAGTAAAGAAACCACCTAACCCTTCTACAATCATGTAACTTGTAATAATAATAAAACTAATTAATAAAGTCTTTTTGTTCGCGCCATGTGTATGATTATGATTGTGATCGTTTTCCATTTAATCCCTCCTCTTTTTAATGATGAAAAATATTTTCTATAATTTGAATTTTTGTTTTTATAACTATAGAGTTAAAAAATATAAAATTTCAATTAATGTTTTGTTACTCGAAGAAAATCATACTAACTTATGAATATATGCTCATATATTCATAAGTTAGTATGATTTTTATCCTTTGTCAATATAGAAATGCTTTGTATTTTGTATATTAAATAAAAACCCTACTTTGCTTTGGACAGTAGTGGGATTTTTGCATATGATAAACCACACTTCACTTGCTAAATATTAACTATATTATAATTAACAAGTGATAATTTCTTTTTAGAGAAAATGGGCCTGGGACATAATTCCTATCAAAATAGCCAGTAAATGAGTTTTCATAAATTCATTTACTGGCTTCTTTATTTACAATACTTCGTATTGTTGGCTCGCTTTCTTAGGGGACAGCTTCAGCCTGTAGTCTTCAGCTTGTCCTGTTCCCTCAAGAGTCTCGCCAAAATACTTTGTATTCATATGTAATTTTACATTAAAATACTTTAAAAAAATAAGGCCCTTTCGTATAATTTAATAAACATCACTAAACTAAATTAACGAGGTGCCTTATGTATAAAGATTATAACATGACTCAACTTACTCTACCAATGGAAACTTCAGTTCTTATCCCCACAAATGATATTTCACGACATGTAAATGATATTGTAGAAACAATTCCCGAGACTGAATTCGATGAATTCAGACATCATCGAGGTGCAACATCATACCATCCAAAAATGATGTTAAAAGTAGTTTTATATGCCTACACCCAATCTGTGTTTTCAGGACGTAAGATAGAAAAATTACTCAATGATAGTATCCGAATGATGTGGCTATCACAAAATCAAAAGCCTTCTTATAAAACGATTAATCGATTTAGAGTAAATCCCAAAGTAGACGCTTTATTAGAATCATTATTTATTCAATTTCATAGTCAGTGTTTGAAACAAAATCTTATTGATGATCAGGCCATTTTTATTGATGGTACGAAAGTTGAGGCAAATGCCAATCGATATACATTTGTATGGAAAAAGAGTATTCAAAACCATGAGTCAAGAATGAATGAAAACTCTAAAGCACTCTATCATGAATTGGTGATAAATAAAATCATACCTGAGATTAAAAAAGATCATGATAATGACTTAACAAAAGAAGAAATAGATTTGATTGGTAGTCATTTAGATAAAGAAATCGAAGATTTAAACCAACATATCGATAATGAAAAATGTACTAAAATAAGAAAACAAATACGGCTCAAAAGAACTAAAATTAAAAAATACAAAAAGCAAATTAATGATTACTCTCAGCGAAAGCATAAATACGAAGTCCAAAAATCTATTTTAAAGGATAGAAATAGTTATTCTAAAACAGATCACGATGCCACATTTATGAGAATGAAAGAAGATCATATGAAAAATGGACAACTTAAACCGGGGTATAATTTACAAATAGCGACAAATTCTCAATTTGTTTTATTTTATGATGTGTATCAAAATCCGACTGATACAAGAACAATGATACCTTTTTTAAATACAATACAAGAGACCTACGGTCATTTACCTGAATATATTGTAGCTGACGCAGGTTATGGTAGCGAAGCCAATTATATGGCAATTATAGATAATTTTAATCGAACGCCACTCATAACTTATGGAATGTTTATAAAAGATAAAACTAAAAAATATAAAAGTGACATCTTTAATACTCAAAATTGGGATTATGACGAAATTAACGATGAATTCATTTGTCCGAATAATAAAAGACTAGGATTTAAAAGATATGCCTATCGTCATGATAAATATGGTTTTAAACGAGACTTTAAATTATATGAATGTGATGATTGTTCAGAATGCCCTCTGAAACAACAATGTATGAACTTCAATTCAAAAACAAATAAAAAAATAATGAAAAATTATAATTGGGAATATTTTAAAGCCCAAATTAATAAAAAGCTTTCAGAACCAAAAACAAAAACCATCTACAGTCAAAGAAAAATTGATGTGGAGCCTGTTTTTGGATTTATGAAGGCTATTTTGGGTTTCACTAGAATGTCCGTTCGAGGGATAGATAAAGCCAAAAGAGAATTAGGATTTGTGCTAATGGCACTTAATATAAGAAAAGTAACAGCTCAACGAGCTGAAAATAATCAAAAAAATAATAAAAAAGACAATTTCTATATTATTTCAATAGAAATTGTCTTTTTTTACTTATCCTGGGACTTTATGTCCCACACTCATTTTTTTTTGAATAGTTTAGAAAAGATAGATTGTTTTTGTTCATTTTTTTTTGATGCTTTTGGAGTAATGATATCTTCTTTTGAATCTATATTATCAGTTTCTATTTTTTTGGTATTACTTAATATATTTTGGCTATTTAAATTCAAAGATTGTTCTTGTTTTAATGCAATTGTTAAATCGTCAATTTGTCGATTCTTTTGTCGAATTTCTGATTCTAAATGCTCTATGTATTTATCGATATAACTGCTATATTGGTTATTTAATGATTCTGTTTTGTTTGTCGATTTTTCATCAAATTTTGTCGATTCTTTTGTCGTTTTTTTATTTAAAATTGTTTTTAGATAATCTATTGTATTATCATCTATTAATGATTTGTTACCTACTTTGTTTACCTTCAAATTTGAAGGTAAACTTTTTAAATGATAATGAATTGTTTGTTTAGAGACATCTAAAAGTTCAGAAACTTCCTTTACAGTTTTCATCAAATAACTGGGTCTCCTTTACTTTTTCATTTTTTGTAAAAACGCTTGACGTTCTTCTTCTGTATACGCAGATGTCTTAGATGTGGTTGGTTCATAAGTGTTATTTTTTAACCATTGTGGCGTCATTTCACGGCTTATATATTGTTTTGGTTTGCCTGTACTTATCATATTAGATTGTCGTTTCGAATGAATACGTTTCTCAGGTTCAAAAGAAAATTCTAACCATTCAATCTTTCGTCCTTTTTTAGCTTTAATTTTATTAATATTGAGATTTTTAAATAAAAAGGGTTCTGTTGCAAAGTAAAAAATATAGCTAATCACTAATATATCATGTCAGTGTT
>OCJN01000138.1_pt1 | contig 28934 bp, 23 predicted proteins | sample 1480731 | NCBI WGS metagenome assembly OCJN01 (sample SAMN05301479, study PRJEB22388) | human skin metagenome | isolation source: Infant 1 DOL 23 skin | host: Homo sapiens | place: USA: Pittsburgh, Magee-Womens Hospital of UPMC | collected 2013/2014 | reverse complement strand
AAGGAAAAGGTGACCGTAGAGCCTAAGGCTGCCACCATCGCCCGCGGCACCAAGAGGGCCGAGGAAGCTAAGCCGGAGGAGGGCGGCAACTCTGGTGCTGCTGCTCCGGCAGTCGCCGATGGCTCCGTCTGGGATTCCATTGCACAGTGTGAGGCCACCGGCAATTGGTCTATCAATACCGGCAATGGTTTCTCCGGCGGCCTGCAGTTCACCCCATCGACTTGGGCCGCATTCGGTGGCACCGAGTACGCACCGGAAGCATGGCAGGCTTCCCGCGAGCAGCAGATTGCCGTAGCGGAAAAGGTGCAGGCCGCGCAGGGTTGGGGCGCTTGGCCAGCATGTACTTCCAAGCTGGGCCTGCGCTAAACTGAAGCGCCTTATCGCCGCACGCCACACTGTGGTGTGCGGCTTTTTCACCTCTTCTACTAAATTAGAGGGCATGACTGATTCCACCGGCGCCGCGCTTTTGGGCCCCGTAGAGATCCGCGCCCTCGCGGAGAAGCTCGACATTGTGCCCACGAAGAAGCTGGGGCAGAACTTTCTGCACGATCCGAATACCATCCGGCGCATCGTCGCTGCGGCTGAACTGGATCCCGCAGATCGCGTACTCGAGGTAGGCCCAGGACTGGGTTCGCTGACCCTTGGCCTGGTTGAAGCCGTGGGTGAGGTTACCGCGGTAGAAATCGATTCGCGCCTGGCCACACAGCTTCCCGATACCGTGGCTGAGCGCGCCCCGGAATATGCCCAGCGCCTTCGGGTGGTGGAAAAGGATGCACTGCGAGTGACAGAAGCTGATGTCACAGAGCCGACCGCTCTGGTGGCCAACTTGCCTTATAACGTGGCCGTTCCGGTGCTGCTGCACCTATTGGAGACATTCCCTTCCATTCGCCGCGTGCTGGTTATGGTTCAGCTAGAGGTAGCGGATCGTCTCGCTGCAAAGCCGGGCAGCAAGGTCTACGGCGTGCCCTCGGTCAAGGCGGGCTTTTATGGCAAGGTCTCCAAAGCCGGCACGATTGGTAAGAATGTCTTTTGGCCGGCGCCCAATATTGAATCCGGGCTGGTACGCATAGACGTCTTCGACTCTGCTCCTTGGCCCGTCACTGACGAGTCGCGTGCTAAGGTCTGGCCGGTTATCGACGCCGCCTTTGCCCAACGCCGCAAGACTTTGCGCGCGGCATTATCGGGTCACTTTGGTTCGGGAGCCGATGCCGAGGAGGCGCTGCGAGCGGCAGACATTGATCCGAAGCAGCGCGGCGAAAAGCTTAGCGTAGAAGACTTTGTACGATTGGCAGGAATCTAATGACCGCCCCCATCGATAACGAACCATTCGTCTACACGGCTCGGGCTCACTCCAAGATCAATATTCACCTTGGCGTGGATGAGCCACGCGAGGATGGCTTTCATGAGCTCGCCAGCGTCTTTCAGTCTTTGGAATTGCACGACACCGTGACATTGACGGACCTCGGCAACCTCGAGGTGGATAAGCCACGCATTCAAGGATTAACGGTCACGGGCCCTCACGCACAAGGTGTGCCGGGGGACTATACGAACTTGGCGTGGACCGCGGTAAACCGCATAATGCAGTACTTGTACACCACCCATGGGCCGAAGGCGTTGCCGGAGGTGGCGCTGGAAATCCATAAGGCCATCCCTACCGCTGGTGGCATGGCGGGTGGATCAGCGGATGCGGCGGCCGCGCTGCGATTGGCTGAGCGCTGCTACGGCGGCTATTACGGCATCGATTCGGTGGGTGAGCCGATCTTGGATGCGCTGGGTGCGGCATTGGGCTCGGATATTCCCTTTACGCTGCTGGGCGGCACCGCGCTCGGCACGGGGCGCGGCGAGCAGCTGACCCCGATGATGGCGCGCGGTACCTACCATTGGGCGCTCATCGCCTCGGACCGGGGGCTTTCTACCCCGCAGGTCTTTCATAAGCTCGATGAGATGCGGGAGAAGGGCCGCGGCGGTGAGCCACACATGGACACCGCCGCGGTATCGCAGGCGCTTATCTCGGGCGATCCGCACCGAGTGGCGCAGCACTTGCATAATGATTTGCAGCCGGCGGCCCTTTCGCTGCGCCCCGATCTGCGTAAAACTTTGGAGGCCGGTGTGGCCGCCGGAGCCCTCGCGGGCATTGTCTCCGGCAGCGGGCCGACCTGTGCCTTCCTCTGTGCGGGAGCAGCGGAAGCTCGGGAAGTGGTGGCCCAAGTGACGGTGGAGATTCCCGGCGCCAAGGGAGTGGTTACCCAGGGGCCAGCTGATGGCGCCGTGGTGCTGTAGTTAGAGCACCGTCATCTCGGTGGGCTCGATGTCGAGATCGAAGCGGTTGACTTCCTTTTCCTGGAGGAGGTCGATCACCACGAGTTGCTTCTTTTGCGCGTCAGTAATGAACGCATAGCCATCAGCAGCCTGCAGAATGGGGCCCGGCTGCTGCCATTCCTTATTTTCCTTCCACGGGGTAATGGCATCAATCTGCTTGGTGATCTCACCGGAGTCCGGATCGATGACGTTAAGCTTTCCGTCGGTGGTGAGTACTAGCGCCTCGCCCAGCGGGCCGCGGGCTAGGGAGCGGAACCAATAAGAAGCATCGAGGTCTACCTTCTTGGCCGAAAAATCCTTGGTATCTACCAAGGCTACGGAGGTAGGTCGCTCGAGCTCTGCGTCCTTGTCAGTTTTATTATCGGCCAGAATAACATCGGATTCTTCCGAGCCTGCGGCATTTCCGGAGCGCTGGTAGCCTCCTGCACCGGCATAAGCAGAAGCGTCTACCTTGTGGAACTTCTTGCCATCAAAAACCACAGGGCCGTCCTCGCAGCCAAAGAAAATATTGCCGTTACCAGCGGCAGCCTCGCCATGCACACCAGGGCATTTGGTGGTCTCAGTAAGGAGCTTGCCCTCCTTGTCCAGATGCTGGATGGTGTGGCGTTCGTCCTCGGTGCCCTTAGTGATAACTACCGAGCCATCCTTGAGCGGTACGGCCACACCGTGGTGTGCGGCCCCAGTATCAACGGTATTGACTGGCTGGGCGTCCTTTTTGCCAATGTCTTCGGTTTTATAAATTTTTGCTACGCCATCGCCATCTGAAAATAGCGCGGTAAAGCCGTCGTGGTGGACCACGTGGCCGGCATGCGGTGCCTTAATGGGGGCGTCGCCAAGCGCGGGCTCTGCGGTGTAGTAGTGGTTGTGATCACCATGGCTCTTGGTAATGCGCCCAGTGTCGTAGGTGAGGAAGCTATCGCCCTTAGTCACCATGACGTGGCGATTATCGCCGGCATCGCTGAGACGAAGGAAGGCATTCATCTTGTCCTCGCCGATTACTTTGCCCGTTTTGGCGTCATAAGCGCTCAAGCCGTCCGCATGAGAGATAACGATGCGGGTGGGCAGCTGGGCTACCTCGGTCTCACCCTCTTCGGCTTCGAAGCCTTCGTGTGAGTGCCCAGCTTGTTCATGGCCGTGCTCGTGGTCATGCGCGTGCTCATGGTCGTGTTCATGGGCATGGTCGGCCTCACTATGTGCATGGTTGTGGGAGTGTAGTGAGTCCTTTTCCTCCTCGGTGGGGGCGGAGCAGGAGGCGATGGCTACTGCGGCAGCGGACAGGACTGTGCAGAGGGAAAGTGTGTAATTCTTCATACGTAGAAACAATATTGGACCTGAAAATCAATAGCAATAGGTAGCAGAAATGCGGGGGTACGCGCAGGGAAGTATTAAGATGGACACTCGTTATGGCAAACCTGATCAACCTCGAGCAAGTCAGCAAAACTTATGGATTAAAAACCCTTTTAGACGGGGTGTCCCTAGGTGTGCAAAGCGGCGATCGGATTGGCATCGTCGGCGTTAATGGCGGCGGAAAAACCACCCTGCTGGAGGTGCTTACCGGCATCGAACCGCCCGATGCTGGTCGTGTATCCCATACTTCGGACCTGCGCATGGCGGTGGTTACCCAGCGCTTCGACCTCCCCGATGAGCTAACCATCGCCCAAGTCATTATCGAGCCCCTAGAACTGGAGACCTATGAGTGGGCATCCAATGCCAAGGTGCGCGATGTCTTGGGCGGCCTGGGTATTGTGGATCTTGGGCTAGATACCCCAGTAGGTTCGCTTTCTGGTGGAGAGCGCCGCCGCGTGAACCTAGCCGCGGCGCTGGTGCAGGATCTGGACCTCGTGGTGCTCGATGAGCCCACCAACCACCTCGATGTGGAGGGCGTGCAGTGGCTCGCAGATCACCTGCTCAAGCGCAATCTAGCCGTGGTCGTGGTCACCCACGATCGCTGGTTCCTCGATACCGTGGCCACGTGGACCTGGGAGGTGCACGATGGCGTGGTTGATACCTACGAGGGCGGCTACAACGACTGGACCTTCGCCCGCGCCGAACGCGCCCGTCAGGCCGATGCCATGGAACAGCGCCGCAAGAATCTTGCCCGCAAGGAGCTGGCGTGGCTGCGCCGTGGCGCGCCCGCGCGTACTTCCAAGCCGCGCTACCGCATTGAAGCTGCCGAGGCGCTCATCGCAGACGTACCGGAGCCGCGCAATAAGGTCGAGCTCATGGCCTTTTCCAAGCAGCGCCAGGGCCGCGTGGTCATCGAGCTTGAGGATGCCACCGTCAAGTCCCCAGACGGCCGCACCTTGGTCGATCACCTTACTTGGCGCCTAGCCCCTGGCGAGCGCATTGGTTTGGTAGGCGTCAATGGTTCTGGCAAGACCACCTTATTGCGCACCCTGGCCGGCGAGTACGAGCTGGCCGCGGGCAAGCGCATCGAGGGCCAAACGGTGCGCCTTGGCTGGTTGCGACAAGAGCTCGATGACCTGGATCCGCAACGCCGGCTTATCGACGCCGTCGAAGACGTCGCCACCTATGTCCAGCTTGGTAAAAAGGAGCTTTCCGCCTCTCAGCTGGCCGAGCGTCTAGGTTTTTCTGCCAAGCGACAGCGCACCCCGGTAGGAGATCTCTCTGGCGGCGAGCGCCGCCGCCTGCAGCTTACTCGCGTGCTCATGGCCGAGCCTAATGTGTTGCTGCTAGACGAGCCCACCAACGACCTCGATATTGATACCCTGCAGGAACTGGAGTCTCTCTTGGATTCTTGGCCAGGAACTATGGTGGTCATTTCGCACGATCGCTACCTTATCGAGCGCATCGCGGACAATACTTATGCGCTCTTTGGAGATAGCAAGCTCACCAACCTGCCCGGCGGTATCGATGAGTATCTGCGCAAGCGCGCCGCACTTGAGGCACAGCAGAGCTCCGGTGTACTCAATCTGGGAGAGAAGAAACCAGACAGTTCTACACCGAAGCCGGAAAAGAAGCTCTCATCCCAGCAGGAGCGCGAAATCACCAAGAAAATGAACGCGCTCGAGCGCAAGATGCAAAAGCTCGAGAAGGCGGCCGCGCAGATTAATGAGAAAATGGCAACTGCCGCGGAAAAGGTCGACACTCAAGCCTTGACCGAACTGGACGGAGAACTAAAAGACAACCGTAGCGCCTACGAGGAACTGGAGATGGAATGGCTGGAGTTGGGGGAGAAGCTCGAAGGGTAGAGGCTCGCATAGCCGATATCGTCGGTCACCTCGATCTGTGGGGCATTATCGGCGCAGCAGTCCTTTTTACCCTAGGCCTTACCCCATCCCTCCTGCCGCGGGACTGGCTCTACCAAGGGCTGGTCTCCGGCATCGCCGCCGGACTTGGTTATACGCTGGGCATTGCTCTCAAGCACGTGTGGTACCGGCTCGTGGTGCGCTATGTGGCGCCCCGATATTCCTGGCTCGATGCCACCACGTGGCCGCCTAGGCGCTACCGCGTTGCCTCTCGCATCGCTACCGGCGTCTTTGTGCTGTGGATGGTGGGCTTTGCTGTCTTCGCCGTGCGTTGGCAGCGTCAACTTGCAGATGCCTTAGCTGCCCCGGCGCCGACCATTGCCAGCTATGTTCTTGTGGTTCCCCTCGCCCTAGCGGTATTTACTGCCTTCTTGTTCATATTGCGTGTCCTGCGCTTTTGCGTGCGTTGGCTTTCTAGCCACTTTCCCCAGCGCTTCCGCGCTGCCTACCGCGTCGTAGGCGCGGTGGTCATCGTGGCGCTGGTGGGCACGTATACCGTGGAAAACCTCATCCCTGGTGCCATCGTGGGGGTGGGAGAGCGCTTTTTTACCGCCCAAAACGCCGAGCCTGATCCCGCCACCCAGCGGCCCTCCACCGCCGAACGTAGTGGTTCCCCGACGTCCCGTGTGGATTGGAACGGCGTGGGCCTGCAGGGCTCGCGCTTCCTTTCTTCCGGTGCGCACCGTGCGGAATTGGAGAAGGTGACCGGAAAACCCGCCAAAGAACCCATCCGCGCCTATGCTGGCCTGGGCAATCGTGACTCCAATGAGGAACGAGCGCAGTTGCTTATCGACGAACTAGAGCGCACCCACGCCCAAGACCGCAAAGCCCTGCTGCTGATTATGACCACCGGCACGGGCTGGGTGTCGTCCTATTCTGCCCAAGCCTTCGAACTCCTCTACGGCGGCGATACCGCCATTGCGGCCGCCCAATACTCCGCTATGCCTTCTGCACTGCACTTTCTATCAGGCGGCGCCCAGGTAGAGCGCGCCGGGGAGGAGTTCATCAACCCTATTGTGGACTGGTGGAACGGGCTGCCGGAGGACAAGCGCCCGAAGCTCTACCTTTATGGTGAATCCTTGGGCACCACCGGCATTGAAGCGGCTTTTTCTGGGGTGCGCGACATTGCCAACTCCGTCGACGGCATTCTGCTGACCGGACCGCCGCACTTTAACCGCTTGCGTACCCAGTTTGTAGAGCGCCGCGACCCCGGATCCTCTGAGATCTCCCCCGAATATGCCGGGGGCCTCGTGGTGCGCTTTGCCAATGATGATGCACAGGTGCGCCAGTGGGGTACGGTGCCGGAACAAGAGTGGGGGCGCACCCGCATGCTCTATATTCAGCACCCCTCGGATCCCGTGGCTTGGTGGTCGCCTCAGATGGCCTTCACAGAACCGGATTGGATGCGTGAGCGGACACCGTACTCTGCCGAGCGCGTAATGCGATGGATGCCCATCATCTCTTCCCTGCAGGTAGCCGCCGATCTGCCCGGCGCAAAGGACGTTTCCGATGGACACGGACATAATTATGGGGCTTCGGTGCTCGACGGCTTCGCCGCCATCGCCGGGCCAGACGTGGCAGGAGACATCGATCCCGATGAGCTGCAGCGCGAATTTGCCGCACTCGACGTCGGCGTTTACTAGGTCTTTTAGCCAAATAGGGCTGCGATGGTCAGCATCGCCGGCAGCGAGAGGAAAGTAGTGAGAAAAACCGTATCCCGGGCCACGGTTTCTCCCACCTCATAGGTGGCGGCATAGTTATACACGTTTTGCGCCGTGGGCAAGGCTGCCAAAATTAGCGCCGCGTATAACTGCGCGCCGCCCAAACCCAAGGCGGTACCTACAGTCAGCGCGATAGCGGGCATTCCTACCAACTTCAAAACCGTCGCGGTAACGGTGGGCAGGCGGTCTTCTTCCAACAGCGCATCGCCTTTTAAAGAGGCGCCAAAGCTCATGAGGATCATGGGAATAGATGCGCCACCCAGAATCTCTAATGGCTTCATCACTACATCCGGTAGCTGCCACTCTGCTGCGGAGACGATAAATCCCGCCACCGCAGCTAGCACTACAGGCGCGGTAATTCCGGAGACCACGGAGCTCCATATTGATCGCATGCTGGTGCCCCGCGCATTGAGTCCCGCAATGATAAACGGCGAGAGCACCGCCATCTGGAGGATCAAAGCAGGGATGACGTAGGTGGCATCACCTATGACATAGGTGGCAATGGGCAGGCCAATATTGACCGAGTTGTAATAGCTCGCCGCTGCGGCACCTGCCATGGTTTCGCCGCCGCTGCGCGGAAAGAATAGCCGGCTGCACAGCCAGTACACAGCCATGGTGGCTATGGACGCAACCGCGATAACAGCCACCACGGGGGATACGAACGCAGAGGTATCGGATTTAGCCACGCTGGAGAAAATAAGAGCCGGCGTCGCCGCCCAAAAGGCGGTGCGGTTGAATTGCAATCGCGCCTCGCCCTTGCCAATGATGCCCCTGTGCGCCAGCACAAATCCCACACCGATGACTACGAAAATGATTGCAAACCCAGTCAATACGTCCAGCAACAGCCAATAACCTTTCGCAGTAGTCCAGCCAAATACGCCGTGGGTTCATTGTCCCATTACCCGTGGTGGCCTCAGAATTCGGGGACATAACAAAGTTGTATCGAATTGCCTATGTAGCTCCGAAACGCCTTCCTTTTTGCTGGCGCTTTGTGGCACGGTGGAGGGCATGAAGCTTTCTCACCGCGCAACCGTAGCCGCCCTATCCACCGCCCTCGTGATCTCCGGAACGTCTACCGTGGCCTCTGCTCAGCCGGCCTTGCCGCCGCAGATTCAGCAGGCTTCTTCGCAGGCTCAGCAGCTTTCTTCTGATCCTTTCGCCGCTTTAGAAGATTTCCGCCTCACCCTGCCGCCGCAGGCCTATGAGCTGGCCGAGAAGTACAATATCCCGCTGCCAGAATTCCTCGCCAAGCCGGTGGGCGAGGCGCCCAAGGTTGCCGGCCAGCTAGGCGCCGCCACCACCGCTCACCTTGAAGAGGCCGGGCACCGTAAAGATGCGCGTGCAGCGGCTATCGCCCAGGAATGGGCCAATCAAGGTGCCGCCGGCAAGCTTGAGTACAAGGATGGCATAGCCCACGGGTTGAATCACAAGGACGAGGGCCAGGGCACGGTTCGTCGCCTTAATGAACAACAGGCGCAAGACCGCCTGAACTGGTTCAACCGCGACGTCCCAGTCAACGCTGCTCCCCAGCACGGCTTTGGCGTGGCAACCGCCTACGATGGGACCTACATCTATGTTGCGGAGTTCTTCCTCAACTAAATTTCTTATCGCAAGCCTCGATTCCGCCGCGTTCCTAGCATTCATCTGCAACGATGACGAAGCCGCACGGCGCCGGTAGAATCGAGGCATGATTCTGATTAACGTACAATTCCACGTCAAGCCTGAATATGCAGAGACCTTCCTCGATGAAATCAACTGGTACACCGAGGCCTGCAATGCAGAGCCGGGCTGCATCGACTTTAAGTGGTTCCGTGATCCGGAAGATCGCCAGCGCTTCCTGCTGCTGGAGTCTTACGCAGACGGCAAGGACGTAGAGCACGTCCAGAGCGAGCACTTCCAGCGTTCTTGCGAGGAGTTCCCGAAGTACCTCGTGGAGACTCCGGACATCATTAACGTCCACATCGACGGCCGCACCGGTTGGGACAAGATGGGAGAATTCTCCGTCGACTAATCCCAACGAATAAAGCTCGCCCTCTACCGCGCTGTAGAGGGCGAGCTTTATCCATGTCTAGGCCCGTATAGCATAACGCCCTCCGCGCTCACGGCGAATGCTAATGCTAGTGGTGCATGAGCTTCCGGTGAGCGCGAAGGGCGGGCAGGGGGGAGCCTAGGCGCTTGCCGACGCCGCACTCCGGCACTTACTACGCCTCTACTGCGGCGAGCACTGCGAGGATACGGTCTTGTCGTATTTCGAGTACTGCTTCAGCGCATCGTAGAAGGCATCCGAATACTCGCCGGTGCGTTCCGGCATTGGGTGAACACCATCGGAATAGAGGATTGCGGGGTCGCTCTGTGCGTGTCCGCACCAGTCAGCGATGTAGACGTTGTCGTATTCCTTGGCTGCATCAATGACATCCTGTTGGGACTGGGACATCCATTCACGGTCGCCATAGGGAACCGCCATAACAACGGTGCGGTCTTTGCCGATGATATCTAGCGCTTCCTTGATCTGATCCGGGAAGGCAGGTCCGTTAGTGCCGAACCCGAGGAAAACGGTATCGCGCAGCTGGCCGGAATCCTTCAGCTGCTGGAGAACTTGAATTCCCGCGGTGTAGTGGCGGGATACGTCTGCATCGACATAAATCTGCGGGAAGCGCTGCTTGAGGGCGCCGCTAGAAGCCAGCATCACAGAGTCACCCACAGCGGTAATGTCCTTACCCTGTGGCATGGGGCGGGTCTTCTTGTCCTTCGAAGAAGTCTGATCCTCGTCCTCGGCAGGTGGCTGTGGTGCAGCATTATTCGGCTGAACTGGGGCATTGTTGCTGCTCTGGTTCTGCTGCTGGAGCTGTTCCAATTGCTGCTCCAACTCAGTTTTATCGCTGGAGTTAATAACGCCGTAGACTACGCCCGCTACAGAGGCAATGACGAGGAATGGGACTACCGGCCACATGGTCTTGCCAAAGCCATCGCGCAATTCGCTAAATCCTGGGCGGGATGACCAGTAGGTCTTCCACGTCTTCTTATATCCGCCGCGGCGGAACGGATTTTCAATGAACTGATAAGAAATCTCGGATAGAAGTAACGAAATTGGCACGGCTACCAGGCCCAGAATCCAGGATTTATCGGAATTCTGGTTGCCCTCGAAAAGCGCTTTGAGAATCATGATGACTGGCCAGTGCCAGAGATACAGCGAGAAGGAACGCTGGCCAAACCAGCGCATGACCTTGGTCCTAAATAGCGGGGTCATAGGGCCGTATTCGCGGACCACGCCCCAGACCATAAGGACACCGAGCACGCTGGTGAGGAGGAGTCCGCCCCGGTAGGTGATTTCCGCGTCATCCGGCATGAGGAATAGCTGTGCACCGTAGCCGAGGAGAGCTAGGGTGCCGATGACTCCTGCAATACGGGATTCAGACTTGCCGGCCGCGGCCCAAGAATCTGCCCTTGGATCAGATTTAGTAGATGTCATCAGCAAAGACAGCACGGCACCGGTGAGCAGGCCGAAAGCGTGGGTGTCAGTACCATAGTAGACGCGTGTTGGGTCCTCGCCCGGCACGTAAATAAGCGCCATGGCCACGGCAGAGCCTATGGCCAAGACCGTCGCTACGAGGATAGGAAGCCGGCGCGGCTTGCGGCGAGAGATTAAAAAAACGCCGGTTATAAGAAGTGGCCAAATGACATAGAACTGCTCCTCTACGGCCAGCGACCAATAATGGGCGAAAACCTGAATCTCATTGTCCGCGAAGTAGGACTGGGAGGTCGCGATTTGGGTCCAGTTATTGACAAAGAACAGGGTGCCCAAGAACTGCTGGCGCAAGCCAACCGCTAGGTCGCCTCCGATCCATGCCACCAGCGCGGTGCACATGACCAGAACGGATACTGCGGCCGGGAGAATGCGCCGGAATCGCCGCACCCAGAAATCTTTCAAGCTAATCGTGCCGGAGGTGCGGAATTCTCGTACCAGCAACGAGGTAATGAGGAATCCGGAAAGAACGAAGAAGAGGTCAACGCCTAAGTAGCCTCCGGGTAGAAGGGAAGGGAAGAAGTGATAGAGCACCACGGCAATGACTGCGAGGCCACGCAGGCCATCTAGACCCTTGACCTGGCGCAGACGGGCGTGACGCTTTTTCTTGACTACCTTGCTCTCCGGCGGTGTCGCCAGCGCTTCAGGGTCATTGGCCTGCTTTTGCAGCGGATACTTGGATTTAGCATCCTCCTGCGGAGCTGTCGCTTTCTGTGTTGCTGGTTTCTGGGCAGCTGGCTGCGCTTGGTCCGGCGCTACTGGTGCCTTTGGCTTATTCGGAGCTGGCTGTGGTGCCTTTGCTGGTTGTGCCTTGTCTCGTTGCCTCTCTTTAGCCGCGGAGGCAGCGGCGGCGGTGGCCGCCCCTGCTCCAGCTATACCACCCGTCGCTGCGGGCGTGCTGGGTTTTGCTGAAGCCGCCTTTGGGGCTGCTTGGGGCTCTGCCTTCTTCGGTCGGGGCTGTCCATACTGCTGCTTCGCTTTAGGCTTTGGTACAGCGCGCGGTGGATTTTGCTGAGCCGAGGTAGGGGTGCCTACCTGCTGAGATTTACGGGCCAGCCCGCGGCTGATATCAGATGGTTTTACCTCTGGGCGGCGCTTTGTCGTCTTCCTAGCCTTGTTCTGAGGCGTCGACGCCTTCGACTGTGGCTGTGGCCTTTGCTCCTGCTGCTTATCAAGACTGCCCTGTGAGGATCCGCTTTGGTCCTTCTTCGGCTGGGCTACCTTATCCCTATTGTGGGCAGTCTTATTCTGAGCCGATCTAGTGGGCTGCTGGGAAGGGGCAGCCCCAGTCTTTGGTGCGGTTGCCTTCGGCTTGGGGGCAGTAGTGTTCTTCTTTTGTGTAGCAGTTTTCGGTGCTGATGCCTGCGGGGCAGCCTTTTGGTTTGCGGTACTAGGCGTGCGTGTTTCGCCCTTGCTCTTAGAAGGCTGTGAATCCTTAGAAGGCTGTTTTTTCTCTTTCGATGCTGGGCGTGGCTGAGTCGTCTCCTTTGCCGTGTCTTCCTGCCTGCGCTTTTGGGGGCACGGCTTCTGCGTTTGCTGCTGCTGACCTGCAGCCGGCTTGGCTGTGGCAGGTTTAGCGGTGGCAGGGTTAGTCTGTTGCGGCTTAGTCTTCTGTTGTTTAGCCGGCTTAGAAGGCGCCTGTGCTTGGGCAGTAGACGGGCGCGGCGACGCTGGCTTCGGGGAAGACTTTTTCGGGTTGGGAGAGGTGGATGGCTTGGTTGTCTTCTCCGGTTGCTGGGCTGCAGGTCGCGCCTGCTGCGATGGCTTCGCAGCGCCTTTTTGAGACGGCTTTTTGCCAGGCTTGCCCGCCGACTTCGGAGAGGTATCGCGGGCAGAATCGGCCTTCGGGGAGCTCGGCGAGGTCGTGGAGCTAAAGCTGACACCGCGGCGCGGTCGCTGAACCGGTTCGTACGGCTTGCGTCGCGGCTTCTTTTCCTGCGCGTTCGATTGCGGCTGTTTCTCTACAGCTGCTGGTTTAGGGGAGGCTTTTGGTGGCTTGCTTTGCTTAGTGGCTGCAGGTTTAGATGCGGACTTTTGGGACGATGGCTTGTTTGTCGCTGCCTTGTTTGCGGGCGACTGTGAGGCAGACTTTGCCTGCTGAGACTTTGCGGATTGGGCTGCGCCGGAGTGCTGCTTCGCGGCCTCGGGGCGAGCGGTGTCTTTAGCGGCAGAAGGCTTGGCCTCGGTAGCCTTCGCGGGTTTTCCTGCAGGTGACTTTTTGGCTTGGTTCTTAGACTGGCCCTCTTGCGCAGAGTGGTCTTGTGCCTTTCCTTGCGGTGCGGTGGATTGCGCACTCGTGGCGGACTTGGTGTTGTCCGATTCTTGGGGCGCGGAATCTTTTTTATTTGGGGTCTGGGGCGCACTGGCAGAGCCAGCTTTGGGCTTTACTGGCTGATAGACCGGTGTGCGTGGTTCATCTGAACGCCCAGGTTTCTTCTTTCCCAGCAGTGAGCGCAAAATCTGCTTCACAAAAACTCCCAAAGCACTACGTATATTTTCTAAACGGATTATTTTAGCCTGCACACAAGCACTTCGCCCCCATGAGGGGAGCAACGGTGCGGCGCCGGCCGGAGGCGAAAATTCGAGTCTAAGACTCTTCGCTGTCAAAAAGCTGACGCAGAACTGTCATGACCCCAAATTCGGTATTGGGTGGGGCGATGCGATCGGCTATCTCCTTTAGCTTTGGGTGTGCATTCTCCATCGCGATAGCAGTACCGGCCTCGCGGAGAAGCTCGTAGTCATTCAGGAAATCGCCAAAGGCAGCGGTGCGAGACATGGGAACCCCGAGGAGCTCGGCCATGGTGTGCAGCGCTTCGCCTTTATTGACGCCCGCGGCCATGACGTCGAGCCAGACGGCGCCAGAAATGGCGATATTATGCTCCGGAACGGCTGCGAGGAGAGGCTGGTAGAGGTGCTTTTCGCTGCCATCGGCACAGTAAGCCGCGATCTTGATAATGTCCGCATCGAGTAGGGCATCGAGGTCATCGACCCATTGCACTGCCTTGTAGTATTTGGAAATCTCTGCGCGGGCCTGCTCATCGGCACCTTTGTGTACATAGGCGGTATCCGGAGTGCACAGCACTACGGTATGCGTGGCCTCGACAGTGCGGAGGGCGGCAACGGCGGCGCGCACCGCTGCGGTCGGCAGGGTAGTGGCGCTGATAACGCGATTATCGTGCACGACGACGGAGCCATTTTCGGCAATGAAGGTGTCTTCCTGCGGAAACATCTCTTGCAGAGTGGCAAGCTGGCGGCCCGAGGCGGGGACGAGCGTGACTCCGAGCTGGTGGGCACGGGTGCTGATCGCTGCAAAATCTGGTGGAAGCTGGCCGTTGTCGTCCAGTAGGGTGCCGTCCATATCCAGGGCGATGAGCTGTGGGAGCAAAATTCCAAACCTATCTGTGAATTGACTATTGGTGGATAGGAGCATGAGTTCTGTGTCACACTAGGGGTTATGGCTATTACTGCACCTATCGTGTCCTCAATCCGTAACCATACCGGAGTCATTGAGCTCAACCGCCCGAAGGCTCTCAATTCCCTGACCCCGGAAATGATTGACCTCATCGCGGCATCGTTAGCGCAGTGGCGTGATAACGATGCGGTGGAGCAGGTGCTTTTTCTCTCGACCAGTTCTAAGGCATATTGCGCCGGTGGTGACGTCCGCTTTGCCCGCGAAGGCGTCCAAGAAGGAAAACTAGGCGATGTCGACAAGTTCTTTGCGGAGGAATACACCTTAAACGGCGATATTGCGGAGTATCCGAAGCCGGTCATCGCGCTCATCGATGGCATCGCTATGGGCGGTGGTCTGGGCATTGCCGCCCATGGCACCCACCGCGTAGTTACGGATAAGACTTTTGCCTCTATGCCGGAGATGAATATTGGCTATGTCACGGACGTAGGCATAGCTTATGCCGCCCAGCGTGTGGTGGGAACGCGCGGGAAGGCCTCGCCTGAGTTGGCAAAGTTCTGGGGTATCACCGGGTATCGCATGTATGCCGCAGACCTTGTGTGGAGTGGGTTGGCCACTCACTATGTGGCGGACGCAGAGGCCTTTGCTAGCGCGGTTATCGAGGAGGGGTTGGCCGCGGCGCTTTCCCAGCACGCCACGGAACCCGCGGATGAGCCTGCTTTGGCTGGGCTTATTGATTCCATCGAAGACGCCTTTTCCCACGACACCTGGCAGGACGTCACCGCGGCTTTGGATAACTACCCTGAGCTTAAGCAGCAGGTAGAGAAGTTGACTGCACAGGCGTGCCCTACCTCTATTGTCGCGGCGATGGAGCTCTTCCGTGCCGAGCAGGAGTGCAGCAGCGTGCGCGAGGCCTTGGAGATGGAGACCAATTTGGGCGCCTTCATGTACCGACGCGCGGACTTCGCCGAGGGAGTGTGTGCGGTCTTGGTGGATAAGACTAATGATGCAGCGTTTGAGCCAGCTGTGCTTGACGACGTCGACGTGGACGCCATCCGCAGCGCCCTACACGTCCACCCCGCGAAATGATCCATAGGCGGTGCGGGCACGATCGGCATCGATCCATTCCGGAGGTTGAACGTCCAAAGTTGCCTCTGTAGCTGCGGGCGTAGGCTCGGGCAGATGCAGCTCCGGCGCATCGAGGAGGACGAGGGCGATGCGGCCGTCGGAAAGCGTAGTGCCAGCCAGCGTCCAGATGCCGAGGATGGGTAAGGCCAAGTGGGGCAGTTGCTGCCTGCGCGCCAGCTGGAGCGGAAGGTGCGGACGAACCAGCTCGGGAACGACCTCGTTCATGCCAAAGCGGGCCAGGCTACCTGCCCACTTGGCGGCCGCAGAGTTCTTGAGCGAGGGATCGGCCCAAGCCCAGGTGAATTCCTCCGCCGATATGGTGGCTATAAGCACCGCTCTCGCCACAAATTGTCCATCGCGATAGGACACGCTAGCGGTGGCTTTGTCTGTATCGAGTTCTATTGTGGCAGCGGGGAAACGGCCCTGAAAATATAGTTGGCTCTCCACCCCGAGATAAAAAGCATCCTCGAGGATGCTGGTGGCGGGAAAACCCGGGGTGATGCTGGAAATCTTGTGAACGCCGTGCTCGGCTTGTTCAAAGCGCACCGTGGTGCCATCGGAAAAGTGCACGTACGGCTCTTCCTCGGTGGAGTCTATGTCCACATAACGAGCAAGGGTGAGGGCCGGCCCCTTTTCATCCTCGTCCGCTCTGCTCTGTCGCAGGCCGCATAGCAGAGCCTGGCGAAACTCTAGGTGGGGGTGAAAATCTACCGCAACGATAGCCACGTGCTCACCCTGCTGGGCACGAAGTATCGGCATATTGCCCACGATGAGGGAAGCTAAAGCAATCATGCTTTCTGGGTCTGTTGTCACCGGGCTGTCCTGTGGTAAATCAGCACTATATTCGGTGGCTGTGGTGGTCCAGTGCCACGTGTTGGCAGAAATGACGGCTAGCCGCACGCCACGGAAATCATAAACCTGCTGGGTGGAACTTATCCTCGCCTCCACTAGCTGATCGGTGACAAAGTTGCCTTTATCGTCAGTGGAGGGGCCGAGGAAATTAAATTCCACGTCGGTCGCCTTCCCAATGCGGTCTTGAAATGCGGCATTAACGCCCGCCTGAATGAAGCGGGCGTTATGCGCGGTGCTCGATATAGGGGCTTTCTTATCCATAACTACTGCCGAGCATACGGATTAAAGCGCCCATTAGGCTAGCTAGTCGATGGCGCGCACGGCAGCAAAAGCTGTGCGTACTATCTCATGCTTTGTGTGAGCGTCCAGTGATTCCTCGACCTGGGAGCGGCGGTGGATTTCTTTCATGCTCACCGCGGCGGCGCCCGCACAGGCCTGGAGGATGACCGCGACCTCAAAGCGCGATTTATCCGGAACGCGTTGGTGGAAAGCTTCCAAAACCTGCTCGGATACGACCTGGAATTGTTGGCGCTCTTCGGTGGTATGGCTCAAGTTTTCTAAAGCCTCGCCGATAGTGAAAAGAGAGGTGATGGAATGTAACTCTTTTCCTTCATTTTCGGTGGCATCGAGCGTTACCTGTTCGAAGAATTCAGAAATGGATGAGTTAGGAAAGACAGTGGGCACTTCCTTAGAAAACTCGGCAAGCACATTGGTGCCAAAGGACAGTAGCGCATCAGAAACCGAGGAGAAGTAGTTATGGAAGGTGCGCGGGGAAACCCCGACGGCGGCAGTTATGCCTGAAGCCGTGGCAGCTTCAGCGCCACCGTCGAGGACGAGGCGCGCTGCCGCATCGGCCATGGCCTGACGAGTAGCTCGCTTCTTTTCTTCGCGCAGACTAGTCACGGTGTTTTTCGCCTACCTTCTCTCGTTGGGTGCGCAAGAGCTCCTCGCGCTTAGAGTGCAAGGCCTCTCCCTCGATATCCATGTTTGGGGTGATCTTATCCAACCAATGTGGGAACCACCATGCCTTCTTATCCAGTACGAACATGGTGGCCGGGATGATCATCATGCGGACCACGAAGGCATCGATAAGCACGCCGGCGGCCAGAGCAAAGCCCATGGTCTTGATAAACGGCTCATCCATCAAAATGAAGGCGGCGAAGACCGAAATCATAATCAGGGCTGCAGCCGTCACCACGCGGGCGCCATGCTTAAAGCCATTGGAGGTAGCGTTGCCAGCCGTCTTGCCATTGACAAAGCCCTCGCGCATGCGGGTGACCAAGAAAACCTGATAGTCCATGGCCAGGCCGAAGGTAAGGCCGATGAGCATGATAGGCAGGAAGGAAAGAAGCGGCTGCGGGTCATCGACGATGCCGAACATACCCTCCTGCCAAATGGCTACCGTGATGCCGAAGGTAGCGGCCATCGAGAGTGCGAAGCCGGCCGCGGCGATAAGCGGTACCCAGATGGAACGGAAGACCAGCATCAAGACGATGAAGGCCAAGCCCAGCACGATGGCTACATAAGGAATGAGCACGTTATTGAGGCGCTCAGAAATGTCATCGAAGATCGGGGTGATGCCGGTGATGCCATAAGAGCCGCCGGTCTTTTCAAACTCACCCTGGTGATCGCGCAGGTGGTTGAGGGTCTCGGTGGTTTCTTCATCGGTGGCGCCGGTGGTTGGCGTGATCATGATCTGTGCAGCATCACCGTTGTCAGTGGTTTGCACGATCTGGGCGTTTTCCACACCCGAAGTACCATTGAATTTCTGCAGCAGATCCTGGAACGCCGGCATGCGATCCTGTTCGGACACGTTAGCTACGTCAACGAAAGCGATCATTGGCGCATTGCGGCCTGGACCAAAGGCATCTGCCGTAATCTCATAGGCCTCGCGCTGCGGGGTACCGGGCTTCGCGGTGCCATCAGTGGGCATGGCCAAGCGCAGCTGGGCGAATGGTACAGCCAGGATGCCCAGCAAGACGACGCCGGCGATAAGGTGTAGCCACGGATGGGCGCGCACGCGGCGCACCCAGCGCAGGCCCATGGTGGGCTTTTCGTCTTCTGGGTCCGGAACCTTGGGGCCGGGGACCCGGCCGGCAAAAATCCTGGTGCCCAAAAGGCCAAGTAGGGCAGGGATAAAGGTATTGGCAACCAGCACAGCGATGATGACCGTTGCTGCGGCGGCGATGGCCATGGTGCCCAAGAAAGGAATGCCGATGATGGTCAGAGCGGCCAAGGCAATGACCACGGTGGTGCCGGCGAAGACGACGGAACCGCCCGCGGTACCCAGCGCCATGCCCATGGCGTGAGCACGGGTGGCCTTATCCATCTTCTTGAGCTCTGCGGCTAGTTCCTTAGGCGAAAGATCATTGAGGCCAGAAGAGGTAATGAGCTCATTGCGGAAACGATTAACAATAAATAGTGCGTAATCGATACCGACCGCCAGGCCGATCATGGAAGCCAAGGTCGGGGTCATATCGGAGATAGTATCCGTGAATACGGTGCATACCTGCACACCAAGAATGCCGATGCCCACACCAATGATGGCGGAAATAAGCGGCATGCCGGCGGCGACGAAGGAACCGAAGGTAATCAGCAGCACGATTGCGGCGACGATAAGGCCGATGATTTCGGCGCTGCCACCCATCTCTTGGCCAGCGGAGTTAAAAGCATTGCCCTGGTATTTGACCGTGAGCTCGCCCTCGTCGTACTTGTTCAACACATCCGTTACCGCAGTCATATCCTCTTCCGGGATGTCCATGACATCGTCGGCGTTGAAGGCAATAGTGACGGTACCGGTAGTTTTATCCTCGCTGAGAGGGGAGAGCTGTTGCAGGTTTTTCTTCACCTGCTCCTCCGGCATGTGCTGGGCTTTCATCTTTTCGCCCATTTGCTTTTCCATGCCAGCGGCGGCCATAACCGGACTGACCAGCTTGTCTTGCTCCTTGAGCGCACCAGTGTCTTTGAGGTCACCGAGGAGGTTATCCACCTCGCCGGCTACTTGCTTATCGGTGAGGTTTTTGCCCTCCGGTGCTTGGATAACCACTGTGCCTTCGGGGGCGCTCATGGCATCGGTGTCTTGGCCGAAGCGTTCCATCATCTTGTCTTGGGTGGTGGTCGAGTCCATCTCCGGCATGGAGAAGTTGGGGTTCGGTGACTTGGCAAAGCCGGCGGTTAGACCCACCATGGCCACCAAGACGATAAGCCAAAAGGCCAGGAAGGGCCATACCTTGCGGTATGCCCAGCTGCCTAGCCGGTAGAGAAATTTAGACATATTCGTGCTTTCTAGTCGAGTGAACGGGCAATGTTATGCGCGCGGATAAGCGCGGATATGCGATCCGCGAGCAAAGATTGCATTTCATGAGAAACATTGCACAGTCTATGCAAGATTGCTTAGTGTGTGCAAAGATCTGTGTGTCGTGTCATAAGTTAGCGCTATCGAGAGATGAAACATTCATCTTCTTCGGCATCGGAGATTACAGCGTGGAGCGGTAGACTATCCGGCATGCTCCATGCCGTTAGTTTCGCCCTTTTGGATTCCGTCAATGCCTTGCTTATTGGCATCCTTGTGGCCATCGGCATCATTTTGCCCCGCGGTAAGTACCGGCGCATCGCCGCATTGGTGGTGATAGGGGATTGGGTCGGGGTGCTCGTCGCAGCGGCCGTGGTTATGTTTTTGCTGCTTGGGGTAAAAGATCAAATTGAGGCCATTTTGAGCTCGCCCATTGCCGGCTGGGTGCTTGTCGCAGTTGGCATCGCAGTGGCCATCGGCTCGTGGCGCTCCAAAGGGCAACCCAATGCCTTGGTCAACCGGCTACTAGAACCATTGCGCACGCCGTCGCTGATTACTGCACTCATCGGCTTTGTGATGGGTGTCGTGCAATCACTGACTTCGGTGCCTTTTTATTACGGGCTAATGCACTTGGCCACAGAAAAGATTGCTCCAGCAGCACAATATGGAGGCCTAGTGTGGTACGCCAGCCTAGCCCTATCCTTGCCCACCATCTGCGGCGTATTTATCGCTGTGGTGCGCGCGCATCCCGATTCGGCGGCGGGCAGGCTTTTTGCCGCCGCCCGTGCCAATAGCACCCAAGTGGCGCTCTTTGGCGGTTACCTCGTGGCGATCTTTCTCATCCTCATGGGCGCATTGTCGCTTTAATCAAAGAGGACTTCATCCAGGCTTAATGCCTCATTGGATTGGCGCTGGGCGCACTCCACGTAGCGCGCCGCGTGTGGGATGAAGGCTTCCGATTCTTCTGCGCTGAGTTCGCGGCGGACCTTGGCCGGCACGCCGGCGGCGAGGCTGCGCGGCGGAATGTCTGTGCCCTCCAGTACCACGGCACCGGCGGCGATCAGCGAACCCGCACCGATCGTGCAGCGCGAAAGTAGCGAGGACGACATCCCGACTAAAGAACCTGCCTCCACGTGTGCGGCGTGGACCATAGCCATGTGTCCCACGGTGACATCATCTTCCAGTACGCAGGGGGTATCTTCTTCCACGTGGAAGACACAGTTGTCCTGAATATTGCATCGCGCACCGATCCGAATTTTGCCTACATCACCGCGCAGCACGCTGCCATAAAATACGGAGGAGTCTGGGCCGATTTTTACGTCTCCAATGATGGTGGCATTAGGGGCAATCCACGCGCTGCGATGGATGCGTGGCTTCTTTCCAGCAAAGGGTAAAAGGAGCATGTGCGGATTCCTTTCAAAAGTTATTCGACTACTAAAGCCAAGGCGGGGGAGAGCTCATATTCGCCGGGGCGGGGAAGGTGGTCTAAGAGGGCGTCGGCAAGCGCGGGCGTAAGCGGAATAACCCAGCCGCGCTTGGGATCCTTGATGGGCAGTGCATCCTTCTTTACAGCCGGGAAATGAGCCGTTGCGGTGGGAGAAACCAGTGTGGCCGATTCGCGGGAGCGTGCTACCTCGCGCAGAACCTCCGCGCCGGGCTGATTGGTGACCATTATGATCATTGAGCCGGCGGTGTGGATTTCCAGTTTTTCCACTTGGGCTATGGGAGCGGCGGAATCGGGGCGCGCTAAGCGCGGGGACTGCGTGCCGGTGAGCCGAGCAAGTGCATCTTTTAATCCCATAAGCCCCTAGTCTAGTGAGCGCGCACCGTAACGGTGCGGCCGCGCTCTAGATCGAAGTAGGTGCGTTGCCCCGTGGCGGCAACGTGCTTGTGAGCTAGAGATTCGTCTTGGGTAACCGACGTAGCGAAAAATACTAAAGGGCCGCCTGGGCGGCGATAGGTACTGAGATAGCGTGCGCCTTCTTGCCTGGCTAGTGCGAGGGCTGTGCGTATCACGTCCGGAGTGGGCTCATCTGCTTTCAGCAGTGCCTTCCCGGTGGGGGTATAGGCAAACCCGGTGCGGGGCTGCTGGCCGGTTTCGACGTCGAAAGTTCCTTCCTCGTCCGCGAGCAGTTGCCGGAAAATGCGCTTCATTGGGCCCAGCGTAGTATGGGGCACCATGATTGACGCCAGCAACACCGCACTCGTTATTGAAGGCGGCGGCATGCGTAATTCTTATACCGCCGCCTGCATGGTTAAGCTCATCGAAGAAGGAGTAGACTTTGGTTGGGTAGGCGGTGTTTCAGCCGGGGCATCCCACACCGTTAATTATTTATCGCGCGATGCTCGGCGTGCGGAAGAGTCGTTTACGGACTTTGCCAAGAATCCCAGCTTTGGCGGCGTGGGTTCGCTGGTGCGTGGAACGGGCTATTTTAATGCGGAATATATCTATGAGCGAGCCGCCGATAAAGATCTGCCCTTTGACTGGAAGGCTTACCGCGAGCACCCGGCCGATATGGTGCTGGCGGCAGCACGAGCGGATACCGGCGAGTCCGTTTATTGGACGCGCGAGGATGTTCACACCCCAGAGGATCTTTTTGTGCGAGTGCGAGCCTCGTCCACGCTGCCACTGATTATGCCGATGCGCTTTATCGACGGCGCACCATATGTAGATGGCGCATTGGGCTCTTCCGGCGGCATCACCATCGCGCAAGCGGAGGAGGCCGGCTATGAGAAGTTCCTTTTCATCGGTACTAAGCCGCGTGGGTATGTACGTCCTGAGGTGGCGCGCCCGGCCTTCATCCGCCGCATCTTCCGCAGGTACCCCGCTATTGCCGACTCCCTGATAGCCCGCCCTGCTATCTACAATGCCGCCAAGGACCGCCTTTTGGAATTGGAACGCCAAGGTAGGGCCCAACTATTTTTCCCCGAGGATATGCAGGTCGCCTCTACTGAGCGCAATGTACACAAGCTGAGCGCGAACTATCAGGCGGGTAAAGCCCAGACCTATACGGAGTGGCCGCGGTGGAAGGAATTCCTCCTCGACTAGTTCACTTTGGATAGTTGTTGTGAGATGTACCGCTGCTGGGGGTGGTCGGTCGACGGTGAAACTGGTCTAAGCAGTAGCGATGCCGAGTGTGGGCTTTGAAGAAAGTGCCTTTCACGTGGCACTTTGCTGGAAAATGCCTAAACTATTCCAGCGTGTTAGCAATTTTTGATGGAAATATATGGCTGAGCATCTTTTTCATAGTGCTGCTCGGCACGTTATTTGGCATGATTCCTTTCGGGCCGTTGCGCTTTGGCGCGGCCGGCACGCTTTTTGTGGGTTTGGCCCTCGGCTCGTTTATTGACCTGGACAAAGACATTCTAAGCTCCCTGCAAGAGATGGGCTTGGGTCTCTTTATTTATATGCAGGGGCTCTCCGCCGGCGAGCGCTTCTTCAAGGGCTTTTCTAAGCAGATGAAGCACATGCTCACTGCTACAATTGCGATTATTGTGGCTGCAGGTGCAGCCCTATTCTTTGGTGGCATGCTGGGACTAGACACCCTAGCTTCCGTTGGCGTATTCGCCGGCGCCACCACCTCGACACCGTCGCTGGCTGTGGCCCAACAGCAAACGGGTGAAGAGCTACCTGCCGTGGGGTACTCGCTGGGCTATCCCGTGGGTGTGGCAGTGGCCATCCTGGTGGTGGCCTTCCTGCTCAAGCAAAACTGGCCTGCCAAGCGGGATAAGGACAATTCTGCCTCCAAGATCTTCCGTTCCCGCACTATCCGCGTCACCAAAGACGTGAACTACGATGATCTGGAAGAAAAGTTCAAGGATCACTTTGTGATCGCCACCATCCGCCGCGGCAATAAGGTGCGCGTGGCTGGTGACCGTCCAGAACTGCGCAAAGGCGATATTCTGCGCGTGATGGTCACCAAGGCTAAGGCCCGTGAGCTCACCCAAATGCTGGGCAAGCGCCAGCCGCAGACTCCGTTCGTGGATAAGCGCCTAGTTATTGAAACCGTGGCTGTATCTAACCAGGATATTGCCGGTCGCACCGTAGGGGAGTTGAACCTGTTTTCTCGCTATGGCGGGCGCATCGTGCGCGTGCAGCGTGGCGATGAGGAGTTCCTGGCCAATAATGAAACTCATTTGGCCTCTGGCGATACGCTTGAACTCATCGTGAAGTTTGACCGTTTGGGCGATATCCGGGATTACTTCGGTGACTCCGTTAAGTCCTACTCCGAGTTGAACTGGGTGGCACTAGGCGGCGGCCTATTCTTGGGCTACCTGCTCGGCCAAGTCGTGGTACCGATGCCCGGTGGTGCCTCCTTCGAACTGGGCTTTGCACTCGGACCGCTGATTACGGGCCTAATTCTCGGCGCGCTGCACCGCACCCGCCGCATCCCATGGCAGGTTCCGGCCTCCATTAACACCGCCTTCCAGCAGTGGGGCCTCGTCATCTTCTTGGCATCCGTGGGCCTATCTTCTGGTGAGGCATTCCTGTCCACCGCATTCTCCTGGATGGGGCTGAAGTGCATGATCCTCGCCGCGATCGTCACCTCGGTCACTGCTGTGTTGTTCGCCGTGGCGAATCGCTTCATGGGACAATCTGAAACTCGCACCGCCGGCGGACACTCCGGCATCTTTGCCCAGCCAGCCGTAGTCAACTACGCCACGGGGCTGAGCTCGGACTCGCGGATTATGATCGGTTATGCAGCCACCATTGTGGTGGCGCAGGTCGTCAAAATCGCCGTAGTCCCAGTGATGCTGATGGTTTAACCGGCAACCGAAAAGGCCGCTCCCCAGAATGGGAAGCGGCCTTTTCCCATGTTTTATAGAGATTGAGAAAGCTGTGCCGCTTTAATCCGCCACCAGCGTTTCCATGGTCAGCTCTGGGTGTTCTTTCTCAATGAAGGCGAGCTTCCACTTATCTCCAAAGAGCGCGATGAGCTCGCCGTCTTGGCGGGTAAAGATCTCCACTCCGCGCTGGCGGCCCAGTTCCGGGGCAGATTCGGCATCGGTGCGCCGGGCCACGGAATAGGGGATGGGTTCGGTGACGGTTTCTACGTTGTATTCGAACTCCATGCGGGCCTGCATGACCTCGAACTGCATGGGGCCAACCGCCGCCATGACCGGTGAGGCATCGCCACGGGTCTCGTTCTTGAGAATCTGAACCACGCCCTCGGCTGCTAGCTGATCCAGGCCCTTGCGGAAGGCCTTGTACTTGCCCAGCGACTTCGCGCGCAGAATCTGGAAAGCCTCAGGGGCGAACTGAGGCATCGGCTTGAATTGGACCTTTTTGCCGGAGTAGATGGTGTCACCAGGCGCGAGTGAGCCGGCGTTGACCAAACCTACGATATCGCCCGGATAGGCGGTATCCACGGTATCGCGCGTGCGGCCGAAGACGGTCAGCGCATACTTGGTGGAAAAGCTGCGGCCAGACTGGGCGTGGTTGACCTGCATGCCGCGCTCAAATTCGCCAGAGACCACGCGCATGAAGGCCAAATTATCGCGATGCTTTTGGTCCATACCTGCCTGAACCTTAAAGACGACGCCGGAGAAATCATCGCTTACTTCGCGGACCTCATCGATAGCACTGGTGGCAGCCTCAACCGCCTTAGGATCAGATTCGCGCGAATGCGGGGCCGGGGCAATGGCACACAGCGTATCCAGGATTTGGTGTACACCGAAGTTCAGCATCGCAGAGGCAAAAATGAGTGGGGAAGTCACGCACTGCTCGAAAAGCTCCTGATCATGCAGGGCACCATCGGCGGCGAGGAGCTCGGCCTCTTCGACCGCGGTTTCCCATACATCTGCTTCCTTCTCACCGGCGGCCTCCGGATCGAAGTGTTCCTCCGGTGCGATGGTGGAGCCACCTGCGGTGCGGATGAAGTGGATATACTCATCGGCCTCGCCGTCGTCATTGATATGCGCCAGACCGCGGAAATCACCGGCGATGCCCACCGGCCAGTACAGCGGGGTGGGCTGCAGCTGGATTTCGTTGACGATCTCATCAACGAGCTCCAAGGGCTCGCGGCCCACGCGGTCCCACTTATTGATCACAGTGACGATCGGCAAGCCGCGGGCCTTGCAGACGCGGAAGAGCTTGAGGGTCTGGGGCTCGAGGCCCTTGGCGGCGTCGATAAGCATGACTGCCGCATCTACCGCGGTGAGTACGCGGTAGGTATCTTCAGAAAAGTCTGCGTGGCCTGGGGTATCAACCAGGTTGATCATGTAGGGCTCGCCCTCGTGTCCCTCGGGCGCATACTCGAACTGCAGCGCTGAGGAAGCCACGGAAATACCGCGGTCCTTCTCCATGTCCATCCAGTCAGACACGGTGGACTTGCGGTTGCCCTTGCCGTGGACCGCGCCGGCCTCATTAATAACGTGTGCGTGCAGCGCCAGCGCCTCCGTCAGCGTGGACTTACCAGCATCCGGGTGGGCGATGACGGCAAACGTGCGGCGGCGTGAGGCCTCAGAAACGACAGAACTCATGCGGCATAGTCTAGTGGGTTCGCGCTACCACTCCACATTGAGGCGGCGCCCCAAATCATCAAAGATGCGGCGGGCTACCGATAGCTTCTTCGCAATGGGACGCTGCAGCCCGGGTTTGCGCTTGTCGTTATAGTATTCGCCGGATTCGAAGTGGATGCCTTCCGTGCCGGTCAGGTAGTAGGCGAGGCTATCGGCGCCATCTGCAGGCTTGCCAAAGGTTTTGCTAAGAAACCCCGAATAAATCCTGGACATCATGCCAGTCGAGGATTTGGAAAAGTCCGTGGCCAGCACTCCCGGGTGGAAAGAGACTGCATTAAGCCCGTGGGCATCGAAATAGCGGGTAAGTAGGATATCTCCCAGCTTCGCGTTGCCATAAGCACGCTCGGGGCTAAAGTGCTCCACAGTATTGGGATCGTTTGGGTCAAAGTTAGACATGAGGAAATTGGCCAACGAAGCGGTCTGGACCACGTTGGCAGAATCTGCGCGCAGCTTCTCGCGCAGCAAAGAGGTCAACAGGAAAGGTGCAACCACGTTGACCTGCCAGGTGCGCTCAAATCCATCAGCAGTGGTGGAGGGACCATCGAAAATGCCGCCAGCATTATTGCCTAGCGCATGAATATGCTCCAGCTCGCTCAACTCTCCGGCCAGGCGGCGCACCTGCCCCAATGACTCGAAATCGGCAAGGAAGTACTGGCCTCCTACTTCCTCTGCCACCGCGCGCGTCTTCTCCGGATTGCGGCCGATGATAACCAGGTTGTCTTGCGGGCAGGTGCGATGCAACTGTCGTGCGGCCGCGGCACCCAGCCCGCCCGATGCGCCCGTAATCACAATCGTCTTGGCAGTGCTATGTGGCGAAGTCATAGCCCCAATCTTAACTTCGAGGCGGGGGTGGTGCCCGCTAGCAGTTTCCTTGTACCCCAAGCAGGTCTATACTTCCGCTCGTGAAACATCTGCTTTCCATACGGCAGTGGGGACCGGCGCGCTTAACCGCAGCCGGATTTCTTTTGCTCATTTTACTGGGAACGGTTTTGCTCATGCTGCCGTTCGCCGAGGCCGGCACCGCCCGCGCTTCTTTTTTATCTGCGCTATTCACCGCCACGTCCGCAGTCTCGCTGACTGGGCTTATCGTGGTCGATACCGGCAGTTTCTGGAGCCCGGCCGGCCAAGTGGTCATCTTGGCACTCATCCAACTGGGTGGCTTGGGCATCATGTCCTTAGCCTCGCTTTCCGGCCTGCTTTTTACCGGCCGGATTAGCTTCAAAGCACGCAAAACGGGTGCCTATGAAGGGCGCCCCATTGCTCCTGGCGGAATTCGCAAGACGCTGATTTTTACCTTTGCCTTTACCGCTGTAGCAGAGATCATCATCGCTGTCATCGTGGCTGCGCGGTTGATGATTGGCTATGGTCATTCCTTTCCGCGCGCGGTATGGGAAGGCATCTTTCACGCCATTTCTGCATTCAATAACGCGGGATTTAGCACCAATAGCGATAACCTGGTGCCCTTTGTTGCAGATGCCTGGATTCTGCTGCCCTTAGCCGCCGCGCTGATCGGTGGCGGCTTGGGATTTCCGGTATGGGCCGAGCTGGTACGCCTCGTGCGCCGCAACCGTCCCGTGGTCCACCGCATCTCCATTACCGCGCGCATGACTTTGGTTGCTACGGCTGTGCTCTTGGTTTCTGGTGCGGTCTTTTTCGCCTGCATGGAATGGACCGGGCTGATGTCGTCCATGTCGCTGGGAGAAAAACTGCTCAACTCTTTCTTTGCCAGTGCATCTCCGCGCACGGCCGGCTTTAATGCCATCGACTACGGGCAGGCTCATCCCATTACCCTGATGGGCACCGATATTTTGATGTTTATCGGCGGCGGTTCTGCCGGTACTGCCGGCGGCATCAAGGTCACCACCGCGTGCGTGCTCCTGGCAGCCATGGCAGCTGAATTTATGGGCCGAGAGACGACCACCATTGGGCACCGCAGCCTTCCGCGCTCAGTCACGCGGCAGGCCCTGGCCTTGAGCTTTACCGGAGTCATGGTGGTCACGCTGGGCGTGGCGGCCCTGCGCTTTTTCGATCCGGAATTCAGCGGTGACCAAGTCTCTTTCGAAGTGCTCTCCGCATTCGCTACGGTGGGCTTGTCCACCGGAATTACCGCGAGCCTATCTGCTCCTTCGCAGATAGTGCTGTGCCTCATCATGTACCTGGGCCGAGTTGGCCCAACCACCTTGGTAGCGGCGCTGGCGGCAAAAACCGTAAGTCGGCGTTTTAGCTATCCCGAAGAAAGGCCGTTCCTTGGCTAATATTCTCAAGGCGCTGGGCCGCACCCGCGCCGGCATCGATATTCCACCCGTCGTCGTCATCGGCTTGGGACGCTTTGGCTCCTCGCTAGCCCATGAGTTAATGGCCAATGGTGTAGAGGTCCTTGGCATTGACTCCAGCGAAAAGAGAGTGCGCGAAGAAGCGCCTTACCTCACTGAGACCATTGCGGCAGACACCACTGACCCAGAGGCCTTGCGTCAGCTGGGCGTGGAGGAGGTCGAGCGCGTCATCGTCGCTATCGGCTCCCACCTGGAAGATTCCATTCTTACCGCATCTAACCTGGTGGAGCTGGGGGTGAAAGATATCTGGGCCAAGGCAGATTCGGAGGCGCATGCGCGCATTTTGAGCCAGATAGGCACCCACCACGTCATCCGGCCAGAGCGCGATACCGGCCGCCGTGTGGCCTACCTTTTGGGCGGGCGCTTTCGTGATTTCGCAGAAATCGCTACCGATTACGGCGTGACCCAAATGGCCGTTCCTAGCTCATTGGTGGGCCGACCGCTCGACCTTTCCGCCATCTGGCGCACCCACCGCGTGCAATTGGTTTCGGTGCGTTGTGCGGAAGGGCAGTGGGCCCCGCTTGCCGACGCCACCGAGCTCGCCCCCACCGATTTCATCGTCGCCG
>OCJN01000136.1_pt1 | contig 30341 bp, 32 predicted proteins | sample 1480731 | NCBI WGS metagenome assembly OCJN01 (sample SAMN05301479, study PRJEB22388) | human skin metagenome | isolation source: Infant 1 DOL 23 skin | host: Homo sapiens | place: USA: Pittsburgh, Magee-Womens Hospital of UPMC | collected 2013/2014 | reverse complement strand
CATGCACACAAAAAATAAAAAGTACATTGGCACACTATTGAGTTCTCAAACATCACCACCAACCAACAAAAAATTAACTTCCCGTTAACCTCTCATCGGCAGCCCGTACAAACTTACTCAACTCAAAGAACAAAGTCAAATCATCGAACCAAGTCCGTACAAAATGTCACCATCAAGTAACCTCCCGGCTACCTCTCGGCGACTTGGATTAATCTAGCCCACCACAACCAAACAACACAAATCCCCAGCACACTACGGAAAACTGTGTACTGAGGACGTCGTTAAAAGAGCTCTTCTTCTTGAGTTCTTTCGATCGTGGCGCCGAGACGCTGCAGGTTTTCTACAAAATTCGGATAACCGCGGTCGATGTGGAAAACATCGTGAACCGTAGTGGTCTCATCCGCACACAACGCAGAAAGCACCAAGCCCGCACCTGCGCGGATATCGGAGCTCCATACGTGAGTAGAAGACAGCCGCTCTTTGCCACGGACTACTACATGGTGGCCGTCAACCTGGGCGTCGGCACCCAGGCGCAGCATTTCATCTACAAAACGGAAGCGGGATTCAAAGACATTCTCTGTAATGACCGTCGTTCCGTCCGCAATGGCGGAGATGCCAATGGCCATAGGCTGCAAATCAGTAGGGAACCCCGGAAATGGCAGGGTCTGATAGTCCACCGACTGCGGGCGCTGATCCATGCGTACGCGGAAGCCGTTCTCATAGGTTTCCAGTTCGGCACCGGCGGACTTCAGCTTTTCCAGTGGCAGGTGCAGGTGGCGCGGTGAGATACCGCCCACCGTGATGTCCCCCTGGGTCATGGCGGCGGCATATGCCCATGTACCTGCCACGATGCGGTCACCGATAACCTCGTGCTGGGTGGGCTGCAGCTTATCGACGCCCCGGATAGTCACCACCGAGCTTCCTTCACCTTCGATATCGGCACCCATGGATTTGAGCATGGTGCACAGATCGACGATTTCGGGCTCACGAGCCGCATTATGCAGAACGGTTTCCCCCTCAGCGAGAACCGCGGCGGTGAGGATGTTTTCGGTTGCACCCACTGACGGGAAATCAAGGCGAATATTCGCGCCACGTAGGTGGGTGGCTTCTGCCACGACGGCACCGTGCTCAATACGAGTGGTAGCGCCCAGCTTTTCCAGGCCCGTCTGGTGCATGTCTAGCGGGCGGGAACCAATCGCGTCGCCGCCGGGCAGCGCTACCTTGGCATGACCACAGCGGGAGGTCAGGGGTCCGAGCACACAAACGGAGGCGCGGAACTGGCGGACTGCATCAAAGTCCGCATTAGATTGTGGCTGCGCAGGAGTAGTAATCCGGACTTCAGAGCCCTCGATAACTACCTCGCAACCGAGCCCCTCGAGGACCTTCTTCATCAGGGGGACGTCCAGAATTTCTGGGCAGTTGGTCAGCGTCGTAGTGCCCTCCGCCAGCAAGGATGCGGCCATGAGCTTTAAGACGCTATTTTTTGCGCCATCTACTTTGACGGTGCCCTCTAAGCGGGCACCGCCGGAAACAATAAACTGATCTTTCACAACTGCCTACGCTACCGGTTCTTAAGGCAACGCGCCGATGCGACGGGCGGCATTGACCGCCTCGTAGCGGGTGTGCGCACCGAGTTTACGCATTACCGAGCGCAGATAAGACTTCACAGTTTCTGCGCCGATTCCCATTTCCTCAGCCGCTTCCACGTTGGTGTGGCCCAGGGCCACACAAGAGAGAACGTCGAGCTCGCGGGCGGAGAGCTTGGTGGATTGCTTCACGCGCACCGGAGAAACCATCTGGTCACATAGCGTCTCCAGTTCCTTGCGCAGCTCCTCGTCTTCCACGCGGTTAGCCAGCATGCGCAGCTTGGAGTGGGTGGAGCGTACCTGTTCCCACTCAGCACCGTTCATAACGTGGCCGCGGGCGGCTCCGCCTTTAGACCCATCGGCGCGGCGCATCGCGGAATTTACAGCTAGGTCCTGCTCAAGAGTGCGCGCGGTCATCGTCACTTCTTCAATGACCTTGTCGCCCAGGCGAACTGGTGAATGCACTCCCACGTAGAGGACGCCGCGGATTTCGCGCTGGACCGTAACGGGCACAGCCACGATGGAGTGCAGGCCCTCGTCTTGGATTACGCGATCATTCTCGTGCGAAATGGTAGTAGCACGGGTGTAATCGGAGACGCCTACCGCGCGGCGAGTGCTCACCACTCGCCCACCCACACCAACGCCTGAGTCAATGATCAGATTCTGCAGCGCTGGGGTACGTAGGCCCACCCACTGCGTAATCTGCAAGCGATTGTCTGGCAGCAGCGTGGCATACATCGTCACCGGAATACCTGTAGCGGTTTTCAGGGACGATAACGCCGCGCGTACGGATTCTTCATCATCTTTGAGGCGATGCGACTCCATGAGACTCTTTCCTCGTCGGGGGTAACCAAGCAGGTGTACCCGTCCTCCCCCGGGAATTTGGGGATCAGCGGGCAACTGAGTGGAAGTATAGACAGCATGTGGGGGTAATTCGAAATCGCCCCTGGCTTATCCGGTGTTGTAATCCCACATGGAATGCCCGAATGCCCGGTCTAGAATTTATATACTGACCGGTCTACTTGTGTAGTGTACCCTTGCGTTGTACACGATTTGAATCCAAATCCGATTCCCAAAGGAGTCAATACAATGGCTGTCTACAACAACATTATGGAAACCATCGGCGGCACCCCGCTGGTCCGCCTAAACCGTCTTACCGAGGGCAAGGGTGCAACCGTGCTTGCCAAGGTTGAATCTTTTAACCCCGCTAACTCCGTGAAAGACCGCATCGGCAAGGCCATCGTTGAGGCCGCTGAGAAGTCTGGTCAGCTCAAGCCGGGCGGCACCATCGTGGAAGCCACGTCCGGCAATACCGGCATTGCCCTAGCTCTGGCCGGCGCCACTTTGGGCTACAAGGTCATCTTGACCATGCCGGAGACCATGTCCAACGAGCGCAAGGTGCTGCTGCGCGCCTATGGCGCAGAGATTGTACTGACCCCAGGCGCGGCGGGCATGCAGGGCGCCGTCGACAAGGCGAATGAAATCGTCGCCGAGAACGACAACGCTATCCTGGCTGCACAGTTCGCCAACGAGGCAAACCCGAAGATGCACGAGGAGACCACCGGCCCGGAGATCTGGGAAGACGCCGAGGGCAAGGTTGATGCCTTCGTTGCTGGTGTAGGCACCGGCGGCACCGTTACCGGTGTGGGTCGCTTCCTCAAGTCCAAGAATCCGGACCTGCACTTGGCCGCCGTCGAGCCGTCCGACTCCCCTGTCCTATCTGAAGGCCACGCTGGCCCGCACAAGATCCAGGGCATCGGCGCCAACTTCGTTCCTGAGGTACTTGACCGCGAGCTTCTCGACGAAGTCTTTACCGCCACCACCGAGGAGTCCATTAAGGCCTCCCGCGACTTGGCCACCCAGGAAGGCCTGCTGGTAGGCATTTCCGCCGGCGCTAACGTCTCTGCAGCTTTGAAGCTGGCAGAGCGCCCAGAGTTTGAGGGCAAGACCATCGTGGTTGTCCTACCGGACTTCGGTGAGCGCTACGTCTCCACCATCCTCTTCGAGGACATCCGCGAGGCCTAAATCACTTCGGATGAATAAAAGCACCCGCCAACCTTGGCGGGTGCCTTTTTTATGCCAGTACTATGTGAGCATGAACATTATGAGCTACATCCGTGAAGACTTAGCGAATGCTAGAGATCACGATCCGGCCGCGCGCGGCGACGTCGAAAATGCAATAGTTTATTCCGGCCTCCACGCGGTGTGGTCTCATCGCATTTCCCACTGGATGTGGAAGCGTGGGCTACGCGGGCCCGCACGCATATTAGCGCAAATTAACCGCTTTTTTACCGGCGTAGAAATTCACCCGGGTGCCACTATCGGCCGTCGCTTCTTTATTGACCACGGCATGGGCATCGTCATCGGTGAAACCGCCGAGATTGGCGATGGCGTCATGCTCTACCACGGTGTCACCCTCGGTGGCCAGGTACTCACTCAGACTAAGCGCCACCCCACCATCGAGGACAATGTAGTCATCGGCGCAGGCGCTAAGGTACTCGGCCCCATCACGATCGGTGAGGGATCGGCCATTGGCGCCAATGCCGTAGTGACGAAGGACGTGCCCGCCGAACATATCGCGGTGGGCATCCCGGCCAAGAACCGCCCACGCAATCCAAATGAGCGCATCAAACTGGTCGACCCCGACTACTACATCTAAATTCTCTCCCAGCGGCCCACAGGCACTTGTGGGCCGCTTTTTATATGCCTTCTGGGCGTAACAGGTCGCGGTATTCGGGATTCTTTTCTATAAAGTGCGCCACGGCGGAGCAGGAAGCGATGACTTGCTTGCCGACGCCCCGGGCGTCGTCAAGCGCAGCCTTAATCAGCGGCGCTGACAATCCTTGGCCGCGGAAAGCATCCTTGATGACCGTGTGGTTGAACTCGCGGGTAGTGTCTGCGTCTACATAGTGGCACGAGCCCGCCTCGACGCCATCCACGGTAAGGACGTAACGGGAATTATCGGTCTGGTGTGCAATAGCGTGTTCCATGCACCTATACTAAAGCAAAAATGGCCCCTCTTACGAGGAGCCATTATTGTGGCCAGAGCCAGGATCGAACTGGCGACCCCACACTTTTCAGGCGTGTGCTCTACCGACTGAGCTATCTGGCCAGAAACCCGAAGGTTTCCGCGACCTTGACGGGACTTGAACCCGCGACCTCCGCCGTGACAGGGCGGCGCGCTAACCAACTGCGCCACAAGGCCATTTTAAATTATGTGTGCTCTCTGGCACGGATAGTTACTTTACAGAAGACTCCCAACACTCACCAAATCAGCACGTCATAACACTATTCGGGAGCCTGAAGAGGATCGCTTCCTCCTAATTTCATCTCAAAGCGCTCATAGTCTTCCAGTGCGGCAAAGTGTCGCGAGTAAAGGTCGCAATCTCGGTCCACATAGCCATACAGGGCCGGAGCAACATCTACAATGTGGCGCAACTTCAGCTCTTCATACTCTTGCTCGTGAGCTCGGTTAGCAACTTTGTGGTGCGCCTCCTCCTCAGAATCTGCGTAGACGAGGAAGAAGTCTTCCCGGTAGAAATTCCTAAGCTCCGAATCCTGCGACACGAGCTCAAAGACGACAATCCCTACGTATGGTTCCACAGTGCTGACTCTCCTAATTCCTTAGTTGGCGCCAGCGTACCAAAACAAAAAGCAGCAATCGTAGAAACGATTGCTGCTTTTCTGCGACCTTGACGGGACTTGAACCCGCGACCTCCGCCGTGACAGGGCGGCGCGCTAACCAACTGCGCCACAAGGCCAATCGAATATTCAATTCGAACCAACACTTTCGTGTTGGTACCCCCAACGGGATTCGAACCCGTGCCGCTGCCGTGAAAGGGCAGTGTCCTAGGCCGCTAGACGATGGGGGCCCGTCGCGCTACGGCGACTTCTAGAAATATACTGGAGACCTCACCTAGTTACAAAATCGCTCCCCCAGAAAGATTAGGAACCATGTCTGACCAGCATCAAACGTGCTCCTGTCACGAGCCGCACGTGCACGGATATAACGCAGATTCACAAAGTAAAGATCGCTACCTCGCACGGCTCAAACGTATTGAGGGCCAAACACGCGGCATCCATCGCATGATCGAGGAAGACCAGTATTGCATTGACATTATTACCCAGATTTCGGCCGTGAAGTCAGCGCTAGAAAATGTCTCACTCGCGCTCCTAGAAGACCATATCGAGCACTGCGTGGCCGGTGCTGCCGCCGAGGACGGCGAAGTGGCCACGGAGAAGCTAGAAGAGGCGATGCGCGCCATCAAGAAGATGGTGAAAAACTAAAAGGAGCCACCCTACCGGGTGGCTCCAGTTGTGGGCCCTGTGGGGATCGAACCCACGACCTGCGGATTAAAAGTCCGTAGCTCTACCAACTGAGCTAAAGGCCCAACGTCGTTACATCTTAGCTTGCGACATTTGCAAAGTCCTAATTAGGGGGCGTCGGCAAGCGAAAGGCGCCCAGCTCACCGCTGAGCGCCCGCCAGGACACAGTTAGATTAGCCGCGCATATCGCCCTTTTCCATGAAGTTCACCTGGAAGTCGAAGGCGGTCTTCAAATCGTGCGGGGTGTGCTGGAACTTGTTTTCCTTGGCACGCTTGAAGTAGTCCTCCAGCAGCGGACGGTAGTCCGGGTGAGCGACAGAGATAACCTTCTCCACGCGCTCCTTCGGAGCCAGTCCGCGCAGGTCAGCTGCTCCATACTCGGTAATGATGACCATGGTGTCGTGCTCGGTGTGGTCCGTGTGAGACACGAAAGGAACCAGCGCGGAAATGGCGCCATCCTTGGCCACGGACGGCGAGACGAAGGTGGAGATATAGGCGTTGCGGGTGAAGTCACCCGAGCCACCGGTGCCGTTCATGATTCGGGAGCCGGAGACGTTGGTGGAGTTGATATTGCCGTAAATATCGGCCTCAATCATGCCATTAGAGGAAATCAGGCCGACGCGGCGGATGACCTCCGGGTGGTTGGAGACCTGCTGCGGGCGCAAGATGATGTGCTTGCGGTAGCGGTCTGCTTCCGCATTCATCTTCTCCGCGTAGTCCGGGGACAGCGCGAAGGAGGTGGCAGAAGCCATGGTCATCTTGCCGGCATCGATAAGATCGAGCATGCCATCCTGGATCACCTCGGTGTAGGCCTGAATATTCTCGAACTTGGAATCCAAAAGGCCGGCCATCACGGCGTTCGGGACGTTGCCCACGCCCGACTGCATGATGAACTTGTCATACTCAAGACGGCCGGCGGCAACCTCACCCTCGAGGAACTCGATGAAGTTTGCAGCGATCTTCTCAGAGATCTCGTCCGGCTCCTTAAAGGGTGCGTTACGGTCTGGGGCGTTAGTCTTCACCACTGCGACCACCTTGTCCTCCGGTACCTCCATGTAGGTGGTACCGATGCGGTCACCTGGCTTCGTGATAGGGATTGGCTGGCGGTTAGGCAGCTTTTCAATGCGGTAAATATCGTGCATGCCCTCGAGGTTGATGGACTGCCACTCATTAATCTCGATGATGATCTTATCCGCAGCCTCAATATATTCGAGGTTATTGCCCACGGCGGAGGACGGGACGACGTGGCCTTCCTCGGTGATGCGCACAGCCTCGATGATGGCTACTTGGAAATCACCGTAGAAGCCCTCCTCTACTTGCTGGCCAGAGTGAGACAGGTGAATGTCCTGGTAGAGCGCGGTTCCGTCATTGAACTGCTTACGCAAGGTGGGATCGGAGTTATAAGGAGAGCGGAAGCGAATCGCCTCAGCTTCCGCGAGGACGCCATCGCAATCCGGAGCAGTAGAGGCACCAGAGAAGACATCGATCTTAAATTCCTCGCCCTTTTCGTGCAGGGCCTTGGCCTTTTCTGCGATGGCGGTAGGCAGGCCCTTAGGGTAGCCAGCGCCGGTAAAGCCGGAAATGCCTACGCGATCACCGTGGTTTACGTGCTGAGCAGCCTCTTCTGCCGAAACTACGAGCTTTTGAAACGGGGCATACGCGATTCTTTCGGACAAGGGTAATCCTCCTTCATCGAGAGACTAGCCAAAATAACGGCCGTCCTAATTAGTTACACAGACCACATTAGCGAATCTTTGCAAGATTTCCACCACATTTGTGTGACCCCCACCCCATAAAACGGAAATAAGGAACGCCACCACTGTGGCCCTAGTTGCTATTTTGGCCCGTCAACTAGCACAATTGGGGCGTGAATTTGCGCATTGGACACTACGATCTCTCCTCCCCCGTCATCCTCGCCCCGATGGCGGGGGTAACCAACGTTGCTTTCCGCACGTTGTGCCGCGAGCAGGAATTGGCGCGCACTGGCACGGTTTCCGGCCTCTACGTCTGTGAGATGGTCACCGCCCGCGCGCTAGTAGAGCGCAATGAAAAGACGCTGCACATGACAACCTTTGCTCCGCAGGAGGATCCCCGATCACTGCAGATTTATGCGGTGGATCCGGAATATACTTACAAGGCAGCAAAGATGATCGTGGACGAGAACTTGGCGGACCACATTGATATGAACTTTGGCTGCCCGGTTCCCAAGGTGACCCGTCGCGGCGGTGGATCCGCTTTGCCTTATAAGCGACGCCTCTTTGGCAATATTGTCTCCGCCGCCGTCAAAGCTGCTGAGGGCACCGACATCCCAGTAACGGTAAAGATGCGCGTAGGCATTGACGATGAACACCATACGCATCTTGATGCGGGGCGCATCGCCGTCGAATCCGGCGCCGCCGCCGTTACCTTGCATGGCCGTACCGCCGCCCAGCGCTATTCCGGTGAAGCACGGTGGGACGAGATCGCCCGACTAAAAGAGCACCTAGCAGACACTGGAGTCCCGGTTTTGGGCAACGGCGATATCTTCCGCGCCGAGGATGCGCGCCGCATGATGGAACAGACCGGTTGCGACGGCGTGCAGGTCGGGCGCGGCTGCCTCGGCCGCCCGTGGCTTTTTGCCGAGCTCGGCGCTGCTCTTCGCGGCGAGTCAATTCCAGCTGAGCCGACCCTAGGTGAGGTTACTCAGGTGATTCTTCGCCACGCGGAACTCCTGGCGGAGCACGATGGCGAGGACAATGCTTCCCGCGATATTCGCAAACACATCGGCTGGTACCTGCGCGGCTTCCCTGTCGGCGGCCAGGTCCGCGCCGGTTTGGCAAAGGTGGATTCCCTCGCAGCTTTGCGGGAGCTACTCGCACCTTGGGCGGATTCCGACGCCTTGGCTGCCGACGCCGACGGTGCCCGCGGCCGCCAAGGCTCCCCCTCCAAGGTCGCACTGCCGGATGGCTGGCTCGACGACCCAGAGGACGAGTGCGTTCCGGTCGCCGCAGACATAATGAATTCCGGCGGATAACCTGACAGCAGCATAAGAGCAGATAGGGACATACAGGAATCGTGCATTTAACCCCTGCTTAAGTTGCGCATACCACAAAAACTTTCGCTATCATCTTTGGCATGCGTGCCGCTTACAGGGAACACCTAAACAATTTCTCCCACGACCTCATCGTGATGTGCGATACCGTGCGCAGCATCATGGATAAGGCTTCCTTGGCGCTGTTGCAAGGTGCCTTGGACTCCGCGGAAGACGCCCTCACCATGACTGAGGAGCTAGATGAGATCCGAGTTAGGTGCTCTGAGCGTGCCGTAACACTTTTGGCACTGGAAAACCCCATGGCACAGGATCTTCGCCAAGTAGTCTCGTCTATCTATATCGTGGAAGATCTTTACCGCATGGGCCGGTTAGCCCAACACATCGCCGATTCCGCACGCCGCCGCCATCCTGATCCCGTGGTGCCTGCGAACTACATGGGCTACTTTGAGGAACTGTACCGCCTCACCGAGGAAATGGGGTCCGTGATCCACAATATTCTCGTCACCCCCGACGCCGATTTATCCATTAATCTCCGCGCCGACGACGATGCGGTAGATGATATTAACTCCCATATCCTGCGTATCTTGACCCAGCGTGAATGGGAAGGCAGCGTGCGCGAAGCAGTAGAGACCTCGCAAATTACGCGTTACTACGAGCGCTACGCGGATCACTGCGTTTCGGTTGCCGGCCATATTATCTATTTGACCACTGGCCTGCTGCCCCACGACTATGCCAAAAAACTAGAAGAGGACAAAAAGGACGCCGAGTTTGAAGCCCGGATGGCGGACCTCGAGCGACAGTTCCGCCGCTAGACGGATTCCAGTACCAAAGAAGGGGGCCGGTTCTTTCGAACCGGCCCCCTTCTCTCGGACAATCTTTCTGCTGTTTAGCCGAAGCGGCCAGAGATATAATCCTCGGTCTCCTTCTGGGAAGGATTCTCGAAGATCTTGGTGGTGTCATCGAACTCCACCAGGTGACCCGGCTTGCCGGTTGCTTCCAGGGAGAAGAAGCCGGTCTTATCGGACACACGGGCTGCCTGCTGCATATTGTGGGTCACGATGACGATGGTGAAGTTCTCCTTCAGCTCGTGGATAAGGTCCTCCACGGCGAGGGTGGAAATCGGGTCTAGGGCGGAACAAGGCTCGTCCATGAGCAGCACCTCTGGCTCCACGGCGATGGCGCGGGCGATGCACAGACGCTGCTGCTGACCACCGGAAAGGCCGCCGCCCGGCTTGTCCAGGCGGTCCTTGACCTCGTCCCACAGGTTGGCGCCGCGCAGGGACTTCTCCGCGACTTCCTTGAGCTTCTTCTTGTTCTTCTCACCGGAAAGCTTGAGGCCAGCCACGACATTGTCCTCAATGGACATCGTGGGGAACGGGTTAGCCTTCTGGAAGACCATGCCGATGGTGTTGCGTACGGATACTGGGTCAACCTTTGGTCCGTAGATATTGGTGCCATCGAGCAGGATTTCACCCTTTACCGAGGCGCCGGGAATGACCTCGTGCATACGGTTGATGGTGCGCAGCACGGTGGACTTACCGCAGCCGGAAGGGCCGATGAATGCGGTCACGGCCTGGGCCGGGATCTGCATATTCACGTTCTGCACGGCGTGGAAGTCGCCGTAGAAAATGTTCACGTCATTGAGCGCGAGCTTAGACATTTGGGAGTTTCTCCTCTAGCAAGTGTATGGCGGAATCGAGTGTTACGGCGTTTACTTCTTAACCGAGAACTTTGCGGACACGATGCGGGCCGCAATATTGAGGACGGCGATGAGGATAACCAGCGTCAAAGCTGCACCCCAGAGCTTATCCAGTACGGCTGGCTGAGCGCCTGCCTTGTACATATCCAGCATCATCAGCGGGAGCGAGGATTGAGATCCCTTAAAGGCATCCCAATTAATGACGGAGGAGGAACCAACCAAGACCAGCACCGGCGAGGACTCACCCATCACGCGGGCAATCGCCAGCATGATACCGGTGACGATGCCGGACAGGGCGGTAGGCAGAACGATACGGGCGATGGTCTTCCACTTTGGTACACCGAGCGCGTAGGACGCCTCACGCAAGTCCATTGGAACCACGCGCAGCATCTCTTCGGTATTGCGCACCACAATCGGAATCATCAGCAGCACCAGGGACAGCGCCACAGCGAAACCGGAGCGGCCGAAACCGAAGAGGGTAATCCACATGGCGAAGATGAACAGGGCTGCAACGATGGAAGGCACACCAGAGAGGATGTCCACCATGAAGGTAGTGATGCGGCCGAGCCAGCCACCCTTGGAGTACTCCACCAAGTAGATGGCGGTGAAAATACCGATCGGGATGGAGATAATAGAGGCCAGAATGGTCTGAACCAAGGTACCCACAATCGCGTGAGCGGCACCGCCGCCGGCAGCACTATTCATGATGCCGCGCTGGGAAGCGGTCCACCACTCGGCGTTGAGGATGACGCCACTGCCGCGGGCGATAAGCTCCCACAGAACCCACACCAGGGGAACCATGGCCAGAAGCATTGCACCCCAGACCACCGCGGTGGCAATACTATTAGCCATCTTGCGGGATCCGGAGATGTCCAAGAAGGTCGCGCCGCCTTGGGAGGCAGGCTTGGCATTAGTAGTCGTAGTCATTGATCCTCCCCTCCTTACTTCTTCTTCACGATGGCGCGGGCAATTGCGTTGACCACGAAGGTCAGCAAGAACAGCATGAGGCCGGCGGCGATGTAGGCACCAGCGCGCATCTCGTTACCGAACTCGGCAGATGCCAGGGCGATGGCCGTGGCGAAGGTCGTGCCGCCGTCGAAAAGCGAGAAGCGGAAGTCAATCAGCGGGGAGACGACCATGTACAGCGCCATGGTCTCACCCAGTGCACGGCCCAGGCCGAGCATGGAGCCGGCGATATAGCCGGACATGCCGAATGGCAGCACGGTCATGCGGATAACTTCCCAACGGGTAGCGCCCAGCGCCAGGGCGGATTCCACCTGGCCTGGAGGGGTCTGAACAAAGACCTCGCGGGCGGTAGCCGCGATGATCGGCAAAATCATCACGGCGAGCACGATGCCACCGGTAAACAAGTTGCGGCCGGTAGCAAAGGAGGGCGAGTTATCGAAGACATGGAAGAGGAAGAAGCCACCGGCCCAAGACTCCATCCAGGAGTAGAAGCCGGATAGCGCCGGGCCGAGAACCTGCCAGCCCCACAGACCATAAACAATGGAAGGAACCGCAGCGAGCATGTCCACCAAGAAGCCGAGAGGCTTGACCAAGCGGGCAGGCGCGTAGTTGGACAGGAAGATAGCGATGGCCAAGGCCACCGGCATAGCCAGCAGAAGGGCGAAGACGGAGATGAGGACGGTGGTACCGAACATGGTCGGGATGCCGAACTTCATCGCGGAAGTATCGGTGGTCTCCCAGCGGCCGCCATAGGTAAAGAAGCCCATGATGCCGCCGTCATTGACGGCCAAGGCCGGAACGGCACGCCACAGCAGGAAGGCAGCGATGGCGGCAATCATGACGGTGATAAGTGTTGCCGAAGCAGTGGACAGGAACTCGAAGACACGGTCGCCCGGGCGCTTCACGCCGCTTTGGGAGCTAGAGACAGCTACCTCGTCGTGTCCGCTGTTGGAGACTCGCTCGGCAGCGGTGACATTCGCGTCCGCCTGCTCTGGAGCCGTGGTGAGATTATTGTCTGCCATGAGACTGTTAATCCTTTTCAGCGTTAAAAATGGAAAATATCGTTACATACCTGCGCCCCCAAAGCGCGAATCGATTGCGGCAGTGGGGGCGGGAGGTACTAAGCTTCTACAGCTTTAGCGCTTACTGCAGAGCGTCAACAGCAGCCTTCAGCTTATCCAGGTGAGCACCCTCAACCGGGATGAAGCCCTGCTCAGCCAGCTGGTCATCCTGGTGATCCAGGACGGTGGTGAAGAAGGACTTGACCAGCTTGGAGGTCTCCTCATCGTAGCCCTTGGAGCAGACGATGTTGTAGGTGGTCAGGATGAGCGGGTATGCACCCTCGTTATCGGAGGAGAACAGTGCCTCAGAGTCAACAACCATGTTGTGCTCGGAGTCGGTCTTCTTGAACTCCAGGTTTTCCAGAGCCTTGTTGACGGACTCGGTGGAGAGCTCAACTGGGCCGTGGCCGAAGTCAATCTTGGCCTTCTTAACGCCCTCGCCTTCCTTCTGGTCTGCAAAGCCAGCCTCGACGTAGGTGATAGCACCGTCGATGCTTGCAACCTGGTCAGCAACGCCGGAGGAACCGTTAGCGCCCTCACCAACAGAATCCGGGAACTGCTTGCCCTCGGAGTCCCAGTCGCCCGTAGCGGCCTTCAGGAACTTCTGGAAGTTTGCGGAGGTACCGGACTCGTCGGAACGGAAGATGACAGTGATGTCCTTGTCCGGCAGGTCGGTGCCCTCGTTGTCAGCGGCAATAGCCTTGTCGTTCCACTTCTTGATTTCACCCTTGAAGATCTTGCCCAGGGTCTCGGTGGAAAGGTTGATCTCGGTGTCACCCAAGTTGTAGGCGATTGCAACCGGACCGATGGTGGTTGGCAGGTGCCATGCCTCGTTTCCATCGCAACGCTCAGCAGCAGCCTCAACCTCGCCCTCGTCTTCCTTCAGGGCGGAGTCAGAACCAGCGAAGTCAGCCTGGCCGTTGGTGAAGGCCTCAACGCCGGCGCCGGAACCGGAAGCATTGTAGGACAGGGAAGCGTCTGGGTGATCCTCAGAGAACGCGGTCTGGAAGTAAGACATTGCGTTCTGCTGGGAGGACGCGCCGTCGCCGACGAGCTCGCCGGAGACGTCCTCGCCACCAGCGGAATCGGAGGAAGAGCCAGACTCCTCAGAGCAAGCTACGAGAGCGGTAGAGGTGGCGGCTACGATGCCGAAGATTGCGGCGGTGCGCTTGAAGTTGCGAATCACGGGAAAACCCTTTCCGGTGCAGATCAGAGATTGATTGTCCGAGGAAACCGCATCTCTTAGAGAGATTTTCCTGCATCCCGCTCCGCCTTCTGGGGCGGGATGCAGGTGCACAGGTGCGGTTAACTCACAGGGTGTAAAGCTATCCGCAGTATCTGACCAAAAGGGTTCTAGGAGGTGAACTCTGAGTGAACAAACACGGCCCACCCCATGACTTTAGTCACACGCACCCCATACAACGTGTTCTTCATCAACTTTAAAGCCCAGGCGCTCATATGCTTTCAGCGCCGGATCATTGTCCGCTTCCACATAAAGAATTACCCGCTGAGCACCCTTTTCCACCATGCGACGCAGACCAATCTGCAGCAGCGGTCCACCCAATTTCTTGCCGCGATAGTCCGCAGCCAAGCCCACCACGTAGACCTCACCGAATCCCGGGGCTTCCTCCGCATGCCATTTGGTCCAGTGGAAGCCGGCTAGGACCGGATCTCCTGCCGTATCCCACAAGAAGAGCAGGTCAGCGGGATCAAACCAATCCGCCTCCATGCCGCGGTGCAGGCGATCTATATCCCAGCCACCTTGCTCAGGGTGCCAGGAAAAAGCCTCATTATTTGCCTTGAGCCACTGCTCCTCCACAAACTCCTGCCCCCATTTTGCTACCGACTCGGAGTAATTGAGCGCCGTCAAAGGCACGTCCTCGGGACGGGCGACAGCAGCGAGCTCTTCTCCCCCAATACCCATAACCACTAGCTTACGGGTGACCTGCAGACCTCGGGAGTGTGCCAGGGCCTGTGCGGCCGGCAGGTTCCCGTGGGCCCAGGCCTGGAGATTGGGGGGTTCCGCGGCGGCGTCGTAAAGCAAAGCCCCATAGCCCTGTCCGCGGAAATCTGGGGCGATAAATAGCTCGGCGGTGGAACCATCCAGCCCAGCCACGCCGCACGGCTTCTTATCTACCCACGCCACCAAGTGGCGATGCTGCAGGCGGGAATCAGTGAGGCCATTAAGGAACTGCTCTGAAAGGGGCGCCATTCCATCCACACGTTCGGCCTGCTCAGCAAGCTCTTCTAGGCGGCTCGCCAGCTCCGGGGAGTCCGGCAGGTTTTCTTCCGTGATACTAAAGGCATTGCTAGTCATAGACCCCAGAATACGTAGGGTAAGAATGAAGGGGTGAGTGTTCTAAGAATTGACCGGCGCATCGTACACATCCTCCTCGTGGTGTGCGTATTCATTGCGGCCTGGGTGGCGGATGCCTGCGTGGCTATGCACACGGAACACAAGGTGGCACAGGCCGTAAAAGCCAATTCACGGCTGGAAAATACGCCAGATGTCTTTATCGGTGGCACCCCCTACGTGTGGGCTGCGGCCTCGAAGGAAATTCCCTATTTGGAGGTCAAGGCGCTCGACGTGGAGGTGCCCAAGCTGGGAATGGTCAATGCTTCGACCGTACTGCGCGATATTACAGTGACCCCAGAACAAGTAATGAACGGCGATATTGAGGGCGCGCCTGTTTCTACCTACTCGCGCGGCATTTCCTTAGACGGGGTGGCGTTGGGCCGCCTGCTGGGAATTACCGATCTATCCATTGCCAACCCAGACGATATCTCCCCTTCCGGTGGCACCTCCGCGGAAGCTGAGCTGACAGGCACCCTGCCTGGCGATACTCACAAGTCCACCGCCAAAGTCACCCTCCGCTTAGTCGGGCCGGAGTTTCGCATGCAGGTCTATGACACCGATGACGAGCGCCTGCAAAAGGCCTTTTCCCTCAACTTTGATACTCGCCAGCTTCCGCTTCCGGCCCAGGCTACCGCGGTAAAAATGCAGGGCGGCACCATCTCCTTCGAAATACAGCGCCGCAATATCAAGGTGCAGCTGGCCCAACTCTCTCCTCTGGAGATTGAAGGCTCGGAGCAAAAGGCCGTGGAAGAGGCAGAAAAGAAAGCCGCCGACACCAAGCACCGGGTGGGACCTGCGCCGCAGGCTAGCGCAGGCGGATAAAGTCCCGGAGCACTTCCTTCATCGTGCGCTTATGGACTTCTCTCCTATCCTGCGGGGCGAATACCTCGATGGCTTCCTTCACGGAGGCTAAGGTAACGGCATCGAAGCGCCCCTCAGATTCCCCGTCGGCCTGGAAGCGCTGCGGTTCGCGGCAGACCAGTTCGACGCGCATGGCATCGTCGAAGGCCACGGTCTTTTCTTTGGTGAGCTTATTGAGCCATCCACGTTTATCGGCACCAAAGAGGTGCAGCAGGCCGACGACGCCGCCAAGTCCGCTAAACTCCTCCAGGCCAAAAAGAGCAAGGCCCTCATCAAAAGAATTGCGCGGATTGGTCACAACCGGCAGAGGGCCTAGGAAGGTCCACGGGTTGGTATTGGAGGTAAACATGAGCGGCACATCGTCTTTGCGCAGCTGCTCGCCGGTGCTGGATTCGGCCTTAACCGCAATATGCGGTGGATTCTTCCGCGCGCGGCTCCACGCCCGAATGGCAACATTGAGATAGCGCAGTGGAGTGGCAGAAAATCCTTGCTCGCGCGCCCGGTCCACGCGCGCCAAAACATCCGCATCCAAGCCGAAGCCGGCATTGACGGCAAACCAGCGATCGTTCCACGTGCCCAGGTAAATGGTGCGACGGAGGTTGCGCTCCAGCATGCGCGCCAATACGTGAGTGGCTTCCACCGGAGTGTTGGGAAAACCTAGAGCGCGCACGAAAACATTGGCAGACCCGGTAGGAATTACGGCCAGCGCGGGGATGGAGTGGGGGTCGGGGCGCTGCCCATCGGCCGGGCCGAGGAGCCCGTTGACTACCTCGTTGACGGTCCCATCTCCGCCTACAGCGATAATGACGTCATAGTCATCCCTGGTCATTCCCTTGACCATCTCTTCGGCGTGGCCGGGGTGGTGCGTAAATTGCACCTTCAGGCGCAGCCCCTCCACCGCTTGTAGGCAAGGAACGATTTGGCGGAAAAGGGCGTTGGTTTGTGAGGTCGAGTTGGGATTCGAGATCATCAATGCATGCACGAGGCCCAAGTCTAGTAGTTAAATAGGCGGGTTCACGACTAGGCTGGACGCCCATGAGCGAAAATAATAATGAAACCACCCCCCAAAACATCGAAAGCACCGCGGCTTCCCACCCGGAAAATGATCCGGGAAAGCTCAACGGCAACGATGCCGTGAACCAGGCCGCCGAGCAGTGGAAAGACGCCGCTAGCCGCAATATCCCCGCTCTCGAGCTGGGCGATACCCCGGTACCGGACGATACCGCTAACCTGCGCCAGGGCCCATCGCTGCACGACGGCCTGCTAGGACTGCTCCCCCTCGTGGGCGTCTGGCAAGGCGAGGGCCAGGCACACGATACGCAGGGCCAGGAATATACCTTTGGCCAGCAGCTGGTCATCGCCCACGATGGCGAGAATTACCTCACGTTTAGCTCCCGTACCTGGAAGATTGATACCGAGGGCAAGCCGGAAGGCCCCTCCGTGCGCGAGACCGGCTTCTGGCGCATTTCTGAAAAGGATGAAATCGAGGTCACTTACACCTCTTCCAACGGCATTGTGGAAATCTTCTACGGCGAGCCGTTCAATGACCGCGCATGGCAGCTGGAGTCCGCCTCCACCATGGTCACCGAAACCGGACCGAAAAACCTGGGGCCGGGCAAGCGCATGTACGGCCTGATGCCCAATAACAACCTGGGCTGGGTAGACGAGCGCATGGTTGATGGTGAGATGCGTCCCTACATGTCCGCAGAGCTCACCCGTATCGCTGGCTAGTCCCCTAGCGCTTTATCAATAAGGTCGCGGATAACGTCCACGTTATCCGGGGCCTTTAATTTTTTGTCATTAAGCCGGGTGACTCGGGCGGCAACGCGCACCGAAGACACCAGCCACACTGAGTCCGCCTTCTCCAGATACTCCACGGTGAGCGGCTTGGCTTTGCAGCGATAGCCCTCCTTAGTGGCGTGGGCGAAAAGGGCCGCCTGCGTGGTTCCGGGAAGGATGCCGCGGCCGGCGGCGGTGCGCAGTTTCTCTCCCTTGACGGCCACCACGGTCGAGGTTGCGCCCTCGAGGATTTCTCCAGTGTCCGGATCGGTGAGGATGAGATCCTCAAAGCCCTTCTCTCGCGCCATGCGCAGCATCGCCATCGTGGCCGCATAGTTGAGCGTCTTGGCGGGTAATTCCTCAGCTACGTGCCACAGGCGCGGACTGGTCATTACGGCTACGCCGTGCGCGCGCTGTTCTAAGACCTTCTCCTCGATGGGCTGCACCACGACCCAGGCGCTCGGCCGCCCCGTAGAGGCGCGCCCGCGGGTATAGGTCCAGGTGCATTTAGCATCCCCTGTCTCTTCCCCGCAGAAATCCGCAATTGCAAGGCGCGTGGCTTCTTCCCACTTCTCCATGGGTGGTTCCGGCAGATTCATGGTGCGCGCCGAATCGCAGAAGCGTTGCGCGTGCCGCTGCAGGTTAGCGGCTTTTCCTCCGCGTACGAGCAAGGACTCAAAGATGCCATCACCGCGGGTGACCGCGGCATCATCCGCATAGACGAGAGGCAGCGTGGGCATGTGCCTGCGTACCGACCCTCCAAAGGGCTCCACAACGTAGATGACCGGCTCTTTTCGCGGCGAAAACTTCATAGTTTTGATTATGCCCTACCATCGGTAGTTGTGAGTTATTCTTCGCCTCTTCTGCAACGCGCCGGTGCCGCAGAGCACCAGGACGCAACCGTACTCGATGCCCAAGGCGTGGCCTGGCACTATGGCAATCCACTGGGTGAGCAACGGGCTGCCGATGGCGGCACCATAGTCATCGACCGTTCCCAACGCCGCGTCATCCGTGTCAGCGGCAAGGACGCCGCCGAGTTTCTTAATAATTTGCTTTCGCAAAAGCTGGATACCGCCCCCGTGGGCTTTAGTGCCGGTGCCCTTGACCTAGACATCCAAGGACATATCCTCCACCACATGGATATCGTCCGCACCGAAGACGCCTTTCTTATCGACGTCCCCGCGGCCCAATTCGACTCCCTTTTCAAGTTCCTCACCATGATGATCTTTTGGTCCCAGGTCACCGTAGAGGAGGCCGATATCGCCATCCTCACTCTCCTGGGTGAAACCGATATTCCCCTACCACCCATGGTGGAGTTTTCCCGCCAGGTTCAGTGGACCGGAATCAATCGCGTTGACCTGGGAGTTCCGCGCGAATCCTTGGTTGAGGCAACGAAGTTTTTGGAGGAATCCGGCGCGCGACTAGCCGGGCTTATGGCGTTTACCGCCGATCGTGTGCGGGCCCGCGAGCCAGAGCTGGCAGCGGATCTAGATAATAAATCCATCCCCCACGAGGTACCGCAGTGGATTAGCCGTAGCGCAGATAATCCGGCCCACGTCCACCTCAATAAGGGCTGTTACCGCGGTCAGGAAACGGTAGCGCGCGTGGAAAACCTCGGCCGCTCCCCTCGCCTATTGGTGCAGCTGCACCTCGACGGCTCAGCCCCGCAACGGCCGAATGTGGGCGATGACATTACTTTCAATGGACGTAAGGTAGGCCGCATCGGCACGATTGTGGATGACTGCGATTTTGGCCCCATTGCCCTAGGCCTCGTGAAGCGCTCTGCGCTGGACGCCGGCACCCTAGAGGTGGGCGATACGGCGGCTTCAATCGATCCTTCTTCCATCCCCGAAGATGAGGGCCCCAAGGCCGGACGTGAGGCGGTAAACCGGCTGCGCGGACGTTAGATCTCCCACTAGCTAGGGGGCGGTGCGGAATTTTTTCGTCACACAGGCTATTGTGTCTTACAGGAAGATACACAATAGACAAGCCGATGGGGCGCCCAAGAATCCCTGGCGCGCCCTACTAACCCAAGGGGGTCATGCACATGGGACGCGGACGCGCAAAGGCAAAGCAGACCAAAGTTGCACGCCAGCTCAAGTACAACTCACCCGAGATGGATATCGAGTCCCTACAACGGGAACTCGCTGCACAGCAAGAGGGTGACTCCCGCGATTATGAAGAGGATGACCCATACGCCGACTACGTCGATGAATGGGATGACGACCGCGACGAACGCTAATCTTCCGCTCGCCGCTGGATAGTTCAAGGGCCCTAGGATTTCCTAGGGCCCTTCCTCATGCCCTCCCCTAGCGGGGCAAGACACTATTAGAAATTTGGGTGCTCGCCGTGCATAAGCACGCGCGGCTCCTCGCCAGAGGCGGAGCGAACGGTGCCCAACTCCCACGCATCGATGTGGCGCGCGGTAAGCATTGCTAGGGCGCGGTCGCGGTCTTCAGGGTTGACCACGGCAATCATGCCCACGCCCATATTGAAGGTCTTCTCCATCTCAGCCAGCTCCACCTTGCCCACTGAGGAGATGAGCTTGAAGATCTGACCCGGGGTCCACGAAGCGCGGTTAATATCGGCGGCTAGGCCTTCCGGGATGACGCGCTCGAGGTTGCCGGCCAGCCCACCGCCGGTGACGTGGCAGAAGGTGGATACGGAGCACTCACTGGCCAAAGCCAAGCAGTCCTTGGCGTAGATGCGGGTAGGCTCCAGCAGCTCCTCTCCGAGGGGACGGCCGAGTTCCTCCACGTGGCCGTCGAGAGGCATGCCAGCCTGCTCCAAAAGGACGTGGCGGGCCAAAGAGTAGCCATTGGAGTGCAAGCCGGAAGACCCCATGGCGATGAGCACGTCGCCATCACGGACCTTATCGGGGCCGAGCACGCCATCAGCCTCAACGACGCCCACCGCGGTGGCGGAGACATCGTATTCATTTTCTTCCATCATGCCGGGGTGTTCGGCGGTCTCGCCGCCCAATAGCGCGGCACCGGCCTGCACACACCCCTCGGCGATGCCCTTGACTACCTCGGCCACCTTTTCCGGCACGACCTTGCCCACGGCAATATAGTCCTGCAAGAAAAGCGGCTCCGCGCCGCAGACGACGAGATCATCGACGCACATGGCGACCAAGTCGATGCCGATGGTGTCGTGCTTGTCCATGGCCTGGGCCACGGCCAGCTTGGTGCCAACGCCATCGGAACCCGCGGCCAAGATGGGCTCCTTATAATCGCCGAGCTTAAACAGGCCGGCAAAGCCGCCGAGGCCGCCAAGGACCTCGGGGCGGGTGGCGCGCTTAGCGTGCGGGGCGAAAAGTTCTACGGCGCGGTCGCCCTCTTCGATGCTGACGCCGGCTGCGGCGTAGGTATTGTCACTCATGGTTTCAAAAGTCCTTTGTTATTTGGTGCCGAGCAGGGTGCGCACGGCGTCTGCATTGGAGTTTCCGGCGGGCAGGCCGAGGGGGTACTCGCCCGTGAAGCAGGCGGTGCACAGCTCGGACCGGGGCTGCTCGGTGGCGGCCACCATCTCCTCAACGGAGACAAAGCCCAGGGAATCGGCGCCGATGGTGTCGCAGATAGTGGCGCAAACGGTTTCCGGATCGTCGGAGGGGCTGGCATTGGCAATCAGCTCGCCTGGGGAGGCGAAGTCAATGCCGTAGAAGCACGGCCACTTCACCGGCGGGGAGGCGATGCGCACGTGCACCTCAGCGGCGCCGGCCTCGCGCAGCATGCGGATGAGAGCGCGCTGGGTATTGCCGCGAACGATGGAATCATCCACCACGACGAGCTTCTTGCCGTTGATGACCTCGCGCAGCGGGTTGAGCTTCAAGCGGATGCCCAGCTGGCGCAGGGTCTGGGTGGGCTGGATGAAGGTGCGACCTACATAGGCGTTTTTGACCAAACCGTGGGCGAAGGTGATTCCCGATTCGCGGGCATAGCCTACGGCGGCTGGATTACCGGATTCGGGTACTGGGATGACGAGGTCCGCGCCCTCCGCGGGGTATTCGCGGGCCAAGCGGCGGCCAATATCCACACGGGAGGCGTTGACGGAACGGCCCTTGATATCGCTATCCGGGCGGGCCAAGTAGACGTATTCGAAGACGCAACCGTGGCGCTTTGCCGGCGCGAAGTTCACGGATCGGATGCCAGCCTCATCGATGGCGACGAGCTCACCGGGTTCAATCTCGCGGATGAACTGGGCGCCGCAGATATCGAGCGCACAGGTTTCGGAGGCCACGACCCAGCCCTTGGCCAGGCGGCCAAGGACAAGCGGGCGCACGCCGTGCGGGTCGCGGGCGGCGTACATGGTGTGCCCATCGGTAAAGGTCAGGCAGAAAGCGCCCTTAACGCGCGGGAGCAGATCGCGGGCGGAGTCGAAGACGGAGGTGTCTTCATCCACGCCGTCGGCAAGCAGCATGGACAAGCACATGGAGTCAGAAACGGACTCCTCGTGCGGCTTAATCAGGCCGCGTCGTACTGCTTCTTCGCGCAGCTCCAGGTAATTGACCAGATTGCCGTTGTGCCCAAGGGCAATATCTACCCCGGTGGAGGAGGTAGAAAACATGGGCTGCACGTTGGACCATTCCTTGCCGCCGGCGGTGGAATAGCGCGTGTGGCCCACCGCTACGTTTCCTTGGAGGGCAGACAGGGTGGATTCATCAAAGATATTGGCCACCAGGCCCATGTCTTTGAATACGACGATGCGGTCATCATCGCCCACCGCGATGCCGGCGGCCTCCTGGCCGCGGTGTTGCAGGGCGAAGAGTCCAAAGTAGGTTAGCTTGGAGACTTCCTCCCCAGGAGCCCAAACGCCATAGACGCCGCATTCTTCGCGGGGCTCCTGCTCGTTGTGATCGTCAAGATTGGTGATACTAGGAGTATGTACTTCTACCACGGCGTTTATATTAGCCTGTCGCGCCGCCGGAAACTAACGGAATGAGCGGCAACCACTGCGCGATTTCGCCCGCGCGGGAGCCAGAAGCATCCACGCGACCAGTACTTACGGCCTCCTCCCAGTCCGCCAATCCGGTGGCAAGGCGCAGCCAGGTTTCCGGATCAGTCTCCACCACATTGGGTGGGGTGCCGCGGGTGTGGCGGGGCCCTTCAATGCATTGCACCGCAACAAATGGGGGTACGCGCAGCTCCACGGAGTGCCCCGGCGCGTCGGCCTCGAGGGTGCGGGCGGTGCGCCGGACGGCGTCGGCAAGCAGGGCCCTACCTGGCTTATCGTGCTCCGCCGGGGCGGCAATCCAGTCTTTGATGGCCATGACGGCCGCGCGGGTGGCAGCGGGATCGACGGGCTTTTTCATAGCTACATCATAGCTACTGTTATGTTGTTGTTTATGTCACCTACGCCTTCCGTTGCGGAAACTCAGAAATCGCCGGCGCTGACGCTGCGCTTTATGGCATCGCCAACCGACGTCACCATGGCCGGCGCCCCCGGCATTAGCGGCGGACGCGTCTTGGAATGGATTGATAAGGCCGCCTATGCCTGCGCCGTGCAGTGGTCCGGCCAATACTGCGTGACCGCATATGTGGGCCATATCCATTTCACCCGGCCGATCCCTTCCGGGCACATCGTGGAGGTGCGCTCGCGCATCGCCATGACTGGGCGTTCTTCCATGCATATCGTCAATGAGGTGCTTTCGGCTGACCCGCGCGAAGGCATCTTCACTCGTGCCTGCGATTGCCTGGTCATCTTCGTAGCCAAGGACCCTGCCACTGGCAAGTCCACCCCGGTGCCGCCCTTCGTGCCGGAAACCGATGAACAGTGCCGCGTAGAAGAAGCAGCCAAGTCCCGCATTGAGCTGCGCAAGGCCATCGAGGCGGAGATGGAAGAGCAAACCTATGACGGGCCTTCCGATGCCCCGCGCATGGTCAACCGCTTCCTAGCCAAGCCCACCGACGTCAACTGGGGCGGCAAGGTCCACGGCGGCACCGCCATGCAATGGATCGATGAGGCCGGTGCGGCCTGCACCATGGAGTGGTCCGCCGAGCGCACCGTAGCTGTCTATGCCGGTGGCATCCGCTTCTACCGCCCGATTTCCATCGGCGACCTCATCGAGGTCGACGCCCGCATGATGCGTACCGATACCCGCTCGATGCAGATGTCCATCCACGTCCGCTCCGGCAACCCCCGCGGCGGCCGTGAGCACTTGCAAACCGCCATCCATGCCACCGTGGCCTATATCGCCCTCGATCATGATGGTCAGCCACAGGTGGCCCGCCCCTTCCATCCGCATACCGAGGAAGATAAGCGCTTGGCCGAGCACGCCACCGTGCTGCGCGAGCTACGCGCGAAGTACTCCCCAAAGCCACTGGTGGTGGCGCCGTCGAACCAGCACATCGACTAGCTGCTCTCCCCTCGTTTCGGTGTTAGCAAGTCCATAGTGGCAGCGGCAACCCCGTTTTTCTGCTTTAGATGTACTTATACGCGGACGACGGTTTCCTGCCGTCTGCTTTCGTCTCCCACACACAGAAACGAGGGAATATGCACACCCCAACCTTGCGCCGCTCGGCCCGCGCCAGCCTAGCCTTGATAGCTTCGGCCTGCCTCTTGGCGTCCTGCCAGAATCCGGATAACCGCCCAGCGGACGAAACTTCGGCCGCAACGCCCGAGTCTTCCGCCTCGCACAGCCCCACCAGTTCTGGCCCCGCAACCACGGAGGCCACCAAAACCTCCGCCACGGAAAGCGAGGGTCCACGCGCCACCGCCGAGGGCCACGTGGTGGTCCTTTCTACCGGCGGAACTATTGCCAGCACCCACGATAAGACCGGCGCGGTGGTGCCTACCGTTACCGGCTCCAAGTTGGTGGAACCGCTTTCTGGCACCTTTGACAGCGACAAGCTCACGTTAGAGGTCAAAGACATTGCCAAGCTGGATTCTTCCGCGATGACCTTGGACGATACCGATAGCATCATCACGGCCGTACACAAGGAGCTGCAGCGCAAGGACGTCGATGGCGTTGTGGTAACCCACGGCACCGATTCCATGGAAGAGACCGCCATTGCTGTCGATACCTTCCAAGACAGTGAGAAGCCGGTGGCCTTAACCGGTGCAATGCGCCCCTTCGATGATCCGAATCCAGATGGCCCGGATAACCTGGCGCTCGCGGTGAAGACCGTCACCGATCCCGCCAATAGGGGCCGCGGCACGTTCATTGCCTTTGCGGATCATGTCATTCCTGCCCGCGGCGCTTTCAAGTCCGATACCTCCAAGGCCGATGGCTTTGCCAATAACAATGGCGAGAAGCAACCACAGCGCCCGAAGGCTCTGAAGTTTAAGCCGCTGGGCAATACCCGCGTCGATATTATCGCCGCCTACCCCGGCGCGCCGGCTGATCTCATCCAGCGTTCCTTGGACAGCGGCGCCGAAGGCATCGTCATTGAGGGCATGGGCGCCGGCAATATCGGCGACGAGCTAGCACAGGCCGCTCAGGCCGCGGCCAAGAAGGTTCCGGTGGTGCTCACCACCCGCGTGGACCACGGCCCAGTGGAGGGAATCTACGGCGGAGCCGGTGGCGGTGCCACGCTTGCCGACGCCGGCGTTATCTCCTCTGGCACCCTGCGCGCGCCCCAAGCACGTATGCTGCTAGCCGCTGCGATTACGACCGGCACCGATGCTGAGGATCTCTTCGCTCACGCTGAATAAACACTCGCCTTGGAGCACCGGCTGGTGGAGTCACCACATTAATGAACGAGTTTTCATCAGCCACGCTTAGTTTCGACCTCGTCCCCGTCCGCATAGTCCGCCAAGAAGCGAAGAAACCGGTGAGCCGGCTCTGGGAGTCGGTTCTGCGAGCTCCACACCACACGTAGAGGCCGGTCAAACTTGATCTCAGCTACCGGAACCTCTATATACTCACCGGTGGCCAACTGCGACTCCACTGCTCGCCTGGCTATAACCCCTGGAGCGCCTAAGGCACCTATAGCAGCGCGTTGCGCCCCCAGAGATCCAAATTCTCCTGCAGGAGGAGCGAGTGACCCCAGAATGTCCTCTACTACCTCCCGCGTGCCGCTTCCCTGCTCACGCAGAACCAAAGGAGTAGTCTGCAGCTCCTCCTTAGTTACTGCAGCCATCCCCTTCAATGGTGCTGAAACTGTAGAAGTCCCAGCTTCATTTCGGTTATCCACCCGAGCCCAGTGATGGCCTGCGGGGACGACAACAACGAGTTCATCGTGTCCGGCTACACGCTGTTGCAATTCATGGGATACCCAGTTGCCTTCCACAATGGCCAATTCCGCCAATCCCTGTACTACGTAGCGCTGGGCCTCCCGGCTATTGAGCTGGCGCATACGCAGAAAAGTTTTCGGGTGAGCACGTTGAAACGCCGCAGCCCAGCGCGGGTAATCTACCTCGGCGACTGTATGCGAGACCACCAATTTAATTTCCTCGGTGACGCCTTCACCGATGGCTCTCTCAAGACCACGCGCGCAGTCGTTCAAGGCACCCTCTAGCACCTCGAGTACCCGGACAACCTGGGAGCCGACTTCCGTAGTAAAACTACCCGCAGCTCCACGCCAAAAAATGCGTTGATTTAGATGCCTTTCAAAATTGGCAATGCGATTACTCACCGACTGTTGGGAGACATTCAGGTGTATGGCGGCCTGATTCATACCCCCATACCGTGCCACAGCAAGTACGGCGTCGACTGTCTGGGCATCGGGGACAAATCCGCGCCGAACTGGTAAAAAGTCATCACTACTACCGATTCGCGAGGGGTACATATTTTCATTGTAACCCCGTCCAGAATGAACGCCCTCCCGCAATTCTGCCGTAAAGCTTAGCCTCAAGCGCATGTTAAAAATTCAGAACGAGATAGACCTTCCCCCGCTCGGCCCAGGCTGGGCCGGGGCCGTTATGGGCCTCGGAATCTCTTCTACTCTTATCGACGTACACGTAACTCCCCTATTAGGCTCGGCCCCCTCGAAAGCCATGCTTGGGGTTGTAACAATTCTTGCTATATCACTCGTATTTGGGTTTCTAAAGCACCATAATCCGGGATTTTACGCCGCCGACATGCCTGCTTGGGGCATGGTATCTATGGGCATACTTTCTTTGGGTAGCGCCTACTCCCTCATTTATGATGCCTGGTCGGTTCATACCTTGTGCTGGGCAATAGGAACGGTTCTCGGCGCGGTGACGTGCATCCGTTTTCTCGTGTTTCTCATCTGCGATCGCCCGTCAGCCCCCGCTTTCACCTGGGGACTACCGCTGGTTGCCCCCATGGTTGCGGCTACCTCCTCAGCTCAGTTGGCACCGCATGCCGGCGAGTGGGGATCGATAGTCCACAGCATTGGCGTAATCAGTTTTGCATTGGCTTGGCTTACAGGATTGCCTACATTCGCCTTCGTTTACCTGCGTACCATTCCGAAAATTCCTACCAGCTTCGCTGCCACTGCTTGGATCCCGCTCGGGCTGGTAGGCCAATCTACCGCGGGAGCACAATTGCTTGCAGGTGAACAATGGCACTTCCGCGCAATGGTCTACGGTGTAGCGATGCTCGGGCTTGGCATCCCGCTGGCCATTTACGCCATGAGCAAGCACTGGGGAGCGGCCCTAGGAAGCACCCCCATGTCTTATAACCCCACGTGGTGGGCTAGTACATTTCCCGTAGGTACCTGCTGTCTTGGTAGTCATACTTTGTCCACCCAACCTGCGGCACTGACGTTGGGCATGGGATGGATGGATACCATCAGCGCCGCCCTTCTAGTGCTGCTTCTTGTCCACGTCATGTGGGCTACTATCGGCGCAGCCGTGATCGGCTGGGCAAAAGCACGCTGAGTTTTCGAGTCTCATGACTTCTAGGTGAATACCCACCGTAGCGGCGTCAGTATGTGTACCCCCCTTCCATCTAAAAAGGAGTTTACAGGCAGTCCGGCAATTCCTGGGTGGAGGAGATAGACGTGCTAATAGTCGACCTACCCCTAGACGACGACCATCCACACCGCAACCAGGTGCACCACCGCCGCCGCAATCGTCGCGGTGTGGAAGTGCTCGTGGTAGCCGTAGTAGCGTGCGTTGCGCCCTGGCCACTTAAAGCCATAGACCAGCGCACCGAGCGAATAAACCACGCCGCCGGCAACGAGCAGCCAGACGACGGCCGCGCCGGCTTGCGTCCACAGCGTGGGCAAGAGCGGCAGCACCAACCAGCCCAGCGCTAGGTAAACCACCACGTCCAACCAGCGCGGGTGGCCAATCCACACCAGGTTCAAAATCGCGCCGAGAATCGCTCCTGCCCAGGCAACGCCTAGCATCCATGCCGCCTGTACCGGCGATAACACGATGAGGCACAGCGGCGTATACGTCGCCGCAATAAACACCGAGATGGTCGCGTGATCCGCCCGCCGCCACCACTGCACGGCACGCGCGCTCGCCCACGGATAGCGGTGGTAGAGCGCCGAAACGCCAAAAAGCCCGACCAGCCCCACGCCGTAAACAGTTACGCCAAGCCCCTGCCACCACTGCAGCGTCATCCACGCATAGGTAATGAGCACGGTGGAGGCAATCACCGACAGCAATGCTGCAATCGCATGTCCCCAGCCACGGCTTAGCGGCCTGGGACCGCGGTCGGCCATCCAGTACGTGCGCTGGACAAGGCCCGGCCCCGGCGCGCTATCCGCATGAATCTGTGCCACGAGGTACTTCCCTTCTGCTAGCCGCAACGAACCCGAACAAGAAACCTACGATACCGTAAGTCTACGGACGCAGCCGGAGGGATTCAAGGAAAATCGCCTCGAAATGCTGCTAACTTTCCACAGCAGAACCTTCCTCTACCAGCCCATCAACAATGCGTACCGTCTCCATCGCTACGCGCGTGACCTTGCCAATTAGGTCCACGATGTAGCGCGGATTGCCCACCTCATCGGCCCAATCCTTCGGGTCATTAACAATACCGGAGGCCTTGTCTTTCTTAACCTGGTAACGGTCAATCAGCCAGGCGAGAGCTGAGCGCGAGCCAAGCATATACTCATCCGCCTCCGCAGGAATACCACCGATGGTCACCTGCCTGTTGTAGATCAGCTTGGTCACGTCATTGACGTTTTTGCCTGTCTCCGGGTCCTTGCGCTTGGCCCATATCATCTTCTTAACGCGCCACGTCTCACGGTCAGACTCATCACCCTTGACCTGAATATCCAGCGGCCACGGCTCCACGGACTCGTAGTCCACGTGCAGGTCCATTAATTCTTTACCAGCCGCAGCAAACTTGTCGAACTCCGCACGCGAGGATGGCGTTTCAATATGCGGCAGCATCTTCTTCAAATCCGCCGCATTCTTCGTGCGATAGCCCGAGTCATGCAACTTTCCGTACACAAAGTGGAAGATGTCATCACCGCTTTTCGAATACTACGGCTTTGGACTCCCCCTGTAACCCAAGCATCTCGGCCTGTAGCGAGGCCCAGACTATAATCCTTGAAAATAGAAATCTTGTTTGGCTTTTGCCCCCAGTACCGGCCACTTTTCAAATTCTTCAGAGTGCTGGTGCAACCAGTCACCCTCTTCATTTGGTTCAATGGACTGCCAGTCAATGGTTTCAATCGCGGAGGAGTCGACGATCCCAAGCTTTTCTTCGACTGTCAGATAGTCACTAATGTCTCGGTAGTGAAGCTGGAAACCAGTCTTTGATACCGACGGTGATAGCCACGGAGTTGCGGGAACCAGAGCCGAAGACTTTGCCGCCTTCTTTGCGGGACTGTTCGCCAGCGGTACGTTGGTTGCCGCGAAGGTTAAAAATATAAAGGTCCGTGAAATCCTCGGCCATCGATAAGCGCACACCATCACCCGTATTGCCGTCGATCCACCCGCCATTGGACACGAAGGCTACTACCTCCTGGTCGCCGATGCGGTCGGTGCCCAGCGGAAAGCTCGCAAATAGGAATCGTAGAGGGTTCGCTGAGGCGTCGCCGTGGATTTCACAGCGTAAGTCTCTGCAATGCGCTTATCCAACCCCGGGTATTTCTGGTTGGCGTTTATATCATTGGCGGACTTTTGGCCGGCGGAATATGGCGGGTTGCCAATAACTACGTTGATGGGTGCCTTCTTCTGGCGCTCAATGGTGGCGTTGTTTTCGCGGAAGACGTTGAGGTCCGGAATGTCGCCGTCTTCGTGAATTTGGAAGGTATCCGCTAGAGCGATGTTGTTAAAGGTTACGTAGTCCGGAATTGGTTCCCCGTTGCGCTGCGGACATACTTCAAGGTCGAAATCCGAAAGGACGACACACACTAGGCCCAGCCGAGCACTAAAGGCTGCAATGGCGCTAGACCTAGAGCTGTAGCGAGCCTGCTTGCGGTTCCATTGAACTATGGAAACCATATGGGAGGCTGTGCCTTTCGGAAGCCGCCACTAAGCGGTGATTCGAGGAGAGCTTCCCAGTTTGTCGCCCCCCTCAGTAATATCTTGCCGTTACTAAAAGGGAAGTTGGATGCCGAACTTGTGTAGAAGACTTTCTATCTGCTGCCGGTTGAAATACACCGTTCCCACTGCAATAGTCAGTACACTGGCGAGGGCACCAACTACCGCCCACATCTTCGACTGTGAAGAGGCAACGCTACTTCCTGTTTGTGGCTTGTACCCGCTGTCCGCGGTGGAATCAATATGAGCTTGAGAGTGGTCAGAGACAGAACCAAGCGGCAGACAAGCGGACAGCTCATCGATGGTATAAAACGTCGAGCCC